>Ga0315287_10000888_pt1 | contig 26752 bp, 18 predicted proteins | sample YL17G11_0_MG_FD_205037 | JGI IMG/M metagenome (GOLD analysis project Ga0315287, IMG submission 205037) | Sediment microbial communities from Yellowstone Lake, YNP, Wyoming, USA - YL17G11_0 | ecosystem: Environmental > Aquatic > Freshwater > Lake > Sediment | place: USA: Wyoming | collected... | reverse complement strand
CGTCACACCGATGTCCGCCCTCATGTGGACGTCACCCCCCTCCCCTCCATAACCCTCACCCCCCACACTACACAAACCCCCCCCCAACCCCCCCCCCCCCTCCCCCCTTCCCCCCCCCCCCAGCAACTTTGGGTTCGATCCCCTCAAGCTGGCGGCCGTCCCCTCCAACCTCCAGCGCTACCAGGAGGCCGAGCTCCAGCACTGCCGGTGGGCCATGCTGGGCGCGGCGGGCGCGCTCGCGCCGGAGGTCCTGGGCTACGGGGACTGGGTGTCCTCCCCGGCCTGGGCGGCCACGACGGACGGCCACGCCACCTGGTTTGGCGTCTACAACCCGCTCTCCATCTCCACGCTGCTCGCGATCCAGGCGGTCCTCTTCGCGGCCGCGGAGGGCGCCCGCGCCCAGGAGTCCGACCCGGAGAAGCGCAAGTACCCGGGCGGCTCCTTCGACCCGCTGGGCTGGGGCAAGTCCGGCGCGGGCCTGGAGGAGCTGAAGCTCAAGGAACTCAAAAACGGGCGCCTGGCCATGGTCGCCTTCCTCGGCTTCCTGGGCCAGTACGGCGCGACGGGCAAGACCCCCCTGGCCGCCCTCTCCGAGCACCTGGCCAACCCGTGGGCCGCCAACGTGGCCACCAACGGCGTCTCCATCCCGGGGCTGTGAAACAAATGGGGAGGGGCGTGATGCTGATGATGATGAGGGGAGAGCGGGGTGGAGAGGATGCACACACACACAAAAGAGGTGGGATGAAAACATAAAAAAAAAAAAAAAAAAAAAAAAAAACAGGACTGAGAAGCGCTTTGCAAAAAAGAAATGACACCCGTCCGCGCGCCCTTTCGGCGTTGTCCCCACCAAAACAAATGCACAGCTCACTCTCTCTCTCTCTCTCAGGCGCCTTCCTTGTCCATCCAAGCCGCGAGCGGGGCCGCCAGCGGGTCGCCCTCCCCCAGGGAGACAACCAGGCTCTTGCGTGCCCAGGCGGAGGACCCCCCAAAGCCCCCGCCCTCTGTGCCCGCCCCACCGCCGCCGCGCTCGTCCCCCAGCACGTCCTCCACCGCGTGCGCCTTGCCCACCCCGTCCGAGGCGGGGACGCCGTGCGCGGCGTAATGGATGTGCAGGCGCCAGTACGAGGGGTGGTAATGGAAAAAGGCACGCAGCGCGCTCGGCCGCGTGCCTGTGGCGGCGGCCAGGGCGGCCAGGCACGCCCTGTGCGCGGCACGCACGCCCGCGACGCGCTCCGCGGTGTCCAGGTCCCGCACGGATCGTAGGGCGGGGTCCCCGAAGATGGCGACCGCGTACAGGCGGGCCGGGTCGGCGCCGTCCCACTTCAGGTCGGGCAGGAGGACAAAGGCCGGGCACCCCGCGGCCTGGGCGGAGGCCGAGGCGGCGAGCGCCGCCGCGGCCGCCTGGGCTAGGGAGGCGGGCGGGGGCGTGCCCTTGCCCGCCCCCTCCTCCTCCAGGGGCGGCCACCGCGCCAGCACCCGGTCCACCTCCGCGGTGCCGCCCAGGATGTTGTCCACCCAGGCCGTGCGGGACGGCGGCGTCGCCAGGACGGCCGGCAGGGTGACGGCCCGGTACGCGGCCAGCGACTCCCGCAGCGTCAGGCACTTCTGCTCACTGTACTTGGCGACGTGCTTGTCCGTCGCCGGGCAGATGACCTCAACAGCCAGGCTAGGAGCGGCGGCGGCGGCGGCGGCTGGGGGCGCGCCGTCCACGCCCGTCGCCCGGAGGTAGCAGTCATTCCGCACCACCGGCGTGAGGGCGACCCGCCTCGTCACCGCCCCGCTCTCCAGCTCGCCCTCCCCAAACGGTTCGCGGGCCAGGCGGACGATGGCGGGCGCGCCGGCGAGGGTGCCGAGCAGGGCGGCGGTTTTGGCGTCCCGGTCGTTGGAGAGGAGGCGGGACGGGATGAAGGCGGCGAGGGAGGCCAAGTTGGAGAGCGGGTCGGAGGAGGGCGCGGGGTCGGCGGGGTCGGCCATAGTGTGTTGTGTGTTGTGTTCGTGTTCTTACTCTGTCTATCTTCCCGCTAGTCTGAGGCATGTGTGGTAGCGTGGACGACACCGCGCCTTCCCGCTGGTCTGGGGGCGTGTGTGGCAACGTGGACGGGGCCGCGCGGGCGAGAGGAGATCCCAAAAAATGAAAAAATGAAAAGTTCTGGCCATTATCGTCAAAAAGGAAGAGAGACGTGGCCGAGCGAGAAACGCGACGCGCCCCGCGTCCACCTCGTCGTCCATGCGGGCCCTGCATCCCCATGGAGGCGGATGCGCCGCCCAACCCGTGCTCACGGGTCGACCCCTCCTCGCTGGCCGCCCCCTCCCGGCGGGCCCCGCGAGTGGTGAGCCGTCAACGAGCAGGAACGCCGCCGGCGCAACCGCCGCCGGCGCTGCCTGGCCGGGCCGGCAGCGCGGTGCTCCATCGCCCGCTTTACCCCGCGGGCGGCGAGCTCGCCCACTGAACGCCCTGTCCACCGCATCCTGGGACGGTAAGTAAAATGAGGGGGTTTGAGTGATGGGGTGTTGTTTTCTTTCTTTGCACATGCCCCCGCGACAGGGTGGGCGTGTTTTTTTTTGCCGATGCACACCACCTCTGTGAGTGCGGTGCGTGTGAGAGCCCGCCCCGCCGGGGCTGCCGGCACAGACGCATGCGCTGGTATATGCTGTCCAGCGAGGCATGCGGGCAGCGCCCATGAGCACACACACGCCGCCGCGTCCCGCTTTCTCGCTTCCCCCGCGCCCTTTGTTCCTCCGACCCGACCCCCGGACCCTCGCACGTGTGTCGACGCTTGCCCTACCCTCTCCATTTCCCCCCTTCCACAGGCCTCGGCTTCCGCCCGCCCACCGGCTCGGCCGTCCGGGTGGACCTCCTGGACCGGGCGGCAGGCGAGGGCGGTGAGGGCGCGCAGCAGGTGCCGCCGGCGCCGTCCACGACCGCACCCGCCGCGCCTCGGCAGCCCAGGCGCCGGGTGCGCGCGGAAGTGCGGGTTGCCGCCCGCCCCGACACCGTCTGGGCCGTCCTCACCGATTACGAGGCCCTCCCCGGCATCGTCCCCAACCTGGAGGCCTGTGAACGGGTGCGGGGCGCGGTGCCTGGGCGGGCGGGCGGCAAAGGGGGCAGCACACGGGTGGCCCCCCCGCCTGGCCGCGTGCGCCTGCGCCAGCGCGCGTCCGCGCAGTGCCGGTTCTGGCGCCTGGAAGCCGAGGCCGTCCTGGACCTGGAGGCCAAAGGCGTGGCCGGCCCCCTGGGCGTGCGCGAGCTGGCGTTCCGCCTGGTGGAGGGCGATTTCCGGGAGTTGGCCGGCCGGTGGGTGGTCGCCCCGCTCCCCGGCCCCACCCCGGCCGCCCCGCCCGTCGCCTGCCTGTTGCGGTACGAGCTGGACGTCGTGCCCCGGTGGCCCGTCCCGCACGCCATCGTGGCGGCGGTCGTCGCGGCGGGGCTGCCCGCCAATGTGGCGGCCATCGCGGCCGCGGCGGAGGCGGCCGAGGCGGCGAGCGCGGCGTTGCCGGGCCTGGCCGCCGCGGGCGTGGGGGGCGCCGACACGGCGCCCCTGCCCCTCCCGCCCCCCGCCGGGCCGTGGGGGGAGGAGGGCGAGGGCGGCGGGGCTGGTGCTGGCGCTGGCGCTGGTGCTGCAGCGCAAGCCCCACTCCCTCCGATGGTGCGCTTGCCGTCCAAGGGCCCACCCCGCCTGCAGGCGGCGCCCTGGCCGACCGTGCGCCTGCAGGCGGCCGCGCTGGGGCGGGCGATCGGCCTGGGGGCGCCCCGCGGAGGCGCCGCGCCCTCCACGCCCGCCGCCGCCGCCCGCCTGGGCGCGTCCGACTACCTTGGCGTCTCCTCCGTCCCCCTGCCCAGTGGCGGCGGCGCTGCGGCCACCGCGGGCGGGGGCGGGCCCCCAGACGCGGCGGGCACCATCAGCGTGGACGCGGGCGCCCTGGCCTCGGTCGACCTGGCGGCCGCCCAGGAACGGCGGGCGGCGGCCGCGCGGGTGGCGGCCCTGTACCCTGCCTTCGGGGGTGGGGCGGCGGCCACCGCATTCCCTGGGTCCACCACCGCCGCCGCTGCCGCCGCCGCACCGCCGGGCTGGCGCCCGGGCTGGCGCCCGCCGACCGTGCACGTGCGGCGCCTGGACACCGCGGCCGGCGGCCTCCACCGGCGGGCGGTCGCCGAAGTCTGGATCGCCGCCCCGCCCGCCGACGTGTGGGCGGTGCTGACGGATTATGAGCGCCTGGCGGACATTGTCCCTGGCCTGGTTGCGTCGGACGTGCTGTCCACCGCCTCCCCCTCCTCCGCCGCCGCCTCCACCCCGATCGTCACCCGCCTGCGCCAGGTGGGCTACAAGCGCATGACGTACGTGGAGCTGCACGCGGAGGCGGTGCTGGACGTGGTCGCCCGCGTGCGTGAGGGAGATGGAGGGAGGGATGGCACTGGCGACCGCACCTCCTCCGAACCCTCCCGCGAGCTCCAGTTCCGGGCGGTCGCCGGCGATTTCGACCTCCTGCGCGGCAAATTTATGGTGGAGCCCGGGAATGGAGGGGGTCATGATGATGATGATGATGACGACGACGATGAGGAGGACGGGACGGGAAGGCCGGCCGGGTCGCCGCCCTCCTCCCTCCCACCGACCACCACCCTGCTGCGGTACGCCGTCGAGGTCAAAGCCGCCCGGGCTTCCCCCGTCCTGGGCCTCCTGGAGCCCTGGCTGGAGGCCGTGGTGGTGGAGGACGTGCCTGCCGCTCTAGGCGCGGTCGGCCGGGCGGCGGAAGCCCGGGCGGCGGGGCGGGAGCTGGCGGCGGGCGGCGGCGGCTCGTCGTTGAGCGAGGGGGAGGAAGATGACGAAGAAGATGGAGAAGACGGCGACGCCCGCCTGGACGCGGCCGCGTCGGCCGCCGCGGCCGCCCGGGTCGCCGAAAGGTGGCGCCGCCCCCGCCTGGCGGACATGGCCGAGAACTTTGCCGTCCTGGCGGCCGAGCTGGACCGCTGCTTTGGTGGCGGGGGTGGAGGCGGGGGTGGCAGCGGCAGCGGCTACGCGCGCGCGACTCGCGCCTCCTCCTCCACCACCCCGACCATGCCTGGCCGGGCCGCCCTCCGCGCCGCCGGCCGGTCCGACCTGGAGAAAGCCATCGCCGCGCACGGCGGGTCCGGCGCGGTGGCAGCCCGCCTGGGCTGGGCGCCCGTGCAGGTGAAAGGGCGCAAACCAAACGGGTATTGGGACGATGACGCAACCGTCGCGGCCGAGATGGCGTCCTTCATTGCCGAACACGGCCTCCCGCCCGGCACCATGCCCCTGCGCTCCGAGTTCACCCGGGCGGCCCGGTGGGACATCGCCCGGGCGGCGGAGCGACGGGGCGGCTTGTACGCGCTCGCCCAGGCGATCGGCTACGAAATGCCGACCCGGGCGAGCAGTGGGGAGTGGGCGGCGCATGTCTCGGCCGTCGCCGCGGCGACGGGGCTGTCCGGCACCAACGGGCTCTTTGAGCGGGCCGCCGCGACGTACAGACCCACTTGGGGCGGTGGGAATGCGGGGGTCGCGGCGGCGGCGGCGGCGCCGTCGCGGTCGCCGGAGGGAGAGGAGGAAAGCAGCAGCAGCAGTGATGAGGAAGGCCGCGCTGTTCGGCGGCGCGCGGCCACGGCGGGCCTGGCCGCTCTGGACTCGGAGGTTGACGCGGTTGCGCTGGGGCCGGCGCTGAATGGGAGCGCTGCTCCGGCCTCCAAGGCGGCAGCCGCGCCGCAGGGCCTGCGGGATGAGATCGACGCGTGGTGAAGAAGTGACAAGAAAAGAAGAGAGCAGATAGAAATGATAAGATGATGGATGGATCGAGAGTTGATGTTATTTTTTTAGAACCACACCACAACGCAACGCCCCCCTTTTCTCTCTCGTACTCTCGTAGACACAGACCTACCACAGTTCATTTCATGGGGAGGCCGGAGCGCGCGCGGCACCGGACTCGCCTCTTGCACTCACACTCCTTTGCGTCAACCCACCCTTCCCGCGCGCGCTTTTTCACTCACTCTTCCCTGCCCGCACGGCCGCCGCCCGCGCCCGCGCCCGCTCCACGTGCGGGTCCATCACCGCCCGCCACAGTGGCGGGGACTGGGCGAGGATCATCATGGCCGGGTAGGACATGGGCAGGTAAGACGCTTCGCCGGCGCCCACGTCTCGCAGCTTGTGGTAGGCGCGCTCCGCGTGCGCGTGGTGGTCTGAATGGCGTTGCAAGCGGAAGGTGATCGCGTTGGTGGCCATGAAGTTCGCGTTCCACGAGTCGTGGGGCGCGACCTTCTCATACCTCTTTGTTTTCGCCGGGGCAGTGGTCGCGGCGCTGTCGACGCCTTGCCCGCCGGCCGGGAGTTCCGCCCGGACGAGGCCGTAGTGTTCGATGTAGTCGACACTGTGCAGCATGTAAATGCCGACGACCGCCTGGACGGCCCAGAAGGCGACGGCGGCCGGGCCGCCGACCGAGCCGGCCAGGATGGCTAGGGAGGCGGGCGCGGCCACCCAGCCGGCCGCCGTCGCAGCCGCGCCCGCGGCGCCCGCCGCCTTGACGGCTTTCGAGTCGGGGTCTTCGCCCGCAGCAATGGCCGCCCGCCGCGCGCGGCCCAGGGCCCGCCCCTCCGCCGCGGCGACGGCGTCCCGCACATTCCCCACCACGCACCGGGGCATGAACTCGAACAGGGATTCACCCAGGCGCGCGGTGGCCGGGTCTCCGGGCGTCCCGACGTTGCGGTGGTGGGCCAGGTGCCCATCCCGCCAGTGGGCGTAGCCGTAGGTTGACAGCAAAAAGTCGGCGAGGCGGCGTTCCACAGGGTGCGGAGAGTGAAGGAGCTCGTGCATGACCGTGAAGACCATGCCTCCCCACGCGCCGACGCCGCAGGCCGCGGCCAGCGTGGCGACCGGGTTGGCGGCCGGCGCGACGAGCGTGGCGCCCGCGGCGAGGAGCGCAAGGTGGATCGCGCCCACTCCCCACAGCGGCACGCGGTACGCGTCAAAGGCGGCGTCGGCCGCGGCGTCGGCCGCCCTAGCGGCCGCGGCCGCGACGGGCGGGTGGCCCGGCGTGGAGGCGGCCAGGGCGGACGCTTTCCGGAGCAGGCCGCCCGCGGCGGGTGGGGGCGGGCCCGCCGTGGCGGGGGGTAGCTCGGCTTCAGGCTCCCGCCCAAACAGGGCGTCGGCGGCGGGGACGAGGACAAAGAGCAGGAGCAGGTTGACGAGGCCGGCCGCACTGTCCACAGCCCCATCCAGCAGGGCCGGGTGCGCGGCGTAGAGGTCGCCCACGCTCGCGCTCGCTGGCAGGGCGGCCAGCCAGGACGGCGGGACGGCGGCCAGGCCTGCGTGCACGGCGTCGTGGGCGTGGACCGCGCCCAGGAGGCCGAGCGCGGCGCCCGCACCGGGCAGCCAGGACAGGTAAAAGCGGGCGGGCCCGGGCTGGAGGGCGGTCACAAAGGCGCGGCCTAGGAAGCCGTCCGGGGCCGCGACCGCGAGGGTAGCGGTGGAGGACGCGCTTTCCTCGGCGGGCGTGGAGGGGGTGGGTGTGGCCGGGCCGGATGGCTGGCGGCGCGGGTGGGCGGCCCGGACAGGAGGGCACGGGCGGGCGGCCCTGGTGGGTTGGTGAGGGCGACGAGCCGCGTTGTTGTTTTGAGAGCGCCCGGCGGTCCCTCCCATCACAGCTGTCCGGGGGCGTGGGGGACGACCAATGCCCGCCTGCATGGCTTCCATGAGTCCTGCCAGTCTCAGGAGAGGGCGGGTGGTGAGTTTGCGGCTGGGTGTTGGGCGGCGCGGGCGGGTGGGCGTGATATCAATGGAGGAGTGAATGAAGCTGAGTCGTCGTGCGAGATATAATGCGAGCGCACAATTCATTCATTCAGCTTTGCGGGGGTGGGAAGGCTAGGGCAAGAATTGGTTGGGGAGAGAGCGCCTGTACGTGCGGTCGTCTAGCACCAACACATGTTGTCCCTCCTCCCCCTCGCCCGCCGCCAAGCCACCTGGGCAGCCGCTAAAAGAAAAAGTGCAGCCACTGCTGCTGTCCCCCCCATTGACCTCGCTGGCGGCAGCGTCCGTTCCGTCGGCGGCATCGCCGCGGGCGCGTCCGTCTTTGACCGGTGCGAGAGAGTTGAATTGATGGCGCGTGAGAGAGAGAGAGATGGCATGTGGCTCCATGCAGCCGGCGTCCTCAGGTCGTGGATTGCGGGGCGTGGAGAAAGCGGCGGCCCGCCCGCGTGCGCCGACACCTGCTTTTCGCACTCCGACCTCCTCCTTCCCATCACTCACCATCCCATCTCCATTTCCACATTTCTCCCTTTCAGGTCCGTCAAGGCCGCCCAGCGTGACCGGGCCGCCTACCTGGCCCGGTGCGACCCTCTGGACGCCGACGACCCGCTGACGTCCGAAGTGACCGCCCGCCTCGCGACCCGCCTGGACGAGTGCAGCGGGCGCGGCCCTTTCAGGCGGGTCCTCATCCTGGGCGGCGGCGTCGGGACGGGCGCCCTGGTGGCCCGCCTGGCGGGGCGGCGGGGCGGCATCGAGGAGGCCACGGTCATCGAAGCTAGTGCCGGCATTTGCGAGCGGCTGGCAACCCGGGCGGCCGACGCGGCACGCCGGGGCCTCGCCTGGCCGGCCCTGACGATTGCCCAGGGCGACGAGGAATCCGGCTCCGGCCCGGCCGCAGCCGCCCTGGACCCGGCCACGCCGTACGACGCCGCCTTCGCGCCCCTGGGCTTGCACTGGGTCAATGATCTGCCGGGCCTGCTGACGCGCGTCCGCCGGACCCTGCGGCCGGACGCGCCCTTCCTGGGCGTCATGTGGGGTGGGGACACCCTTCACGAACTGCGCGCTTCGCTGGCGCTGGCGGAGCTGCGCGGGGGCGGGGCCTCGCCGCGGGTCTCGCCCATGGTCCGGGTCCGGGATGCCGGGTCGCTGCTGGTGCGGGCCGGGTTTGCCTTGCCGGCAGTGGACGCGGATGAGCTGAGGCTCGTGTTTCCCGACCCCGCTGCCCTGGTGGACCACCTGCGGCGGACGGGCGAGACCAACGCGGCCCGGGGCCGGCGACCCGCCCTGTTGCCGCGCAGTGTCATTCCGGACGCCATGGAGACGTACGTGGCCCGGTTTGGGCGGGACTCGGCGGAGGAGGCGGCCGCGGAGGCGGCGGAGCGGGAGGAGGGAGGTGGCGGGCTGCACAGCGGCAGCCCTCGCCCGCCCCCGCCACCCTCCGCGCCCGCCCGGCCACCCGTCGTCCCGGCCACCTTTGAGGCCCTGTTCCTGACGGGCTGGTCGCCCGCGCCACCTGGGCGCCAGGCCGTGGCCGCGCCCCGGGGTTCGGCCACCGTGTCTTTGGCCCAGCTGGCGAAGGAGCTGGAGAAGAAGACGAAGGGAGGATGAGAGGAATGAGAGCGGCCGTGTCATTTTTGCTTCAATTTTTTCGTTTTTTTTTTCACGACCCACCTCCACCCCCTACCCGCCCCGCCGCCGCCGCCCGCTCCATGGCTCCTTCAAACCAGCTGGCCGCCCGGACAGTGACCTGGCCCCCCGGGCGGGTGTCAAGGAGGGCGAGCGGCGGCCGCTGATGACCAGCAGCACCCGCCTCCCCACCCTCATCTCTCATGCCGCCGCGCCCACCCCGGCCCGCGCTGCGCAGGACGGCCACCAGGGCGGCCTCATCCTCGGCGATGCCGGGCGTGTGAGACGGGGCGGGCGGGTCGCCAGCGGCGGCGGCGGCCGCGGCGGCCGCGGCCGACCAACGGGCCTCCAGCAGGGAGGAGGTTGAAAAAGGGGACAGGCCAGGGCCGCTCCCGCTCCCGCTGCTCTCACCCTCACCGCCCAGCGTGACGACGGCGCCCATGCCTCCAGTGGCCGGCGCCGCCCGTCCGCCCAGCACCGCCGGGTCCACCGCCGCGCTGATCACCCCGCCCGGCGCGGCCGCCCGCACCGCCCCCAGCCCGCCCAGCAAGTGGATGGAGAGCGCGCCGCCGGGCCCCGCCAGCGCCACGTCCGCGCACCCGTCCACCCCGTCCAGGGTGATGGGGCCGACGCTGGAGGAGACGGTCGCCAGGGCGCGGGCGTGCAAGGACCGCACGCTGAGCGCCCCGGCGCCGGAGGAGAGGGCGAGCACGTCCCCCAGGGCCGCGCCGAGGCGGAGGTCCCCGCCCCCCGACTCCACGCGGCCCGCCCGGGCGACCAGACGCCCGATGGAGACGGCCCCGCCGTGCGAGGAGACCCGCACATCATCGCCCGACAGGGTGCCCGCGGTCAGGGGCCCGCCGCCCGTGTGGACGGCCGCCCCCGTGCACCGCGCGTCTCCCAGGGTCACCGCCCCGCCGCTCGACCGCACCTCCAGGCGGGCTTCGGCCAGCCCGGCCACGCTCACGCTGCCCCCGCCCGTGGCGATGTCCAGGGAGGCGTACCGGCTGGGGATGGCCACGTGCAAGGAGGATGCGGCGGGGGTGGCGGTGATGGAAATGGCGGAGCCTTCCTGCGAGGCTTGAGGGGGTGGGGAGGGAGGCGTGGTTTCGCCCTCGCCCCGCCCTGTCCACCACACCTCCACCGCGTCAGGGTCGCCGACGGTGATGGCCACGGGGGTGGTGTGGTGCGGAGACCGAATAGTGATGGCGCAGCCGGCCCCTCGGATGTGAAAGCGGAGGCGGCCGGCGTCGGCGGGGGGTTGAGGTTGGGGAGGGTGGGGAGGGCGATTCGACGCGGCCGAAAAAGAGCGGTGAAGAAAGGCCGCGGGCGGTGCGCTGATGCTGGCTAGGTGGAGCCTGGTGTGCCTGTGCACGGCCTGGGCCACGACCCAGATGTTGGCTGGCCGCATTTTCCAGGGCCCGCGTGCGAAGAGAGAGAGAGAGGCGCTGAGAAAGAGGGGGTGTGCACAACCTGGCCAAAGCAAAGCAAAAACAAAACAAAACAAAAAGACAACCTCTCTCCGTCTCCACCACCCTCTCTCCCTGGCGTCCCGCTCTCTCCCTTGTTTTGCTCCTTCACAGGGGCACCACCGTCGGCTCCGGCGCCGGCTTCGCCGCGGGCGCAGTGGACGGTGAAGGCGGCGGGGCCGCCTTGGCCACCGGCGCGGCCGCGGCCGCAGGGGCGGGCGCGGGCGCGGACCGACCACCCCCGTCCTCGCTTAAATCCGCCGCGGTCACCATGTTGGTTGGCGCGAACGCGAAGGGTGGGGGGATACCGAAGGCCACGCCCGGGCCGTACCGCATGGAATTGGCGACGAAGGAGAAGGGGTCGAAGCCGCCGGGGCCGCCTGGGAAGCCCCCGCCGGCGCCGGCAAAGGCGCCGGCTTGGCGCAGGGCGCGGCGCGGGCGAGTGGGCAGGGGCTGCTGTGGCTGCTCACCCATCATCATGCCGCCGCCCATCATGCCGCCCTGTTGTTGCTCACCCATCATGCCGCCGCCCATCATGCCGCCCGTGTACGTGGGTGCCTTGGCGGGCGCGGACGCGCCGGGCGCGGACGCGGGCGCGCCAGTGGGCGTGAAGGCGTAGGGGGCCGCGTGCTCGCGCAGGGGCTGGCCTGCAGAGCATGGAGACAGATATGGAGGAGAAAGGCAGAGACAGCGCCGGGGTGAGTGAAGTATGGAGTGTGCCGCGGCGCGGGGCGCCGCGCGAGAAAGGTTGAAGGAAAGAGAGAGCGCGCACGCTGGGTGCGTTGTGGGGCGCCCTTTTCTCTCACCCCCGCCCCTCTCACCCTCTCTCGCACCCTGAGCCGCAGCGACAGCCAAGCCAGCCACGACGACGAGCGCGCAGCAGAATGAGTGCAGCTTCATGGGCGCGTGCTGGTGGGTGGGTGGGTGATGAGAGGAGAAGAAAAAAAAAATGAAGAGAGTGTGACAAGGCGCTCTCCGTCCATCCCTTTCCTCATCATTTTTTTGGTTCGCGCGCGCGCGTGTCTTATTCAAGTTTACACACGCAGCGCCCCCACCCCACCCCACCCACACGTATACAAATTCACCATCACACGGCGCGGAGGTTGCATTTAAATTGCGCGCGCACCCCCGCCGCGGCGGACTTCAAAAAAAAGGAAACATCTTAGGATGTTTCCTTTTTTTTGTTTCGTTATTATTGTTCTTCGGCGTGCGCGTCGCCCCCTGGGCTCGCACTTTCAGTATAAAAACTTGGCAAGGTAGGTACCGGGCGCGCGCGCAAAAAACGGTCGCGCGCGTCACCAAAATCTCTTGAGTGTAAAAAAAAAAAATGTTCATTCCTTCATTTCGGCCGCCTCCGCCTGGGCCGCGGACGCCAGGTGCAGCGCATCCACCGCGCCCGCGGGCCAGGCCGTCGCGACCACCAGCGCCGCCTGGGCGGGCGTGAGGATGCGGGTCAGGGCGACGGCCGTGAAGTGGGAGGCCGACGCGTGCTCGCGCACGCGCAGGCCCTCGAGCTCGGCGAGCGTCGCCGCCAGCCGCCCGACGACGGCCAGGTGGCCCGCGTGCGTGGGCGGCAGTGCCGGGTCGGCCGCCTGTGCGGGCGCCGGCTTGCCCGGCAAGGTCAGCCCCGGTGGTGGGGGCGGCAGGGCCGCGCCGCCCAGGGGGCGGGAGGCGGCCGCGGCGGCCAGGACGGACGCCGCAGCGGCCGTCGCGCGCACGCGCTCCGCGTGGAGCGCCGCCGCGGACGCCGCGTGGTCATCCGCCCAGGCGGCCAGCTGCTTCAGCTGGAGCCCGGACAGGTGGGCGGCGGCCAGGGCCGCCCGGGCGCCGGCCGCCGCGCGGGCGGCGGCGGCCGGGTCGGGCGGGGTCGAGATGGAGATGGAGACGGCGGGCTGGCCGCTGGCCGCCGTGGCCGTGGTCGTCGGCCCCCACGCGAGCTCCGCCCCCCCACACCCGGCCACGCGCACCAGCAGGGGCAGCCCCGCCCCTTCCGGAGCAAACAACGCCCGCACTGTCGTCGCCGCGTCCTCCACCAGGGCTTCCAGGGCGGAGACTGTGACGGGCGCGAGGGTGACGGCCGGGGTGGAGGCACCGCCCTCGTGCCCGCCACCACCCGAGAGCATGCCTGGGGAGAGCTTGTCGAGCGCGTGCGCGGCCACCAGGCGTTGCGCCTCCATGGCCATGCCCGCGACGGCGGCTTCCACGTCCTGGGGCAGGACGGCAGGCGGGCCCGCCGAGCCAGGGGAGGGGAGGCCGCCACCGGCGGCGGGGCAGGAGGAGGCGACAGCCGCGGCGGCCACCGCCGCGGCCGCGCGCGCGCACTCGGCCGCCGCCCGCTCCTTCACCGACACCACCGCCCTCTCCAGCTGGGCGATGCGGGCGTCCCGGGCGTCCACGTCCGCCTCCAGGTCCAGCACCTTCTCCTGCAGGGCGACGTTGTGCTTCAGCACGGCCTGGAGCTCGCCGACCTGGCGCTGGGCGGACACCGCCTCGGCCGTGACCGCCTCCATCCGCTCCTTGCGGCGCTGCCTGTACCGTTTCTGGGCGGCCTTGTTCTGGACTTGCTGGCGCGCCAGGCGGGCGGCCGCCCGGGCGGCCGCAAAAGCGGCCTTCTCCACGGGCGTGGCCGACCCGGTGGCCTGGCCGTCCACCAGGGGCAGGCCGATGGGCGGGGCGCCGCGCCCGGGCGGCTGGAGGGCGGCGCCGGGCGGGCGGCCGAGGCGGGGCCGGGCGGCCCGGGCGGCTGCAAAGGGCGAGGCGTGGCCCGCGCCGCCGCCGCTGCCGCCGCCGCCGCCCGGCTCGGTCGCGCCGCCGGAGGATGTCATCAGGGAGGCGGTTGTCGCCCCCGTCGTCGCGTGCGTGGTCGCCGCCGTCAGGCCACCCCCCGCCGACGACAGGGGCGGCCCGGGCGGGAGCGAGGAGGGCACTGACACTTGGAGAGGGCGAAAGCCAACGCCCGACGCCGTCTCCGGGCCGGCCGGCGCGGACACGGCCGGCCAGGCCGGGCCGTCAGAGGCACCACCGGAGCCCCTTGTCCCACCCCCGTATGTTCCGGCCATGTAGACCGCCCGCTCGATGAGGGCGGCGACGTCGGACGGGAGGGCAGCGGCGGCCGTGGCCACTCCCGATCCCGCGGCCGCCTGCAGCGCCGCGGGCGCCGCCCCGCCTCCCAACGCCGCCAACAGGGCTGACGCGCCCGCTTTGTCAGCCGACGCGCCGGACGCCATGATGGACAGCAGCTGGGCGGCCATGGCCTCGATTTGTTCGCCGCTTGGTTGAGATTTCATTTTTTTTCTTTTTTTTTCTTGGAGTTGGCCCCAATTTGGTGTCGCCGCCTCTATCCCTGCATGTCCTCTCTCACCCCCGGCCGCGGTGCGAGGCCGACCCGGCCTGGGAGTGCGAGGGGCGCCAGTTGTGAGGGTGGACGGGCTTGTGGGTTGGTGCGTGAGGTGGCCGGGCTCCGCCGAGCCTTTGCGAAGAGGGTGACAACAACAGAGAAGTGGGGGTCAGCGGTACACAGTGCGTATGCAGAGAGTACCTTGGGAAGATCACCTCACCACCCACCCACACCAACACCAAACCTCACCTCAAGATTCGAAGAGCAGAGCAGCGCGTGCTGCTAGTGGTAGTTGCTTTGCCCTGGGGCGCGCCTTTCCTTGGCGCTGTGCGCACTCTGCCTCCCACATCCATTCCACACCCCCACCCTCCCTCTGGGTTGGCATTTCATGTATCTTCTTCTTCTTTTCCATCTACCTCCACCGCCCACCCCCACCCCCACACTCACCCCCGCCATGCCCGCGCCCGCCGCACAGGTAACATGACGGGCCCACCACAGGCTCCGCGAGCGCCGGCTGGCGCTTCTGTCCGCCACCCCCACCACACGAGAAATGGCCGGCCACCCCGCACACGAGGCAGAGCGCGGCCGCGCCGTCGGGGGCCTGGTAGGGTGTCCGGCATTCCGCCACCGCCCACGCCCGGCCCCTGTCCGGGCAGGGCGCCCGCCCGCACCGGGTGCAGGGCGGCGGGCCAGCAGGAGGTGCCTGCGCTGCTTGCGGTGCTGACGCGGCCACCCCACAGTCCCTGGCCAGGTGGCCGGGCTGGCCGCACCGGTAGCACCGGACGGCCGGGCATGCGGCCCGCTCGTGCCCGCGCCCGCCGCACAGGAAGCAGGGGCGGGCGGCCTTGGCGGCCACCGCGGCGGGGCAATCCCGGGCCAGGTGGCCGCCCCCGCCGCACCGGTGGCAGCGGCGGCCGGCAACGAAGTCCATGCCGCCGCTGGCCTGGCCCCCGTTTTCTGAGAACGCGTCCCAGTAGCGGGGCGGGCGCAGCAGGGCGCGAGCGGCGGCTTGCGGATCCGGGGCGGCCGGGTCGTCGGCGGGGGCGCCCAGGGGGCGGATGGTGACGCCGGTGGGGGGTGGGCGGGGCGGGACGGGCGGCGGGCGAGGGGAGGGCGCGGGTCGGGGAGCGGCGCCGCCGCCGTCGCTCGCTTCCTCTTCCTCCTCCTCGCTCGCGCTGCTGGTGAGCTCGCCGCTCTCTTCCTCCTCATCTTTTTCTTCTTGTTCGTCAGAGGAAGACAACCGTGCACGCTTGGCGGCGGCCCGCCCACCACCTCGCGCAGCCGCTGCGGCCGCCCGGGCGCGGGCCAACGCAGGCTGTTCTCCACCTCCTTCTCCACCTCCGCCCCCACCCGCCCGCTGCCGTCCTGCCGCTTTCTCGAAGACCAGAGCGTCTGCCGGGTGGGGCTCCTCCTCGCCAGCTGAAGAGGAGGAAGAACCAGATGTGCTGGGTGGGTCGGGCTGCGCGGGCGGCCGCCCTTGGCGGGCCATTTGCGAATAAAAGAAACCGTTAGTGCGGCTAGGCAAACGCGTTCTTGACACTCTTCAAACCATGCCCGCCGTCCTCTCCTTGTCCGCCTGTCGGCCCGCGGCAGGCGCCCGGCCACCCACCAGGCGGCCGCTCGCCGCCCGCCCGCACACCCTGGCGGCTGCGCCCACCAATGGTTCCCGGGTGACGGCGCTATTTAAAGGCTTCCGCGGCAACGCAGAGGATGCGGGTGAGTTTGGAAGAGAAAAAAAAAAATGGGTGGCGTGGGAGTGTCGCTGTTTCTCATTCTGACACTGCTTGCGCATGGCATACGGCACATCCTACCTGTGTGCTGCATTTTAGTTTGGCCCGTACGCGGCGCGCGAACACTTTCTCGCCGGCTGTTTGTGCAACCGGCCGAAATTGACGCCCACCCTACTCCCTTCCTCCTCCTCCACAAACGATAGGCGTCTACGGCTCCCAGATGGGGCGGGAAGATGTCGAGCCGGAGGACATAGACTACTACTTTGAGTACACGGGCTCGCTGGCGGTGAGTGTGAGAGTGGAGAGAAAGGCAAACGAGCAGCGACGGCTATGTGCGGGCGACGTCGCACCGCTCTCAACCTTCTCATCCCCCCTTATCCTTCGCCATTTCTCACTGGCTCTCGCTCTCCCATCACCCCCACGCACACACAGGCCGAGGGCAACTACGACCGCCTAAACCAGTTGAAGAAGCGTGAGTTGAGAAGGAGAATAGGCGCCGCTCGAGAGGGAGTGAGAGCGACGGCGACCGGACCCCGCCACGACCCCCCTCACCCATCATCATCTCTCATGAAACAGTCGGCCTCGCCCCCTGCGACCTCCTCCTGCTCATGGCCTCCGCCGAGAATGACGCTCCGAAAGTGGCGGAACTGCTGCGGGCGGGCGCGGACACGGGCGTCAAGGTGTGTGTGTGTGTGAGAGATTGAGATGGATGGTGAGGCGCGCACCACTCTCTTTTCATCCCAGGCACGGACTCTCATCATCTTATTTTCTCTTTTCCTCTCTTCCTTTCTCTCTCTCAATCAGGACATGGGCGGCAAGACACCGGCCGACCTGGCGACCGCGCCTGTCGTCCTGGACCTGCTGGCCGACCGCCAGAAGGCGTTCACTTACTGAAGGAGGCGCGTGCGAGGGGAAGAGGGAAGGGAGGATGGGGAATGAAACGCACGCACACACCATTTTTCGAATGCTCTCAACCTCCTTTCACTCTTCCCGCGCGCGCGGCGTGATGTTACAAACACACACAACAACAACACATGTCTCTGGCGGTGGGGGATGTGTGGGCTTCGAAATAGAGAGCGCCCCCCCGGCCGATAGCTTTGGCATTTTTTTCTTTTTCTCTCTCTCTCTCCCTCTCTCTCTCTCTCTCTTCCTCCCTGGAAAGAAAAGCAAACCACCGCGCCGCGCGGGGGCTGGAGGCCTAAAAAAATGGAGGGCAGGGCGCAGCACCCTCATCCAGTCTTGCCGCCCACCAGGGCGACCAGGCGGGCCAGCTGGTCCACGCGCGCCTTCAGGGGCACAGCCGCCGCGTCGAGTGCGCCCGTGTCCGCGCCCACGCGCTCATCCATGCGCACTTCCAGGGCCTCCGCCTCCTTCTCCAGGGAGACGGCTTCGGTGACGACCTCCTTGGCAGTGGCAGCCCCCAGGGCGGCCGCCAGCTCGCCGTCGGCGGCCTTTTCCTCGATGGTCGGCTCGAGGAGCTCAAGCTGTGTGATCGTCCGCCCGGCCAGGTCGGCTGGGGCGGCGAAGGCTGGTTTGTGAGGGTTTGTGAGGGGTGTGTGTGGAGAGGGAGAGCGATGCAAAGTGTGAGACCATGTGTTCGGGACATAGGTGTGCTTGGGGCGTAGGCGGCGGGCGGGCGGGAGGGCGCGCTTTATCCTTGGAGGGGGTGTTGGGAAATGCCGACCTCAGCGTACGAGGGTCTCCTGTTTTTTTTTTTTTTTTACTTTTCTGGCCGCGCCCGGGAAAACCCACGCCCTTCCCGGTCCACACTCCATGTACTCACCTGGTAAAGGCGCAAAGGCCAGGGCTAACGCGAGGCCAAAGGCGGCGGTGGCGCTGGCGGCGGCCTGTGATTGAATGAATGATGGGAGGTTGAGCGGCGGAGGGTGCGCGCATCCGTTGGTGCTCCGGGAGCCGGCCCCCCATACAGCCGCGCCCGCGGCCGTGTCCGCCCGCCATCCTCCCACTCAGGCCCTTCTCAGGGCCTTGATCCTTAGCCTGAAGGGTGAGTCGGGCCCGGGATGGGCCCCTAGTCGCGTGCGCGGATCGAGAGAACGCGCTCTTGTTTGAGGCCATTCGTCGCCCACCCCACAGCTTCTCTCTCTCCTTGCCTCACCTTGCGGGGCGCCACCATGACGCGGGCCTTGGTGGTGGTAGCGACAGTGCGGGGAGCGACCGCAGAAGCGTTGATGAGGGTGGCGGGCATGGCTGGGCTGGGAGAGAGAGAGAAGGAGAGGCGACAAGAGAGAATGGAAGGTATGGGCTTCATCTAACCTTCTCCTCTCCCTCTGTCCACCGCCCATCCCTACCACCCCGACAGAATCTGCCACCATCCTGCTGGCCGCCGCCCCCCACCCCCACCCGCCCAACCACGAGGATAACCAAAAAGGGAAAAAGGCATTGTCACACACGCACACACACACACACACACACACACACACAAAAAGCGAAAACACACCATCTCTCCACTACTTTTCATCTCCATCCCATCCTCAACCCATCCACATCCCCTGCTTTCCATTCCTCCTCCTCAGAGGCCGCGCCACAGGCCTCACCGCCCCTCTCTCATTCACTCACTTCTCCGTCGGCGTTTCCGTCCACGCGTCGTGCGCCTCCCCGCAATCCCGGAGGGCGGTCCAGGTCGCGGACGCGCACTTGAACCCGCTCCCAAATGCCAGCTGCCACAGCCGGTCCCCCTTTTTGACGCCCTGCTCCGTCTCGATGAACGCCCACGCGTACCAGGTCGAGGAGGAGGACGTGTTGCCGTACCGCTCGAAGGGGGCCAGCATGGGCAGGCACTGGCGAGGGGTGAGGCCCAGGGCCTTGCCCACGCCGTCAATGACCGCCTTGCCGCCCGGGTGGATCGCGAAATGGTCAAACGCGGTCTTGAAGTCCGGGACGTACGGTTTCAGCCCGCGCGCCTTGAACACCTTGCGCCCCACCCAGTTGCCCGCAAACAGGAGCTTCTCGGAGAGAGGCAGCACTTTGGGGCCCAGGCACGTCAGGTTGGCCTCCAGGGCCTTGGACGCCGTCCCCATCAGCTCCTTCCCAATCTTGACGCCGACCAGGCCGTCGTCGTCCTCACGCTGGATGACAGCGTTGTACGCCGCGTCGTCCCCACCCAGGTGCGTGCGCACCAGGTGGTTGAGCACGTACTTGGCCCGCCGCCCGTCGTCGGCCCGGTTGGACAGCAGGTAGGCGACGCCGCCCGTGCGGAAGATGCAGTTTGTAATCAGCATGGACCGCTGGTTGCCAAAGTAGAGGTTCCAGAGGACGTTCTCCGTGCCCGCGATGACGATGCGCATGCCCGGGTTGGCCGCCAGGAGGTCTTTGGCCAGGTCGATCGCGATCACCGACGCCGCGCAGCCCATGCCGTGCAGGGAGAAAGTGCGGACGCCCTTCTTCATGCGGAAGTGGTTGACGACAGACGCTGACAGCGACGGCGTCGGGTTGAAGGCCGTGCAGTTGACGATCAGCGCGTCCACGTCCGTCGCCTTCAGGTGGTTGCGTTCCAGGACCTTGGCCACGCACGCGAAGAGGACGCGCTCGGTCTCCTCCTTCGCCAAGGCCAGGGAAACCTCGACGGGCCGGTCCAGGCCCGCCCGCACCGCGTCCGGCAGGAAGGTCGCCTGCCCCAGGCCGCTGATGCCCATGACCTTGCGCACGAAGGCCAGGGCCTGCTCGTCGTACCGGCCCGTCGCCTCGCATCCGCGCACCAGCTCCGCGTGCGTGGTCTGCTGGCTGTCGGGCGGGCGGTAACAGTAAAAGTCGACGAGGAAGGTGCGCCCTTTGCGCGGGAAGAGCGCGGAAAAGGCGAGGGCGGCCAGGAGCAGGGCGGCGCCCAGCCCCGCCAGGCCCAGGGTGAGCAGGTCGATCTGCAGGGCGGACGCGGACGCCCAGGCTGCGTAGGCGTGGAGGTCGCCGGAGGCGTGGAGGGCTTTCAAGCGCAACTGATGGAAAAGGGAGGGAGAGAGAGAGAGAGAAAAGAGGTGGAGGGGGGGGGGGGGGGGAGGAGGGGGGGGGAGACGGGTTTGCCTGCCCTTTTCTCTCACCCTCTCCCCTCCTTACCGCCAGTTGGGCCAGCACGGGACCGGCCACCAGCAGGGGCGCCCGGTCGACGGTGAAGCGGAGGGCGGAGCGGCCCAGGCGCAGGGCGGCGGCCCGGGTTTCGGCTGTGGGAGTGGAAGGAGAGGGGGGTTGATGAGGAAAGGAGAGTGAGATGAACCCTGAGCAAGAGCAGAGAGCGCCCGCGGCGCCCGCGGCGCTTTCAGGCCCGCAACTCCGAAGTAAATAGGGCCCATGGGTCGGTGGATGATCACCACCTCTGTCACTGTCGGCCCTGGCGGGTGCCGAACGCCCTGTGGGTCCCGCGGGCGGGGTGCGCGCAGTATCTTCTCTTTGCCGATTGGAACGACAGACACGGGCGCGGCGCATCGAGGAGGCCCTCGCTCTCTCTCTCCCCAAAAACTCACGTGACGCTCCCCGCAGGGCGGTCGCAATGTCCCGGCCCTGGACGCCCGTCACAGACCCGCCGCGGCCCATGGTGAGTGTGGGAGGAGAGGTGGAGGTGTGCGTTGGTGGGGAGCGCGCGCCTGTGAGAGAAGAGGAGAGAAGGAGTCGTGAATTTCAAAGGCGGCACATTGGGGAAGTGCGTAGCGCGCGTGCCATTTCCCGCCCTCCAACCCCAAGGAGGTGGGGGAGGGGTGGGAAGCAGGAGCGTGGGCGAGTTGGAACGGTCCTTAACAGGCAGGCGCGTGCGTGTGTGCGTGCGTACCTCTGTGAGAGAGCGTGCTATAAGAGGTTCACGTTCCTTTTGCAGTGTACTCCCTGCCTCGGCCTCGCCCCTCCCTTTTTATTTTGTCTCCATTTCATTTTGTCGCTCCACTCCACGCATGGCACGCACGCCCCTCGCCTACGCTTGGCCGGGAAAACGCGCGCGCCCTGCTTTATTCACAGAAGATATAAAAGAAAAGAAAGGCACGAAAGAAAGCACTAACGGCTAATCACTCCTCTCCAGCCGTCCCAGCCGCGGCACGGCCACCACCCGCCCCGCCCACCGCCAGCTTCGCCTGCAGGCGGGCCACCTCCGCCTCGGCCGCCGCCCGCCCGGCCCGCTCCACGTCCACCGCCCGCTGCACCAGGCGGGACAGGCCCAGCATGGGCAGGGTGATGGGGCGGTCGGCCCGGGCCCGGACGCCCGCGGCCCGGGCGGCGAGAGGGTAGCCGGCCTCGCGCAGGGCGCCCAGGAACGCGCAGCACTCCAGCGCGGAGCCGCCCTCCAGGTCGTCCAGGTCCAGGGCGTTCCCCTCGCACCGGGCGTGTAAGGCCGTGTCAAAGGCGGCCGCCGCGCCCTCGAACGCGTCGATCAGGGCAGGGGGCAGGATGGAGGCAGCAGGCGCACCACCACCGGGCGCGCCCGCCCCACCTCCCCCACCGGGTCCCCCACCGCCCTCCAGGCGGGCCCGCTTGGCGGCGGCCGCGTCGACGAGGCCGTACTCGTGGAAGCCGAGGCCGGCCCGCTTGACGACGTAGTGGCCGCGCTCGGTCTCGGCGAGGACCGCTTCCGCCGGGTGGGCGCCCCAGTCGCACGCCAGCCGGGCAGCCTCCTCCTCCTCCAGCGCGCGCTGGGCAGGCGAGGGGCGGCCGCCCGCCCGGGCGGCCGCCTCCGCGTCGAAGGCGGCGTCGCCTTCGGCCTTGGAGGCGCCACCAGCGGACCGGGCCTTGCGCTTGTTGGAGGCGGGTGGCGGCGCGGCGGCGGCGGCAGCCCCACCCCCACCAGCCGCGGCCGCTGCCGCCGCAGCGTCGGCCGTTGCCTTGGCCACCGCCCGGCGGCCCGCCGCCGCCTGGGCCTCGTACTGGGCCTTCACGCCCGCATCCGCGCCCGCCCACGCCCCTGCCAGCAGCTTGGACATGGTCCCCACGTCCGCGCCCGGGTTGGCGGCCGCCAGCGTGGCGCGCAGGTCCCGGCAGAACAGGGCATAGGCGGACGGAGCGGGCGGTGCGCCCTTCTTCTTGCCCTTCTCCCCCCCGCCCGCCGTGGGAGGAGACAGGGCCGCTTTTGCCGCCGCCGCCAGGGCCTCGTACGGGGCCTTGTCCGCCTCGGCTGCCCAGGCCGTGCCCATCAGCTTGGCCAGCTCCCCCATGGACGCGCCCAGGTGGGCGGCGGTCAGGCCGGGGCGCTGCGCGTCGCAGAAAAAATGCCAGGCCGACTTGGCCCGCTTGGCGGCCGGAGGGGGCGGGGGGGGACCGGGGGTGGTGGCGACCGGCGCAAGCACATGCGCCGAGGCGGCGGCGGCCTTCCGGGGGGCGGGACTGGGCTTGACGGTGGCCGTGGAAGGCGCGGGCGCGGGCGCGGCCGCAGTGGTGGACGTCGTCCAAGCGGGCGCCGCGAACGCGCGCTTGGCGGCGATGGCCGGCTTCACAACCGCAGAGGGCGCGGGTTGAGGAGCCAAAGGGGCCACCACTGTCACCACAGGGGCAGACATGGGCGCCGAGGGCGCGGCAGCCGGGGCGGGGGCGGGCTGGAGGGAGAGGAGGAGGAGAGAGGTTTGAGGCGCGAGTGCAAAGAAAAAAGAAAAAAGAAAAAAAGGCGCGCACCCCTCCGCACCCCACCTCGGACCCGTCCAACCCACCTCGTTAGCCTGCTCCACTACCACAGGGGCCACCGCGGGCGAGGGTGGGGCGGGGGCGGCCTGTGTAGGTGTGCGCGGGGGGTTGAGTGTGAGAGAGCGGGTCGAGAGTGCGCGCTCTCGCTCACTTTCTCTCCTCCTCTCCATTCCCCTCTCACCACCACCACGGCCGCCTCCTCCTCAGCCATCATGGCGTTTAAGACGGCCAGTTCATCGTCGACGGCGGGGGCGGGGGGTGGGGATGGGGAGGACATTGGTGAAAAGTGTGAGTGGAACAGGCGAAAGGCTGAGGTTGGAACAAGTGACGGCCGAGAGTTTTTGTTTTTGTTTTTTTCACCCCCTCTATTCTTTTTCTTTTGATGTCGCCGGGCCTCGCCCGGCCGGCCTCGCGATCCCTCCAGTCACCCGGTGCTTTCGTCTGTGCCTCCTCCACTCTCCGCTCCACCCATCGCCGCACAACCGCTCACCTCGTGCCACACGCTCGCTCCGTTACCAGCCTTCGCATCGGCGCCACTGCGCCCCGCATGCCGTCCGCCCTCCCACTCACGCCCGCCTCCCCCGTGGACGTCACCCTGTCCTCCTGGTTCCTGGAAGATGACCAAGAAGGCGCGGGCGACGGAGGAGAAAATGATGGGGCAGGCCGCACCCAGCCACCTGTCCTAGCCCTCATCCTGCTCAACCACACCCTGCCCACCCTGACCCGGCCCCTCTTCCGCCGCGCGGCCTTGGTCGTCTGCGCGGACGGCGGGGCCAACAGGCTGTACGCCGCCGCGCCGGCCTGGGCCCCGGAGATGGATGCGAGCGCGGCGCGGCACGCCTTCCTGCCGTCGGCCATCGTCGGCGACCTGGACTCGATCTCGCCGGGCGTCTCCTCCTTCTATGCGTCCGCGGGCGTGCCCATCCATGGCGCCCCGTCCGACCAGGACACCACCGACCTGGAGAAGTGTCTAGCGTACACGAGGCGGTGGGTGGAAGAGGGACGAGAGGAGGGGAGAGGCGCCGTGGTCGTCGTCGCGGCGGGCGCGCTGGGCGGGCGCCTCGACCACACGCTCTCCGCCATCAACGCCGCCTTTTCCGGCACAGGCGGCGCTCCTTTCTCACTCGTCCTCCTGGGCGACGGCAACCTGGCCCGGGCGTTGCCGGCGAGCGGGCGGGTGGCTATCGAGCCGGCGGCGTGCGAGGGCCCCGCGTGCGGGGTGGTGGCCCTGGGAGGGGAGGTGTGCGGCACGGTGTCCGCGGGGCTGGCCTGGGAGCTCACGCCCGCCACGCCCGCCCTCACCCTGGGCGGCCGGCAGTCGACCAGCAATGCGGTGGTCGGGGTGGGGGCGGGCGGGCGGGCGCGGGCGGTGGTGGAGGTGGGGGGAGGCGGCGGGGGGCGCCTGCTGTGGGTGAGCGAGGTGAGGGGTGGGTGACAGGTTTTAGAGAGCCGCGCGAGGCACACCCAAAAAATCAGACAGACCACACGACTTCTCTTCCTCCGCCGCCCGCCCGCCCGCCCCGTCGCCACCGCATCCTCCCATCCCCACCACCACCACCCCGCATTTCCTGCCCGGCACCCTTTGCATCACTGCACCCCCACCAGCTGGGCCCACCACATCCAGTTGACGGTGCCCACAAAGGTGTTGCCAAACCGCAGCCAAAAGGTGGCGAGCGACTTGGCGGCGGGCGGCAGGGGGAGCGGGTCGAGCACGCGTTCCTCGAACCCGTTGACGAGCTGGTAGCGGGCGTTGGAGGAGACGGCCATGAAGGCGCCCCAGGCGGCGGCGGTGTCGGCGACGGGGCCGAGCTCCTTGGGCGGCGCCTCCCCCTTTTTGAGTTTGGGCGGCTTCTCGCCGCGCGCGGCCGCGGCCGCGCGCTGGCGCGCCACCATGGCCACCGTCGCGGAGTGGCCCAGCGCCGCCGCGCCCGCGCCGACCGCGCAGAATTGGGCGCCCCGCAGGGCGAGGGCGCCCAGGCGCTGGGGCAGGGAGAACGGGCCCACCTGGAGGGCGTGGGCGGGCAGGGACGCCAACGCGCGCGCGGCCGCACTGGTCGCGCGCGGCGCAAAGTTTGCTTTAGGAGAAAGGAGCCAGACGATGAAGAAGTCGCCGATCACCTCCAAGCTCATGTCGGACGCCACAAAGTTGATCTCCCTCCAGAACCGGTCGCCCGGGCGGCCCTGGACCTCGCCCGCCATGCGGGCGGAGCAGCCGATGAGCTCCTCGATCGCGAGGACCAGCAGGAAGCGCGGGTTGCCGAGCACCCGGTCGCGGAAGCCAGGGAAGGCGCGCACGAGCGCGCCCAGGACCGGCGTCGTCGACGCCTTCAGCCACAGGCGGACGTGGCCCATGGAGAGGGCGCCCCGGGCGAGCGCGGCTTTCATGTCGTCGGGCAGGGAGTTGAGGACGTTGCCGAACTGAGGAGAGGGGAGAGGCGGACGTGTGAAGTAGAGAGAGAGAGAGAGAAATGATGATGAGGTTGGGAATGATGAGAATGGAAAGGAGGAAGAAGAAAAAAACGCATGCCTCGCTTTTAGGGGCGTGCGGACGCGCGAGGAGGGATGCCCATTCACTTCTGTCACCCCCTTCCTCTCCGCCACCTATCACAGACCCACACTAGAGGCAAGGCGCGGTCGACCCCGCTCCCCGATTCCGACAAAATCGAAAACTCACCCGCGCAATGATTTTGGTCGCCGTCGCCGCCACGCCGTCCTGGGACGCGTCCTCCCAGTCACCCTGCTCGTCCGTCGCCTTGCCCGACCCACCACGGGGTGGAGAGCGGCCGTCGCCTCCGCCACCACCCAGCGCGATGGGCGCGGCGGATGGCGGGGTGGGGAGGAGGGGGCGGAGTGGGGAGGGGTGAGCCGACGGCGGCCGCTTTGTGCCCAAGGCCACAGGCCGCGCGGGGAGGCGTGGGGCGGCGGCGCTGCTACTGCCAGCCTTGCACCAGGGCCGAGCGGAAACGGTGGTCGACGTCATCGTGGCTTGAGTGCGGCGCGCGCGCTGGGAGATGAAGGGAAGAGGAACGCCTCTCGCCGAGAGCGGGCGCGGTCGGTTTCGGGGAGTGCGTCCCTCACCTCTTTGGCCGTCCATCCCACCAACCCCCGCCCTACACACAAACACAACACACACACACGCACGCCGTCCATCCACCTTCTCTCTCTCTCTCTCTCTCTCTCTTTCTTTCTCTATTTCTCTCTCTCTCTCTCTGTCTCTCTCATTCCTCTCTCAGGCCGTCCTCAGGATGATGTGCATGCCACTGTCGGTGGAGACAACCCCGCTCATGTCCCCGACCCCGAGCGCAAAGGCGGGCCCCTCGAAGGCCGCCTGCATCGCCCCGCGCCCGAAGGCCCCCAGGTCCCCGCCAGCCCGGGCGGAGGAGCAGTGGGATTCCCGGGCCGCCGCGGCGGCGAAGGCGGCCGCCAGGGCGGCCGGGTCGCCGCCCCGGGCGCCCGCGTCTGTGAGGATGGCCCCTCTGAGGCGCTGGACGTCCGCCCGCGCCTCCTCCGGGCTGCGCGTCACGGCGGCCTCCTTCCAGGATGAGGGACGCCGGCTTTGCGCGTGCTTGATGAGCAGGTGGGATGCCCGCACGGTTGCCGGCGGCGCGTCACCGTCCCGGTCGCGTTTGGTGCCGGCGCCCTCGCAGGAAAAAGTGAAAGCGGGAGGGCCGGTAGGGGAGGTGAAAGCCAGGACGTCTCCCGAGGCCAGGGCGGTGGGCTTGTTGGGGGTTAGAGGGGTCCCGTTGAGGAAGGTGCCGCCGGGCTGTGGGAGGAAGAGGAGGGCGAGAGAGAGAGAGACGGAGGGCGTGCGTGGCGTGGGTGAGGTGAGGTGAGGTGGATGGAATGGAATGGATTGGAGAGGGGCGAGGTTGAATGCGAGCGCGCGAACGCGCGCTTTTCTCCCTTTCCTCCATTCAACTCACCGCCCCTAGGTCAATGATGTACGCCTTGCCATTGCCATGGTGCACCAGTGCCGCCTGCTCCGGCGCGGCGGGCGAGGGAAGAGGGACGTGGCCGACGGCGGCGGAGGAAGAGGGGGCCAACGACCCAAACACGACGGCGGGCTGCAAGTCGACTGCGACGGCGCTCCCGTCGTCGCCGGTCAGGGAGGCGGTGCGGGTCGGAGTGGAAGCCCAGTCGGGCAAGCGGAACACGGACATGTGTGAGGCGTGGGAAGATGAGAAGAGACGGCGACAGAGAAAGGAGGTCGGTGTGTGTGAATTGTCATGCTTGCCC
>Ga0315287_10000887_pt1 | contig 26758 bp, 20 predicted proteins | sample YL17G11_0_MG_FD_205037 | JGI IMG/M metagenome (GOLD analysis project Ga0315287, IMG submission 205037) | Sediment microbial communities from Yellowstone Lake, YNP, Wyoming, USA - YL17G11_0 | ecosystem: Environmental > Aquatic > Freshwater > Lake > Sediment | place: USA: Wyoming | collected... | reverse complement strand
TGCGCCGCAAGTTCGAGAGAGACAAGGACGAACTGCGCGCCCTCGGCATAGACATCGATACGGTCGATATCGGCCAGGCCCCGGGCGTGGAACCCGACAAAGGCTACCGCCTCCGGGAGCGCGCCTTTTACCTGCCGTACCTGGAGTTCCGGTCGCCGCGTGCCGCTCCTTCCGTCGAGTCGCCGTCCAAGCCCTACCAGAGTCTGCTTCGCATCGCGCTCACCGACTCCGATGTCGCGCTCCTCGGCCGCGCCACCGCACGTGTCGCGGCGCTCAAGGACACGCCTCTGGGCGATGCCGCGTCGTCGGCGCGTCGCAAGCTAGCGTTCGACGTGCCGCTTCCGATGGCCGCGGTGGAGCGCCTCCTGGCGGTGCCGCTCGAGGGCGAGGCGTCGAAGGCCCTGGAGGTGTTGCAGCACGCCGTGGCGGAGCACACCGCCGTGAAGTGCTCCTACTACGCTATCGGGCGCGACGCGGAGACGGAGCGGGTCATCGAGCCGTACGGCCTCTGCTTCCACTGGGGACACTGGTACTGCGTGGCCCGCTGCCGCCTGCGCGAGGCGATGCGCGTCTTCCGCGTGGACCGGATGCGCGCCGCGAAGGCCGTGGCCGGGCCCGATGGGCGGTTCGAGGTGCCGGCGGACTTCTCGGTGCGCGAGTACGTCCGGCGTGCGCCCTGGGAACTCTCGGAGCTGCCGCCGGAGGAGGTGGTGGTGCGCTTCCAGGTCCCGGAGTCGCGCTGGGTGCTAGCGCAGGGCGTGGGCGATCCGGTCGATCCACTCCTCGACGACGGCGGTGCCGTCATCAAGTTCAGCGTGCGGGAGCGCGGCTCGTTTCTGCGGTGGCTGCTGACGTTCCGGGCGGGAATCGAGGTGAAGAAGCCGGCGGAGTACGGTCGGCAGCTCGCGTCGCTCCGCTCGCGCGTGGCGTCCCTCTACGCGAAGGCCAGCGCATGAGCGAGACGGCCGCAGTCCAGGTGAACCGCCTCGTCCAGCTAGTGGCCGAGCTGTCGCGGCGGGATGACGACGACGACGTGGACGGGGTGCCCATCGCCGACGTGGCCCGGCGCCTCGGGGTGAGCGCGACGCAGGTGGAGCGCGACATCCGCACGCTGACGGCGGTGAGCGACGATCCCGATGGCTCGTGGCTGCAGTCGCTCAGTATCTGGCAGGAGGGGGACCGCGTCTCCGTGTCGAGCCTCGGGCCGTATCGGCGGCCGCTGCGGTTCACGCCGATGGAGATGTTGGCGATTCAGGTCGGCCTCGCATGGGAGATGGAGAGCGGTGCGAAGCCGGGTGGGCAGGGCAATACGCCGCTCGCGGCCGAGTTCGCGAAGCTGCTGACGGATGCGGCCTCAGGGCCGGCGCAGGTCGCGGTCATGCCGGTCTCGGGCGATGGGGAGCAGGATGTGGTGGAGTTGGCGCAGCGCGCGGTGGCCGAGCGCCAAGTGCTGACGATTCTCTACACTGCGGAAGGCGACCTCGCCGGATCTGCGCGGAGCGTCGAGCCGCACCAGGTCGCGTACGCCGGTGGGCGCTGGTACGTGGTGGCGTGGTGCCGGAAGAACGGTGGGTGGCGTCACTTCCGCGCGGACCGGGTGATCGATGCGGCGCTCGAGGCTGAGCACTTCGAGCCGCGGGCGGACTTCCAGGCCTTGGAGAAGCCGGAGGAGACGTTCCGGAAGGACTCGGCGCCGATGCCGGTGCTGGTGCGCTTCACTCCGGCGGTCGCGCGGTGGCTGGCGGAGCGCTACCCCGACGCACGGCCGGTCGCGGGTGGCGGGCTGGAGGTGGAGTTCGAGGTGCTGGACCCGCACTGGCTGGTGCGGCACGTCCTTCAGTACGGCGCCGATGCCGAGGTCATCGAGCCGGCGGCGGTGAGGGCGCTGATGAGGAGGGTGCTGGGGGCGGGATAGCTCATGGATCTTGGCCCTCCGATGCTGAGCTGGCCTACCTTGGGGGAAACGTCAATACCATCTGCATCATAGGATAGGCCCTTTGGAGAAGCCGGAGAGCGAAATGCCTACGATGGCGCCGAGGCTGAAGCGCGTCGCGCAGTTGCCGCGAGGCCTGCTGCGGTACCTGAGGTACGACTACCGCCTGACGTTCTGGCGGCAGCTGAGTCTATGGAGACGACTCGCAGCGTCAACTGAAAGACACTTCGATGCTATCAGGCGCTCGACGTTCATCCTCGCAGCCGCCGGCGCTGCCGCCCTCATAGACCATTTCGGCGGCGCCAGTCTCAATCAGACTGTTCTGAGTGGCTTCCTCGTGGCAGCTGGAGCGATGACCGGCGCCACGATTGCGCTTGTGTTTACGATTTCCATCTTCCTCTTACAGAACGCCTCTGACATCTACTCTCAGGACCTAGAGGTCTACATCCACGACTGGCGGGAAAAGGCTATCTACTTCACGGTCATCTTGATCACGATAGCATTGCTCGCCGGCGGCCTTTGGGTTGGATCGTTGACTTCGGTTCGAGCTTCTGCGCAGTCCGCGCTAGTGCTAGGCTCGCTGATCCTCATTGCCGTGGTGTTCGCCCTGATTGACTGGCAGTATAGGTTGGTGCGTCAGAAGATCACCCCCTCGACGGCGATAGCGTTCCTTGAGAAGGAGGGCGCGGGCTTTCTCCAGCGAGTGCAGTATGATGCCGGCAAGCTGGCTGGCATCATGCAAGCGAGAGACGAATCCCTCAGCCATGAACTAGCGCTCGCTGCCGCATATGGTCGCTTTCTGAAGCCCTTCATTTGGAACCTCGACAAGCAACTTGAGAACCTCATTGAGATATCGATCAAGCTTGCGGAGCGGCACGACGTCGCCGCGGCCAAGCGAGGCTTTACTGCGGCCTGCCGCCTCCTAAAGCTGTATCTCGATGCGCGCAGGACATCATCGCTGGTGATGCCTTCCACCGTCGCTCTGCTCGCCACAGAGAGCGACAGTCAACCCTTCCTAGCTAGCAACTGTGAGCGGCTAGCCGCCGCAGCTCAGCGATTCATCCAAGATGGCAACGACGACCTCGCAGTCCACGTCGTGGGTGTCTTTGGAGAGCTTGCAGCGCAGGCGCAAGTGGTTGCCTTCATTCCGCCACGAAACGAGAATCCCGTCCTTGACCAGTTCAAATCCTACTTGAACGTCGTGATTGAGCATGCGCAGCGGGAGAACAACGTCGAGGTCGTGTATCAGGGTGTGCGAGTCCTAGGCGACGTTGCGGAGATTGCCGTTGCCAAGGGGCTTGGTTCCACCCTTTTCGGGTTAGAGGACAACGTGTACGCAGCGGCGATGTTTGCGTTGGCCCACAAGCAGACCGTGGTAGTGGACAGATGCTCGATGATACTGGTGGGAATCGTGGATGCAGCGTTCCGCAGCGCGGAGGTTGATCGCGAGTCGGTCGTTGCGAGGGTGCTTAGGAAGATTGCAGGCATCGCCAGCTGGGAGTCGAAGCTCGTGGCGTCCGGCGTCCTGCCTCATGACTTCTCAACGAGCGTTAGCGTGACGAAGGCCTACGATGAGCTTCAGTCGTTGCTCCCCTCGATTGTGGGCCGGTATACGACGCAGGCCGACGAAGAACACAAGGCCAGATACCGCGCCGATCTTGTGGCGCTGTTCAAGGAGTTCAACAGGAGCTTGCGGTGGCTATCGGAGGATCTAAAGAGCTGCGATAGCATCCTTATCGACAGCATCGGCCATCTGCTATACGTCGCGAACATGCTCATCGTACACCTGACCGAGAACGCGGAGTTTGCGGCTGAGAGAGACGAGTTGAGGACCCGCTTGGTGTGGAACGTGCATCTCCCGAGTTGGTTCACGCACCATGCGGCGGCGTTTGACGGCGGAGCCCCCCCGCTTGGCACCTTGATTGACTCCGTTGCGAAGACGGGCATCGTAGCCTCTGAGCGGCTTGGCGACACGCAATTGGTGAACGAATGCGTGAACGCGTTGGGTTCTCTCACGGACAACTGTCTCGAGAAGACGAGAAGCAGCCACGGCTATGATGAACCGCGTCTGATGGAGAGGGTGTGCTATTTAGGAATACTGGGACTGCGGCACGGTTGGAGGGACGTCGTAACGAATGTGGGGGTCCGAGTCTACGAGTTCGAGCCCAAGTACTGCGCCAAGTACTTGACGCACATCCCAGCCGGCATCGACCCAGCGAGTCACAACGTCATGGGCCTGCCACACAGCAACCAACTCGAGCGCGAACTGTGGCGGTGGCGGGACGACTTTGCGCGAGATTGCAGGTCGCGGCTTCGTATTGTTGATGATGCAAGGACCATGATGTGCGACTGCGTCAATGAGGTGGATATCGACAGGTTCGTATTCGATGTGTGGGGCGTGTGGTTGAAGGGCACAGCGTTTGAGCAAGAGGCGCGGCTGAGCTTGGCGCGCAAGAGATTGGCTCTGGTCCTGCAAGACATCTTGGCCCAGAAGCGACGCAAGTGAGCGTTGCGCCCTCCTCGAAGGGCATTCCCGACCTGCCCTTGGCGCATTGGATGTGCTCGGCCAATCGCAGAACTCGCGTCGTCAGCCAGCAACGTTCGGTCCACCGGGAGACGGTGACCATCGGCCCCAGACAAGTGCCGCCAGCAACCCACGCGCGCTAGGATGGATACCCACTTGGGCGAACCAGGGACTTCAGTGAACTCTGATGCCACACTTCAGGGGCACACGCTCTCAGAGGACGAGACCTGCGCTCACGTCTTGGCGCCGTATCTGCGGGCGCTAGGGATAGGTCCAGATCGCCTTCGGGTTCAGAAGACGTTTCATCTTCGCCTTGGCCGGCAGATGATTGTGTACGATTCGGACGCACGCCGAGCCGACATTGGGGGACGTCTGGACTATCTCGTGACGGACGAGACCGGACGGCCCCTCTTTGTGATTGAAGCCAAGCGGCCCGGTGAAGCCCTCACAGATGAGGATCGAGACCAGGGAATCAGTTACGCAAGGCTCCTTGACGACATTGCGCCGTTTGTCCTCGTCTCTAACGCTGCGACATCGCGCCTATATGACACCGTAACCAGACGCGAACTCAACGCCGACTCCTATCCGACGCAGTCGGACTTCTTCAAAGACGGTTTCAGGCTCGCGACGGCTGACGACCTTGAGCTGCGTTTCGAGGCCCTCGAGTACTTCTTGGGCTACTCGCAAGAGAACCTGCGGGCGTTCTCCCTGGAACAGCTCGCTCAGAGAATGCGTGCGCTGCGTGGCAGCGCTTCAGACCGTTCCAAGCGATACCTGCCCGACGTGTACGTGGAACGGACTGCTGTGCGGCAGGCGGTCGACCAGTTCTTGCGGTCTACGAATGTCGTATTCGCGTTGGGAGGTGCATCGGGTACCGGCAAGACGAACGAAGTGTGCGCTCTAGCAGAGCACTTGGCTGGATCTCACTTGGTCGTCTTCTTCAATGGTCCCGAGCTTCACCAATCGCTCGGCAATACGATTGCTGATGAGTTCAACTGGCGGTTTAGCGAGCAGTTGCCGCTACCGCTTCTGTGCCAGCGTCTTCGTCGTGTCGCTGCGCGTGCCGCGGGTCGTGTCGTACTGGTGCTCGATGCGGTAGATGAGATAGAGACACCGGCAATCGAGCAGCAGCTTTCAGACCTGGCGGTCCAGTTCTCGAACTTCGACGGCGCTCTCAAGATCATCGTATCGTGCAAGCCGCCTGAGTGGGACCGATTCTGCAGGATGCGCGGCGCTCCAGCCCCTCTGGCAGCGACGGTGTTCTCCCCAGCAGGCGTTAGCGAGAACATGTCGGCCATGCTCGGGCAGTTTGGTGAAGAAGAGCTCGATGCCGCCATCTCCCGCTATTCCGCCGCATTTCGGCTTGGCGGGCCACTCTCGAGTCAGGTAAGGACCGCCGTTTCGGATCCGCTCTTTATGCGTTTGTTCTGTGAGGTGTACGAGGGCCGAGCGGATCTACCGCAAGACCTCGATGAGCCGGAAGTGCTGTCGCGCTACGTGAACTACCAGCTTGCCCGGACGGCCGACCCGGACCGTGCGCGATTGGAGCTGCTGGCGGTCGGGAAGGCGCTGCTGGAATCGGCTGGTGAGGCACCAAGCCGCGAAGTAGGGCGGCCAGGGGAGAGACTGCTTAGCGCTAGTGAAGGCGAGGTTCGACGCCAAGCTGGCGTGGCAGCCGTAGAACCTCTCAACAGAGACCTCTTTGCGTTTGGTCTCTTGTCGAGGTCGACGGATGACCTTGGGACGGTGAGGATAGCGTTCTCCTATGACCGGCTTCGAGACTACGTACTTGCTCGACTCGTCTTGCGTCTGGATATCTGCAAACCGCCAGAGTTTCAGAGCCAGGTAGACGTCCTTCTTCGGTCCGGGGTTGGCCGCAGTGCGCTTGCCTGGCACCTCGAGCGCGACGGAGCGGGTCAGCAGAAGCACCTGTTCGAGAGGTACGCTGCGGCATGCATAACGCGTTTCGTCCAGACTTACGGGTTTCTGCGGTCTTGCCTCTCGAGTCGAATGCTAGCACGTGTGGGACCGCATTCGGATCGGATGGCCGGGGCAGTGTTCGGTTTGCACGTTTCGGTCGCGTCTGGAATATCAGTGTCCCTCGCTTTGCGCCCGGTTGATGCAGGGGAACGCGTGGTTGAGTGCGACGGTGAGTTCCCCAGGAACTGCCTGCACTTAGGATCACCTGTCCCTAGTCGGTGGGAGGTCGGGCGGATCGAGATCGGCGCCGTGCCTCGGGTGCTCCTTAGTCCGGAGCTGGAGGCTGCGCGCTGGATGCTGCGTGAACTTCGTGAACTCGTGGATGCGGGCGGCCTCAATGACGCGGCTTCCGAGTACCTGCTGAGAGAGGCGTGCATCGCGCTCATCATGCACCTTCGAAGGCAGCTCGGGCTCCCTGAGCGCCGCAGTGGCGCCACGTATGCCGAGGCGGTCCTCGGGCTCACGGTCTTGCCGGTCGACCTGACCTACGTCCGAAAGGCCCTTGAGCGCCGGTTCGCAATTCAGGCTCATCAGAGCCTCTGGGTTCAGCGAGAGGCGGCAAAGAGCGCCTCCAGTCGGACAGGCGGCGTTGCTGTGATGATTGGCTCATCCGAACAACGCCAGATTGAGGAACTCGCCATTGAGGCGCTTGAGCGTGGCGAGCACTTTGAGCCGCCGCGCTACGTGGGGGGGGACTCGTTTGGTGCTCTGCACGATGTGTTATGCGCGTTGACGCCAGCCGTTACCGAACTGGTCGATGCCCCGCTCCCAACTCCGGACAGGGCACCCCTGCCACCCCGCGCCCCGTTCGCTGACTACTCGGACGAGCGGCTCCGAGAGTATGTCCAGTCGTTCTTCTTGCGTGTCGTCCAGTCTTATAAAGTTGTAGCTCGCGAGAGTCTTGGGCGACTAGCCTCAGGCCTCAGGCACTATAGCCAGCGCCCGCTCTACGTGGTCGCAGCACTACGACGGACTGAAGTCGACCTTGGCCAGATGCCCGCTGATGGTATCCAAATGGTGTTCTCTCTTGGCCATGCGGAGAGTGGCGAAGATTGGACGGACGTAAGCGTCCACAGAGGGCCGCATCCAATCGAACGGACAGAACTCGGCTGGGTGATGGCCACGGGCCGCGGCCCAATCGTGCTCCCAGGCTTCACAATCTCATCGCTGCAAAGGTGCCTGCAGCCGGCGAATGACAGAGCGCTCTCTTACGGTCGAGGCCGAACCGGAGCGGAGCGGTTTGCGCCAGTTCGGGCGGCAGTCTACGAGCTAGTCGCCGAAGACCTGCATCTCGTCACGCCCGAGGCGCTGCTTGCCGCCGCTGGCATCGATTACGTGCGGAATGAGAGCGCGAACTCATTTAGTAAGTGCAGCAGGTCCGTCGAAAGAGAAAGGTGACCTAGGATACGTAGACTTCAGTTCTCCGCCAAGAGAAGGAAGCCTACCATGATGTATCGCCAGATCACCGTCGCGGGAAGACATACCCTGGGCCTGCTCCGTGGGCGCCCTGGCGGCTGCGGGGCGCCTAGAAGATGCTCGCGCCGTCGGCCAGGAGGTTCGGGACGATGGGGCGGTCCAGCCAGTGGCCGGCTGAGTCGCCGATGCGCTGAAGGAACTCGGGGCGCACGTACTTGTAGCGCCCGACGACCTGGCCGCCTTCCTCGTGCTTCACGTAGAGTCCCTCCATCAGGTCGGAGAGGTCCGTCTGCGTCTGCACTCGGGGCCAATCGAGTCCTCGCTGCTGCGCGGCGTCCTGGAGGCGGTCTCCCCAGATAGGGCTCTTGAAACGGCTCGACCCGATGAGCGCCCGCAGCGAATCCAGGGTGTCGAAACGCTTGCTCGCCAGCACGAGGACGGACACGACCGGCGCCGTGGCCAGCACCTGGCGGCGCTCAGGCGTGCCGAGGAATGCGCCCGTGAGGCGATCGAGGAGGTCGAACTCCAGGAAGTAGTGCGGCAGCAGGTCGTAGAAGAGGGTGTGCTTGGCGTACATCCACTCGCCGTACATCACGTACCGGTCGCCGATGGCGCTGCGGAGCGCGTCCTGGTGGACGGCCGCCCACTGCTTGAAGAGGTCAAAGTGCCGCTCGCGGGGGCCGCCCGACAGGAAGTGTCCGCGCGACTGCAGGCGGAGTTCCCCGCGGGGCGTGAAGCTCACGCCGGCATTCGCGCCGTCCATCTTCTCCTCGACGACGAGGGCGCGGCCCCGTAGGTCGTCGAACGGCACCGCGTCAAGGTCCTCGTCTCCGGGCTGGAGGCGGGACCCCTGGATGTGCTGGGTACGGGGGTACTTGATCAGGTCATCGGTGCGCATCGGGAGGCATCCTATGTGCCTAGGGGCAGGGGCACCAGGGCTCGTCCTGCCCCTCGCTCGCCCCAGAACCTACGACCTTGGGCGCCCTCCAACATCGGTCCTTCTCCCCGGCCGCAGCCCGCACGTCTTCCATTCGCACAACGCGCTGGCGATCGAGGCGCAGCGCCGCACGCGAGGCGGCGCGCAGGATGGCCCAGGCGAAGAGGTTGTCCAGGGCGTGGCCCGCCATCGAGGCTCCGCCCTCTACTGCAAGTGAGTCCGTTCATCCTGCTTTGACTGCCCGAGTTCGAGCTTGCCGCGGCGCACATTCGGGGAAGGGAAGACGTACGTGTCCGCTTCGTCGTCGGAGAGCACACAGTGACCGCGTTCGGCCAGATCACGCATGAATCGGTCGGCCTCATCGAGCAAGAGTGAGGTCACGCGCGCCGCATCGTGGTAGTTCAGCCGTGACTCTGCCCCTGCGGCGGCCTCCAGCACCTGCTGCTCGATTGCCTTGCGCTTTCGGCGGCGCGCGCACGGACGCTCGACGCCCGCTTCCCACGTCTCGATGACGGCGAATGCCCCGGCCCAGATGATGAGCATCAGGACGAACTGCTCGTGGAGATGATGCATCAGGAACCTCGCCTCGAGGATAACACTCCAGGCGACCGCAGTGGTTGCCACCAGGAGTGCCCCAGAGAGGTTCTCGGCGATGGAGAGGATCCGTCGGAGCATGAACAATCCCCTTCGAGTCAGTGCCTTGGCCGGCTCACGTGAACGGGTACAGTTGACGCGCTGACGTGCGCGGTGCCGACGCACTCGGGAGTGGACGTCGTAGGTGCGGCGGAACAGGTGATGAACTCTTCATTCGGTGACACTCAGAACGGGCCGTCATGGTCATCGGCATCATCCGGGAGTTCACCGCGCGGGCCGAGGTTCATCGTTCCCGTGCGGGGACACACCACCGGGAGCCAGCGAGCAGCGGCCTGCCCTTCCGCGCCCCCTTTGCGGAGGCGCGGAAGGAACTGGTCAAGTTCTACTTGCCAGCGAGCGCGTCCAGGACGGTCTTGAGCGCTGCGGCGGCGGCTTCGGCGGCCAACCCCACGGGCTCCGTCACAGCGGTCACAATCTCTTCGAGGTCTGCCATGGTCATTCCTCCTTCGATCTCTGAGTTTCCTGAAGTCCCCTGGCGCTGGACAGCTTGAGCTGGTCTGTCTAGAGCTGTTACCTACGTCACTACCACTTCAGAGTTGACTTCCCGATCTGCGTGGAGCCGCCGATCACGTTCCCGTTGAAATCGACCTCCACCTTGTCCGCGCCGATGTCGCGGAGACGAGCCGTCAGGTCGGCGTGCTGAGGCTTGCCATCGTGCGAGCGATCGAGCTGAAAGTTGAACTGATCGCCCAGGAGCGTCCTGACGCTGCGCTGGAACTGCCCGGTGTCACTCAACGTGTCCCCCTTGTTCTGGACGAAGCCGGCCGCCAATACCCGCAGTCCTTGTACGCTCGAGTCTAGTTACCGGGGCCACTCCCTACCTGACACGCTCTGACATCTACCCATGCACAGTTCTACTGCCAGGCCGCGGCGCAGGTCCTGGAGGGCACGCTCGGTCCCAAGAAGGGGTGCTCACGGCGGTGAGCGACGGTCCCGACGGCTCGTGGCTGCAGTCGCTCAGCATCTGGCAGGAGGGGGACCGCGTCTCGGCGTCGAGCCTCGGGCTGTATCGGCGGCCGCTGCGGTTCACGCCGATGGAGATGTTGGCGATCCAGGTCGGCCTCGCGCTCGAGACCGACGCCACGTTGCCTCTCTGTGCGGAATTCGCGAAGCTGCTGACGGGTGCGGCGGCGGGACCGGGGCAGGTGTCGGTGTTGCCGGTCTCGGGCGACGGGGAACAGGATGTGGTGGAGCTGGCGCAGCGAGCGGTGGCGGAGCGCCGCGTGCTGACGATCCTGTACACCGCGGAAGGCGACTTCGCCCGGGCCGCGCGGAGCGTCGAGCCGCATCAGGTCGCCCATGCTGGCGGGCGCTGGTACGTGGTGGCGTGGTGCCGGAAGAACGGGGGCTGGCGCCACTTCCGCCCGGACCGGGCGATCGATGCGGCGTTGGAGCGGGAGCACTTCGAGCCGCGGGCAGGCTTCCAGGCGTAGGAGAAGCCTGAGGAGACATCCGAAGGGACGCTGAGCCGGTGCCCGTGCGGGTGCGGTCACTCCGGCGGTGGCGCGGTGGCTGGCGAGCGCTATTTCGAGGGGCGCTCGCTGGCGGGCGGCGAGCTCAAGGTAGAGTTCCAGGTTCTCGACCCGCACTGGCTGGTGCGGCACATCCTGCAGTACGGCGCGGACGCGGAGGTCGTCGAACCGTCGGCGATCAGGGCGCTGATGCGACGGGTCTTGGGGGTGGGGAAGCTATTCGTCCCCTCAGGGCGGGGGCCACAACCCGGGGAAATGGCTGTGGAATGGACCATCGTTCTGCTGTTCGGCGTGCACTTGTCGCGGGGGAGGAGGAGGGATCGATGGGCTCGCGGCTGCCTGATCCCGTGTCTGCCAAATCGGGGCAAGGACGCGGCAAGGGGTGGGTCACCAGTCGCGGTTAAGCGCCCCCATGTGCTCCGACGCTGACTAATCCCTTAGCTGTAACCCACTCCCCCCCTCGCCGACCTTACCGGAAGTGCGAAGTCGCTCGATGGCCGCTTCTATGCGAGGTTGTATACGATTGCCAGTGCGGTCGAACCCCAAGATGGACCGAACGAACCGAACCAGTTCCGCGACCTGCAGCGGGCCCGGGACGAGAGCCTTCAGCACTGCTGCTTCGTACTCCTCCGGCGCGATGTGCTCAGGTGAGATTCCTGAGTCGGAGCGGAAGCGGGGGACAACAGGACGACTTGGCCAGAAGTAGAAATCCCCTCGGCGTTCGATCTGGCCGCTCCTGACGCTCTTGGCCAAAGCACTCTCGATGCGTGCCTGAATACGGCTCCCCGCGCGCCGATCTCCCCATTTCATGATGACACGCTGTGCGACGATGCTCGCGTGCACGGGCCCCTCAACTCGCACCACCTCCACGACGGCTCCCAACAACTCCGGGAATGGCGCAGCCAGCAACCCCTCTTGGCCCACTTCCTTCCAGCCGGTGATTCGAGTGTATTTCTCGCCCGGGTCGCCCTCTTCTGGAGGAGGGGCGGACACCGGAGAACCATTGGACGACGGCGGTGAGGGATCCGGTACGGGCTTGTCTACCCCTAGTCTAGGGGAGGTGGGGGCCGCTCGCTTCGCCTCGTCAATCCGCCTCAGCAGCCGCTCCGTCTCGGCCTCTCTGTCCTTGAACCAGTCGGTGGACCAGAGCCGTACGATCCGCCAGCCCAGCCGCTCGAGTACCTGCTGCCGCAGTCGATCCCTATCGCGTGCGGTCTCCGAACTGTGGTACAGGACGCCGTCGCACTCCAAGCCGCAGATGAACCTCCCGGGAGACGCGGAGTCGAGAACGCCAAGATCGATGCGGTAGCCGGCCACGCCGACCTGAGGAACGACTTCTAGTCCGCGGCGGGTCAACTCCTCGAACACCTCACGCTCAAAGGGGGACTCGACTTCGCTTCGTGCAGCCACGATGGCGCTGGTCAGCTGGCCGGTCTCAGCGAAGCGTAGGAATTCCTGGAGCAGCCGGGCGCCGCGCGCCTTTGTGCGACGCAAGTCGATATCGTCGGCCCGCATCGATGAGAACACGCGCAAACGGTGTCTCGCGCGCGTTACGAGCACATTCAGCCGACGCCAGCCATTGTCACCGTTAATGGGGCCGAAGTTGTGGTTGAGGCCTCCGAACGGGCCTCGGGCGTAAGTCACGCTCAGGAAGATGACATCCCGCTCGTCGCCCTGAATGTTCTCAAGATTGCGAACGAAGAAGCCGTCGGGGCCCGGGGCGAAACACTTCTCCAAATCGGGGTACTGCCGACGCCGCTGTTCGAGTTCGTCTTGAATCGCGAGTTGCTGCCGAAGGTTGAACGTTCCGACGGCAAGTGAGAGTCCTGAGTCTGCCCGGAAGTGCTCCACCACCGCGTCGGCGACACGTCTAGCCTCGACCCGATTGAGGCCTGCCCCCTCGTATACACCGTCCGGCACGAACTCGAACTGGAGGCCGCGCTCCGACTGATCCGTATCGGCGCTTGGGAAGGTCAGAAGTTTGGACTCGTAGAAGTTGGCGTTCGAGAACGCAATCAGCGACTCGTGCCGACTGCGATAGTGCCAGGCGAGCATCGTCTGGCGAATGCCACCGGCCAGACACAACTCCAGGATACTCTCCCGGTCATCTACGACCAACTGTCCATCCGCGCCGACCTCTGCCGCCTGCTGGCCACCCTGCACGGCAAAGAAGTTGGTGGGCGGCAACTGTCTCTGGTCGCCTACGACGACCAGTTGGCCGCCACGTACGACGCTGCCGACCGCATCCTCCGGTGTCACTTGACTGGCTTCGTCGAAGATCACGAGGTCGAAGCTGTGGAGAGCTGGATCGAGGTACTGCGCCACCGTCAGTGGGCTCATCATGAAGCAGGGCTTGATAGCGCGGATTGGCTCTCCGGCCTTGGCGAAGATAGTGCGCAGTGGAAGGTGGCCGCGCTGGCGAGTGATTTGGTCGCGAAGGAGGGCCATTGCCGGCGTTGCGGCCAGCCCGGTCAGTCGGTCCTGCGTTCTTGCCCGAACGCCGGCGGCTATGGCGCGCCGGTTCTCCAACAAGACCTGCGCGTCGAGGGACTGGAACTCGCGGATTCGCTGATCATGCGTCAGGCCGTGGAAGTTCCTGAGCTCAGGCCGCGTCGCGACGACATGGTCGAGCCACGACTGTAGGAACGTACGCTCAAACGCGTCGAGAAGGTCGACGCTCTGAACCTCGCCAGCCTCAAGATGGTCCAGCACTTCTGCAGCGACTGTCCCGGACGAAGCTTCGCGGGCCACCAAGTAGTTGGCCCACTCCGCGAACCTCTGCGGAGCCGCGCCCATTGCGTCAAGGCGATTCAGGAAGTCGTCGAACTCGAGGTCTGCGAGATAGCCGTCCGGCCAGCAAAGCAGCGCGCCGAGTTCATTGCGGTGCGCCTCGCTTGCTTCGGCGTGTTCCGCCACTCCTCGCAGTTCGGCCACATCGGCGGGGCCCTGTGAGGCCATTACCATTGCTTGTTCCTGAAGCCGAAGCTGCACGCATGCAGCGCGGAAATCGACGACCCAATTGATGTAGCTCTCAAGTGTCGACCAGTTGGACTCGAATCCTAGCCAGTGCCGCCCAAAGAGCGCCTTCGCCTCCCGGTCAACCTCGCCGAGCCATGCTCGCTCAGTCTGATACGCGTCGACTTCTCGCAGATGTTCAGCCTGCTCGCCGAGCGTGGCTCGATAGTCGGGCCTACGCATCTGGAGCCACCGGCGACGTACAGCCCGGTACTCGCGGACGAACATGCGATGCCATCGGTGGTGGAGGCGGTGAACGACTGCAATGTCGGCTCCATGCCGGACCGTCAGAGCGTCGCTGGCGAAGCGGTCCCGAGCCGCTCCCGCAAGTTCTGTCGCGCGCCGACCGCGCTTGAGGAGTTCAATGGCCAGAGGGGGTGGGTTGTTCCATGTGGGGCTCTCCAGCACAGCCGTCTCCGCGCCAGGCGCGCGGTCGAGCAGGCCGGCGAGCGCAAGGGCCCGCGAGGCGTCGCGGAGGCGCGTGGCGGGCGGCAGTCCGAACCTCGGCTGAGTAGTGGCGATTTCGCGGACTAGGCGCCGGAGCTCTCTGCGGAGGTTCGCGACTAGCTTGTGCACTGCTGCTTGGTCACGTTCGGGCAGGAAGCTGCGCCGCGCCCCGCGCCAGGGGTGGTCTGTCACGTCCGTGCAGGCCTCAGCGGCCTCTGAGACCTCGCCTAGGGCGCGAAGCGCCGCGTCGAACTGCTCTCGAGTGACTTGGGTTACGTCCACCCGTAGCTCTAGGCGCGGTGCCCCATCTACCGATGCACGTCTGCCGATTGCTTCGAAAGGCGTCATGTCAAGCGGAGAGATTCGGCCGTGGACCGCCCTTGTGTAAGCCGTCAGCATTCCACGCACTTCAGCGAGGCGAGCACCGTTCTTGCTCTGAAGCCTCTCAGGTTCAAGTGAAGCGTCGAGCGCTCGTCTCAACTCAGCTACCACGGCGCGCTTGTTTCCCTTTGCGCTGTGAGTCTCCAGACAGAAGTCTCCGAGACCAGCGTCCTGCAGGCGCCGGTGCACGACCTGCAGCGCCGCCATCTTCTCCGCGACAAAGAGAACCGACTTGCCAGCAGCTACCGCTCCAGCGATCAGATTCGTGATAGTCTGGGACTTTCCGGTTCCCGGTGGGCCTTGGATGACGAGGTCGTGGGCACGCGAGACCGCTGCCATCGCGCGAAGTTGGCTGGAATCGGCATCAACGACCTGAGGGGTGGACTCGGGAGCGAACTCCTCGTCGAGTGACATCCTCCTCACTTCATCCGGCAAACCAACGTCCACTGTACCTGAGCGGCTAACGATCCTACGGAAGATCGGATGGCCAATGTAGGCGACTCGGTTCTTCTCCATGTCCTTGTACATCACGAACTTCTGGAACGAGAAGAGGCCGAGCGCGATATCGTTCGTGATTCTCCAGCGACTGCGGAATTGGACGAGTGTGGCTACCTCCGCCAGATACGCGGCCAGATCGAGTCTATCCGCTTCTTCTGGCAGGGCTGGTAGGGTGACCCCGAACGAGCCACGAAGGTACTCCTCGAGAGATGCGTTTAGCACGGGGTCGTCATCGCGCGCCCGGATTGCCCAGGGCGAGCGGGCCGACGCGCGCGTTAGTGTCACGGGGAGCAGGATGATAGGTGCTCGTTGCGGTTCGTCGGAATCATCAGACTCGAAGTAGTTCAGCATGCCCAGCGCCAGGAACATCGTACTCACACCGGTGTCCTCTTCTACCTGACGTGCCTGGTCGGCAATGCGTCGCAATACGTGGTCAAGACGCGCTGAGTCAAGTCGGGTCTGCAGAAAGGTGTCCTGATGCTGGCCGGCCGCCGGTGCGTTCGCGACGTACTCGACACCATCAAGCGCTCGGTCGTCGACATCGAGAGAGTCGGCCTCCTCTCCGCTGCGGCTCGCGCCCGCGTCGGCAAGGAAGTGCATCGCCTTCTCTTCCGCCCACAGTATGCGAAATACCTCGCTCGGGAGCTCGTCGACCACAATCACCGTCGAGGCCTTGGTCGGGCGGTAGTTCAGGAGGCGATTACGCCTGGAGAGGTCGAGCAGCTTTCGCTTGAGTTCATCAAGCGCGGCACCTACGGCAGGGTCAGGCATGGGCTCGTCGACTGGCGGGCGGCGGCTTGACGTCACTGGAACTCTCTCCGACGCGGGGCGTGGCTGAGGCACCAGGCTGGGGGGCCGACAATTCCTTCTGCGGCGCGGGCCACCTCCCGCATCTCCTGGGTCGCTACACAAGTATTCTCCACGCTATGAGAACCCGCCAGTGTCCGCGGCGCCGAGTGCGCCGACCAGTGCCCAATGACGCGCCGTGTCTGGAATCATCCCCCTCGGGGCCGATCAGGTGAAGCCCTCCGACTTATCGCTGCTCCAGTCGAGGGCTGAATGGCGAACCGCCTGCGCAATCGCTACTTGCCGGCGAGCGCGTCGAGTATCGCCTTCAACGCTGCGGCCGCGGCCTCCGCCGACATCGTCACGGTTGTGGTCGCGATCTCTTCGAGGCTTGCCATGGTCAGTCCCTCCTAGGATCAGCAAGTTCCGTGGAGTGGCCTGGCGCTGGACAGCCTGAGCTGGCCTGTCCAGCGCTGCCACCTTCGTCGCTACCAACTCAGAGTTGTCTTCCCGATCTGCGTGGAGCCGCCGATCACGTTCCCATTGAAATCGACCTCCACCTTGTCCGCGCCGATACCGCGGAGCCGAGCCGTCAGGTCGACGTGCTGAGGCTTCCCGTCGTGCGGACGATCGAGCTGGAAGTTGCCCTGATCGCCCAGGAGCGTCCGGACGTTGCCCTGGAACCGCCCAATGTCGCTCATTACGCCCCCCTTCCCTTGGCTGGAGTCGGCCGATATTGCCCGAAGCCCTTGCGTGCTCGAGTCTAGCCATGGAGGCCACGGCCTACCTGACACGCCCTGACATCTATCCACGCACAATTCAACAGCCGGGCCGCGGGTCAATGAGGAGCACGGGTCCTGGAGGCCACACTCGGTCCGGGGAAGGGGGCTCCCTCTCGCGAACTCGGGCGGCGTCGCGCACCTTGGAGGGATAGGTCTTTGGCAGCACTGGCGCACCGGGAGGGCCGAATGGAGTGGAGAAGCCTGCGACTGCTGTGGCTGGACGATCAGAAGTTGGAGCACCAAGAGCTCACGGTGCCCGACATCAGCTTTGCGAGAGTGTCCGACACCGCACACGAGAGTTCGGATACCTGGTTCGGGCACTGCACGGCCCTCGCAGCCGGGAGGACCGAGTCCTTCGACCTGCTGACCATCGACATCAACTTCGCCGAGGACCGAAGCGACCCTGCCAGGGTTCTCGGGGTGCCGGTGGAAGCCAGCGCGAACTGCTCGGGCCTGTATCACGGGATGATGGCCCAAGCGACGCGTCGCGCCACGGACGGAAACGGGAACCTCCTCCCGCTGGCGTGGGAGATGCGGACCAAGACTCCGTCGGCCTACGAGGCAACTCCGCATCTTCTGGCCGAGGCGATTCGCGCGTACGGCCTCCTGCGGGCCAATCTGGCGCAACCGGCGGACGGCGAGAGCCTGATTGAGTGCATCGCGCGAGAGCACGAAGAGGCGTTCGGCACTGCCATGCCGATGGATCTCGTGGCGAGCGGGGAACTGGTGTCGGTCCTCCGGCACGACCTGTCTGGTCAGCCGCCGTTCCACGGGCGCCCGTCTGACGTGATTCGGCGGCTCCTCCCGCGATGGCGCCTGCTTTTCCACCGGGCCGTGAAATCAGGCACCGTGAAGATCGACCAAGCGGCGCTCCAGAAACTGATTGAGGAACTGTCGGCGAGAGAATCGCTGACGCGAGACGAACTCCGCACACGCGGCGTCGTTGTCGTCGGATGGCAGGAACGCAACAACTACGGTGTGTCCCTTGCGTCCATTCTCGCGGACATCGCCTCCGGCGAGGCCATCCGCCCACGCAGTTCGTTGTCCGAGTTGTCCTCAGTGCCACTCACCCCGGGGGCGGTCCCGTCGCTGCGTAACTGGCTGGAGGCGCTTCACACCGACAGCGGTGCCGCGTTTGGCGGCCAACTTGCACGGTTCAGACCGCTCAACGCGGAGGTCCACTCGTGGCTCCTGTCGGACCTGAAGGGAGGGAACGCCAGTCCTGCGCCCTTCTGGGACGCCACGCGGTGGTCGTCACGGAAGAACTTCGCTCGGTGCCTAGTCTACATGATGGTCCACTTCCACGGCTTGGCTGGAGGGCCGTGGAGTCACCTCGCGGGGGAAGAACGCCTGAAGGCTAGCGTGCTCGGGCTGGAGATCCACTCGCAGACCTTCTGGCGCCCCTTCCACGACGCGACGGAGTTCGAGCAGATGGGCAGGGACGCCGTCGTCGCGGACCTCGAGGCGGGTCTGTTCGGGCACGACTCAAGGCTCTTCTCCCTGTACCCTTGGATGCGGGATCTGTTCAGGGACCTAGCGCTCAACCACATGTGGGTCAATGAGCCGGGTCGCGAGGCGAAGCTCGCGTCGAAGTTCCCTGGCCTTGCCGTGGCGAGCGCGGAGCAGCCGCGGCGCAGCAGTTAGGAGAGAGCGGCGGATCCCGGTGGCTGGGGTTCGGAGAGGGCGAGTGCTGATTCGGCGACGCACCGCCGCGCCGTCTTGTCGACCGCGAACGTGATCGTCAGTTCTGGAATGAGCTGATTGAGGGTGTTCAGCGTCCTCGGTTTCGGAAGGGGGTCGTAGTTGGGGTCGTAGTTGTTCGCGATGCGGGCGGTGACCGCGCGTCGCTCCGGATCGAATACGATCTCCATAGCGATCTCGGGGACAACACCCTGGTCCAGTGTCGTGACCACGTAGTTGACTGCGTTTCGTAGCAGCTCAAACGTGCCCAGTTGGAGAACCGCAACTTGGCCGTCCCGGTCCAGGTCACCCGCCCGCAGCTTCGGTGGGAGCGGCCACGGGGGAACGAGGCGAGGACCCGAATCCTGCTCTTGCCGCAGTAGATCCCGCAGCGGCTCGAGAGCTGCGCGGCCGCCCTGCAGCTCGAGGGACCAGGTCACTTCTCGTGTTGAGTCAGGCCGCTGGGCGTTGTCCCGGCACGTGCCCCGGACCGTGAGGGCCATGCGGACTGCAGCGGCCCTCTCCCCGAGGTGCTCCGTCTTCGCGTGTGTGACGGCAGCCGCCAAGAGTCCGAAGTGGCCGAACCAGAAACGTAGATCCTCCTCCGTGGGGTAGCCGGGCGCCCAGGCAAATGGCTCCTTCTTCGCCAACTTTCGCTGCAGCCATGGCTTGCCGAACAGCCCCCATGCCAACCGGTGCGCGACCGAGAGCGCAGCCTGCAGGCGCAGCACATCGGGCACCCCGCTGATCTCGGCTAGCCGCAGTACCTTCAGAACCTCCTCCAGGTCGTGCACGACTTCGTGGGTCGCGAGCTCGTGGATCCGGGTTTGCTGCTTTTGGGACTCGTACTTCGCTGACACCCGGATTAACTCCAGATCGTAGACTGCCTCCCGACACGCCGCACGTATGCGCTCCGCAGACAGGGGCTCGTAGTCTACTTGCGGCGGAAGCGGACGCGCCGCTCCGTCCTGGACACTGATCGTGACCTTCGCGTCCCCGAGCGTGACAATGCTCTCGGGTTCCCGTTGCTCCTCTCCCGCTGGCTCGAGACTGGGCACGGGGAAGGGGTACACCATGCTCGTCTTGCGCCAGCACGCGTTGATGCGCTCGATCCGCTCGGTGCTCAAGGGGCCGGCGTCAGCGAGTTCCGCCCTGAGGTGGGCCACGAGACGCTCGAGGAATGCGTCCTGGGCAGCAACGCGGAGGTCTGCGGCGAGCAGGGGCACCGTCAGTTGATAGAAGTGCAGGAGGCTCTCCCACCGCCGACGCGCGAAGCAGCCCACCAGTGCGATCCAGGCGGTGCCCCCGACGTGGATAGGTACGTTTGCGAGCGTGGTGGGCTCATCGCAGCGCATCACGATCAGGCGTTCGGCAGGCGAGAGGAGTGCCGGGGCGGGATGGGCAATGAAGACGTGGCCGCTGCTGAAGGCCGCATCGACCGCGCGATAGCCCGCCGGATCAGACTCGGAAGCCGGCGCGGAGTGTAGAAGGGCCTCCCGTTGCGCATGAGTGAGGAGAGGTCGAACGGCGTAGGAGTAGGGCGGCAAGTCAGCTCGGGACGTCCGCTCGAACGGGAGCCTCGGGACGAATCGCAGTGCACCGAGCAGGGTGAGCATCTGCCCCTGCGCCAAGTCTCCGTCACGCGTCGGATCCCCGGGCGTCAGGAAGACGGACCCGGGGGCTGCGTGTCGGCCTACAATGCGCTCGTAGCGTTCCTCGAACGGCGCGAGCGCGCCTGCGACCTCCGCATCCTCGATGGTCAGTTCTGCGGGTGCGGAAGTGCGCTCTGCGGGAAGGCCTGCTTCCCGTATCTCCTTTAGACGAAGGTGAGCGAACTCGTGGAGCCGATCGACAAGGACGCGGTATCTCTCCGGGTCCGCACCGCGGATGCACCCGAATACAGCTCCGATTGCCCCGCCCGCTCCTCCCCCGTCCACTGTCGCGAGCGAGAACGTCAGCTCACCATGCGCCCAGCAATCCTCGGCCCGCGCCCGAGCGGGTACGCCGGCAAGGGCGCGCTCGCGCGCGGGCAGGGATGAATGAACGATGTCCCCGCCGCAGGCGAGGTCTATCCCCGCGGGCCCATCGACGAGGAGAAGCAGGTGGTCGATGAGGACGTAGGTGGTCGCGACCGGGGATGTGTGGATGTAGGGGATCGATCGAATCGCATCCGCTGTGCTTCGGACTCGCGTCTCCCAATCGTGGTCAAACCGGCTTTGAGCGTGACCGGTCACGCTAGCCCCGTGCCGGGCTGGTGGTCCCAAACCCGCACATCGTGAAGAGGCGTTCGACGGTCAACGACGCCTTCTGCCCGGCGTCCAGGTCCTCGGCGAGCGCGCCGTCGCGCAGAATGACGAGCCGATTCCCCACCCGCAGGGCCACGCCAAGGTCGTGGGTGACCATCACCACCATCTGGCGGTCCCGGCGCCGGTGCTGATCCAGGAACTCGAGGCAGCGCGCCGCGTTCCGGCGGTCGAGGGCGGCCGTGGGCTCGTCGAGAAGCAGCACGGTCGGTTCGCGCAGGAAGGCAAGCTGCAGGGCGAGCAACTGCTGCTGACCGAAGCTGAGGTCCCGCGCCCGGGCCTCCGCGCGGCCCTCCAGGCCGACATCGGCCATCAGGCTGTCACAGCGCGCGGCGAAGCCGCGGGGAACGGCCCGCCTCCACGGGGCGGGGATCGCGGCGGTCGAGAGGACAAGGGCCACGTTCTCTGCTACGGTGAGGTCTCCGACGACGTTGTCCGTCGGGTTCTGATACACTCGGCCCACGCGCTTGGCGCGATCCGCTGCCGGCAGTCTGTTCCAGGACACCGCGGCCCCATCCTCGAATTCGACGTCGCCGGCGTCCGCGGCGACCACCCCGGCGATGATGTTGAGCAACGTGCTCTTGCCGGATCCGTTGTGGCCGACGATGACGACGAAGTCGCCGCCGCATACCGTGAGATCAACGGCCCGCAGCGCCTCGACCGGAGGTCCGCTCGAGGGGCGGAACGTCTTGGAGACGTTTCGAAGGATCAGGCGCTCCTGCACGTCCGTCACTGCAAAACGCGCCCCGCACGCCGGACCACGCTGTCCGGGAAGGTATAGCCGATGCGTTGGGCAGCGCCTCGGTTGACGAGCAGCACGTCGCCCAGGAATCGGACAGGTGCGATGGTGTTCGGCGCACTCCCGCTAGTCAGCAGTTCGGCGACAATCGCGCCGACACGCTCGCCGAGCTTGTCATAGTCCACCGACACCGCCGCCAGCGCACCCCCCTCAACGCTCCCGGCATCGCTCGCGATCACTGGGATTCGCCGGTCTCGCGCTACGCTCAGCAATCCCGCGAGGGCCGAGACGACGGTGTTGTCGGAGCCCACGTAGAACACATCCACCTGCCGGAGGAGCGCCCTTGCAGCATCCGCGACCTCGTCGGTTCGCGCGACCGTCGCGAGCCTGAGCGTGAATCCGCGCGCAGCGGCGATCGCCCGGACCTGGTCCACTCCGAACTGGGAGTTCCGCTCGCCGGCATTGTAGATCATCCCCACCGTCCGCGTGCGCGGGAACAACTCGAAGATGAGGTCGATGTTCGCAGCGTAGTTCACTGCGTCGCTCACGCCCGTGAGATTCGCGGCCCCCGCGGGAGCGCCAATGTCAGCCGGGTTGGTGACGGTGCTGTAGACAATGCGCTGGCTGGCCGGAGCGGCGGCGAAGACCGCCTGGGAGACCGGTGTGGACACTGGGACGATGATGTCAGGGTGAGACTGCACGATCTCTTGGGCGAACGCCGCCAGCTTGTCCATCTCTCCGTTCGCGTTGACGTCTCTCACCGTCAAGCGCTCGGGCCCGAACCCTGCGCGCTGAAGGCCGGTCTTGATGCCCCGGACTGAGGCGTCAAGGATCGGGTGGGAGAGGAGATTGAAGACGACGACCGTACGCTGTTTGGGCGCGCGAGTGCACGAGACAGCCCCCAGAGCGAGGACGCTCCACACGAGAACCGCGGCCAGACGCCTGACGTTCATTCGGTACGCTCCCATCCTCGATGTCATCCCTTGCCTACACGTGTCAGAAGCTCAGTGGGTCTTCCTCAATATTTTGCGAACGCACCCGGACCAAGATGACGGCGACGACCATCACGGCCGACAACATCTTGAGGTCGGTGGGCCGGATGTCGATGGGCAGGATGCCGGCGAGGCTCGCGCGCAGGATCCCGAGGTACAGCAAGTAGTAGAGGAGAGTGCCGAAGACCGCGGCGGCGACGCGCCCACCGATGGCGCTTGTACCCACGCGGCGCCAGACGTGGCGCAGGGTCTCTTCGCCCAACACAAGAGCGGCGATAAGCACGATGATGACACCCACGCCCATGTTGACGTCCACGAAGCCCTGCCGGGCGGTGACCGCTGCCCCCGCCAACCCCACCAGTCCGTTGGCCACGGCGAGTCCAACGGTGACGTATCGAGCCGGCCGCCGGCCGGCTCGCTCCACCAAGGAGGGGCGGCTGCCGGTGGCGCGAAGGACCAGCCCGAACTCGCTGCGCAGTAGCATCCAGACACCGGCGCACACAACGCCGAGGACGAGGAGCCCGAGCCCCAGCGACAAAGGGTGCAAGCCTAGTTCGATGAAACGCCCGGCGCGATCTGCGTCCGACGCTGCGGCGTACGGCGTCCTGTAGTCCAGGATGCTCACATTGGGCCGGCCACTCAGGATGCGAAATGCCAGCGAGTAGCAGACCATCGACGTGAGAATGCCCGAGAGGAGCTTGTTGACGCGGACGAGAGTGTGGATCGCCGCTGTCGCGAGGCCGGCAAGGCATCCTGCTGCCACTGCGGCGAGGGCTGCAACGGGCCAGCCGGTTCCCGCGGTGAGCGCACCCGCGAATGCCGTCGCCCCGAGCAGGAAGCTCCCGTCCGCGGTGAGGTCCGGATACCTCAGCACGCGCAGCGCCAAGACGACGCCAAGCACCGCGATGCTGTAGCTCGCGGCCTGCACGAGAGCGTTGTCGAAGAGTCCGAGCACGTCGACTTCAGCCTGCCAGCGCGGACCGCGCATCCGCGGTCCCCACGCTGGCGAGGAATGCGCCGTAATGGAACACGCTGATGCCCGGGACTCGTTCGATGGCAGTCAGTGCGTTCGCGACGCGCAGGACCGCGTCGGGCTCGACTCGGAACTCGCCCCGCCGAAGCGGTTCGGGCGCCAGGATGCCCTCCGGAATCCCGCCGGTGCCGTGGGCGAAGTGCTCGCCGAGCCAGGTGCGGACCGGCTCTTGGGCCGCTTCCCACTCCGTGAACGGCTCGAAGACCCGTGACGTGTTCGGTCCGAACCTGTTCGCATTCACCGCAGTCGCGAAGTGATGCGTACCGGGGTAGAGCACGTGCAGCTGGGGGAAGACAGTGATCGTCTTCCGGCTACGCAACGCTATGGCGCCAAGGCGGGCAAGCCGGCGGAGGGTGGCGTCGAGATGCTCCGGGCGCTCGCCCGGGATGCCCAGCTGCAGGTTGATGTAGCAGTCGATGTCGGAGCGCACCAGCTTGGGCACCACATCATCGGCCAGGAGCTTCAGGTATCGCGAGGGGTTCCTGGTCTTGCCCAGATAGGCGAGGTGTTCCTCCGTGAGTGCCTCGACCCCGAGATAGACAGCCTCGCAGCCCGCGCGCTCCATCGCACGCACCACGTCGGCATTGACCATCGACTCGACGCGGGTCTGGCAGTCCCATCGGAAAGACGAGCTGAGTTCGCGCTGCAGGCCGCCGATCGCGCCACAGAGAGCGATGGTTCGTGCGGCGTTCTGCGCGAAGAAGTTGTCTTCGATGGCGATGCTGGTAAAGTCAAGGTCGCCCACCAGGTGCCGGAGGTCCGCGATCACCGCTGGCACTGATTTCGACCGGACCGCCTCGCTTGCCACGGCGCAGAAGTGGCACGCCAGCGGGCAGCCTCGGGCGCTGACATATGTGATGTGGTCGAACTTCCCCGGAGCAGAGCGGATGCCCCCTCCACGGAAGGTCACTCCGAGGCCATCCAGTTCCATCGGGTCCAGGAGCGGGGCAGGCGAGTTCCGTTCGACCGCTCCGTCGCGCCAGAAGCTGATCCCGGGGACTGCGGCGAATTCAGGGAATCGCTGAACCAGGCCGAGGAGCGCGTATTCGCCCTCTCCGCGCACCACCACGTCGATCGCCCCGTGGTGCCGCTCCAGGATGACGTCGTCCTGGGATGACGCGTGGTGACCGCCGAGGACGACGACGGCATGTGGGGCGAGAGACTTGAACAGACGGGCCGTCCGGAGCGCCTCGAAGTAGGATGCCGTCGTAGCGGAGATGCCAACGAAGACCGGCTCCGATGCGCGACGGAGGGCGTCACGCACGGCGGTGGTGGCGGCCTCGGGTCCCGCGGTTCCGAGGTCAAGCAACGTGACCTCCACGTCCTCCGCCCGCCGTTGGATGAAGTTCGCGAGCGCGATGAGCCCGGCAGAGAACCCCTCGAGGAGTCCCTGCTGAGGAGGGTGGACCAGAATCAGGCTCTTCCTTTGCTTGCGAGTCACCAACACCCGAGTCTCCGGTCTCTGTGGACTCCTCAAGCTCGGCCCCAGCCCCACGGATCGTCGCTGCCCGTGAACGCTGCACTCCACTCGCTCGGGCCGCCTGACACGACCTGACATGCGGTTGCGCTCCAGAAGCTAAGTACGCTCATCCTCGATGGTTAGCCCCACGAGCCCGGTGCCCGGTCCGTGCCTGACCGGCGCCGACAGAGCGGTCACGGCCAATCAGGCCTCCGCTTCGCCACCACCTACTATGCAGCCTGTCGGTGTCGCATGAAACCGCCGCGCGAGGTCGAAGCGATGCGACAGATCAGCGAAGAAGGCTGTCATCCGAAGTCAGCCGCGAATTGGTGCGCAATCGTAGAGTGGTGCCCAGACGCTGAGCGGACCACGCGATACTGCAACGGAGGCACACGATGGCGACTGGCGGCGAGATCCGCAACGACGAAGCTGCGCCAGAGCCCTTCTCCGAGGAGCGGCGCCGTCTGCGCGACGCCGTGCGCGCTCGGTTTCAAGACCGCCTGGCTGGTGATGCACAACTCAAGAAGGCTTTCGACGTCTGGGTGAGCGAGCTCTCGTCTGAGGACGCAGCCGAAGGAGCGTTCTGGCCCTTGACCTCGGCGGAAGCCGTCGAGGCCGTCGAACACGTGCACGTCGCCATGATCGAGTACAAGAAGGCCGAGGATCAGGAGGACTACTTTCTCGCGCGGCTGCGCGCCGCCCGTGACGACGCGCAGAACGAGGTCGGCTTCCGCGAGCGCGTACCCGATGCTCCCTGGGAGGTGGACTTCTTTCGCACGGGCATCGTGTTGAAGGAGGAGCCGCAGTCGCCGCAGGAACTGGTGGACGCGACGCTGTTTCTGGCGCGGGGACTCGACGATGACGCGCTTCGGCCGGTTGCCCGTGGCGAGTTGCACCCCTGGGTGCGGGAGCGCGTCGGCTCGGCGGCGCCGCCAGAATACTACCGCGACGTAGCGGAACTGCTCCTGGCGGAAGGTGACGCGTTCCGTACCATCATCGTGAAGCTGTGTGAGGAGCCCCGTTTCCTGCGTCCGGTCCTGTTCTTCGCGCAGCACTTGTCCGACGCGCGGTCGTAGACGGCGGCGCGTCCCTGGGCTGCTGTCTAGGGCTGTCAGCGAGTGTCAGGGGGCCGAGCCCCGCAGGTCGTACGTTAGGCGCGAGAGGGGGACTACAGATGATCGCGACGATCGCTCACCGACTCTGCACTGCGGCACTTGCCGTCAGTCACTTCAGCGGCCAGCCGGCCTCGGCAACCGCCTGCCCTGACATGGTGGCCGAGGTGGCGCGGCCTTCCTTCAATGCATCTGTACGCCCGGGCGACCGGCCGGTGCACATCGAATGGGTGGTGGACTGGAGCCATAGCTACCCGGCGCTCGGGAGTGCCCTCGAAGCCGCAACGGGCGTCTGCCACGCACTCCGGCCGGGCGACCGATTGACCGTGCGACGGATCACCGACCGCTCCTACAGTTCTTCCGCGGTGCTTGTGGACGTTCGGCTTCCCAAGGTGACAAGGGGCCGCTTCCGGAACCCGGCCCGCGCCGCGCGGGAGCGGGCGGCGGCGGATTCCGTGGAGGCAGCGCGCCGGCAGGCGTGTGAAGGCCTCGCCCAGGCGGCCCGCCTTCCCCGTGCGAGCCGCACCGACATCACCGGGTCGCTCGCGGCGGCGGCCGCCTCCTTCCGGCAGGACGACGACGGCACGCAGAGAGTCCTCGTCATCTCGACCGACG
>Ga0315287_10000886_pt1 | contig 26777 bp, 9 predicted proteins | sample YL17G11_0_MG_FD_205037 | JGI IMG/M metagenome (GOLD analysis project Ga0315287, IMG submission 205037) | Sediment microbial communities from Yellowstone Lake, YNP, Wyoming, USA - YL17G11_0 | ecosystem: Environmental > Aquatic > Freshwater > Lake > Sediment | place: USA: Wyoming | collected... | reverse complement strand
GCGCGCGCCCGGTTTCGGGGCGCGCGCGCCGCGCCGCCCCGCGCTGCGGAACACGCATTACCGTATAGTCATAGTTACACCGACGCGTTGGGGGAGGCGCGCGTGCATGGACGGAGGGGGGGGAGGGCGTGGTGGCTCCGCGCGCCGCGCGCTCCGCCCCCGTGGACGAGGGCGGCACGCGTGCCGCCCCCTCCCCCGCCCACCCCGCCCCCCACTCCCCAGCTTCCGCCTGGGCCGCCAGGAGGATGCGCACGAGTACCTCATCGCCCTGCTGGACGCGGTGCACGAGGCCTGCCTCGCGCGCGCCCCCGGCGCGGCGCCCCCCCCCCCCGCCCTCGCCGCCACCTCCCTCATCTACGCCCTCTTCGGTGGCGCCCTGCGCTCCACCGTCACCTGCTCCGACTGCGGGTACGCGTCCGCGACGGCGGAGCCGTCCCTCTGCCTCTCGCTCGACATCGGCGGCGCCGACACGGTCGCGTCCGCCCTCGCCCGCTTCACCGCGGGCGACATCCTGGACGGCGACAACCGGTACCGGTGCCCGCGGCAGGGCGGGAAGCGGGTGCGGGCGGTGAAATCGCTCGCCGTCGACGCCGCGCCGCGCGTGCTCGTCCTGCACCTGAAACGCTTCTCCTACGCGCACGGCGGCCGCAAGCTGTCCCAGCGGGTGGCCTACCCGGAGACGCTGGACTTGGCGCCCTACACGCTGACGCAGGGCGGCGGCGGCGGCGGCGGCGCCTCGAAGAAGAAGCAGGGCGGCGGCGCCAAAGCCCTCGCCACCCCTCCTCCCCCTCCCATGCTCTACACGCTCACCGGCGTCCTCGTCCATTCCGGCCACTCCCTGCACTGCGGCCACTACACCGCCTTTGTGCGCGCGGGCACCGGCCTGTGGCACTGCGCCGACGACGCGCACCTCGCGCAAGTCGCCGACCGCGTGGCCCTCGCCCAGCGCGCCTACATCCTGTTCTACTGCCGCGCGGTGGCGGGGGAGGCGGCGCGCGGGGAGGGCGCGCCGACGGCGCGCGGGGTGGGGGTGAAGGCGCCGGCGACAAAGGGGGCGGGCAAGAAGGCCGCCACCAAGCGGCCAGCGCCGGCGCCCGCGGCGCCGCCGGCCACGGCGGCCAAGGCCGCCAAGGCGGGCGGCGCGGGCAAGGGCAAGCAGCGGGCGAGGTGCGTGCGGTGTGGATGGTCGAGGGGTGTGGAGGCGTCGGAGGGGGGCTGACGATTTTTGCACTGGGCACCGAGCCTCCCTCGTTCGCGAGGGTGGCGTGAGGCACACCGCACCTTTGCCGGCCGGGCCTCAGAAACCCGCGCCGCACCGACCCCATCGGCGGGCGGGGGGAGGCGGCTCGCCGAGAGAGTGCGCGCGCCGACGCGCGCGCCCTTCCCCACCACCCTCCAGCATCCCGCCGACCCCGCCCACCCTCACCCGGTCGCCGTCGGCGTCCAAGTTGGCCGCCATGAGCGGTCGGGACCGGTTCCAGGCGCTAGCGAGAGCGATCACCACTTCGCGCGCAGCGGCCGCCGCGGCCGACGGCGGCGGCGGCCCCGCCCGGCGCGCGTCGCCGCCGCCGCCCAAGCCCAAGCCCGAGCCCGCCGCGCCGGCGCCCGCGCCCGCGCCCGCACCTCGCCCTGCGTCCAAAAAGCTAAAGGGCGCGGCCGCGGCCGAGCGCGCGGCCGAGGCGGAGCGGCCCTTGTCGTGGGGAGGCGCCGACGCCGCGCCCCCTGACACCGCCCCCGTCGTCGTGCACGCCGCCGCCCCCGCCACCAAGCGGGCGCGGTACGACGAGTACGACGCCGAGTACGACGAGGGCAAGCGCAAGAAGGTCAAGGGGCCCAAAGCGGGGCCCGCGCTCGCGGCGGGCGGCGGCAACCCGTTTCAGGCGCACGCCGACGGGGGTGGCGGCCGCGGTGGCGACGGCCGCGGCGGCCGCGATGGCGGCCGTGGCCGCGGCGGCGGCCGTGGCCGTGGCGGCGGCCGCGGTCGAGGCGGCCGGGGCGGTCGCGGCCGCGGCGGTCGCGGCCGCGGCGGCCGCGGTTAGCCCCTCCCTCCCCCCAACCCAACCTTTCACTCGCGTTCTTTGGCCGTTTGTTTGGTAACACACACCCCGCACTCGCCTCTCCACCACACACCCCGTCTCTCTCCTCAAAAGGCAAAGAGCGCGCCGACGTCGACCCAGCGGAAGGCCGCCGCGTCGCGCAGCTCGGCCGCCGCCGCCGCCCCGGCAGCCAGCGTGTCGCGCACAGGGTCGATGCGGGCGTCGGCTGCGCCGGCGACCGCGGGCGGCGCGCCGCCGCGCGCGGCGGCGGCCGCGGCCTTGCGCTCGGCCGCCGCGACGCCGCGCTCGGGGTCGAGCGCGCGCCACACCGCCACCAGGCGCGCGTACGCGTCCGCCTCGGACACGTCGCGCACCATGCGTGCGGTGGAGGCCGGGTCGGCCGGCGCAGCGCCGGGCGGGAGGCCGGGCGCCGACCGCAGCGCCACGTCGCGCGTTGGGGCGCGCGCGAGCTCGTCGTCCGCCGCCGCGCCCGCGTCGTAGTAGTCGCGCAGGACGGCGCGGCAGGCGAGGCGGGCGGCGTTGGCCAGCTGGGCGGCGGTGACGGCCCCGAGGGCGGCCTCCGGCTCGACCTCGCCCGCCGCGATCGCTTCCGCCCCCGCAAATGCGCGCCCCGCCCCCGGTAGCTTGAACGCGGGGCAGTCGGCAAACCGGGCGTCGTCGTCCAGCCACGCGCCGCCTCCGAGCAGCGCGGCGTCGCGCGCGGCGGCGGCCAGGTCGGCCGCGCCGCTGCCGCCTCCGCCTCCGCCTTTCCCGTAGCGGGCCGGGTCGAGCCCCAGGCATTCCGCCATCGCGCCCGGGTTGGTGCCCTCGATCGGGGCGGCCAGGCGGGAGACGACGGGGTGGACTTGGTGGCCGAGGTAGTACTCTGCGTCTGGCGCGATGACCCCGTTCGACGCCCGCACCTCGTCCGGGTGGAACGCGCGCGCGGCGAGCGGTTTGCCGACCAGGGAGGATGCGTCACCCGCGACAGCCGAAGGGCCGTCGACGCAGATGACGTACGGCACCGTCTCCCCCGCGCGCGCCGCGTCGGCCGCGCCCGCCGCGCCCCGCCGCAGCGCCACCTGCACGTGCGGCTGGTTGGACGCGTCGGGGTAGTCTTGCGGGCGCTTGGTGAGGGCTTTGGTGACGACGAATTTGTGGAGGGGGACGGCCCCCGCCGCGACGCGCGCCGCGACGTCGCGCAGCGCGTCGTGGATGGCGGCGACCACGTCGTCTTTCGCCCCACCCCCCAAAATGGCGTCCAGCGCCTTGTTTCCCACGTCTTTGGCGAGCGGACACCAGTCGCGGCGCACGATGTCGAGGCCCTTGGCCTCGCGGCTCGTCGCGGGCGCGCCGTCGGGGCCCGGGGGGGCGCCCGGCTCCAGTTTGAGGGCGGCATACTTTTTCTTCTTGAGCAGCAGCATGCGGGAGTAGACGCCGTCGAGCTCGATCTCGAGGGCGCGGTACTTTTTGTTGACGTCGCGCTTGACCGCGGCAGCGAGCGCGAGCGCGCCCTCGAGGTCGGCCGCGCCGGTGGCCACCATAATGGAATCCGTGTCGCCGTAGATGACGTCGGCGCCCAGGCCGTTGGTGACGGCGTCCACGGTCGCCTGCAGGACTTCGCGGCCGGTCGAGGTGACGAGCTCAGCGAGCGGCCGCGCGTGGAAGCGCGACGAGGAGAAGCCCAGGCACCCGTACATGGAATTCGCGGTCAGCTTGAGCGCGTGCTGGCGGATGTCGAGCTGGGCGCGCCGCGTCGGGTCGCGCTCGGCTTTGAGCATGCCCTTGACCGCGCGGCGGCGCTCGACGAGGCCGCGGATGACGGTCGGCAGCACCGCGGGCGCGTCCGAGGGAGGCGGCAGCGGCGCGGGGCCGCCGTCGGCCGGCACCGTGACCGTGGTGAAGCAGATGTCGTACTCTTGGATGATCGAGGGGTAGAGAGAATTGAAGTCGAGGAGGAGGACGAAGCAGTCGTAGAGGCCCTTTTTGGGTTCCAGCACGAGGCCGCCCGCGTACTGGGGGCCCTTTTTCTTCGAGGAAGAAGAGGTGGCGGGGCCGGCGCCGCCTTCCCCACCCCCCGCCTTGGCCGCCGCCGCCGCCTCGAGCCGCTCGCGGTCCTTTTGGCTCCACCGGTCCGGCAGCAGCATCTTGCGCGCGTGCAGCTCGTGCAGGAGCAGCATCTCGATGCGGCCCGCGCGCTGGCCGAGCAGGGCGCGCGACCAGAGCGAGCCGGAGAGGCAGGCGAGGGCGCGCGTGAGCGGCAGGGCGTTGAGGTGCGCCGCGACGCCGAGCGAGAGCCAGGCGTCGCCCTGCGCGTGGCGCGCCAGGGCGAGGAGGCCGTCGGCGGAGTCGAACGCGGTGCGGACGGCCGACTGGGGGAGGTCGGAGCGGGCCTGGCCGAGGAGGACGCGCGCCATCGTGCCGAGGGTGTAGTCCACCTCCTTGACCGTGTCCCGCGCCTGCAGGTAGGTGTCGCACAGCAGGCGGCCGGCCATGGCGGACATGAGGGCGAACGAGGCGCCGCCGCCGCCGGGCGCGCCGCCCGCGCCGCCGCCGCCGCGCGGCGGCTTGGTCCGCTTGAGCCGCCCCAGCCGCGACCAGTGCGGCACTTTGAGCGCCAGCGACCGGTGCAGCAAGACGTCCAGGTCGAATGCGGCCGCGTTGTGGCCGACGAGGACGTCGGCGTCGACTTGTTTGAGGCGCGCGAGCGCCGCGCCGAGGAGCGCCTTTTCCGTCGGGAGCCCCGCAAGCGCCGGCCCGCCGCCCGCGCCGGCCAGCGCGCCCGTGGACGCGCGCGACACGGCAGCGTCAAACCCCGGGGGGAAGGGGCGGCCGTCGAGTTTGCGCACGATGGTGAAGGCCGAGAGGCCGGCCGCGGGCGTCGCCCACTCTGCGCGCGCCGCCGGCCTGTGCACCGGCAGCGCGGGCAGGGTGACGACAGACAGCGCGACGACCTCGTTCGTCTTGGCCTGGGGGTGGAGCGCGGTCGTGACCTTGACGGCCGCGACGACGAGCGGCGGCGGGTCGCGGCCGTCGCCGTCGGCGGGGGTCACCCCTTTCCAGCCGGCCAGGGTCACTTCTAGGGCGCACCACGAGACGCGGCGCCCGTCGGGGATGCGCGTCGCGCCGGCGAGGGAGAGCCAGGTCGAGCCCTTGACGCGGCGTTTCAAGAGGAACGCTTCGAGGGTGGACTGGTTGCCGCCAAACGCCGCGGCAAAGTGCTCGCCCGCGACGCCCGCCGGCAGGAACGGCGCGCCCGCGGGCAGGCGCGCCTTGAGCACCCACTGGTCGCCCTTGGCGAGCGGCACGCCGGGCGGCGCGCCGACGCCGGGGTAGGCGCGTTTCACGGGTTTGAGCGAAAACCCCGCCACGCCCGCGCCCGCGAGCACGGCCTTGACCTCGGCCTTGAGGTCGGCGGCCGCCTCGTGCAGAGCGGCCATGAGCGCGCCGCGCGCGGCGGGGTTGGCCGCAGCGTCGGCCTCGAGGCGGGCCAGGTCGGCGGCCGCGGGGCCAAACACGGACGGCCGCGGCACGAAAAAGACGGCGCGCGGCAGCCCAGTCAGCACGGCGCACGCGGAGGCGTAGCGGGAGGAGGGGGTCGGCGGCGCACACGGGTCGAGGGGGACCTTGCCGAAGAGGTAGAGGGAGCCGCGGTCCCCCGGCTCCTCGTGCGCGTCGATGAGGAAAAAGGGGAGCGTGCCGTCGGGGGACGTGGGGAGGGGGTCGGACTCGCCGACGGCGGCCGGTTGCGAGGCGAGGAGCGCGGGGGCGGCGTCGCCCGCCCCGCCCGCCCCGCCCGCCCCGCCGCCCACCAGGTCCTCCCACCCGGCGGCCAGCGCGCCGTCGGCCACCGCGTCCTCGTCCATGGCGGTGGCGACCGCGGGGGCGGCGCGCGGCGCGGGGCGCGGGGTGCGCGCCTCGGCCTTGGCGGCGGGCGCCGGCGCGGCGTCCGCCACCGGCTCGGGCTCCGCCGCCGGCTCGACCGCGGCCGCGGCGGCGTCCGTCTCGTCGACGGCCGCCATCGCGGCCTCGGCCGCCGCCAGGCGGGCCGCAGCGCGCGACGGAGCCGCGCGGACCGCCGCGCGCGGCGGCGCCGCGCGCCGAGCGCGCGGCGCCGGCTCCTCCTCCCCGCCCAGCCCCCCCCGGATGTCGTCCAGCACGGCGTCCGTCGCGCCGGGGTCGACCGGCGCCCGCGCGGGCGCGGTGGCGGCGCGCGGCGCGGCGGCGGAAAACATCTTGTCGATGCGGGCGCGCTGTGCGGCGGGCAGCGGGGGGGCTGCCGCCTTTTTCTTGCCTGAGGGAGGAAAAGGGAGGGCGTCGATGCGCGATCTCGGGGTGCACGGAGGGCGGCGGAGGCCGCGGGCGGCCGCGGCGGGGCGCGCCGCGTCCGAACGCTCACCGCCCATCCTCCCCCCTCTAGCCCACCTTTGCCGCCCTTGCCCTTGTCGCCGGGCCCAGGCCCGGCCGCCGCGCCCGACGGGCCGGCGTCGGGGTCGTCGCCCGCCCCGGCGGCGGCCGACCAGTCGTCTTCTTCACCCACGTCGACGTAGCCCGCGCCGTCGTCGTCCACCACGAAGCCGCCTATGGTGGGGGATAGAGGATCGTGTGTGGGCATCGGCGCGCGCAATCGGCGCCGCCCCCCCCTCCCCAACCGCCGCCCGCACGCGCGCGCCCATCCAATCGCGCGCGCCTCCCTCCCTCTCCACGCACCACCCTCGCGCCGGCGCTTAGCCACCAGGTCCGCGTACGCGTCCTCGTCCACCACGTCGTAGACGGCGGCCTCCTCCTTGAGCTCGTACGTGTCGAGCCGCTTCTTCGCGCCCGCGCCGCCCGCGCGCAGGTCGCGCAGCTCGGCCAGGGACGCCGCGCCCCGCTTGGGGGCGCGCGCGCGTTTGGAGCGGCCCTCCATGGTGAGGTGGAAGGGGAGGGTGTGGGGAGAGGCCTGCGCCCGCGCCGTTCTCTCACTGCGGCCGAAATGGCGCCGCGGCTCCTTTGCCTCGGCATCGAGGGCTCGGCCAACAAAGTGGGCGTCGGCATCGTGGCCGACGACGGGGCCGTGCTCGCCAACCCGCGCAAGACGTGAGAGGGGAGAGGAGGGGAGGGGGCGGGGGGTGGGATTGCGGGCGGCGGGGGCGGCGGGCGGCGGCTGCAGCGGCGCCGATGGGCGGTCGCTCTGACGCGCGACGCCGCGGGTTGGAGTGGGGGCGGGAATGCGGCGGCGGGCGCGCGGCGGCCGCCGCGCTCGACCGTCCCCCTCCCACCAACCCGCCCCCAGCTTCATCACGCCGCCGGGCCAGGGCTTCCTGCCGCGGGAGACCGCGCTGCACCACCAGGTGTGTGGGTGGCGAGGAGGTCGAGGAGGGCAGGCAGGGGTCGGCACACGGGGACCGCTGCCAACCCCTCCCCCCGCCTGTCGACAGCAACACATCATCCCCCTGGTCCAGCAAGCCCTGGCCGAAGCCGGCGTGACCCCGTCCGACATCGCCGCCGTCGCCTACACCAAGGGCCCCGGCATGGGCGGCCCCCTCGTGTCCTGCGCGGTCGCCGCGCGCGCGCTCTCTCTCCTCTGGCGCGTGCCCCTCCTCCCGGTCAACCACTGCGTCGGCCACATTGAAATGGGAAGGCTGGTCACGGGAGCCGTCGACCCCGTCGTTTTGTACGCGTCGGGAGGCAACACGCAGGTGATCGCGTACTCGAAACAGCGGTATCGCATTTTCGGGGAAACCATCGACGTCGCCGTCGGCAACGCCCTGGACCGCTTCGCCCGCCTCGTCGGCCTGCCCAACGACCCGGCGCCGGGGTACAACATCGAGCAGGAGGCCAAGAAAGGGGTGAAACTAATTCCTCTTCCCTACGTCGTGAAAGGGATGGATGTCGCGATGTCCGGCCTCCTCTCCGCCGTCGAGGAAGCCGCGCCGAGGTTGCTCAAGTCGGGCGAGGCGACGGTCGCGGACCTGTGCTTCTCCATGCAGGAAACCGTTTTCGCCGCGCTTGTCGAAATCACCGAGCGCGCCATGGCGCACGTCGGCGCGCCCGACGTCCTCATCGTGGGCGGCGTTGGCTGCAACGTGCGGCTGCAGGAGATGATGGGGACCATGGCGGCGGAGCGGGGGGGGAGGCTCTACGCGACGGGTGCGAGACAACGAGGGGGTCGAGGGGGGTGGGCGCCGAGACTCCCGCCCGCATCCCACCCCTCCTCCTCCCCCCCATAGACGACCGGTACTGCGTGGACAATGGGGCCATGATCGCGTGGCCCGCGCTCCTGGCGCTGAAGGCGGGCGGGGAGCGCGCGGCGCCGCCTCTGTCGGAGACCACCGTCACGCAGCGCTACCGCACGGACGAGCCCGTCATCGAGTGGCGCGACGATTGAAGAGAGGGGGAGTGTGTGAGAAGAGCGTGTGTGCCGGGCCAGCCCAGCGCCGGGTCGGCGCCGCGTTCTCTCTCTCCCTCACTCCCCGCCGCGCCGCCGCCGCCGGCCGGCGGCCAGCGCGCCCGCCTCGTCGCACACGCCTCGCCGCGCGCCATGGACGGCGCCGCCCCCAGCGCCCCTGCCCCGCATGCCGGCGCGCCCGCGGACGACACCCGCCTCTTTGTCGTGTGCGGCAAAGGCGTGGATGTGCGTGTGTGGGTTGGCGCGGAGCGGCGGCGGCGGCGGCGCCCGGCTGGGCGCCGCCCGAGCCGACCCTGCTCACCTCTCTCCTCCTTCCCAGGCCGACCGCCTGCGCTCCCTGTTCGCCGCGCGCGGCGCCCTCGCCTCGCTCAAACTGGTGCGCGAGTCGGGCGTCGCGTACGTGCGGTACGAGCGCGCAAGCGCGGCTGCGGCGGCGGTCGAGCAACTGCACGACACCCCGCTCGACGGCGCCTCCGGCCCCACGCTGCGCGTACTGTACGCCGACCCGCCCGCGGGGCGGAGGGCCGGGTCAGGGTCGGCGGGAGCGGCGGCGGCGGCGTCCGCGCCGCGCGCCCTCCCTCCCGTTTCCTCCTCACTCCTCGACCCTGACGACGACCCGCCGAGGTCCCGCCTCTTCCTCGTTGTCCCCAAGAGCGCCGACGTGGCGGCACTGCGGGCCAGCCTGGCGGAGACAGGGGGCTTGACCCACCTCAAAGCGGACTTCGTCCCCTCCAAGGGCGTCGCGTACGCCAAATTCGAGCGCGCGTCGGCCGCTCTGGCCGCCCTGGAGGCGGTGCGGGACGCGGGCGGGGTGGGGGGGGGGCATAAGGGTCAAGGCGATGCTCGCCGAGCCGCGCGCGGCGCGCGGCGCGCGCGCCCCTTCGGGCGGCGGCTCGCTCCCATCGCCCGGCCCGTCCGCGGACGACGACCGGGACTCCCGGTCCCGGGGCGACCGCGCGTCGGCGTCGAGCGAGGCGACCGGGGGCGTCGGCGGCGGCCGCCGCGGGCGCCGCCGCCGCGGCGCGGGCGGCGGCGACCGCGACCGGGGCGCCGCCGCGCCGCAGCCCATCAACTTGTCCACCCTGCAGGCGCTGGCCACGCTGCGGGGCGGGCTGGGGCTGGGGCCGCTGGCCGGGGCGTGGGGCGGGGAGCGCGAGAGCGAGCGCGGGCCGTCGCCCGCGCGCCCGCCGCCGCCCCGGCCGGCCGCCTCGGGCGAGTCGGGCACGCGCGCGGCGGCCGCGGCCGACGTCGCGTCGGTGGGCGCGGGCATCGCCCACCTGAGAACGGACGACGCGGACGGGGACGGCGGCGACCGCGACGCCCCCCTCCTCGCGTCCCTGGGGCTCGCCGATGAGGCGTTCCCGCCCCCAATCATTGCCGCCGGCGACGTGGCATCGTCCGGCGCGCCTCCGGCGGTCGAGGCGCGCCCCGCTGGCCGCACCGTGTACACGACGCTCGCGCGGCCGCTCCCCGCGTACGCCCTCGAACACGTCCTCTCCGCGCACGGCCCCGTCGCGACCGTCACGCTCCATCCCGGCGCGCCTCGGTCCGGGGTGGCGGTTTTCGCCGACGCGCGGTCGGCCGCGGCCGCGGTCGCCGCGCTCGACGGCACGCGCGTGCTCGGCGAAGCGCTCTCCGTGTCGCTCGTCGACCCGCTGGCCGCCGACGCGCGCGCGCCGGCACCGCACAGCAAGCGGCCGCGCATCGCGGGGGAGCGCGGCGGGTAGGAAGGGAGAGGGGAGAGGAGAGAGGGAGGGGTGTGAAGGCTGCAGGCGCCAAGCTCGCAGCCAGACCGCGCCGCTGCCGGTCGCCCCAGCCAAGCCCGGCGCCGCCGGCGGCGACACCAGGGCCGCCCGCGCGGCCACTGCTCCCCGCTTCCACATCGCGCGCCGCGCGCGCGCCGCGCGCCCGGCGCCGTGCCCTGTGCTGCCTTGCCGCCGTGCTCTCCCCGCGCCCGCTGAAACTAATCTTGTTCATGTCGACTTTTGCACGCCCTTCTGCCCACGGGCGGCGGCGTACACTGGCGCCGCCCGCATGGCTCGCGCGTGCGGCCTGCATCGCCCTCGCCGCGGCGGCCTCCGCGGCCGCCTCAGGGGACGTGCCGCAGCCCGAGTCGGCAGCTCTTGCTGCGGCTGACGCTGCGCCACCGCCCGCGACCGCGTCCCCGCCCGCCCTCCCCGCTGCGCTGCTCGGCGCGGCCGCAGGCCTCACCCCCGCCGCCGCCCGCGTCTTCCTCAACCTGCCGGTGACGGACGCGGAAGCGGAGACGCTGGACGCGACCGCGGCGTCGGCCGAGAGCCTGCTGGAGCCGGTCGGCGCGCGGCCGGGGTCGACCGCGCTGGCGCTCCCGCGCCCCTCGGCCGCCGCGGCCGCCGCGGGCGCGGCCGAGTCGCGCGCGGTCGCGCTCGACTACGCGCCGTGCGCCATCACGCTGTCTGTCACGCCCGGCGGCTCCGCGTCGGCGTGCGTGCCCACGACGCTCTCCGCCGCCGTCGCCCTCCCCGGCGGCGCCCCCGCCACCGGCTACGTCACCTTTGGCGCCGACGGCGCCGCCCTGGGGCCGCCGCTAGCGCTGGCGGGGGGAGGGGCGAATCTCACGGTCACCTCGCTCGTGCCGGGGCTGCGAAAACTCACCGCTTGGTACGTGCGCGGCGACGGCGGCGCCTGCAACGAGGGCGCGTCCGTGCCCTTGCTCTACCCGGTGGCCAAAGCGGTGCCGGCCGTGACCGTTGTCGCGCGGCCCCCGAACCTGACCGCTCCCGCGTGCTCCTTCAAGGACGCCCTGTTTGACGTGACCGTCGCCGCCCCCGGCGGCGTCCGCGATTGCGCGACGCCGGGCGGCGTGGTGGGCGTCTACTTGGTGCGCGGGCGGCTGGCCAGCGTCGACGCGTGGAAAGGTTTGCCGCGCGCGCCGGGCGCGGCCGCGCGCTCCGCCGCGGTCAAGGCCGCGCTCGTCAACGGGGCGACGTCCGCGCTGAACAGCGCGGTGGCGGGGGCGGCGGGCAAGGCGCTGGCCGTGACGGGTGGCAAATCGTTTCTGCAGACGGCCGCCAGTGGTGGCTCGACCCCCCTTCCCTCCTCTTTCGGCGTCTCCGCCGCTCCTGGCGGCGGCGCGGACATCGACCTGGAGGCGCTGACTGCAGGAGCGGGCACGGCCGCGCCGCTGGCTGCGCAGGCGCTTGCTGCCGCGGCGGGTGGCGCCGCGCCGGGCGGCGGCGCGGGCGCGGCCGACCCGGAGTCGGCGGCGCTGGCGGCGGCCGTGCTGGCGGAAGCCGCGGATTTGCAGGCGATGGAACAGGGTGCCGCGGCGGCGGCCGCGACGCCGGCCGCGACGCCGGCCGCCACTCCGGCCGCCACCACCCCTCCTCTCGCCTCGCCCGGCCACGCCGCTGCCGCCGCGGGCGACGCCCTGACCGCCCACGCGCCCGCCGCCGGGCCCCACTTTCCACTTCCGTGGCGCACCCCCTTTGGCGGCCGCCGCCGAGCGCTCGCAGGCCTGGGCTCTGACGCCAAAGCCGCGCTCGCGGGCGCCGCCGGCGCGGTCGCGGCCGACCCCCTGCTCCACCGCGTGCTCGGCGTCGGCGCCGTCCTCCCGCTGGAGCTCTTGCCGGGGACCCCCGGCCACGCGGCCGTGGCCGGCGCCAAACTGGCCGGCTTTGCCCTGCCCGGCGAGTACACGCTCGTGGCGCAGTACAGCGGGGACAAGCGGTTTGAGAAAGGGGCGGGGCTGGCGCCGTTTTTCATCGACGCGTCGTGCCCGCCCGCGCGGTGACTCTCCGGATCCGTTGTATACCCCGCCTGCTCCATGTGGCGCGCGTGTGTGTCTCTGTCTCTCCCTTGCGCGTGCACCCCGTTGCACGCGCTCCATTCCCCACCTCTCTCTTCACGCGCCGCCCAGCCACGAGTGCCCCGCGCCGCGCAGCCCGCCCGGCAGCGCGTCGGCCGCGTCCAGCAGGCGGGCGCCGACCAGGGCCGTGACGGCGCGGGCCAGGGTCGCGGTGAAGTAGTGGTCCCCTTCAATCCCGACCCGTTCAAACGACCCGCCGCCCCCCCCTCCCGCGTACCGCCCCCACTCCAGCATGGCCCCGCGGGCGATGGTGCCGTCCCGCACGCCGTCCAGGGCGAGAATGGGGCAGGTGAGAGCGGGGCGGGAGGGGGGGGGGGCGTCGTAGGTCACCGCCAAGAGAATGTCCGCGACGCCGACCGGGGCCACCCTGTCGTACAGGCGGGGGTCGGTCTCCATGTCGGCGACGCCCGCGAAGTTGCCGGCCTTGAAGACGGAAAGGACGAGGGCCTTTGGGAGGGACTTCCACGCGCGCAGGCGCGCCGCGGCGTCGGCCGCCAAAGCCTTCGCATCCGCCGGCGCCGCCATACCAGGCGGCAGGTACAGCCGCGCCACCGCGGGCGCGTACAGGTGGGGCGGCGCGGCGGCGGCGACGAACAGGGCGAGCGGCGGCCGCGCGCCCACGCGCGCCGCCTCGGCCGCCACCTCGTATGCCAGCACCGCGCCCAGGCACGCGCCGAACAACGCATACGGTCCCGCGTCCAGGTCCAGGCCGGCGACGAGTTGGGCGGCGAGGGAGCGGAGGTCGGCCGGCGGCGCGTCGCGCGCGCGGCGGCCGCGGCCGGGCAGCTCCACGGGGCAGACCGCGACCGCGGGCGGCAGCAGCCGGCCCCACCCGCCAAACACGGCCTCGGACACGCCGCCTGCGTAGGGAAGGCAGAAGAGGCGCATGAGAGGGGTCGTGGTGGCGGGCGCGATCCAGGCCGACGACGCGGGCGGCGCAGCGCGCGCGCTCGCGCCCGCGCTCGCTGCAACCACGTCGGCCGCCAGCCGGGCCGCGCTCACGCCCGGCGACGCCGCGGATGGCGCGTCCACGCCAAAGGCGGCCGCCAGCCGGCGGCGCAGCTCGATCGCGGCGAGCGAGTCAACGCCAGAGTCGGCCAGCGGCGCGTCGGGCGACGGCGGCGCGCCCGTCAGGTCGGCCACCGCGTCAGCGATGAACGCGAGCACGCGGTCAAGGGTGGTGATGGTGGGCGTGGGCGCTGCGGCGGGCGCTGCCTGGGCGTCGACCGCCTGCGCCGCCGCCACCACTTCCTCCTCCACCAGCGGCCACGCCCTCCCCGCGCCGTCCGCCAGGCGCTGCCAGTAGGCGCGCGGCGCAAAGCCGACGACAGCGGGCGACACGCCGGCGGCCGCCGCCGCGAGCGCGCCCTCGAGCGCGCGCGCGCCGACGGCGGGCACGAGCGCCGCGGCGTCGCGTTCGCGCACGCGCGACGCGGCCATGCCGACGCCCGCCCACGCGCCCCACTGTAGCGAGCACACGGGCACGCCGGCGTCGGCCGTGGTCGCGGCGAGCGAGTCGGCAGCGGCGTTGGCGGCGGCGTAGGGCGCGTGGCCGCCAAAGCCGGCGACTGCGGAGACGGACGAGAAGCAGGCCACGGACGCCAGCGGGGCCGCGGCGGACGCGGCGAGGAGGGCGGCCAGGGCGACCGCTTTGGGCGCGACGGCGGACCGGGTGGCGGCCGGCGCGAGCGCGGCGAGCGCGCCCGCGCCGGGCGACCCGGCCGAGTGAACGAGGCCACCGGGGCGCGCGGGGTACGCTAGGGAGCGCGACGCAGCGTCCGCCACGTCGGCTTGGCGCGCGACGTCGGCAGCGGCGGCTGAGACAGGAACGGGGCTCCAAGCCAGCAGGGCGGGCGCCGCGCTCCGCGCCGACCGCGCGAGCATCTCGACGCGCGCCGCGCCGCCCGCCGCCGCCGCCGCGCCGGCCAGTGCGCCCAGGCCGCCGCCGCCGCCGGTGATGGTGATGGACGAGGGCGCGCAGAAGGCGCGAGCGGCGGCCGGCGGGGCGTACGCGAGCCGCGGCACGCGCGCGGCGCGGCCTGCGACCGCGGCGTCGTCGCCGCCGCCGTAGCGTCCCTCCTCTCCACCACCGCCCCACAAATCGCCATCCACGACAAAACCGTCGAGCGAGGCCAGCTCGTACGGAAGGCAGCGCACGAGGGCGGCCGCCGCAGCGGCGCCCGCGCGGCCGCGCGCGCCGCCCGGCGCAGGGGCGGGGGCGGCGCCTCTCGTGCGCAGGGCGATCGTCGAGCGACCCGATGCCGGCGCGGCCGCCGCCAGGCGGGCGGCGGTGGCGACGATCGAGGGGACGAGGCGGTGTGGGCGGGACGGGCGCGCCGAGCGGCGCGCTTCGGCCGCCGGCGTCCCCACCCGCCACTCGACCACAAACCGGCACGCGCCCGCGGCGGCAGCGACGGGGTCTCGAAAAGGCGCGGAAGCGACAAGGTTCGGCGCCAGCAGGCACGCTGCGCCGGCGCGCGCGGCGGCCGGCGCGGCGGCCGCCCAGCGCGCGCGGCCCGAGTTGGCGCGCGCTGCGCCGGCCGCGGCCAGCAGGCCGCGGCCCGTAGCCAGGCCCGCGAGCGCAATAGACGCGGTCCAGGCGCCGGGGTGCACGACAAACGAGTTGCCGTCGTCGGCGGGCGCGAGCACGGCGAGCGTGGAGGCCGTCGGCCGCGTGCGCGAGCGCGGCGCCAAGGCGCAGCGCCGGCGCGGCCGCCCAGCGCCCGCCTCCCGCACAGCGACGACGATTGCCGTCAGAGCTGGCTCCGACCCGCCATCCAGCCAAGCCCGCACCGCGCCGGTCGCGGCGTCGACCGCGACGGCGGCCGGCGCACCGCGCGCGCCGGCCGCGGCCGCCACGCGGGCGAGGAACACGTTGGTCGAGTCGGTCAGGGTCGCTGCCGCGCCGTACGCGGCCTCGAGCGCCAGCGCGGGCGCACCTCCGGCGCCCGCGGCCGCCGCGAGCGCGGCAAGCGCCGCGTCGGCGCGCCGCGGCGCAAACCACGCCGCCCGCCCCGCCGCCCGCCCCACGGCCGCCGGCGCAAAGTCTCGCGGCAGCGCATAGGCGCGACGATGGACCCAGGGTAAAAAAGGAGGCGTGGGGACGGCGAGGGCGTCGGGCGGCGGCGCGAGCGCGGTCGCCGCGTTGACCCCGCTCATCCCAAAAGCGCTCGCCACCGCCAGCCCGCCCGTTGCCGGGCAGCCGGCGGCGCGTCCAATGGCCGCGCCATCGATCCATCGGGACAAGGCGTCGGCGACGTGCGGGTTGAGCGACCGCAGGCGGGCGACGGGCGGCGCGGGGGCGAGGCGCGAGGCGGCCGCCGCGGCCAGCGCCCCTGCGCCGCCTGCCGCGCCCTCGGTGTGCCCCAGGCCCGCTTTGGGTGCGGAGAGGCGCAGGTTGGAGGAGGCAATGGACAGCGCCTTGGCGGCAGCGACTTCGATCGGGTCGCCAAGCGGCGTGCCCGTGCCGTGGAGCGCGAGCGACGAAGCGGCGACGCCGCCGCTCCCGGCCATCACCGCGTCCAGCAAGGCCGCTTGCGCGGGTCCCGATGGCGCGGTCAGGGCGGCGGACAGGGAGGCGACGTTGACGGCGGTGGACGTGAGCGACGCGAGCGGCGCGCGCGCGCCCGCGTGCGCGACGACGAGCGCCACCGCCCCCTCCCCCCGCCCGTACCCGTCCGCTCCCGCGTCCAGCGCGGAGCACCGGCCGGCAGACGACAGCGCGGCCAGCGCGCACACCGCGGCCGCCGTGTGCGGGCGCAGGCAGGCATTGACGCCGACGGCGACGGCGCCGCGCGCGGCCCCGTTGCGCACCGCCGCCCGCGCCGCGTCGAGCGCGACCGCGGATGACGAGCACGCGGTGTCGACGGAGGCGGCGGGGCCGCCCAGCGCCAGGGCGCGGGCGGCGCGGCCGACTAGAAAGGCAGCGCCGCACCCGACGACCGCGCGCGGCGGGAGCGACCCCCGGCCGACGCCCGACTGCAGGTCCAGGTACTCGTGGTACATGGCGCCGACGTAGAGGGCGGTGGTGGACCGGGGCGCGTCGGGCGACGCGGCCGCCAGCGCGTCGGCGGCGGCCTCGACCGTGAGCCGCGCCTGGGGGTCGATCGCGGCCGCGTCCGCGGGCACCAGCCCCAGCGCGCCCGCGTCGGCGGCGGTCATGGCGTCCAGCCAGGCGGCGAAATGGGTGACGACGCCGGGGGACGCGGGCGAGGGGACAAACCAGTCGTCCGAGCGCCAGCGGTCGCCGGGCGTGCGCGCGGCGGCGTCGGCGCCAGCGGCGAGGAAAGAGGACAAGGCCCACAGGCTCGGTCGCACACGCGGTAGCCGGTGGGCCGCGGCCAGGACGTGGACCGCGTCCGCGCCGGGGCGCGGCGGCGGCGGCGCGAGCGCGCGCTGCGGCCCGAGCACCGGCGGCGCGCGCTCGCCCGCCACCGCCCCGGCCGCCCCCACCGCCAAAACGACCGCGCCCGCCAGCGCGCGCGCCGTGGGGTGGTCGAACACGACCGTGGGCGGCAGCGTCACCCGGAACGCGGCCGACAGGGACGCGCGCAGCTCGACCGCGGCGAGCGAGTCGAGGCCGGCATCCATCAGGGGCGTGTCGGGGGACGCTTCGGGGCCGACCGCGGCGCGCACGGCGTCCAGGACAGTGTTCAGGATGTCGACAGCGTCGACGGCGGGAGGAGGGGGGGGGGGGGGGGGGGGGGGAGGCGCGCTGCCGGCGTGTGGCGCGCTCGCCGCCGCGCCGTCCCTCGCCGCCACCCCAGCAAACAGAAACGGCGCCTCCCGACCGCGCCCCAGCCGCGCCCAGTCGAACGAGGCCACCACAGCCGCCCCACCTGGCGCGCCCGCGAGCGCGCGAGCGAGGGCGGCGAGGCCCACGGTCGGCGCGAGCGGCGCGACGCCGCGCGCGGCGAGCCGCGCGGCGACCGCGCCAGCCGCCATGCCCGTCTCCCACGCGCCCCACATGGTGGCGTGCGTGTTGAGTCCGGCCGCGGCGCCCGCATCGGCCCAGGCGGCCAGGGCGCCGCCGGCGGACGCGTACGCGGCTTGGCCAGGCGGGCCGAGCAGCGCGGCGGTCGACGAGAACGCGGCCGCAAAGGCGAGCGGTATGGCAGCGACCGCAATTGAAAGGTGGATTGCGGCCGCGTCCTTGGGCGCGGCCGCGGCGGCCAGGGAGCCGAAGCGCGCGCGGGGGAGGGTCGCGTCGGCGAGCGCGCCCGCGGCCAGCAGGGCGCCCGCCAGGCAGGCGGGCGACGCGCGCGCGGCGGCCAGGGCGTCGGCGACGTCAGTGGATGACGCTGCGTCGCACGATCGCGCTGACGCGGCGGGCAGCGAGGCGAGCAGCGGCCCGCGACCGCGCGCCGACCGGCCGAGCAGCAGCGGCCGCGCGGCGCCGTCCGCGGCCAGCCAGGCGCCCGCGAGCGCGCCCAGCGCGCCCAGGCCGCCGGTGACGGCGACGGTGAAAGGGGTGATGAAGAGGGAGGGGGACGCGTGGGCGCGGGGCGCGGGCACGAGTTGGGGGCGGGTCGACGCGCGCGCGGCGACCGCGACGCCCGCAGCGTCGGGCGCGTCGACGGCGGCGCCAGCGCCTGGCGCCAGCGGATCGGACAGCAACACGCGCCAGGCGCCGTCGGGGCGCTCGGCCGCGGCGACGCGCAGCAGGGCGGCGGCCGCCGCGCCCGCGGCGACCGCGCGGGCGCGCGCCGGCGCGGGGCCACGCCCGGGGCCGGCCGCGACCACGAGCACCGCGCTCGATTCGCGGACCGCCGCCAGCGCGGCGGCCGCGCCGCGCACGCCAGAAAGTCGCGGAGCGACGACGACCGCGGCAGAGGGCGCGGCGGCCGCGCCCGCCGGCTCGCACACCCGCCACTCGACCACCAGCTCGGCCGGCGGCAAGGCGCGCGGCGTAGCCAGCGGCTTGGACGCGAGGCCGACCAGCGTCGCGCGGCCTGCGTCGAGGTGGTGGTCGGTCGCGCGCGCGCGACCGCCCGCTGCCGCGCCCGCCCAGAGCGCCACCCCGCGCCCCGGCGCCAGCGCCGCGCAATCCAGCGACGCGGGTACGGCCAAATCGCCCCCGCCCGCGGTGCCGGCCGCCAGGTGGAGGCAGGCGTCGGCGGACGCGGGGTGGGCGAGCCAGCCGCCGCGGCGAGCGGCCGCGGTGGGCGGCGGCGCGAGAGCGGCCAGGGCGCCGCCGGCTTGAAGAAGAAGAGGGGCAGGGCGGCGCAAAGCGTGGCCGCGGCAGCGCGCCCAAGGGCGCGCGGCCGAAGCCAGGCGTGTGAGCCGCGCGACCAGCGACGGCGCGCCGCCCGCGCGCGCCGCCAGCGTCACGCGCCCGCCCTTATCCACGGTGAGGAGGGCGCTACCGGGCGCCAGCGGCAGGGGCGCGGCAAAGGCGACGCCGATCAGCAGCAGCGCTTCCGCGCCGAGCGTGCGGCCCGCGGCGGCCGCCGCGTCGAGACTGGCCGCCGCGGGCAGCAGCGGCCGGCCGCCGACGCGGTGGTCACCCAGAAATGCGACCGTGGGGCAGGTGATGTCGAGCGCAAACGTGGCGCCGCCCGCCGCGGGGCGCAGGAGGGCGTGCGGCGCTGCGCCAAACCAGTGCCGCGCGCGGCGGAAGGCAAGCGGCCGCCCGCTCGCGACGCCACGCCCCTTGTCGGCTGCCACGACGATCGCGTGCGCGTTGACGCCGCTCATGCCAAAGGAGGAGGTGCCCGCGGGGCCAGCCGCCGCGGCGCCTGCGGCGCGCTGCAGCAAAAACCGCGGGCCGCCGCCACCGCTCCCCTTGCGCTTGCGCGCGTCGTCGTCCACCGCGGCCCGCACGTGCGGGTTGAGAGAGCGCAGGTGGCGCGTGGGCGGGGCCAGGGATGAGGTGGCGGCCGCAATCGCCGCCAACACCCCCGTCAGCCCCGCCGCGCCCTCGGTGTGGCCCGCCGCCGCCTTGGACGACGCCAGGGCCAGGCACGGAGAGCTCAACGCGGCCGCCAGCGCGCCCAGCTCCAGCGGGTCGCCCAGGGGCGTCCCGGTGCCGTGCAGGGCGACCGCCGCGGCGGCCACCCCCCCCGCGTCGGCCGCCGCCGCGCGCACGACCGCCGCCTGCGCGGGGCCGCTGGGCGCGGTCAACGATGCGGACCCACCGTCTTGGCCGACGGCCGACCCGGCGAGCACGGCGCGCGGCCGGGCGCCGGGCGCGGGGGACGCCGCGAGCACGAGCGCGACGACCGCCTCGCCCCGCCCATACCCGTCCGCCCCGCCGTCGAACGTTTTGCAGCGCCCGTCGGGCGCGAGCGCGGCCAGGGCACAGATGCCGGCCTGAGTGGCGGCGCGCAGCGCGACGTTGGCGCCGGTGGCGAGAGCCGACAGCGCCGACCGCGCGCGCAGCGCGCCCGCGGCCAGGTGGGCGGCGACCAGGGACGACGAGCACGCGGTGTCCACCGAGGCACAGGGACCGGTGAGGGAGAACGTGAAGGAGAGGCGGCCAGCCATGTACGCGCCGCCGCACCCGACGTACGCCGCGGCCGGCAGCCGCGGCCCGCCTGCCGCCCCCCCGACCGCGTCCGCCTGGGCGTCCACATACTCATGGTACATGGCGCCCGTGAAGACGGCGGTGGAGGGGGGGAGGGGGGCTGAGGAGTCGGCCGCGGCGGCCGCGGCGTCTTCGAGCAGCGCGCGCTGCGCGGGGTCGGTCGCGCCCGCGTCGGCGGGCGGCGTGCGGAACGCGGCCGCGTCGAAGCAGGCGATGCCGGGCAGGAAGGCGGCCAGGCGGGCGTACGCGTTGGCGGTCGAGGAGGGCGGCGCGCGCGCCGGCGCGTAGGACGCGTCGGCGTCCCAGCGCGAGCGCGGCACGGGGCCCGCCGCGTCGCCGGGCGACGCCAGAAAGGCGGCGACGCCGGCGACGCCGGGCGCCGCGCCGGGGTAGCGGCAGTGGGCGCCCAGGATGAGGATGGCGGAAGAGAGGAGAGGGGCGGTGGGCGGAACGGCGAGCGGGAGCACGGCCGGGGCCGGCTCGGCCGCGACCACCACCGCCACCTCCTCTTTCTCCTCCACCCCCAACACGCCCTGCTCCCGCATTGCAGCCTCGACCGCGACCGTCAGCGCGGCCAGGGTGGGCGCGTCGAACGCGAGCGAGGCGGGCAGGTCGACGCGCGCGGCGGTCACCAGAGCGTCGCGCAGTTCCACCGCGCCGAGCGAGTCGAGGCCGGCGCCGGTCAGGGGGTCGTTGGGGGGTGGGAGGAGTCCCAGGATGCGGCGCACGGCGGCGGCGACGATGGGGGCGGCGGGGAAGGCGGAGGAGGGGGCGGGGGCGGACGCCGGCTTCGGCGCTGGCGGCTCAACCACCGCCCCTTCAACCACCCCCTCCTCCATCTCCAGCAACCCCAACTCGTCCAGCGGCACCGCCACGCCGCGCGCCCGGGGCGCCAGCGCCGCCAGCAGGAGCAGGGTGCCGGCCGGCGCGGCGCGCAGCGCGCCCGCGAGCGCGGCCAACCCCGCCGCCGGCGCCAGCGGCGCCAGGCCCGCCGCCGCAAAGCGGGAATTGGTGGAGATCGCAGCATCGGCGCCCATGCCGGCGGCCCACGGCCCCCAGGCGAGGGCGAGGGCGGGGACGCCCGCGCGCGCGGCCGAATCGGCGCGCGCGTCGAGCGCCGCGTTGGCCGCCGCGTAGGCCGCCTGGCCGGGCGTGCCCAGCAAGCCCGAGAGAGAAGAAAACAGAGCCATTAGAGAGAGGGCTTGGGGGGCTAGGGCGCCCCACACGGCGTCCAGGGCGGCGCCCTTGGACGCAGCGGCCTCGCGCACGCCGGCCGGCGCTGCGCGCGACAGCGGCGCATCCGCCAGCTGGCCGCCCGCATGCAGCATAAGAGTCGTGCGCGTGGGCAGGGAAGTCGCGATTGAGGCCAGCAAGCGCGCATCAGCCCGCGTGGACGCGTCGGCGCGCGCGGCGAGCGCGAGCCCGCGCGCAGCCGCCGCGGGTGGCGCGCCGCCGCGACGCGACGCCGCCACGGACGCCCCGCCCGTCTCGGCCGCCTGCCAAGTGGCGGCCAGGCCGCCTAGGCCGCCGCCACCACCGATGGTGAGGCAGGCGGGCGGCCAGGGGGGTGGGGTGGGAGGGGGCGCGGCCGCCGCGCGCGCCAGCGCGCGCGAGCGCGACGGGCCGGCTGCCACCACCACGACCTCCGTGCGCCTCTCTCGAGACGCCACGCGGACCAGGGCAGCGGCTGCGGCTGCGTTGGACGCGCCGGCGGGCGCTCGGCAGGGAGCGGGGGCGGGCCACGGCGCGGCGCGAACGCGCGCCGCGCCTGACCGCAGCCCGGCCAGCACGGCGGCCGGCGGCCCCGCCGCCGTGCCGCCAGCTGAGCGCGAAGCGTCGGAAGAGGGCGCTTCCATCACCCAGTCCACGACCAGAGCCGACCAGGGCGGGCGCGCGCCGTCGGGCGCGCGCACTGCCGCCGACGCCGGCTTGTCCGCCGCCCCCAGCCCCCCAGCTTGCACAAAGCGCACGCCACAAACAACCGCGCCGCTGCCATCGACGCATTCCAGGCGGAAGCCGCCGGTCGCAGCTCCACCCGGCGCGGGCGCGAGCGCACCGCGCGCGGCGCCCGCCGCCGCGCGCGCGCCGCTCGCGGGCGCCGCCACCGCAAACGCGGCCACGCTGGCCGGCACCCGCAGGCGGTGGTCGCCACCGGGGGCGACGAGGGCGGCGGCGGTGTGGGTGGTGGCGTCCAGGGCGGCGGGGTGGGCGGCGAAAGCCGAGCCAGGGGCGGGCGCGGGCGCCGCGACGCGGCCGAAAGCGACGGCGCCGGTCGGGATCGAAACGTTGGCGCCCAAGTAGCAGCTACGATGCACGTGTGGAGCCATGGCCGCCACCTTGGGCCCAATCGCGGCGCGCGCGGCGAGGTGGAGCGCCACCCGCTTGCCGACGACCGACAGCACGCTCACCTCCCCAGCGCCAGACACGCGCACGACCAACTGCGCCACACCCCCACCCCCTCCTTCCAGCTTGAGCGGGGCGGGCAGCGTGGCGCCGAGCAGGGCCGGTCCGGCCGCCAGGGCGCCGGGCGGGCCGGCGTCGGCGTCGTCGGCGACAGCACGCGCCGCGGCCGCCGCCGCCTCGAGCAGCGCGGTGGCGGGCGCGATGGGCGTGCGCCCGACGACATGATCGGCCAGAAACGCCAGAGCCGGGGCGGAGAGGCGGCCGGTGAGCTCGACGAGGGCGGGCGACGCCGCGAAGGCGCGCAGGAGCGCGCCCGCTGGCGCGGGGGCAAACCAGTGCCGCTCCCGGCGCCAAGGCAGGGTCGTGGTGGTGCTGGGCACCATATTTTCCGCCATCTCGTACACGGCGTGCGCGTTGGTCCCCTGGAACGCAAACGCGGACACGCCCGCCGCGCCGGCGCCGCGCGGCGCAGCCGACCGCGGCGCGGCCGCCAAACGACCAAGACCCCCATCCAAGACGGCAACCACGTGTGGGTTGAGCGATCGCAGGGAGGGCGTGGGCAGCAGGGAGGCGGAGGCGAGGGCGGCGGCGGCCGCCGCCGACCCGACCGCGCCCGCGACTGGCTCGGAGTGGCCCAGCCGCGCCTTGGCCGCCGCGAGCGCCAGTGGGCGGCCATAAGTCGTTTTGCAGAGCACAGCGGTCACCGCGCCGAGCTCGATGGGGTCGCCCAGGGGCGTGCCGGTGCCGTGCAGGTCGACGTGAGAGAGGAGAGGAGGGGCGCCGCCCTGGCCCCTTCCGGCGTCCGCCCCTGCCGCGGCCAGCACGGCTTGCTGGGCGGGCCCGTTGGGGGCGGTGAGGGAGGAGGAGCGGCCGTCCTGGTTGACGGCCGACCCGGCGAGGAGGGCCGACGGCGGCGCGCGCGCGCCGCTCGCGCCGACGCCCAGCCACGACACGACGCACGCCTCGGCCCGTCCATACCCGTCGGCGCCCGCGTCGAGCGCTTTGCAGCGCCCGTCGGCGCAGAGCATGCCGGCCGCGGCCGCGGCGGCGGTGGTGGTGGCGGCGAGGCAGAGGGAGACGCCCGCTGCGAGCGCGCCGCCTCCTGGCCGCGCCCGCTCCCTCAAATGGCGGGCCGCCAGGTGGGACGCGACCAGGGCCGACGAGCACGCGGTATCAACCGCGACGGCGGGGCCGGTGAGGCCGAAGAGGAACGCGACGCGCCCCGCCGCAACGGAAAAGGCGCCTCCGGTTGCCGAATACGGCCCCACCGTCGCCAGGTGAGGCGCGGCCAAACCACCATATTCCATTTGTTGAATGCCGACCCAGACGCCGGCGTCGGCGGCCGCGGCGGCCGACGCGCCGGCGGCCGCGACCGTGGTCGCCGCGCCTTCCAGCAACAGCCGCTGCTGGGGGTCCATCAGGGAGGCCTCCGGGGGCGGCACCGCAAACGCGGCTGCGTCAAACGCGTCGGCGCCGGGCAGCCAGGCGGCAAAGCGGCGGGGGGGCGCGCGCGCGCGCGCGCGGCCGACGCCGGGGGGGGCGTCGGCGTCCCACCGGCAGGCGGGCACGATGCAGGCGGCGTCTAGGGCGGCCATGGGGGCGGCCAGGCGCGCGGCGAAGCGGACCTCGATCGAGAGGGACGCGGCGGCGGGCGACGCGAGCGCGGGGGTCGGCGCGGCCACCGGCGCGGCCGCGCCTTCGCCACCACCCGCCCGCTCCACCAGCAGCCCGCGCACATGCGCCGCCAGCGCTCCCGTTGACGGATAGTCGTACGCCACCGTGGGCGGCAGCGGTGGGCGCAGCGCGAGCGAGGTGGAGAGCGACGACGCGACGTCGACCGCGGACAGCGAGTCGAGCGCTCCCGGTGGGAATGCGCCGTCGCCGGTGGTGGACGGCGCGCCGGTGCCCAGGGCGGCCGCGAGGGCGGCCGAGACAGCGGCGCGCACGGCGGCGAGCGAGGGGACGAGGGAAGAGGCGGCCGCGTCGGGCGGCGGCGGCGAGGCCGCCGCCGCTTCAACCGCGCCGTCACTCCCATCGTCCTCCGTCAGCAGCCACTCGTCCAGCAGCCTCCACCCGCCGCGCGCCGTCGACACGTCGGCAAAGCGGCGCGGGTCGAGCGCGGCGACGACGGCCGGTCCGCGCGCGAGCGCGCCGGCGAGCGCGCCGGGCGGCAGCGGGCGGATGCCGAGCGCGGTCAGCGTGCCCGCATGCGCAGCCGCCATGCCGACGCCCGAGAAAGGGCCCAGGTTGGGGGACGCGAAAGCGCGGCCCGCGGCGCGCGCCGCGGCCGCCACCGCGTCGACCGCCGCGTTGGCGGCTGCGTAGTGACCCGCGCCCGCCTGCGACCAGGCGGCCGATGTGGACGAGAAAAAGGTGACGGCCGCGGTCGGAGGCGCGAGGCGGGCGAGGAGGGCGGCGGGCGCGGCTTTCGGGCGGGCGACGCGCGCGAGGTCCGCCGCGGCCAGGCCGGCGACGGGCGCGCGGCCCGACACGCCCGCCGCGCAGTCGATCGTGGCGATGGGGGGCAGAGTCTCCCGCGCCCAGGCCAGCAGGCGGGCGAGGGCGGGCGCGTCGGCGGCGTCGAGCACGGCGACGACGACGGCCGCGCCGGACTCGGCGAGCGCGGCCGCGTCGGCCTCCGCCAGCGCGCCCGACCGCGATGCCAGCAGCACGCACGCCGCACCACTGCGCGCACGGTCGTGCGCGGTCTGCAGGCCCAGGCCGGCGGTGCCGCCCAGGACGAGGGCGGTGGTCGGACCGCGAGCGGGACGTGCGCGCGCCGAGCGCACCGGCGCCGCGCCAGGCGCCAGGCGCAGGCCGCGCGCGGTGGCGCCGCGCAAAGCAACCACGTACTCATCGCTCGCTAGCGCGGCGGCCAGGGCGGCGGGCGTGGGCTGGGGCGCGGCCGCGGGCGGCAGGTCGACCGCGGCGCCCGCCGCTGCGCGCGCCTCCCACACGAGCGTGCGCGCCAGGCCCACTGCCGCGCCCGCGCCCGGGTTGGCGTCCAGGTCGTCCACCAGGACGGGCAGTGCGGCGCGCGTGAGCAGGGAGATGGCGGGCGGTGAAGCCGGCCGCGCGGCGGCGGCGGCGAGCGCTGCGCGCAGCGGGCCGAGAGCGGCAGAGGCGGCCAATGCCGTCTCTCCGTCAACGCTCGTGCCGTGCTGCACGATGATAATGCGGGTGGCGGTCGCCAGGTCGGTCGCGCTGGCGGCGGGGCCGACGACGGCCGCGTCGGCGCGCGCGGCCGACGCGGCGCGCACGACGGCAGCCGCCGCCTCGGGGTCGCCGCATTCCACCACGATCCAGTGTCCTTCCGGCTCGTGCGCGGGCGCCAGGGCCAGGCCGCGCCAGGCCAGGGCGTGGGTGGTGGCGGCGAGCGGGTCGCGGGGCGGGGAGGATGAGAGACGACCGCCACGCAAAGACGCGCCCAGGGACGCGTTGAAGGCCGTGTAGGTGCTCGTGTGAGCCGACACGCACGACTCGGGGTCCAGGGCGCGCCCGGCGGGCAGCGGTTGAAACGCGGCCGCCGCCACGAGCGCCCCCGCGTCGCCACCGCCTGCCACGGCCAGGACCGCGCCCGCGTCGGTGACCAAGGCGCGCAGGTAGCCGTCGGTGCGGGAGCCGCGGGGGAGGGCCAGGGTCGCGGTGGCGGGGGGGAGGGGAGGGGGAGGGGGAGGGAGGGCGGCGGCGGCGAGTGCGCGAGGTGCGCGGCGGCGGTCGCGGGACGACCCTCGCACCGTCGCCAGGGCAGCGGCACAAGCGGTGAGCACGACCACCTCGCCACACAGGGCGACAACCGCGCCCGTGGCGTCAACCCTCGCCGCCAGGCGGCCGCCGCGCGCGAGCGCGCGTGCGAGCGCGCCCGCGGTGACGACCGCGCCGACGAGCACCGGGTCCGCGCTCTCCAGCGGCAGCATGGCCCGCGCCGCCGCGGCCGCCAGCTCCAGGGCGGCGGCCGCAGGGGAGGCAGTGATGGCGGCCGCGTCGTCGGCGCGTGAGGGGGCAGCGAACAGCACACCGCCGCCGGCCGCGCCCACCGCGCGCGCCAGCAGCGACCCGCACAGCGGCGCGGGCCACGCGGGCACCGGGCGCCAGTGGGTAGCGGAAGGGAGCGCGGCGGACAGAGGCGCTGTCGGCGGCGCGACGACGACCGCGTGCGCGTTGACGCCGCTCATGCCAAATGACGACGCGCCCGCCGCCGGGGACGTGTGTCCGCGCACAACGCCCGGTCCGGCCGCGCGGGGCGCGGCCGCGGGGCGGCCGCCGCCTGCCTCGAGCGCAGCCACGACGTGCGGGCTGAGCGCGCGCAGGCGCCCCACGCCCGGCCGCGCGCCGCCCGCAGCCTCGCTGGCGCCAAAGAGCAGCGCCACCAGCCCCGCCCCGCCTTCAGAGTGATTGAGCGTGGCTTTGGAGGCGAGCAGGGCGAGGGTGGGCGCGCCGCGCGCCGCAAGCGCGGCGCTCGCGGCGGCGACCTCGATCGGGTCGCCCAGGGGGGTGCCAGTGCCGTGCAGCGAGAGGATGGTCATCGAGGCCGGTGCGAGCGCGGCTGCGGCCAGGGCCGACCGCAGGACGGCG
>Ga0315287_10000884_pt1 | contig 26811 bp, 20 predicted proteins | sample YL17G11_0_MG_FD_205037 | JGI IMG/M metagenome (GOLD analysis project Ga0315287, IMG submission 205037) | Sediment microbial communities from Yellowstone Lake, YNP, Wyoming, USA - YL17G11_0 | ecosystem: Environmental > Aquatic > Freshwater > Lake > Sediment | place: USA: Wyoming | collected... | reverse complement strand
TCACATGATGGATGAGTCTGTCCTGATGAGATTTTTTGGCTACTTTTGGCGTTTTTCAGCTATAATTTCGAGCTATTTTATACAGGAGACCAGGGGATTTTTATAAATTTCCCCCCGATAGGGATCAGGATACCCCCAACCAAAACCCGGCGGATGATTTAGGTCACCGGTTTTGAATGTATTTTGACCCGTTATATGATATAATCGGGGTAATGCGGCAACAAAAATTTTCTGGACGAATTCTTTGCCGCTTGAATTGTAAATTCTTTACCTGGAGGTCTTACATGATGACGGTGTCAGTCACAGAGAAAGGTCAAGTCCTTATACCCGCCACACTTCGAAAAAAGTTCCATATCAAAAAAGGTAGCAAAATACAGGTGCAAGAATGGGAAAACGGATGTATATTGATGAAGCCGCTACCGGAAGATATAGTAGAAGCGACCAGGGGAATTTTGAAGGGTAAAATCTCTTTATCCAAATCTCTTCTTGAAGACAGGAAAAAGGAGGCCAGTCTTGGATAAGGTCTATGTCCTTGACAGCTTTGCGCTTATTGCACATTTTGAAGGAGAGGCCAGGGGGGAGAGGGTTCATGAACGCGCTCAATTGATGAGAGTGATGGTTCCATCGCTGGTATCTGTAACCGTGGTGCCGATCTCCTTGATCTTGATCGTATAACCGCTGCCGGCTGCGGCCGTTCCACCGGTGTAACTTCCCACCGTCCAGGCGTATGGACTGCCCGCCGGGGCGACAGTCGCTATCGTGCCGACCAGTACGTTGTCTTTCCACAGGGAAATTTTGATTTGATTGGTCAGACCGCCGCTTCTCCAGGTGATTTGTTTCACATTACCGATTGTCCAGGTTTGGCCGCCATTGGGGGCAGTAACCGTAATGCCGGGCGAGAGGGTGAAATTGGCATCGCTGCTATCGGCTATCGCCGTACCGGTTTCTTTTATTTTAATCGTATAGTCGGCGCCGGGGGCGACCATACTGCCGTTGCTGAGTTTGCCTGCCGTCCAGGCATAAGATCCGGCTGCTGGAGCAATGTTATTGGCGATCGTGCCGACCAATATACCGTTTTTCCACAGGGTGATCTTCAACAGACCGGTTATACCCGCCGCATTCCAGGTAATGTTTTGACTGGAACTGAGTTTCCAATTTTCGCCGCCATTGGGAGAGGTTACACCTATGCCCAAAGTGGTAAAGCCGACATCGCTGCCGTATGCCGTTCCCACGCTGTTGGTGGCATAGGCCCGGACATGATAAGCGGTGCCGGGAGTGATCCCGGTGATGTGGGAAGTAAAGGTCCCGGTCCCGGGACCGTCGGTGGTATGGCTGCCGGTAGTGGTGGGATCCACGGAAGTCCCCCAGCACACACCCCGGGCCGTTACTGGCGCCCCGCCGTCGGACGTCACATCCCCGCCGCTGTCGGCTGAAGTAAAAGTAACATTGGAAATTGCCGCGGTGGTGACCTCCGGGGCTGTAACGACCAGCGTTGTGAATGAATCCTGGGCTGTATAACCGGTTCCTGAGTTATTGGCGGCAAAAGCCCGGAAATAAATGGGGGTTCCTGGCGGTAAACCGGTTACATAAACGACAAATATCCCTGTTCCCCAGTCCCCGGTCTCTGAAACTTTGGTGCCCTGTACATGGGGCGTGAATCCATCGGTTGTACTCCAATAAACCCCCCGTTCCGTAACATTAGAGTCGTTGGTGCTGGAGACATTGCCCCCCAGTTCGGCGGTGGTGTAAGTGACCAACGCACTGAAGGGGGAATCGACAGTGGGGGGGGTACCAAAAGAAAGCTTGGCGACAAAGACATCCCAATATCCTTGATTTGCCTGGTATTGATTAAGGGTGGGGAAATCCGTACTGTCTGTAGAGCCCGTCACATAGGCATTACCGGTACCGTCTACGGCAATGCCCTGACCTTCGTCGTCATCTCCTCTCCCCAGGTAGGTGGAATAGAGGAGACCGGCGGTGCCGCTCTGAGACGGAGCCAGTTTGGCGACGAATACATCTCTACCTCCTTGATATGCCTGGGATGGATCGCGGGTGGGAAAATTCCAACTATATGTACATCCCGTCACATAGGCATAACCGCTGCCGTCTACGGCTATGCCATAACCGATGTCGGCATCTCCTCCTCCCAGGTAGGTGGAATAGAGGAGACTGGAGGCGCCGCTTTGAGACGGGTCCAGCTTGGCAATAATTACATCCTCGGATCCTTGATCTGCCTGGTACTGATGAAGGGTGGGAAAATCCGTACTGTGTGTATCTCCGGTCACATAGGCATAACCGCTGCCGTCTACGGCAATGCCATAACCGATGTCGGTATCTCCACCCCCCAGGTAGGTGGAATAGAGGAGACCAGCGGCCCCGCTTTGAGACGGGTCCAGTTTGGCGACAAATATATCCCACTTTTCTTTTTTATATGCCTGGTATTGATGGAGGGTGGGAAAATCCGTACTGTATGTACATCCCGTCACATAGACATGACCGCTGCCGTCTACGGCTATGCCATAACCTTCGTCTTCATCTCCTCCCCCCAGGTAGGTGGAATAGAGGAGACCGGCGGTGCCGCTTTGAGACGGGTCCAATTTGGCGATAAATAGATCATAAACACCTTGAAATGACTGGAATTGATGGAGGGTAGGAAAATCCGTACTGTATGTATATCCCGTCACATAGGCATGACCGCTGTCGTCTACGGCCATGCCAGAACCATAGTCGTTATCTCCTCCCCCCAGGATGGTGGAATAGAGGAGACCGGCGGCGCCGCTCTGAGACGGGTCCAGTTTGGCGACAAAAACATCAGAACCACCTTTATCTGCCTGGTATTGATTAAGGCTGGGAAAATCCGTACTATCTGTATATCCCGTCACATAGGCATGACCGCTGCCGTCAACGGCGATGCCATAACCGATATCGACATCTCCTCCCCCCAGGTAGGCGGAATAGAGGAGACCGGCGGTGCCGCTTTGAGACGGGTCCAGCTTGGTGACAAAGGCATCGATATCTCCTTGATCTGCCTGGTATTGATTAAGGGTGGGGAAATCCGTACTGTATGTTAATCCCGTCACATAGGCATGACCGCTGCCGTCTACGGCGATGCTATAACCAAAGTCGGGGTATTCACCCCCCAGGTAGGTGGAGTAAACCAGCACCAGCGGATCGATGATGAGATCATAACCCTGATCGTACTGGCCCACAGAAAAACCGAAACTGTCTTTGCCTGTCTTTTTGAATGTGACATCCACTGCCTGCTTTTTCGAATCGATCACCTGGTAACCGATGGGCTTTTTGTGCATCAATTCCCCGAACCGGGTTTCTATTACCAGGTTGCCGTCTTTGTCGATGCGGCTGCCTTTGATGTCTTTGTAAGCGAACCTGATGGCCGCGGGGTCGCCGCCGGGCCGAACCAGCCAATCGTATTCGATCTGCTTCTCGATGCCGTAGACTTGCAGGTCGATGTTTTTATACAGGTTCCCGTATTGTACCGCCAGCGATGTCGGTACATCGCAGTTCCATTTTGAGCGATCATTACCGGTGAAGTAATTGACCTTGAGCGCGGCAGGTTTGACCGCTTTCATCTCTGGGTTTGGGTTGGCCCCGATAAACATCAGCCGGGACACGTCACGCTCATGTTTGGTGGTTGGCGATCGGTGAGGGGTAGATTGGTAGAGGGGTGATTGGTGGGGCGTAATTGGGGGATCCTGCTTTTTGATCCCATCGAAAACCAGGCCCTCCCGGGTCAACCATAGGGTATAACGCCGGGCCCTGGCATAGAACCGGGCCTGTTCATTTACCTGGCCCCGGTTGGCGATAAAGTACAGGGGAACCTTAGCAAAATCGACATCTACTTTCACATTGCCGGAAGGGATTAATCCACGGGGCCCGGCAGCCGGGCCTTTTGCCTGTAGGCCATTTACTCCCTGGGCCCTGCTTACGTCTGCCACCATAAAAAAGGCGCACACACAAACCGCTAAAACTAAAACCAAGATACTTGCCTTTTTCATTTTATTGACCTCCTAATTTTACTTTTGTAAATTTTGACGGCTGTATTTTAAACTATACTCCCGGAAATATCAATGTTTTGCCTCAGCCCTAAATCATCCGCCCGGTTTTGGCGGGGGTATCCCGGATCGCCGGTTTTAATCGATAGAAATGAACAAGATCCGGGCGGTTTTTTTGAAGAGATTTTAAGCACTGGGGAGATCATTTATCAAAATTGAAGGTGGTCCAGTTCCTGTTAGTGCAGGAGGAAGACCAGGGCGGTGGCGACAGCGGCCTGGATGGCGATGGGCGGGGCCAGGTAGCGGTAGACCTTATACAGGGAAGACTTAAAGTACTCGTTGGTCAGGACCAGGCACAGGTGCAGGGGGGAGGCCAGGATACCGGCAAACCCGGTGACATAGATGTAAAGAGAAATATAGAACGGGTTTACCCCGGGCACATTATGGAACAGGGGAAGCAGGATCGGGTAAGCGATGACCATAAAAGCGGTGTTGACCCCGGTCAAAAAGCCCATCGAAAAAGAAACAAAAAAGCAGGCCAACACCACCATGCCCAGGGAAATATCCAGGCCGTTTAAGGAGTCGAAGGCTTTCGATGCCTGGATGATGCGCTGGAAGACCATCACCGAGGCGATCAAGACCAGCGTTTTGATGATCGACCTGGAAAACAGGTGGCCGATAATATCTTTGCTGCCCAGGCGCTTGACCAGGGTGAGGCACAGGGCGGAGGCGGTGATCGATATGTACAGTGGGATAGCCAGTATAAAGAACAGGAGGATAATGACCAGGAGCGGCCATATCCCCTCGAAAAAATCCATCAAGGTATGCGATAAAGAGGACCTGGCCGGGGGAACCTCTCTTACGATGTGGTGTTTCTTAAAATAGAGGGACACGATGATGAGACCGACCACGATGTTGAGTATGGTAAAGGGAAGTTGGTAGAGGATGATCTTCTTTAAGGGGATGCCGGACAGCTTCTGAAAAATGAGCAAACCGGCATAGATGGGCCAGATGAATTCCCACAGGTGGCGAAACCAATAATTGAGGAAGGTGTCGAATTCGGGCTTGAGCTTCATATTGCGGGTGGAGACTTCGACCAGGGGGGCGGAGACCAGGGCACCGCCGGGCATGGGCAAGAACCCGATCACCGCCGGGGCGATCATGGCCACCAGCCGTTTGTCCCGGATGATCGAATTCAAGGAAGAGATCAACCGGTCCAACATGTTTTGGGCCTTTTGCACGGCCGCTATATAGAGCACCATACCGGTGATAACGAAAAGCTCGAGCGTGTTTGGATCGATCAGGGCCTGGAAAGCCGCATCGATAGAGGTATCCAGGTTAACCCGGAAGATGATTACCGTATAGGCGCACAACAGGCAGACCGCTATCCACAGGTCGAGCTTGAGTCGCAGCAGCACGATTAAAGCGACGATAATAGAGAACGTTTTAAGAAAGAGGATCAGCAATTATTTTTCATCCTTTTGATCGGGGAAAAACCTGGCCAACACCTGTTTGGACGGGGGCTCGGTAAAGAAGGAAAAGACCACCAGGCTGAGCACGGACACGGCCAATGCCGGGTAGATGATCGGGATACCGAAGGGATCGCCATTGGGATCGCCCAGGGGAGAGATAATGGATGGCCATAAGTAACCGGACAATTTCAAAAATACGGTCATCACGATACCGGAGATGATGGAAACCACGCCGGCGGTTTTGGTCACTCTCCGCGAGATGAGGGCGGCCAGGAGGGCCGGGGTAATGGCCACACCGTAAATGGTGTAAGCAAAGTAGGCGCTCTCGAGCACCGATTGCATTTTCCAGGCCAACAAAAAGGCCATCACGCCGACCACCAGGATCAACAACTTCTGCATGACCACCAATTGCCGGCCGGAATCGACCTTTTTATCATGGCCTTTTTTTTGCAGGAAACGCTGGTAGATATCGTGTACCAGGGTGGTGGTGGGAGACAACAGGTAATTCATGCCGGTGGAGATGACCACGGCTGCGGCAGCACCGAGCAAGAGGACACCGACCGGTAAGGGGATCATCCTCTTGGCAGCCTGGATGATCACGGCCGCATGATCCATTTTACCGGACTGGATATCGGTCCAGAAATAGGCGGCGGCAAATACGGCCATGACGATAACCACGGTCTCGACGACGATGGTGCCGATGACCCATAACCCGGCTGCTTTCTTGGCTTCTTTTGGGCTCCGGGCGCTGTAGAATTTCTGGTACATGCTCTGCACGCCGAGCAAGAGGAGCAGACCCGACAGGGCGATGGCCGAGATTTTCAGGGCCGGGTTAGCGCCGAATTGCGAGCTAAATACCTGGAAATGGGAGGCGGGAAGAATCTGTTTGAGCTTATCCCAACTACCCAGGGCCATGATGACCAGCGGCGTGGAGATGACGGTGGAGGTGAGGATAATGATGCCGTTGGGCAGGTCGGTATTGGCAATGGCTACCATGCCGCCGATGGCGGTAAACACGGTGACAAAAATAAAGGCCATGAACATGCCCTGGTCGGTGGGAATGGCCCCATCGGAGATGGCATTCAGGATATAACCACCGGCCTTGAACTGGTAACTGACGATCACGGTAAAGCTGACGATGATGGCAAAAGCGCCGAAAATCCGGGCCAGCGGGCCGTACCTAACTTCCAGAATATCGCCGACCGTGTATTGACCGAATGTCCTGATGCGGGCGGCCAGGAAGTAGATGATGATGATACCGATCCAGGCACCGATGGGCTGCCACATGGCGCTCCAGCCGGCTTTGGCGGCGAATTCCGCCCCGGCCACGAAGGTGCCGGACCCGATCCAGGTACAGATCAGGGTAAAGACCATCTTGGTGACCGAGATGGACCGCCCGGCCAGCATCATGTCATCTTTATCTTTGATTTTCCGCGACTTGATGAAGTTCATGACCGTCAGGCCGACCAGGTAAATAAGGATAAAAGCGATATAAGTGTTCATAATTTACTCCTTATCCGACAGGAAGGTCAATTATAAATGAATCGGGTCTAAATTTCAATGGCCGCCCCGCACAAAATTTTTCCTTACTTCAAAAGCTTCTTCTCCACCCCATCCCGATTTCGTACGATATTAAGGAGCGAGGTAGCCATGAAAGCCGTAACCTATGATTTTGCCAAATATCACTTTGAAGAAGTGATCGATATGGCGGAGATTCAGGATGATGCGGTCATCATCGTCAGGGATGATAAAAACTCCGTCCTCATGGATAAAGATGTACTGGACTCTGTTATTGAGACCGTCGAGCTGGCAAAAGATAAAAATTTTGTTTCTTCGTTAAAAGTGGCCCAAGAAGAGATTGAAGCGTTCGACCGTCCGTGAATTAACCGGCCAGGTGTAGGGGCACGGCATCAGGCGCTTCATGAATGAGCGAAACTTTGTCTCCGCAAAATTAAGGCGGAGACAACAGTGGTAGAACGCGACCCAAGGGAGCGTTCTCCTACTCCGACCCCCTCTCCAGGTGTGGCGAGGGGGAGTACTGGTAGGACATATAGCCCCTCTCCCCGGATGTGGGAGAGGGGTGGCCGAAGGCCGGGGTGAGGGGATTGATGCAGGTGAGGGGGGATAGGCCCTCACCCCCCAACCCCCTCTCCCATTTCAGGGCGAGGGGGAGGATATTAAACCAACCGGCTGATTTAGGGCCGAGACGGGTGCTTGCACTGGGGGATTTTTGCTGGTATAATGGGGGGCATGGAACGATTGGTTAACATCGTCAAAAGGAGGGCTTTATGAAAAAATACATCATTACCGTGGCCGTGGTGGCTGTAATCTCCATCCTGGGCACTTTGCTGGTGCAGCACTTTGTATCTGCATCGAGAAATGTGGCCTCTGCGGAGAAAACGAGCTATGCCGAGGTGACCGCCCAGCTCGATGAGGGCGGCACGTTCTACATGTACGTAAGTGCCGAAAAAATCATCCGGGCGGTCGATAAGTTCATGGATGGCCTGGCCGACATGGTCATATCCAAAAACGAGCCGCCGGAAGCGCAGGCCAATACGAAAGCAATTTTTGCTTTTATCAAGCGACTGATGAATGACAGCGGCCTATTTGAAATCAGCGGCATCGGTATGAGCTCGGTGCCGATGGGCGATGGATTAAACCATGACAAGGCGGTGGTTCATCATTATGGCGATAAGGATAAGGGGCTCATCTGGCACCTGTGGGGCAAAGCACCGGAAGCACTCGATTCCTTGAAACTTTTGCCGGCCGATACTGCCGGGGCGCGGTTTATTCAATTCGATTGGAAATATTTGTGGGAATGGATCGGCAAAGAGGCGGCCGAATCGGGCATACCGAAGCTGGCCGAGGCGATAGGGGCCGTCAAACCGATGCTCCAGGCCAAAGGGGTCGATCTCGATAAGCTGCTCGCTTCCCTGGCCGGTAAGGGCGGGGTGGTCTTTACCCTGGATGAAGGTAAACGCTGCCAGATTCCTATCAACCCGCAGACCATGCTGGATATCCCCGATCCGGGCCTGGCCGTGGTTTTGTACGTTAATGACGATTCCTTATTCCAATTGGTGCAGAAGCTGATCCCGATTCCACCGGTGGAAGATAAGGGTATCAAAAAAATCATGGGCCCGGTCGTTCCGCTGCCGATCACGGTGCAACCGATGATTGTGCAAGCCAAAAACCTGTTGATCATCGGCTCTAACGGCAAGATCGTGGATAGCATCCTGGCCGGTCTGGATGGGGCCAAGGGGCTGTTAGCTACCGAGGAGTTTAAGAAGCTGGCGGTCAACATGCCTGACCGGGGGAATGGTTTTATGTACTTGAGTCCCAGGGTTTTCCAGAATCTGTTTGCCATCCAAAAAAAGATCATTGCGTCTGCACCGGATATGGACAAAGAACAGCAGTCGGCTTTATCCCGCTTAAACCTGTTGCCCGAAGACCTGATGATCTACAACGTGATGGAAAACACCGACCAGGGGATGATCGTCACCTCCAACAATAACCTGGATATCGGTGGTGTGGTACTGTTACCGGCAGTGATCGTGACCGGGGTGGTAGTGGCTGTGGCTCTACCCAACCTGCTGATGGCCGTGGATAAAGGCAAGCAGAAGAGTACCATGGGCGATATGAGAACCCTGGCCATGGCGCTGGAGAGTTACCTGGTGGACAATAACCAGCTTCCCCCGGGCAACACCCTGGCCGACATCAAGGCTAAGTTGGAACCCTTTTACATCAAGTCTGTTCCCCTGAAAGATGCCTGGGGAAACGATTTTCTCTACAAGGCCGGTAAGAATCTCCAATATTGCCTTGCTTCTGCCGGGAGCAACGGGGTTTTCGATGGCTGGGAGCAGCAGGGATATTACCAGGCCGTTTCTAAGACCGATTTTGCCAAAGATATTATCCTCTGTGGCGGCAGTTTCGTTTACGGCCCAAACTGAGGATAAGCGATTACAATGATGATAAAGAGAGGTAGAAAATGATCAGGAAAATCTCGATCGTTCTCCTGGGCCTGGCGGTATCCGTACTTCCATCCTGGGCGCAAAAAAAAGATATATATTTAAAGATCCCGGCCCGGGTAGCAACCGAAAGTGGCTGGGTAGAAAACCTGGGAAAAAAGGATTTCAGTCTCACCGTAAACGGCGATAACCAGGAGATCAGCGAATGTTTCAAGAAGAAGCGGGACCTGGGAAAGGCCAGGGAACGGGCCACTTTTTGCCTGGCTTTCAACCTGACCGATTACAGCGAATCGATTGCCCGGGGTATCGCCTACTTTGTCGATCAACTCTTAATCCCGGGGGACCGGCTGTTTGTCTGGTCGCCGGTCAAGAAGATTTACCGCATCAACCTGGATGGCGATAAACAAAGGGTAATCGGCGATATAGAGAAAATCGTCAAGGGCGATAGCCTCGTCTACAAGCAGTACCTGGATAGCATGAAACAGAACCTGGCTACCCTCATCTCCAACCTGGACCGGGGCGGTTTAGACGCTACCAGCATCAAATACTTCGTCAACAATTACCAGCGGGAATTTACCAATTTTAAGAACCGTTTCCTTATCCCCGATTTAACCGGGTATAGCGGTCTGCTGGGGTTGATGGGGCAATTCCCGGGCGAGAAATGGCTGATCAATTTCCAGGAGCGGGAAATCATCCCCACTATCAAGAAGTACCGGGTCGTCCGGGACCACATCCGCGATTACCTATCGAGCATGACGGCTGGAGAGGATGGGAGCTGGGTCAGCTCCATCAGCAGCGGCCTGAACACCATCGATAAAACGATGCTCCTATCCGATAGCTTTCCCACTGAAGATATCCAGGACCTGTTTTTGGGGATCAATCTCGGTTACAACGTGATGTTTTTGCAGAGTATGAGGAAGGCCGCCCAGGAAGATGTGTGTGAGTTTTCCCCCGATTATGAGAATATCCTGCGCCACATCGCCCGCAGTACCGGCGGTGTTACGATCAACACCACCGATATAGTAGACGGTCTAAAAACCATTGCCGCCACCCATGATAGTTACTATGAGCTGGTGTTCTTGTTCGACGACGAAAAAGAGGAAAAGGCCATCAAGGTGGCAGTGGATCTGCCCAAAGCCCAGGTGTTTCATCGGACCAAATTCAACGCCGATGAGATCAAGGCCATTGTCGAGGTCGCCTCGCAACCCACGATTAAGGTGGCCGATGTCTCCCTGGCCGGCCATGTCCTGGGGTTCTCCGTTTCCGGCCAGCAGCTAAAGGCCGATCAGAAACCGGGCCAGCCGGGTTTAGGGGCGGTAAAGATCGAGATCAAACTGGTCAACGATGGCAATATCGTGGAATTCCAGACTGCCAAAACCATCACCACAGACAAACCCGTTTTTTCCATCAAGCTCAACCTGCCCGGCAAATTCAGCGGCTATTACAAGCTATCTATCGGAGCCGAAGACCTCGTTTCCGGCCGGTTTTTCGAGTCTGAAACCTATGTTAAAATCGAGTAAAATTGACATTTTCAACAAAAACTGTTATAAATGCAAAGTAAAAACAAAGGAGGCCACATGAAGAGACTAACCGTTTTATTGATCCTGGTGATCGGGTTATGTGCGATAAATGCCGGGGCGCAGAGTTTTTCCCTCACCTTTGACTACGGTATCCGGCAGATAGCCGAAAAAGATTTGTTCGAGCAGGTTTACGGCACCAATAACCCCATCTATGCGATCGATATGGGATTATTTTTGAAACCTTTCCTGCAGTTGTTCTTCCATACCGATTACTTTTCTGCCGATGGAGAAACGACCTTCACCAAGGAGGTGACCACCCTGACCATTATCCCCATCGAGTTTGGAGCCAGGTTCATGCTCGGTAAAAGGATCCAGCCCTACCTGGGGTTTGGACCGGGCTACTACATGTTCAAGGAGGAGAACCCCATCGGCACCATCGATGAAAAAAAGATGGGCTTCTTCATCGAGGGTGGGCTTAGGCTCCACATCTTCCGGCCCGTGTTTATCGACTTGAAAGCGAAGAATGTTTTCTTAAAAGTGGACATTTCCGATCCCGTTTCTACAAAGACAATCGACCTGGGCGGCCTATCTTACATGGGGGGCATCGGCATTTCATTCTGATCCGGCAATGCCCTATTTAACTCCACACCCCGGGCCAGGGTCCCGATAAAACCGGCTATGCCTGTTTTTGCCCTGGTAGAAGAGCCGGTTTTCCCCCCAGCCGGATGGGCCGATAAGAACGGCCTCCTGGCAATCGGGGGCGATCTTTCGCCGCAACGGATCACGAATGCCTACCGGGGGGGGATTTTCCCCTGGTTTGCTCAAGGCGACCCCATCTTATGGTGGTCCCCAGACCCGCGACTGGTAATCTTCCCCGGGGAGATGCATGTTTCCCGGACCATGGACAGTATCTTTGAAAAAAATGTTTTCCAACCGACCTATGACCGGGATTTTGTAAAAGTGCTGGAAAACTGCCGAAAACCGCGAAAAAAACAGCCGGACACCTGGATTACGCCGGAGATGTCTGCCGCCTATATCGAGCTGCACCGCCTGGGGTACGCCCATTCGCTGGAGGTGTGGTCCGGTGCGGAGCTGGTTGGCGGTTTGTACGGCCTTTCATTCGGCAAAGCTTTCTTTGGCGAATCGATGTTTTCGTCCTTACCCAATGCTTCCAAGTATGCTTTAATCGCATTGGCCCGGGAGCTTTTTAACCGGGGGTTCCTGTTCATCGATTGCCAGGTCCCTTCGCCGCACCTCAAGACCCTGGGGGCCAGGGAGATCCCCCGTAGCCGTTTCTTAAAGCTTCTTCAAAAAGCCTTAACCCATCCGACCCAGGCAGGCAAATGGGGCATCTTCCCTTTTCAGTCATAAAAAGGGGATCCCCCCTGTCATGAAGCCCGGTCTGAGATAAGACTTGAAAATAGGTGAAAATGTCTATATAATAGGGATTCTAATGAATACAGCTAACATGAAAATTCATATCAGAGGGAAGCAGAATCTATCCGGTACCGTACGCATCTCAGGAGCCAAGAATGCGGCCCTACCTGAATTGGCAGCCACTATCCTGGGTTCGTCCGGGGTGGAGTTGCATGGGGCGCCGCTGGTCGAAGACGTCCGCGTCATGATCGAGGCATTAAGAAATATCGGGGCCTGTACCCGTGTCGATGGGAACCGTATCGGCATAAAAATACCGGAAATCAAATCGGACCTGGTACCACGGGAGATCGTGCAGACCAGCCGGGCATCGATCCTGATGCTCGGACCGTTATTGGCCCGCCACGGTCATGCCAGGATATCCAGGCCGGGCGGCTGCGCCATTGGGGAGCGAAAAATCGATTTCCACCTGGAGGGCCTGTGCCAGATGGGGGCACAAATCGTGGAAGACAAAGACCATATCTCCGGGAGAGTCGATACCCGGCTCAGAGCTATTCATTTTCGCTTCCCGGGAAAATCGGTCACCGGCACGGAGAACCTGCTCATGGCAGCCGTGTTGGCCGACGGGACGACGGTGCTTGAAAATTGTGCCCTGGAACCGGAGGTGGGCGACCTGATCGACCTGCTGGCCCGTATGGGGGCGGATATCCAGGGCAAGGGTACGGGTACCCTGGTCGTTAAGGGAAAAACTTCCCTCTCCGGCGCCGAGCATTGGGTCATACCGGACCGCATCGAAATGGGCACCTACGTTATTGCCGGTGGTTTTGCCGGGAATGAAATCGTGGTGGAGAATGCCCGGCCCGAATTTATCGGCCACTTGCTCGATATACTGAAACGGGTGGGGGTCAAAATCGAAACATCAGGGGACAGTATCAGGGTTAGTTCAGGCGGCCGGCTCTACCCGGTGGATGTTGAAACCGAACCTTTCCCCGGTTTTGCCACCGATTTACAGGCGCAGTTGACGACCCTGCTGACCCAGGCGGAAGGGGTCTCCCGCATCACCGAAACCATTTTCGATAACCGTTTTAAACACACGGTCGAGTTACAGAAAATGGGGGCAGATATCATCATCGACCGGAACACGGCGGTGATCAGGGGGAAAACCGCCCTTACCGGCAGGGAGATAGCGGCCACCGATTTACGGGCCTCGGCCGCCCTGGTGCTGGGCGGGCTGATCGCCGATGGCGAAACGGTGGTCGATAATGCCTATCAGTTGTTACGCGGCTATGAGAATATGCCGCAGAAGCTGGAGCAGTTGGGGGCAGAGGTCAGATTAGTGGGGGGCAGCCATGGATAATTGCATTTTTTGTAAAATCGCCCGGGGCGAAACGAAAACCCCATTGCTCTTCGCGGACGACCGGGTAGTGGCTTTCCGGGACACCAATCCCCAGGCCCCGGTACACGTGTTGATCATCCCCAGGGGGCATTACCCGTCGGTAGAAGATGTCGCCGATGAGTCTCTTACCGGCCACCTGTTTACTGCCGCTAAACAGGTGGCCGAAAAACTGGGCCTTAAGGACTACCGGTTGGTCGTTAATAAGGGCCGGGAGGCAGGGCAAACAGTTTTTCACCTCCATTTGCACCTGCTGGCCGGCCGGCTCATGGGGTGGCCGCCGGGTTGAGCGTACGACTATGCCTTACATCATCGATGGAAACAATTTAATCGGTAGCGACCCGGATATCCCGTTAAATGACCTGGAGGGCCGGAAACGAATCATCGAATCGGTGCGTTGCTTCCAGGAGAGGAAGAACAACAAGGTGGTGCTGGTCTTCGACGGCAAGCCCGATCACGGAGCGCGTCACCAGCATATCTCGCCCAGGTTCACGGTGATCTATCCCCGCCTGGGGGAATCGGCAGATACGGAGATTAAGAAGATATTGGAGGGCTACACCTATTTTAAGGATGTGGTACTGGTTAGCTCGGATAGGGAGTTAAAGACATATGCCCGGGACAAAGGCGCCCGCACCGTTAATGCCATCGATTTCCTATTTGAATTGAAAAAGTCTTTTCGGGCAGCGGATAAAGAAGAGGATAAGAAAGAGCGGATTAACCAGAAATTATCGGCTAGCGAAGTGGATCAATGGCTGAAGATATTCGATCAAAAGGACAGAGAGTGACATATATGAAAGGGTTTTCCATGATCGGCGCCGGTAGACTGGGCGCCAACCTGATTGCCGCCTTGATCGGGGGGGGCTACGAATTAAAAGCCATCTACCGGGAATCGAAGTACAGTCGCTGGGCAGGCTGGGTAGAGAAGGATCTCGCCCGGGCAATCAGGCCAGCCGACTTTACGGTCATTGCCGTCCAGGAATCGAAGATCGAAGAAGTGGCCCGGCAACTGGCCCGGGACACAGACCCGGCCGGTAAAGTATTTTTCCACACAGCCAATGCTTTGACCTCGAGCGAGCTTGCCCCGATCAAGGAGAAAGGCGGATTCGTGGCCTCGCTTTCTCCCCTGCAAACATTTGTCGATTTCAAAGAATCGGCCGCTTTATTTACCGGTGTCTATTTCCTGGCCGAAGGGGATGAACAAGCCTTAAGCCTGGCCCGGGAAATTACCGCGAACCTGAAGGCCCATTTGTTACCGGTGCGGGCGGAAGATAAAATCTATTACCATCTAGCGGCCGTGGCCAGTGCCAATTTTCTCATTGCCCTGCTCGATTTTGCCGCTAAACAATTGGAAAAATGCCGGCCGGCCGGAGATATCCGGGTGATGTTGCCGATGATCCGGGAAGTACTGGATAACGTGGAAGAGCGGGGGATCGCCGCTTCCCTATCCGGGCCGGTGAAACGCCGGGAGTTAGCGATCGTACAAAAACACCTGGATCACCTGACCGGCGATGGGGCCCGGTTTTACCAGGTGTTAAACGAATACCTGTCCAATATCTCGCCGCTATAGTAAATTTTCCTGGTTTTATCGGGGGCTTCTAAAATCAGCCCACCGTCCGGATGGATGCCGGAAAAAATCCCTTCGACCCGCGTATCCCGGTGGTGCCAGGCGATCTTTTGCCCGAGCAGAAAACGGCTGTAGAAATTGGCTTTGTCTACGATTACCGGTGCACCGGGTGATTCGAGGATAGATAGCCAGTTAAAGAACCCATGGGCCAACTGGATATTGATCGCGGTTATGGGGAATTTTTGGCCGCCGATAAGGGAAAGCGAGGTGGCCCTATCCTTTAGCTCCGGGGGAAAATCTGCCGGCCCATGGTTGACATTGATGCCGATGCCGACCAGGCAACCGGCCTGACGGCGGTGGATAAAGGTTTCGATCAGGATACCGGCGATCTTTTTCCCCTCGTAAACCACATCGTTGGGCCATTTGAGTCCCCAGGGAATGTCTATCGCCCGGCCCAGGACCTCAATGACACAGATACCGGCTGCCAGGGGTAATAGATTCACCTTTTTCGAGGCGGGCATGGAGAATGCAAACGTCGAATACAGCCCCAGGCCGCGGCTGGAGAGCCAGGTACGTGTATCCCGGCCCCGGCCGCCGGTCTGCTCGGCTGCGGTCGCCAGCAGCGGCAGGCATGCTTCCAGTTCTTCCCAGCGTTTTCTTAAGTAATTATTGGTCGAGTCGCACACGTCAAGCGCGATCACCTTTAAAAATTCCGGATACCCCTGATCCACGGGTGGCGCTCCTTCAGGATAGATTACCGATGGCCTTTTCGAGGCGCTCTTTCTGGCCCAGGTATTTCAGGAGCAGCTTCTTCATCTGGGTGGTCTGGACAGCCCCGGCTACCCCCTGGGAATTCCTGTCTGAGAGCCGGGTCTCAAGATCGGTAATCCGGCCGGCCGTTACTTGTCGCTCCCGGTTGAGCCGATCGAGCGCCGCCAACCTCTCCCCCTCGTCTATGAGCGGCAGGATGATCTGCCAGTTGCGGTACGCACCTTTAAAACCCCGGGCCGGTTCTAAGACTATCTCTGTGCCGCTGCTGCCGGTCAGGCGCTCGAAATAGCGGAGTTGTCCGGCGATCAGCTTTTTTTCTTTCGGCGATTCACTCTGCAGTTGGATGGGAATCTTTGCCCTGGGGGGGACTTGGCTCTCGGTACGGAGCTTGCGGGTCTCGACAATGATTTTTTTCAAGATGTCGATGGTCAGAAATTCATCATAAAAGACCAACCGGCTGTTTAACACAGGAAATTCGGTTTCAGGCAGGGGGCGTTCCCCGCCGGTCAGCTCCCGGTAGATTTCCTGCGTGACCTTCGGCATAAATGGATATAGCAGGGCGAGTAAGGTTTTCAAGCTAAATGCGAGTACCCGGCGGGTCTGGGTATTGTCCAGGTCCAGCCGGGAAAATTCCAGGTACCAGTTGCAGTATTCATGCCAGAAGAAGTGGTAGAGTATCTCGGCGGTCTCGCTGAGACACCCGCGCTCCATCAGGTTGTTGACCTTATCGGTGGTGTTGCTGAGCGCATGCAATATCCACCGATCCGGTACGGTCAGACCCCGTGGATCGATGGCGGCAGACCCATCTAAGGGCCTGTTCAGGATTACAAAACGGGAGGCGTTACGGATCTTGGTGATGAACCCCTTGATCCCTTTGAGCCGCGCCCGGGAGAGGGTGGCCGTTTTTTCTATCCCGGCCTGGGAGGCCAGGGAAAAACGTAGCGCATCGCTGCCGTAAAGGCCGGTCAACCCGGTTTGGTCCAGGTCTTGCCCGGTCCTCTTGATCGGGCCGACGACCAGGATTTCCCGGAAAGGTACATCCTGGCCCAACTGGAATCCCAGCATGATCATCCAGGTTACCCAGGGGTAAAGGGATTCTGCGCCGGCCACCAGGAACTGGACCGGGTAGAGTGCGGAAAAATCGCCCGGTTCCTGCCTCTTTTCCAGGGCGATGAACGGCCATAAGCAGGAAACAAACCAGGGATCGATCCCGGCCTCTTCCGGGATGACCTGGTCGGAGCCGCAGTTTGGGCACAGGGCCGGTCGTTTCTCTTCAACCAGCAGCAAACCGCAGGAGCGGCAGGAGTAGACCGGGATCGTATATTCCCCGGTTTTTGGCTGGCTCAAGCACCAGTCCGACAGGCCGGATAACTGGTCCAATATTTTCCGGGTCCATTTTCTCGGCATGATGACAACCCGGTCTTTCTGGATAGCCTGGATGGCCGGCGGGGCAAGCTCGCGGGTTTTTAAAAACCACTGCCGGGAAAACGGCGGCTGGGTATTCATAGGAGAGGCCGGATAGATTAATTTTTCCCGGTATAAGCGGACGAATACTTGCCGCGCCGCCTGTCCCCGATCAACGGCCTGGACCGATTTCAACATATCATCGGTCAGGGAGATCCCGAGGTCGGTTATCATATTTTCCAGCCGTAAAATCGCTCCGGCTTCGTCCAGGTCGGGCAACCACAGGGGGATAAAATCCTGCATCGCTTTTCTCCTGGCAATAATATCTGCGGTTGTCAGGATCAGGGCCTGTCCCAAACCGGGCGAACCGGGCCGGGAATGAAATGGAACGATAATAGAAAAGTGGTTATACATCTGGCGCAGGAACCGTGTTTTCTTATTTAATCGATTTTTCTGCTTCTATCGATAACCTGGCGATCTCTTCTTTGATAATTTTTTCAGCCAGTGGCGGTAGGATTTCCCATAACATCTCTTTTATCGCCACTTCCATTTTATCTTCGCTTCGCCTGACCAATTCTTCTTTCAATCGATCGTCTTCCACGGCGCTTTTCCCTGGAACCGGCACCCTATCCGGGACCGCCATTTTTTCGGGGCCGGGCCGTCTCTCAACTTGCGGCGGTCTTTCTATTACCGGGGGCTTTTCGATCACCGGCGGTCTCTCGGTTACCGGGGGTTTCCCCGGCATGATCGGTTTTGTACCGTCCGGTTTTTCTACGACCCGCCTGGGGGGCTCTGGGGTTTTTTCCAATTCCATGTCCACGACACCGCTAATTGGAATATCGGCCGGCCTGGGCTTCCCCGCCGGCGCCGGCCGGGTCTGCGGGATACCCAAATCCAGGTTCCCCCAGTCGGACTTGATGCCGACATCGATTTCCTGCTGCGTCTCTTCAAAAAAGAGATCCGGGCTTCCCATAGCCTGGGAAGCCGGTCCCATCACTCCCGGGTCCTTTGCGACTTCTGTCTCAAAGTCGATGCCGCCTTTCCCCAGCCTATCTTCCAGTTCCGGGTATTCGACCGGTGCGACCGCTGGCCTGGCTGCTTCCGGTATTTTACCGGGAATCGATCCGGCTACCGGGATATCCGGTATGGGTACCGATTTCATACTCCGCTCAAAACCGAAATCATCGAGCCCGGCCTCGGGTGCTTCGATCTCCAGGGGGCCCTCGATATCTTCTATTTTAATCTCCGGGAAATCTTCCTCCCTCTCATCGGCCAGGGGCGCATTTTTTTCTACCATAAACAAATCGTCATCGGCCAAATCTCTCCCCGGGGTAAAAAATTCCGACGTATCGGTGCCGGTCTTCTTCTCCGCAACCGGCGGCGACATCCAGGCCGCCTTTTCCTTTTCTTTCATGGCCTTTTCTTGCTCTTCTATGAATTTTTGGATCTCCGGGTCCGGCTGGATGGCACCGTCAAACCGCACATCTTTGCCCGGGAACCCCGGTTTCTTCTTCATGGCCAATTCATCTTCATGGAAAGGCATCCCGGTCCGTCCCGATGCAGGAGGTCCCTCTTCTTTGAATGGGTTCTCGATGTCCTCGATGCTGTTCGGGGTTAGGGCATCCCGGTCGGGTTGGGTCCCCTGGGTGATCTCTTCCGAGGGTAAGACCTCTTCTTCCGGGTATTGGATCGTTTCCTGGCCCATCCCGCTACCCAGGATGTCGTCCGAGTCCATGTCTTCCTCGATATCCGGGAACCCCATGCTTTTGGCCGGTCCACGCGGGGCCTCGATATCGGGCAAGAAATCAGGGGGCAGGGACGGCATGTCTTCCGGCAGGGAAGACGGGGTACGGTGCGGTTTTTCCCCCAGCATTTTCTTAATGGTGGAGACCAGGGCATTGGAATCAAAGGGTTTGGTAATGATATCGACGTATCTCAGGTTGAAAAGCAATCCCTCGTTGATGGGCTCAAAGCCGCCCTTCATCAGGAAAACCCGGGTATGCTTCAACTCCTCGGTCTCGTTGATGAACTTACAGACCTCATAGCCGGTGATCTCCGGGAGCTTGATATCGACCAGCACAATCTCCGGTTTTAGCTCCAGCAGTTTTTCCGAGAGGTTCTGTCCGTCCTCAAAGCTGACCAATTCGATGTTTTCTTCTTCTGAGAAGGATAATTCTACAATTCTCCTGATCGTGTAACTACTGTCGGCTAAGACAATCGTTTTTTTACTCATTTATCCTCCTTTTCTCAGAATACTTTTACATTTTTTTCCATTATTGTCAAGATAGATGTTGACATATAATTTTTTTTTATATAAAATTTGGGGGATGACACATGTAAAAATCATCCATGCCAGGTACGTCTGGCCAAAAATTCAACCTCGCCTGGTTTTTTTTCGTTTGCTTTATGAAATAAAAGAATGGTATAATACCCGGATGGCAGAACAAGCATGAAAAGTAAAAGAAATAAGAATTATTCGGTTATTATTGTTCCCGAAGCCACCTCTACCCGGAAGGAGTTCGTGCTCTCTTCCAGGCTGATTCGCAACGCCATTATCGGTACTTCGGTGCTGATACTGATATTTGGCTTCATGATCTTCGATTACCTGACCATGTCCTTTAATAGGGAACGGATGAAAGTGCTGGAAGCGGAGAGCATCCGCACAGAAAAGATGTTGAAAGAATTGGATACCCGCTTCAAGCAGGTCAGCGAGAGTCTGGCCAGGATGAACACCTTAAAAGAACGGATCCTGGTCATGGCCGGGCTCACCTCCCCCTATGCCCTGTCGGAAGTCGGCACCGGCGGTCCCATCAATATGGGCACCGATATGGAGTTCCCGGGGAGCAGTACTGAACTAATGCCCAGGCAACCGCAAGCAAACCTCGATCTCATGACCAAAACGAAAGACGTTGTCGGACAGTCCGCCGATATCGAGCAATCGTTACGTTTCGTCAAGGAGCACCTGGTTGAGCAAAAAGTCAGGCTGTCCCATACCCCGGCCCTCTGGCCGACCCGCGGGTATTTGACCGATGGGTTTAGATGGCGCACCAATCCCCTGACCGGCAAGCAGCATTTTCACGGGGCCCAGGATATCTCCACCCAGTTGGGCAACCCGGTCATTGCTACTGCCGATGGTTTTGTGTTGATAGCCGAGCAAATAGGGGCCATGGGCAACGTCGTCCACATCGACCACGGTTTCGGTTACCAGACACGCTATGGTCACCTGTCCTCTTTCAATGTGAAAGAGGGGGACCGGGTCAGCCGCGGACAGGTCATCGGCTATGTCGGGAGCACGGGAAGAAGCACCGGCCCCCATCTCCATTACGAAGTCATTTTTATGGGTAACCACGTCAACCCGCTCGATTTCGTCCTTGATTAAAACCTATTCCCGGATTTTTTTGTCCCCGACAAGGGGATTATTTTATCATGCCGGGAGTCGATGGCCGCATTAGCCGGTCGCCTGGGTGAGAAAAGCTTCGAGAGTAGACATGAGCGACTTAAAAAAACGACTCCAGTACCTGGAAAAAAATGAAATCATAAAAAAAAGGTGGGAGAAAATCGATTCCCAGGGGGGCCTCTCCACCAGGGAAAAGCTGGAGAAGCTGGTCAAACTTAGCCAAAAAATGGAGGAGCGAAAACCCGGGGTTAAACCATCCGGACCGGAAATTAATGAACCTTTTCCCCCGGTCAAGGGGCCATTTTTGGTCAAGGAGTTTATCTATTCGACCCAATCGGTATTCGGCCGGACCAGGCTTCTGGAGTGGCACCAGGTCATGTCCGAGCAATTGGCCGTCATTTTTTCCGATCCCGGATACCGGGATATTTCCCCGGCAAACCTCCTCTTTTTCGACACCGAGACCACCGGCCTGGCCGGCGGTACAGGCACCATCCCCTTCCTGCTCGGGTTCGGCTATCTCGAAGGCGATAACTTCATCGTCAAAGCCTTCATCTTAAACGACCTTTACCGGGAAGGCGAGTTCTTAGAGGCGGTAGACGGATTCTTAGCCGAAAAAAACTTTTCCGCCACCGTGACTTTCAATGGTAAGGGTTTTGATTTCCCCCTGATGGAGGCCCGGTATATCCTGCAACGCCGGAGGTTCCCACTACTCTCCATCCCCCACCTCGATTTCCTCTTCCCGGCCAGGACCCTGTGGAAAAACACCTATGAGTCCCGGAAGCTCTCGTTCCTGGGCGACATGTTGCTCGGCCTGTCGCGCGATGAAGACATCGATCCCAGCACTATACCGGCCCTTTACTTCCATTACCTGCGTAAAAATTCGTACGCCTTAATCGAGAAAGTAGTCGAGCACAATGCCCTGGATATCCTCGGCCTGACTGCCCTGCTCTTACTCTCGACCCGCTACTTAAAAGACATCTCGCTTACCCGCGATGAAGGGGAAATATTCGGCATTGCCTATCTTTACGAGAAATACGGCGACCTCGATCAAGCCCACGAATTGTACACCCTGGTCAAAGAGAGCGGCATCAAAAGCGATGTCACGGCCGGCGCGGTGAAGCGGTTGTCGGTCATCATGAAGAAGAAAAAACTCTACCAGGAGGCTATCGGGTTCTGGGAGATACTCTCGGGAAACAGCGATACGCAGGCCACCCGCGAGCTTTCCATGCACTTCGAGCACCGGGAAAAGAATTTTCGCAAGGCCCTGGAATATGTCAGCCAGGGGCTTAAAGCCCCCAATTTGACCAAGCACCAGCAGATCGATTTCGAGAAACGTTATTTACGCTTGATCGCCAAAATCAGGAACCTCGACAGGGAAGAAAACGACTCTTCACCGGGGGATAATCTCCCTTAATTCTTTTTGAGGGCCCATTTTTTGACCATGGCAAATACCGCCTCCCGCCTGATGGGTTTTGAAATGTAATCGTTCATCCCGGCCTGTAGGCATTCTTCCCGGTCCCCCTTCAAAGCATGGGCGGTCATGGCTATGATCGGGATTTTTTCAAACCCACGGGCCCGGATGGTGCGGGTGGCCTCTATGCCGTCCATTTCCGGCATCTGGACATCCATGAAAACGATATCGAAATCATCCGGAGCAGCGGTAAAAACGTTAACCGCTTTTACTCCATTATTCACCGCCCTTACCTCATGACCGCCTTTGGTAAATAAGTAAGTGGCCAATTTCCGGTTAACCGGGTTATCTTCGGCCAACAAGATGCGGATGGATTGGGTTGGTGTACCCGCTAGCGGGGGATTTTCTTTTTTGCCGGCTGTCTCCTCCACCTGCCCCCTTTCCGCCAACAATTGCTCCAGCATGCGGATCAATTTATCCCGGTGCACCGGCTTAGACAAATAACCGTCAAAGCCCAGCTCTTTGAAATTCCTGGCCCCCGGTGAATAAGAAGAGGTAAAGGCCAGCAGCGGGAGAAGGGCGCTGGCTGAATTTAGACCGCGAATCTGCCGGGCGACCTCGATGCCGTCGAGGTCGGGCATGTGGATGTCCAGGATACAAAGATCGAAGGGAGAGCCTTGTTCATCTGCCGCCAACAGGGCCGGTAAAACCTCTGCACCTTTGTCCAGGGAGATCACCTCCATCTCTAACGAGGTCAACTGGCGGGCCAATATTTCCCGGTTGTACCGGTTATCATCGACCACCAGTACTTTTTTGCCCTCCAGGGAAACGGGCTGGAGATGTTTTAACGGTTTTTCCCCGGATTTTTCTAACTCTGCCAGGAAATGAAAGGTGCTGCCCTGCCCCAGCTCGCTCTCCAGCCAGACATCGCCGGACATCAATTCGGCCAATTGTTTGCATATCGATAGCCCCAGGCCGGAACCGCCGTATTCGCGGGCAACCGATCGGTCTGCCTGCTGGAAGGCTTCGAAAACGGTCGCCTGTTTGTCCCGGGGAATGCCGATACCGGTATCTTTGACCACAGCATGAAGGGTGATAGCGGTGTCGGTTACTTTATCCACCTCGATGACCAGTTGAATATTGCCTTTTTTCGTAAATTTGGCCGCATTTCCCATCAGGTTGATCAAAACCTGGCGATAACGGCCCGGATCGCCCTTAACGGTGGCCGGAAAGTGGTCGCCGATGCGGCAGATAATCTCCACCGGGCTGTGGCCGATCCTCGGTTTGATCAACTCGCATACCTCGAAGGCGATCGCTTCCGGGTCAAAATCGATCGATTCCAGGGACAATTGACCGGACTCTACCCTGGAAAAATCAAGGATCTCATTAATCACGGTCAACAGCGATTCACCGCTGCTCATAACGGTTTGCACATAATCCAGTTGTTCTTTGGTTAACTGGGTATTCATCATCATTTCATTAAACCCGATGATGGCGTTGATGGGGGTCCTGATCTCATGGCTCATGTAGGCCAAAAATTTACTCTTAAAGCCGTTGGCCGCTTCCGCGGCCTGGCGTTCTTTCTCCGCAATTACCCGGGCTTCTTCGGCCACTTGCCGGGATTTTTCCAGCTCTTCCTGGTGTTGGCGAAGTTCTGCTGTCCGCTCGGCCACCAGCTTCTCCAGCTTGATGTGCTGGCGTTTCATATTGCCGACCCGCAACCGGTGCAGCGTATAAATGGCCAAAAGTACGGCCATTACCAGCAGCAAACGGAACCACCCGGTTTTCCACACCGGGGGCAGGACCTTGATCCTGACTGAAGCCCCTCCCGTGTTCCAGACGCCGTCATCATTTGACCCGATGACGCGAAACACGTAGTCGCCGCCATTGAGATTGGTGTAAGAGGCATAGCGCCGGTTCCCGCAATAGACCCAATCTTTGTCGAAGCCTTCCAGCTTATAGGCGTACAGGTTCTTCTCACGGTTGCGCAAATTCATGGCCGCAAATTCAAAGGAAAAAAAGCTGTCTTTCTCGCGCAGGGAAATTTCTTTCACTTCCGAGATGTCCCTATCGAATACCACCGGTTGATTAAATTTTTTAAAGGCGGTCATCACCACCGGCGGGATAAAGGGGTTGTCGATGATCTGGTCCGGGAAAAAGCTGTTAAAACCGCTCATACCGCCGAAGAACATCTCCCCGGTGCCCGGGTTTTTGTAATAGGCGTTGGGGTTAAACGCATCGCCCTGGAGTCCGTCTTTGCTCTCGAAGTTTCTAAAACTTCCTTCCTGGGGATCAAACCGGGATATGCCCTTATCGGTACTTAACCATAAGCAGTCCCGGTTGTCGGCCAAAATCCCGAAAATCGCATTGCCGGGGAGCCCGTCCTGCGTGGAATAGTTCCGCCAGCGATTGTTATTTTTATCAAACCGGTTAAGCCCAGCATCCGCGGAACCGGTCCAGAGGCTGCCCCCCCGGTCTAGAAGAACGGCTATGATTTCGTTACTGCTCAAGCTGTTAAGATTATCGGCCCCTCTCATATAAACGGTAAATTTCCCCATTTTCGGGTCGAAGCGATTCAGCCCCCCGGACACCGTACCGATCCACAAGGCCCCATCGGTGTCTTCAACGACTGCCGTGACATTATTATTGCTCAAGCTATTGGGGTTGCCGGCCTCTTTCTTATAAACGGTAAAAATTCCCGTTTTCGGATCGAGTCGATTCAGTCCCCCGCCCCAGGTGCCGATCCAGACCAGGCCCGACCGGTCTTCATAAATAGAAAAAATCGTATTATTGCTCAAGCTGTTGGGTTGACTGGGATGATGTTTGTAATGGGTAAAGATTTCGGTCTTCGGGTCGAACGTATTGAACCCTTCACCCACAGTCCCGATCCATAACACCCCGGTGCGGCTGCCGATAATGGAAAAAACGACATTCCCGCTCAGGCTATGGGCATCGCCGGGCCGGGCCAGGTAATGGGTAAATCGTTCTTTTTCCCGGTCGAATTTGGTCAGACCGCCGCCCCCCGTGCCGATCCAGACGATCCCGGCCGGGTCCTGGTAAATGGTATTGATCACATCGTTATTCAAACTATTCGGGTCTTCCGGGTTGGCCTGGTAATGGTTAAATTTGGTTTTTTGTCTATCCCAGATACTGATACCCCCGCCCCAGGTACCGACCCAGAGTATACCCTGGTGGTCCTGGTAAATCGAATAAACATAGTTGCTACTCAAGCTGCCGGCCTCTGTGGGCCGGTGCCGGTAATGAATGAACCGTTCTTCCCCCGGGCCCGGGTCCAATCGATTTAAGCCATTGTTGGTGCCGATCCAGAGAATACCGGAGCGATCTTCATAGATGGAAAAAACTTGCTCGCTGCATAAGCTACCGGCACCGGTGAGAAATTCTTTGCAGTCGAGATATTGCCCTTTGAACCGGTCAAATTGTTTTAATCCGCCCAGTTTGGAACCGATCCACAAGATGCCGCGCCTGTCTTCATAGATTGTCATCCTGTTGATGATACCCATGTTTGGGGAACCATTGGCCGGATATTTGAAGCGAATAAAGCGGTTCTTTTCCCGGTCCAACCGATTTAAGCCCAGGTCGGTGCCCACCCATAATCCCCCCTGCCGGTCTTCGTATATGGCATCTACATTATTGTTGTCCAGGCTATCGGCATCATCGGGCCGATGTTTAAAGCGAACGAAATTCTCCTTTGCCCGGTCGAAACGGTTGAGCCCACCGCCATAAGTACCGATCCAGAGCACGCCCCGGTTGTCTTCATAGATCGTGGTCACATAATCGCTGCCCAGGCTGTCGGCATCATCGGGCTGATACCGGTAATGGATGAAGCGGTTTGTCAGCCGGTCCAGCCGATTTAGCCCACCATTGGCATTGCCGACCCACAGCACCCCGGAGCGATCTTCGCATAGCGCGGTGACATCTTTATGACCCAGGCTGTAGGGATTACCCGGTTCCGGTTTGAATATGAGAAAGTTATAGCCATCGAAGCGATTGAGACCGTCTGCGGTCCCAAACCACATAAAACCTTTGCGATCGCGTAAGATGCACTGGACCGAGTTGTTGGAAAGGCCATCGCCGGTCTGGAGATGCTGGAAGGTGAGGCGGGTATTGTTTTCAGACCCATGGTGCCCGAAAGCGCACGGTATAAAGAGCCCGAAAAAAATAGACAGGTATAAGCGGAAGATTTTACTTGCCCTGGTATCATACCGTCTCATATTCATGTAGTACCTGCGGTTACCCTACCTGACCCGCTTTTTATCGATTCAAAAAGCGTTATCCAAAGTTAAAGCAAAAAACCATTTCCCAGTATAATGAAAAATAAAAAAAAAGTCAACCCTATTTTATCGCCTAAATCATCCGCCGGGTTTTGGGTGGGGGTATCCTGATCCCTTTCGGGGGGAAATTTATAAAAATCCCCTGGTTTCCTGTATAAAATAGCTCGAAATTATAGCTGTAAAACGCCAAAAGTAGCCAAAAAATCTCATCAGGACAGACTCATCCATCATTTGG
>Ga0315287_10000882_pt1 | contig 26826 bp, 21 predicted proteins | sample YL17G11_0_MG_FD_205037 | JGI IMG/M metagenome (GOLD analysis project Ga0315287, IMG submission 205037) | Sediment microbial communities from Yellowstone Lake, YNP, Wyoming, USA - YL17G11_0 | ecosystem: Environmental > Aquatic > Freshwater > Lake > Sediment | place: USA: Wyoming | collected... | reverse complement strand
CTAGGTCCCTCGCCGCACGCGGCACTGTCCCGCCGCGGGCTCCCGATCCACTGCTGTCCGACCTTGGCGCGCGGGGTATATTGCGCTCCAGAATGGCCCACGACCGGGCGTCCGACGTCCTGCTGCTGAACGGCGTGTGGCTGCGCCGGTGATGCCCGCGCCGCTGGGCGGGGGCCGTGCGGCCCTCGCCGTGCGCGGCCTCGAGCGCAGCTTCGGGCACGTGCGGGCTCTGCGGGGTATCGACTTCGGGCTTGACGCCGGCGACTCGCTGGCCGTCTTCGGCCCGAACGGCGCGGGCAAGACCACGCTCCTGCGCATCCTTGCGGGCCTCCTCCGCCCTCACAAGGGAGAGGTGCTCCTCGACGGCGCCCCGCTCGAGCGGACCGACGCGGCGCATCGGCGCCGGGTCGGGCTCATCGCCCACTACTCGCTGCTGTACGACGGTCTCACCGCCGCGGAGAACCTGGCGTTCTACGCCCGGCTGTACGGCTTGCGCGATCGCGAGGCTCTCGTGACGCGGGCGCTGGAGAGCGTGGGGCTGGCCGATCGCGCGGGCGATGCCGTGGGCACGTTCAGCCGCGGCATGGTGCAGCGGATGGCGATCGCCCGCGCGCTGCTCCACGAACCGCGCATCGTACTCCTCGACGAACCATTCAGCGGGCTCGACCAGCGTGCCGCGGCGACGCTGCGCGATCTGCTCATGCGGCTGCGCGCCGAGCGGCGGACGATGGTTCTGGTGACGCACAACATCGACGAGGGCCTGGAGCTCGCGACGCACGTCGCCATCCAGGTCGCGGGGCGGTTCGCGGAGTTCGGGCCGGTGGCCGGGGACCTCGCCGCCTACCGCGCCCGCTACGCGGAGGCGACGGCGTCCCGTGGTTGACCTGCTGCGCGCGGCTTGGGCCATCGCGGCGAAGGACGTGCTGCTCGAGTTCCGCAGCCGCACCGCGTTCGTTTCCGCGCTGGTGTTCACCGCGCTGGTGCTCGCGATCTTCAACTTCGCCCGCGATCCGACCGCCGTCAGCGCCGTGGACCTCGCACCCGGCATCCTGTGGATCACGTTCACCTTCGCCGCGATGCTGGGCCTCAACCGGGCGTTCGGGCTCGAGCGCGAGAACCGGGCCCTCGACGGACTGCTCCTCTCGCCGGTCAGCCGCACGGCGATCTACCTCGGCAAGGTGCTCGCGAACCTCGTGTTCGTCGGGTCGGTCGAGGCGATCGCGCTGCCGCTGTTCGCGCTGTTCTTCAACGTGCCGATCCTGCCCGTCCTGGGGCCGCTCGTCCTGGTCATCGCGCTGGCCACGGTCGGCTTCGTGGCGGTCGGGACGCTGATGAGCTCGATGGCGGTGAACACGCGGCTCGCCGAGCTGATGTTGCCGGTCCTGCTGCTGCCGTTCCTCGTGCCGCCCGTCACGTCCGCGGTGCAGATGACCGCGCGCCTGTTCGCCGGCCGTCCCTTCTCGGAGGTTTCGGCCTGGCTTAGATTGCTCGTCGGCTACGACATCATCTTCGTCGCGGCCTGCATCCTTCTCTTCGAGTCCACGATCGAGGAATGACACCCATCGAAGCGCTCGAGCGAGCGCGCCGGAGCAGCGCCGTCTGGATCGGTGTCGGCCTGCTCCTGATGGCGGCCGTCTACGTGCGGGCCCTGGTCTTCACGCCGGTCGAGGCGGTGCAGGGCCCCGCCCAGAAGATCTTCTACATCCACGTCCCCTCCGCGTGGGTGGCGTTCCTGGCCTTCGGCATCCTGGGCGTGACCAGCGCCGTCTACCTGTTCCTCAAGGACCCGCGCCTCGACCTGTTCGCGGCCTCGACCGCCGAAGTGGGGATGGTGTTCACCACGGCCGTGCTCGTGACCGGCCCGATCTGGGGGAAGCCGATCTGGGGGACGTGGTGGACGTGGGACGCGCGTCTCACCCTCACGCTGTTCCTCTGGTTCATCGTTCTGGCGTACCTGGTGTTGCGGACCGCGATCCACGACCCCGCACAGCGCGCGCGCTACTCGGCCGTCCTCGGGATCCTCGGCGCGCTGCTGGTGCCGTTCATCTACGTCAGCGTCTATCTCTTCCGCACGATGCACCCGATGCCCGTGGTGCTGCGGCCGGGCGGGCCATCCCTGCCCGGGGCGATGCTGGCGACGCTGCTCTTCTCGTTCGCGGTCTTCACCCTCTTCTTCGTGGCGCTCCTCTGGCATCGCTACGCGCTCGCGCGCCTGGCCGATGTCCGGGCGCGGGCGGATGCGGAGCGCGCCGATGCCTGACAACGGCGGCTTCACCGTCGCGGCGTACATCGCGGCGGTCGTGATCTACCTCTGCTACGCCATCTACTTGGTGCGAGGGGGTCGGGCGAAGGGCTAGTCCGGGCTGGGGCCCCGCTCCAGCTCGCGCCGGGCATCGGCGACGCGCGCGGGGCCATCCACGAAGTGCGTTCCCCACATCTCCAGGGCGCGGAGCGACTGCTCGCGGTCGCCCGCACTCCCCAGCGACACGGCGTTCTCGTACAGCGCTTCGGGCCCGCCGCCCGCGGCGAAGGCGCGCGCGAACATCGCGGCGGCTGCGGCGTGGAGGGACTCCCGGCGGAGCAGGAGGCCGGTCCGGAACGCGGCGTCGGCCCGGTCCCGCAGGTCGAGCGCCCGGGCGAACGCCTCGATGGCCTCCCGCATCTTGAACGCCCCCTGGTGGGCCTCACCGAGCAGGTACCAGGCGTCGCTCGCCTGCGGGAAGAGTTCGGTGGCGCGGCGGGCCGCGGTCAGCGCGGCCAACCGGTCGCCGCCGGCTCGCCGCAGCGCGACGAGCGCGCCGGCGGCATCGCCCATCTCGGGTTCGGTGCGCAGGGCGAGGCGGAGGAGGCGGTCCGCGAGCGGCGGGTTGCGCCGCTCGCGGGAGCGGGCGGCCCGCACGAGAGCACGGGCGAGGCCGGCCCGGAGTCGTGCGAGCGCGCCCATCGCGGCCGGAGCGCTAGGCGGCGTCCCGCTTCAGCAGGAGCCGCTCGTAGAGTTGCATCGCGGCGATCGCGCCGAGGATCGGCCCGACCCAATAGACGAGCTGGGAGAGCCAGGCGTTCGCGACGAGGGCGGGGCCGAAGGCCCGCGCCGGGTTCAGCGCGCCGCCCGTCAGCGGGCCGCCCGCCAGGATGCCCACCGTCAGGGTGAGGCCGATCGCGAAGCCGGCCACCTTCGGCTCGGCGGAATCCACCGCCGTCGCCATCACGACGAAGGCCAGGAAGAAGGTCAGGATCGCCTCGAGAACGATGCCTTGGGCCAAGGTGAGGGCCGGGGCCAGTTGGGGCGTGCCGAGCTGGGCGATGCGGCCGGCCATCTCCGGGTACAGCCCCTTGATGGCCAGGGCGGCGACCACGGCGCCGAGCAGCTGCGCCACGACGTAGAGTCCCGCCTGCCGCCAGCCGATGCGGCCGATGGACCAGAGCCCCAGCGTGACGGCCGGGTTGATGTGCCCGCCTGAGACGTTCATCGTCGCCGACACCGCGATGGCGAGCGCCAGGCCGAACGCCAGGGCGATGCCCACCAGACCGACGACGCCCTCGCGATAGGTGTTCGCCACGATGGCGCCGGCGCCCAGGAACACCAGGAAGAAGACGCCGACGAACTCTGCGACGAGCGGGCGCAGGGTCTTCTGCATCCGGGAACCTCGCTGTGAGTGAAGGTCGTGTACGGAGCGTGTGTGCGCCGCGCCAATATGCCCGGGCCGCCGCGCGGCACGCAAGCGGTCAGTCGGCATGCCGGAGGACCACCGCGGCGTTGATACCGCCGAAGCCGAACGAGTTGGACAGAGCGATCCCGGCCCCGCGGCCGTTGCCGCCCTGCGGAAGGTAGTCGAGGTCGCAGGCGGGATCAGGCTCGGCGAGGTTGAGCGTGGGCGGCAGCCACTGCCGCGCCAGGGCGAGCGCGGTGATCGCCGCCTCGATCGCCCCGGAGGCCCCGAGCGGGTGGCCGTAGTAGCCCTTCGTGCCGCTCACGGCGAGGCGCCGGACGTGGTCGCCGAAGACCCGCTTGAAGGCCAGCGTCTCGGTGCTGTCGTTGAGCGGCGTCGAGGAGCCGTGGGCGTTCACGTAGTCCACCTCGTGCGGCGCGACGTGGGCGTCCTCGAGGGCGAGGGCGATGCAGCGCGCGGCCTTCTCGCCGTCCGGGCGCGGGGCGGTCATGTGGTGCGCGTCGTTGGTGATCGAGGCGCCGAGGACCTCCGCCAGCACCGGCGCGCCGCGCGCCAGAGCGCGAGCACGTTCCTCCAGCACCAGCACCGCCGCGCCCTCACCCATCACGAACCCGTCCCGTCCGGCGTCGAAGGGCCGCGAGGCGGTGGCGGGATCGTCGTTGCGCGCCGACATCGCGCGGATGATGGCGAAGGCGCCGAAGCACAGGGGTGCCAGCGGCGCCTCGGCGCCTCCGGCGAGCATCACGTCCGCGCGGCCGTCGCGGATGGAGTGGAACGCCTCCCCCACGGCGACCGTTCCCGAGGCGCAGCTCATGGCGTTCGTGACGTTCGGGCCCGACAGGCCGAACTCGATCGCGATGTTGCAGCTCGACGCGCCCCCGAAGACGGTGAGCGCGAGGGCGGGGTCCACGGCGTGCAGCCCGCCCTGCGCGTACGCTCCGACCTGCGCCTCGGCGAAGGCCACGCCACCGAGCGCGGAGCCCATCATCACGCCGATCCGGTCCCGGTCCTCCTTCGCGAGGTCCAGGCCCGCGGCGCCGAGCGCCTGCTGGCTGGACACCACCGAGAGTTGCGAGAACCGGTCGTAGCGGCGCGCGCGCCTGGCGTCCAGGAAGTCGTCCGGCCGGAAGTCGGGGATCTCGGCGGCGATGCGGCTGCGGAAGGGCGTCGGATCGAACCGGGTGATAGTTCGCACCGCCGACCGGCGGGCGCGGAGGCCGTCCCAGAGTCCCTCGGCGCCCGTGCCGATCGGGGTCACGCAGCCGATGCCGGTCACCACGACGCGGCGGAGGGTGGTCACGGCGCCGCTCGTTCCGCCGCGCGGGCGAGCCCGGCCAGTGTGCGCTGGGCGATGCCGTGGACGAACAGCGGGCCGATGACCAGCTCGGCTGCCGGCGCGCGGATGAGGGGCCAGGCGGGGCCGTCCCACCAGTGCGTGATCGTGACCTCGATCCCGTCCGCGCGCGGCTCGAAAGCCCACAGCACGTTCATCCCGCGCGTGATCCCGCGCACGTGCCGGTAGCGCACGGCGGGGCTCGCGCGGTCGATCGTCATCTCCGAGACCCACCAGGTGGGGTACTTCAGCGGACCGAACGGGCGGTACGCGGCCATCTCCACCACCCCGCCGTCCGTGCGCCGGTCCAGGAACCGCACCCACCGATAGTGCGGCAGGTGCTCCGGCCAGCGCTCCACTTCGGCGGCGAGCGCGAACATCCGCTCGAGCGGTGCGCGCACCAGGCGGCGGTCCACCTGGATCACGGGTGCCCTCCGTTCTTCCGCCACGCCGCCGTCAGGCGGAACCCGGCGTGCCGGCGGACGCGCGCGGCCACGCCCGCGGAGCGACAGACGGCATCGAGTTCCCGCGGCGTGAAACCGCGGAACACGGAGACGACGCTGTCGCGCCGCGTCGCGGGCTGGAAGCGCAGCGGGAACGAGGCGAGGAAGATCCCCGCCGCGGCGAGCGCGCTGCGGTGCAGGTCGGCGATGACCACGCCGCGGCGCGCCACGCGGTCGAGTTCCGCCACGAGCCGCGTCGCGGCCGCACCGTCGAGATGGTGGAGCAGCTGCGAACAGAGCACGAAGTCCACGGCGCCGTCGCGGAAGGGCAGCCGGCCCGCGTCGGCGAGCAGCATGGCGAGGCCGTGCCGGCGCCGCGCCTCGCGCGCCGCGGCGGGGTGCCGCTCGAGGCCCACGAGCCGCAGCGTCAGCCCGCGGTTCCGCGCGCGCTGGGCCGCCGCGACCGGGATGTCGCCCAGGCCGGTACCCACATCCAGGAGGGAGAGGGCTCGCGCCGGGGTCGCCTCCCGGAAGAACTCGTCGAGCGGCTCGAGCGCGGCCCGGAGGCCGCCGAAGAGCCGGTTGACCCGCACGATGTCGCCGAGCGACGCGAGCACCGCGCCGCCGTCCGCCGCGGGGTCGTCGAGCAGTTCGGCGCTGCGCCACGCCCAGGTCCGCGCCGAGAAGATCACGCTCCGGGCCGGCGGTACCCGCCGAAGAGGAACGCCGCGAGGTGGCGGGGGGTGAACAGCGCCCGCACCGGCACTGTGTCCCCCGCGGCGCCTACCCAGAGGTCGGCGACTCCCGCCCGCGCGCCGAGGCGCCGGGTGAAGCGCCGCATCACGCTGGGGTGTGTCGCGGCGAGCCCCACCACCCGCTCGAGCACCCGCTTGTCGCGGAAGGCCCACCGCCGCGCCTCGACATAGGGGCCCAGGCGCAAGCGCGTCGCCGTGCCGCCCCCGGCCAGGGCCGTGGTGATCGCGTCCGCCGCCAGGCGCCCACCGCGCAGGGCCGCGAAGATGCCTTCCCCCGTGAACGGGTCGAAAAACTCAGCCGCGTCACCGACCAGCAGCGCCCCGTCCACGGCGGCGCGCCGCGCCCGGCGCGCGAAGGGGCCGGCCGGCAGGATCTCACGCACGATCTCGGCGGGCGCGGTTCGCGCGGCGAGCTCGGGGAGGCTCGCCAGCCTGGCGCGGAAGTAGGCGTCGCGGTCCTGGGCTATGGCTTTGCGGTCGGCGAGGGGCACCACCATGGCCGCGTTGCACAGCCCACCCCCGAGCGGCGCGACCCCCACGTACCAGCCGCGCCCGCAGAACATCTCCCCGCAGTCGCCCAACCCCCGCACGCCGGCGAGGTGCGCCACCAGCGCGAGCCGCCGCGGCCGCCCGCTGCGCGCGAGCCCAAGCTGGCGGGCGACCCGGGAGTTGAGCCCGTCGGCTCCCACGAGAACGCGGGAGCGCTCGTCCCACGTGCGGCCTCCGACGCGCAGCGCGGCGCCGCACACCACCCCGCCCTCGACGATCACGCGCTCGAGCGCGACGCCGGTGCGCACCGTCACGCCGGCCCGCTCGGCCGCCCGGACGAGGATCGTGTCGAGCACGCTACGCCGCACGGCGAGGCCGTAGGGCCGGTAGGGAGTGAAGTAGTGAGCGCCGGCGAAGCGCCCCGTCACGTCGGCGCCGTCGTCGGAGACGATCCGCATCCCCGCGAGCTTCTGGGCTCCCGCGGCCTCGACCTCGGCCAGGACCCCGAGGTCCTCGAGGTCGCGGCCCGCCTCGGGGCTCAGGTACTCGGCGCACGCTTTCTCGCGCGGGAAGACCGCCCGGTCGACGAGCAGCACGTCGAGTCCGGCGCGGGCCGCACGGAGTGCGGTGCCGGCACCCGCCGGCCCGCCGCCGATCACGAGCACATCACGAAGAGACAGAGCGATTCCGGAGTGGCTGGTTCGCCTTCAACCTAGACTGGTGATGATGAGCGCGGCAGGTGCGCACGCGATCGCGGCCCCCGCGGCGCACCGTCCGGCCCCTTGGTGCACGTGCGGGCGGAGGGTATCTTGGCGGCGCTCGTCAATGGAATCGCCACCGGCCGACACCCACAGCATCCTGCCGCTCGCCGTGCTCGAGGCGATGCGCAACCTCGACTCGCCCACCGACGAAGAGGCGGCGGAGTACGTGGACGAACTGCTCAAGAAGCGGCTCGGCCTCTCGGACACCGTGGCCGCGCAGATCGCGCGCTACGACCTGGGCGTGAAACGGGGCCGGCCGGTGTCGGAGGGGGAGTTCGAGCAGATCCTGCGGCTCGCGGGACGGCGGCCGGACGCGGCGCTGGTGTTCGCCGACGCGGGGCGCCGCGCGGCGCGGCGGGCGCTGGCCCGCCTCCCGATGCTGACGCGCTGGGGAGCGCGCTACCTGCCGCGGTTCGCGCGCCGCGCGGTCGGCTTCCGCGGCGCGCGGCGCTGTGTGCGCGAGGTCTTCGCGGGGAGCCTCGTCCGCGAGGATGGCGTGACACTCGCGCGGATCGCGCACCGGCTGCCGGTGCGCGCCACCGCGGACGGGGCGGCGTGCGGGTTCTACGCGGCGGCCCTCGCGGAACTGCTGCGCCAGCTGACAAGCTTCGACGGCGGGGTGGTGCATCCCCGCTGCTGCGCGCGGGGCGACGAGCGGTGCGAGTGGCGCACGAGCGACGCGCCCGCGGGGGCCCGATGAACGTCGCGGCGACGGTGACGCCGCAAGTGATCGAGCGCGTCCGGGAACTGTGCGGCCGGAAGAAGCTGGACGGCTGGCTGTTGTTCGATTTCCACGGGCTCAACCCCGTGGCCACCCGGATGCTGGGCCTGGGCGGGCTCTCCACCCGGCGGCTGTTCGTGTTCCTGCCCGCGGTGGGCACGCCGATCGCGGTCGCGCACCAGATCGAGCTCGCCCGGCTGGAGGGCTTCCCGGGGGAGATCCGGCCCTACGCCGCGTGGCGGGAACTCGAGCGGGAACTCGCGCGCCTGCTCTCCGGCAAGACGATCGCGATGGAGTACTCGGCCCGCGACGCGGTGCCGTACCTCGACCGGGTGCCGGCGGGAGTGCTCGAGCTGATCCGCGGGTCCGGGGCGCAGGTGGTTTCCTCGTCCGATTTCGTGACCGACCTCGTCTCGCGCTGGAGCCCCGAGGAACTCGACGGCCATCGCCGCGCGGCCGGCCTGCTGAAGGAGATCGCCCTGGCCGCGTTCGGCCAGGTGCGGGACGCGCTCGGCGTCGGCGAGACGCCGACGGAGTACGGCGTCCAGCGCTGGGTGCTCGAGGCGATGGACCGCGCGGGCCTGTACACGAACGACCCGCCGATCGTGGCAGTCGGCGCGAACGCCGCCGACCCGCACCACGAACCCTCCGCGACGACCGAGATGCCGATCACCCCCGGCCAGGTGCTGCTGCTCGACCTCTGGGGGGGCGTGGCCATCGACACCGTCTACGCCGACCAGACGTGGATGGCGTTCGTCGGCAGCGCGCCGCCGGACGAGGTCGCGCATGTGTTCGACGTCGTCCGCGACGCGCGCGACCAGGCGGTCGCGGTCCTGCGCGACCGGTGGCGCGAAGGGTGGTCGGTGAGCGGCGCCGACCTGGACGACGCGGCGCGCGGCGTGATCCGCGCCGCCGGCTACGAGCGGTACTTCGTGCACCGCACCGGCCACTCGATCGACCGCGAGCTCCACGGCTCCGGGCCGCACCTCGACAACTACGAGACGCACGACGACCGGGCGCTCGCCCCGGGCGTCGGCTTCTCGGTGGAGCCGGGCATCTACCTGACGGGCCGGTTCGGGGTACGGAGCGAGATCAACGTGGTGTTGCACGAGGATGGCCCGGAGGTCACGCCCGAGGGCCCGCAGGACAAGCTCATCCGCCTCGCGGTGCCCGGCGCGTGAGCCGGAGCGGCAGGCGCCGGCACCCTAGCGGCTTTTCCGCGCCTGTGGTATATGGAGTGGGAGAACAGACCGTACCCCCATCCGTCGGAGCAGCAACCGTGACGCAGCTCGAAGGCCCTTCCACGCACGATCTCGACAAGATCCGCCAGCTCCTCTACGGCGCCGAGGTGGCGCGGGTGGAAGAGAGGATAGCGGCGGACCGCACCGCGGCGGCCACTCAACTCCAGGATCTCGAGCACCGGATGGGCGAGCGGCTCGACGAGTTCTCGCGGCGCGTCACGGCCCAGCTCGACGAGCTCTCGCTGCGGCAGCAGCAGCACGCCGACCGGGTCACTCAGCTCCTCGACCAGGTGATGGCGCAGCTCGGCCAGAGGGTCGAGACGCTGGTGACCGAGACCCGGATGCGGCTCGACGAGTTGCAGCAACGCGCCTCCGAGCTGGAACGGCGCAAGCTGAGCGTCGCGGACTTCGGTGCGACCCTCGCGACGCTGGGCCAGCGCTTCACGGCGGAGAGCGGACAGGGGCCGGCGCCTGGCGGCTGACCGTCCTCTCCGGGGGACGGTCGGGCGACGATTGCGACCGGGATTGCTTGACACCCCCAAAGGGGGCGGTTCATATTGATTGGGTTAGGGGCACTTGACCCCGTCCCAACTCGGCCCTCGCTGTGAGCGGAGAGGCCGACTGGGTTTGCTTCAATCCGCATATGGTCGCAGGACTCTCGAAAGGAGGTGGCGTGCCGCTGCCTAGTTCGATTTTCGTGTCATCTCGTGTGTCTCTCTGTGGAGGTCGTCCATGACTGAACGTAGTCGCTGGGCCATCCCGCGCCTCGCTCGCGTGGCGGCGGCCTGGATGGCTGCTGTGGCGCTCGGAGCCGGTGTGCTTGCGGCTCAGGGCACCGCCGGCAAGATCGAAGGCACAGTCCGTGACCAGTCCGGCGCCCCGGTCAACGGCGCGCAGGTGTTCATTGTGGGCACGGCGTACGCCGGGGCCACCAATGAACGTGGTTACTACTTCATCAACAACGTGCCCGCCGGAACGATGGTCGTGCGGGCGCAGTACATCGGCTTCGCGCCGGCGGAAGTGCGGAACGTCCGCGTCTTCGCCGGCCAGACGATGACGATCAACATCCCGATGGAGCAGCGCGCCATCGAGGTGTCGGGCGTGACGGTCACGGTCGAGCAGACGCCGATCGTGCCGCGCGACCAGGTGGCCTCGAAGTCCATCGCGCAGGGCGATGCGATCCAGAACCTGCCGGTGGACGCGGTGGCTCAGGTACTCCGCCTGCAGCCGGGCGTCGTCGAGGGCCGCGATGGCAACTTGACGATCCGCGGCGGCCGGCCGGGTGAGGCCGCGACCTACATCGACGGCGTGCTGGTCCGCAGCCTGACGGGCGCCAACACGATCACCGTCGGCACGAACGCGCTCGAAGAGGTGTCGGTGACGACGGGCGCGATGGGCGCCGAGTACGGCGAAGCCCAGTCGGGCGTCGTCTCGCTGGTCACCCGCTCCGGCGGCCAGCGGCTGCGCGGCAACTTCGCGTTCGCCACGGACGATCCGGCGGGCCAGGTCTACGGCACCGGATTCAACCGGGTAGAGGCGTCGCTGGGTGGCCCGATCGCCCGGAACCTCACGTTCTTCCTGGCCACGGCCCTCGACGGCCAGCAGAACGACCGGCGGGCGAAGGGCGCCGAGGATATCCCGGTCTACGTGCTCAACGGGTTCGACACCACGGTGACTGTGGCGCGGACCCCGGGCAGCGCGACGTCCGACAGCCAGTCGGTCGCTCTGCCGTCGTTCGAGCGCTACGCGGACGGCGGGCGGCTGCCGTGGGCGTGGAGCAACAACTACAACGTTGACGCCAAGCTGCAGTACACGTTCGGCACCGGGTCGCGCATCAGCCTCACGGCGCACCAGACCCGCAGCGAGGGCCTGAACTACCCGGGCCGCGGCAACCTGTACAACACGTCCGCGCAGTACGGCTTCTGGAACATGTCGAGCGCCCTGATCGCGAACTGGACGCAGAACCTGGCCCAGTCGTCGGAGCGGGCGTTGTTCTTCGAGGCGACGGTCAGCTGGCAGCACGACCAGCGCATCCGAAGCCTGATCGCGCCCCAGTGGGTCTCCGAGAACAAGAACCCGACCGGGTGGTTCACTTTCGCGCGGCCGGATTTCATCACCAACTTCGACAACTTCCCCGTCGACGACGCGCTCGTCCAGAACGTGCGGACGAGCAACTGTCAGACGGCTCTGGGGGGCCGCTGCGTCCCGTACCTGTTGCGCAACGATCTGGCGGGGGCGAGCGAGTACCGCTTCAACCCGTACGGGGTGACGAGCGGCGCGTCGTACTATCCGACGACCGGCATCAACAGCCGGGCCGGCCCGCAGTTGAACGAGGAGACGCGCCTCACCGGGCGGGTCAACTTCGACTGGCAGGCCAACCGGTACAACCGGGTGCGGTTCGGCGGCGACGTCGTGAAGAACCAGCTCAGCTTGTTCGCGTCGAACCTGACGAACCAGATCTTCATGGACGCGTACATCGAGAACCCGCTGCGCTACGGCCTGTACGTGTCGGACCGCATCGATCTCGGCGACGTCGTGCTCGACCTCGGCCTGCGCTACGACCGGATGGACTCGAAGATCAAGTATCCGCGCTCGCCGGGGCGGGTCTTCACCGACCCGATCCGGAGCGGCGACGTCACGACCGCCGGCAATCCCGAGGAGCTGGCGATGGCGGCGGCGTGCCTGGCCGCCGCGGCGGATCCGGCAACGCTGGCGACGTGCAACTTCTTCACCGCCAAGCCGCGTGGCGCGCTGGCTCCCTCGATCCGGGTGTCGTTCCCGGTGACGGACCGCACCGGCTTCCGTCTCTCCTACGCGCACCAGCTCCAGGCGCCGCCGTTCACTCTGCTGGCGACCGGCGTGAACGCCGACCTGTCGTTCACGAACACCAACGACATCTTCGCCCGGGACCTCGACTTCGGGAAGACGATCCTGTTCGAGTTCGGCATCCGGCACGCGTTCAGCGACGACATGGTGCTCGACATCTCCGCGTACAACAAGGACAAGGTCTCGGACGTCACGGCGCGCATCCTGCCGGTCCTGGACCCGATGAAGCGCGAGATGCAGAACATCAACCTGCTGACCAACGCGGACTTCGGAAACGTCCGCGGCGTGGACATCAGGCTCGACCGGCGCCTCGGCCAGATCTTCCAGGGCACCCTGGCCTACACCTACCAGGAGGCCAAGGGCACCGGGTCCGACCCGTTCGAGTACCTGAACACGATCTCCCGGCAGATCAGCTCGGTGACGGGTGACCGGGCGCCGCCGCCGCAGGCGTTGCTCATGTCGGCGGACAACCGGGTGCACACCCTGGCGGGCAACCTGGCGCTCAACTTCCCGCACGGGTGGCGGAGCGGCACGGCGCTGGGCACGCTGCTGCAGGACTTCGGCTTCAACGCCACGTTCCGGTTCCTCAGCGGCCTGCCGTACACCCAGATCATCAACACCGGCACCGGCACCCGCGGCCCGGGCAACGGCTTCGGCAACTCCTACACCGGCACCGAGCGCCTCAACTCGGCCTCGATGCCATGGACCAAGAACGTGGACCTGCGCGTGACGCGCGGGCTCCGGGTGGCGGGACGCGACCTGACGCTGTTCGCGGACCTCCGCAACCTGTTCAACTGGACGAACGTGAACGGCCTGTTCGCCGAGACGGGCGACGTGGTGAACGACCAGTTCCGGGAGGTCACCGTCGCCCCGATCGTGTCGACCCTGGAGTCCGAGGCCGGCACGAACTGGGTGGCCCGCACCGTCACGGTGAACGGTGTCTCCCAGCAGCTGTACGGCGTCAACCTCGGGACGACCCGGGCGGATTGCTCGAGCTACTCGCCGGACCGGTTCTACGGCGTGCCGAACTGCATCATGCTCCAGCGGGCCGAGGCCCGGTTCGGCAATGGCGACGGGTTCTTCGACACGCACGAGATGGACAGTGCGTTCGGCGCGTGGTACAACATGAATAATGGACCCCAAACCTCGTATGGGGCGGGGCTCAACATCCGGTTCGGCTTCGAACTTAATTTCTAGGCGCGGCGACTTGGGCGACGCCTCCTTCGGGAGGCGCCGCCCACCGGCAACGTTCAAGGAGTCCGCATGGATTCGAAATTCCTACAGCGCTTGACCCTTGCTGCCGTGCTGATCGGCGGGCTTGGCCTGCTGGACGCGCAGACCGCGGCGGCCACGCGGCCCGTGCGCCGGACGGCGCGTCCGGCAGCGGCACGCGGCTTCAACTTGTTCGCTGGTGCGGTGAACGTGATGATGAACGTCAACCGCATCCAGTGCAACATCAACAACATCGGGGAGACCTGCGTCGACCCGACCAACAGCCCTGTCGTGGGCGGCGGCTACTGGCCGAAGGGCACGCCCGACCAGTACATCTTCAACAGCGGCCTGCAGATCGCCGGCCTGCTCGGGGGCAATCGCGCCACGTTCCCGTGGGCGGGTGACACCGTGGGGGCGTTCATCTTCGACCCGCGTGGCGACCAGTCCCACGGCCAGGGCCTGACGAACGTCTTCAACGGCCTGAGCGCGGCTGACCTGGCGGAGTGGCCGACCGCGGCGTACGTCAACGACCCGACGCTGTACGACGCCGCGCTGCTCGGCCGGATGACGGTGTCCCAGCAGGACACCTGGGTCCGGTACTGGGATGGCAACGTCAACCTCACGACCGGCCGGCAGCACCCGATGGGGTTGCTGATCGACCAGCGCGGGCTGATGTGGAACTTCCCCAGCGGCAACCAGGACATCGTCTACTTCCTGTACCGCTTCATCAACATCACCGCCCGCACCGCGGCCAAGTACAACAATCTGGCGGCCTACGGCTACTCGGCCGCGGACATCGCCGATATCGTCACGATCGCCAACCAGTTCCAGGATATGTCCGAGGCCCGGTACCAAGTGGACCTGCCCGACTCGGGGTGGGGGTTCACGCGGGTCTACGCGGCCTTCGGCCAGGACCCGGACGTTGGGGCGTCGGGCCAGAACTACTCGACGGCGGTCCTGCCGTTCGCGATGGGTGTGGCCTACAAGTCAAACTTCTACGAGCCGACGTGGGCCTACCCGGCCGACATTTTCGGGGCGCCGTTCGCGGCGTCTCCCGGCTTCGAGGGCGTGAAGTATCTCAAGAGCCCAATAAACCCGGCCAACGGCCTGCCGTTCGGTATCACGATGTTCACGAACACCACTAACGGTGCGCCGTTCCCGGACCGTGTAGGCGTGCAGGCCCTGTGGCGGCTGTTCTCGAACAACCTCATCGCCCAGGACGGCGTGTGCAACGCGCCGGTCGGCACGCCGATGTGCCAGCTGGTATCGACGCCCGTGGACACGCGGTTCGTCCAGGCATCCGGCCCGTTGACGATCGCCGCCGGCCAGTCCGCGGGGATCGTCGTGGCCTACGTGCACGCGGCGCCCGTCGCGGCCTACGTGACCGGCGCGTCCTCTTCGTTCGACCTCAAGCCCGGCATCCCGGGCACAATGAACCGCCTGGCGACCGGCGTCGACACGATCCGCACCATTGAGCGGGCGACGGGCATCGCCGCTTCCGTGTCGGCGAACGTCAGCACGCTCGACGCCAACGCGAACGGTTTCATCGAGCAAAGCGAGCTCGCGACGGTGCCGCGGTCCCTCCTCCACAAGGGGCTCGTGGCGCAGGCCGTGTTCGACGCGAAGTTCCTGCTCCCGTTCGCGCCGGAATCCCCGCGTTTCTTCACCATCCCCGGGGACGAGCAGATCACGCTGGCGTGGCAACAGAGCCCCAGCGAGGCCACGGGCGCGGGCGACCCGTACTTCGTGGTCGCCGGCAACGTCCTGAGTTCCCTCTACGACCCGAACTTCCGCCGGTACGACGTGGAAGGCTACCGGATCTGGCGCGGCCGGACCGAGTCCGAGATGGAAGTGATCGCCACGTTCGACTACTCCGGCACGACCATCACGGACCGGACGGGCCAGTTCTTCTATCCCAGCAACCCCCAGTGCGCTCCGGAACTGGGGCCGGGGGGAGTTGCCCCGATTGGCACCTGCCCGGCGCGGTTCAACGCCAACGGGTCCGGCCCGAGCTACAACGTCTCGCTGGCCGGGGAAGTGGTGCAGATCCCGGCTGGCGGCCGGGTCCAGTTGGCCAGCGGCAGCATCATGGTCGTTGCGGCCGACACGGCGATCACAGGCGGCAACAGTGGCCTTCCGCCGCTCACCGACAACGGTGTGCCGTTCATTTACGTCGACCACGGCGTGCGGAACGGGTTCCGCTACTTCTACTCCGTGACGGCGTTCGACATCAACAGCGTCAAGTCCGGCCCGTCCTCGCTCGAGTCGCCGTTGGTGACGCAGACGGCGACCCCGAGGGTGTCGGCCGGCCAGGAGACCGCTGGTTCGCTCGGAGCAGTGGAACTACTCGGAGCCGGCACCACCGTGCTCGACCCGACGGCGACGCTGCCGACGGTCAACGCGACCACCGGCATCTTCAGCGGTCCCATGCCGCCCACCAACGCGATCACCGTGGGCTTCGGGGCGTTCCTGCCCCAGGTCCTCGGTTCCGGGAACGTCACGGTCACAGTGGATTCGATCGTGCCGGGAGAGTGGACCCTCAGCGGCCTTGCCGCCACCTACTGGTTCACTGGGCAGGGCGCCGGCACGCCGGTGAAGTTCTCGGCCCGGATCGTCGGGCCGGCGACGGGCTCGGTGATCGGCACTGGCTCCGCCAACTTCCTGGCGACGGGCATGGACTCCGCCGCCGCCGCCCGGTTCGGCGGCGACCAGACGTATTCGCTCTACGGGGCCGTCTCCGTCCGGTCCCCCGGCAACTACCGGCTGGGAAGCAAGACCCGCGCCGGCGTGAACGGGGATCCGGCCGGCGCATCTTCGGCCAACGGGCCGCGCTGGTGGACGGGGACCGCGAACGAGACCACCGCCGACCCGAACGGCGCCAACTGCGTGACGGTGGGCGGTGGATACAGCTGCGTTCTGGCCGACCTGACCCGGAATGCGGGCGTGATGGCCGGCATCAACATCATGCACATTGTCTCGTACAACACCGTCGCCTCGTCCACGCCGCCCCGGAACATCGAGGGGATCACCTCGAGCGTCATGCGCGCCGCGGACTTCAAGTGGTACTGGGGCGCCACCGCCGGCGTTGTGGACTCGGTGGTGGACGTCACGCACCACTTGCGCGTGCCGTTCAGCACCAAGGTCCGGGCGTCGTGGGGGATCCTGAACGACTCGTCGTTCGTCAACACACCCGCGGCGGTCACGCGTGACGCCAGCAACGCCAAGCTCACGTGGACCGACTACGCCTGCGTGGATCCGATCCCCGTGTACCTGTCCATCTGCGGCAGCTCGGCCGCGACGTCGGCGGTGTTCCAGAACCACGCGCGGCTCAGCCCAGTGGCGTTCGCGTCGTCCGCGTACGGCGCGGCGGCCGCGGCGCTGGCGGTGACGGGCAACGGCTTCATCCTGTACCTGAACGGGCAATTCTTCCTGATGCAGATGGCGACGCTGCCGACGAACACCGTGTGGAACATGCGGGACTACTCGGGGAACATCACCGGGAACGTCGGCTCGTATGCCTTCGTCGGCGCCACCCGTCCGCCGGCCGTCCCGGGTCTCCGGGCCCGGATCTCCTACGAGGGCAGCGTGCACAACCCGTCGGTCACGACTGACTCGTTGCTCGCGCTCGTGCATACGGTGCCGGATCCGTACTACGTGACGAACGCACTGGAGATCACGGCGAGCACGAAGGTGTTGCGCTTCGTGAATCTGCCGAGCCAGGCCATCATCCGCATCTACAGCGTGAGCGGTATCCTGGTGAACGTCCTCACGCACAACAACGCGGGGAATGGCGGCGAGGAGGTCTGGAACCTCCGCAACCGGAACAACCAGTTCATCGCCAGCGGCGTGTACTTCTACCACGTCGAGACACCCGATGGCCGGACCAAGATCGGGCGGTTCACCGTGGTCAACTACGCTCAGTAACTGAACCGGAGAGGGCCGGGGCCTCAGCGCCCCGGCCCTTGCGGAGGCTTGCATGATGAAAGTTTCACTGAAGGTCGGCGCCGCGGTGCTGGTGACCCTGTTGGGCATCAACACGGCGGGTCATGCCCAGGGCGTGACGGTGCGTCAGATCGAGGGGGACAACACCGCGTACGGCACGACGGCCGCCGAGTTCCTGCTCCTTCCCGCGACCGCGCGCGGCGCGGCGCTGGGCGGGGCGTTCGCGGCACTCTCGAACGACCTGGGCTCCATGCACTACAACCCGGCCGGCCTGGCGCTCATCGAGCGGCCGGGCGTCATGGCCACCACCATGAGTTACGTAGCCGGCACGACCTACAACTTCGGCGCCATCGCCTTCCCGTACGCGGGGGGCGCGAAGGCCATCGGGTTCGCGGTGGCGACGTTCGGCTTCAGCGACCAGCCGGTGTACACCGTCGAGGACCCGCAGGGAACCTCGGGCAATGTCTATTCGGTCCGCGAGACGGCCATTTCCGGCACGTTCTCGCAGCAGTTCTCGGACCGGTTCTCAGCCGGCCTCACGGCGAAGTTCATCAACGACCAGCTGGGTAGCGTCTCGGGCGCGGCGTTCGCGATCGACTTCGGCACCAGCTTCCACTCGGTTCTCGGGGGCCGGCCCATCCGGGCGGCGTTCGTGATCACCAACCTCGGGACCAACATCCGCCACCGTGGCGCTCCGCTCGACGTGCTCTACAATCGTCCGGCGCCGGCGGGCGAGAACGAGGTGGCTCAGGAGCCGGCGCGCGCCCAGCTCGAAACCAAGGACTGGAGCCTGCCCGTCTCGTTCCGCGTCGCCGTCGCCTACGACGCCTTCGCCACTGCGGCGAACCGGCTCACGGTGCTCGGCGAGTTCTCGCAGCCGAACAACTCGGCGCCCGGCTTCGGCTTCGCCGGGGAATACACCCTCGGTCTCGGAAGCTCGGGCTTCTCACTTGCCGGCCGGCTCGGCATGACGTACGCGCCGGACGACAACTTGGACGTCCCGGCATCGGGCAGCGCGACGTACGCGGGCTTCGACACCGGCTTGAGCGGCAGCCAGTACCGGATGTCCGCGGGCGGCGGCTTGAGGTACGCGAAGGCCGGCTTCGGCTTCGGGTTCGACTACGGCTATCGCGACTACGGCCTGCTGGGCAGCGTGAACACGCTCGGCCTGAGCCTGAACTGGTAAGAATCGGCAAACCGCTGGGGGGGCCGGAACAACCGGCCCCCTCCCCGGTCGGCAGGATATGATGCGAAGGTACTTCGTGGCACCGGCGATCGCCGCCGCGTTCGTGGTCGGAGGCGTCGGCGCCACCTGGCAGCAAGGCGGCGACCAGCCGCTCACGGTGCGAGCCGTCCGGTTCTATCAGCCGGCGAGCGGTACTACGACAATCGAAGGGGTATGCGAGCTGCGCCTGTCGGCGCTCACCTCGGGGGTGGCGGGACTCAGCTACCGGTTCGAGGTCGCGGTGTTCGACAGTGCGGGGTTGGAGCTGCAGGGGAACGGATGGTCGCGGGAGGTTCCCGCGGCGTTCGCCCGCTCCCGGGGTGCGACGGCGATGGAGTCGTTCGGTTTCGCCGCCGCGCCGGGGTCGTACCGGGTGCGGTTGCGGGCGGTGCCAGACAGCGGTTCGGCGGTCGAGCGGGACGTCGAGGTACGGGCATTCAGTCGTCGGCCCGAGATCTCGGACCTGGTCCTCGCCACCGGTGCGGGCCGCGCCGTCTCCGACTCGGAGGCGGTGGCTCCCGGAGAGGTGCGGCGGGCGGGCTTGGCCATGCGGTCGGCTCCCGTCCCCCGCCTCAGTCCCACGGACGCCGCGCTGACGTACTACGCGGAGGTCTACCCGTGGGCCGGGGCCGCGACGACCGGGACGCTGGAGGTGGCGGTGCTCGGCGAAGAGGGACGGACCATCGTCACGACGCCGGCACGGTCCGTGACGGTGGAGCCGGCCGGCGGGATGACGCGGGGATCGGTGGATCTCGCGGGCCTGCCCGAGGGCACGTACCGGCTCCGGCTGAGGGTCCGGCTGGGTGACAGCTCGCTTGTGGCGGAGGCACCGTTCCGGATGGGCGGGCTCCAGGCGCTGGCCCTGAACACCGGGCCATCCGTTCCGGAGCAGGACCTGTTCGAGGGGGCCACGGAGGAGCGGCTCGACTCTCTGTACGCGCCGCTGGATTACATCCTGGACCCCCGCACTGAGCAGGGCGTGTACGCTCGCCTCTCCGTGGAAGGGAAGCGCCGGTTCCTCCGGGAGTTCTGGCGGCGTCGCGATCCGACGCCGGCGGACCCGGACAACACCGTGATGGTGGAGTTCTACGGCTGGGTGGCGTACGCGAACGAAGCGTTCCGCCAAGGCCGGGCGGGCGGGGTGGTGGGCTGGAGGACCGACCGCGGGCGCATCTACCTGCGGCACGGACGGCCCGACGAAGTGTTGCGGCGCCCGGTGGCCTCGCCGAGACCGTATGAGGTGTGGAAATACACCCGGGACCGGCCGTACTACTACGTTTTCTACGATCGGAGCGGGCTGGGGGACTTTGCTCTCATCGGCACCAACGATCGGCGCGAGCCGGGACTCCAGGAGTGGCAGCGGTATCTGGGCACCGACGGCGCGGAGGATGTGCGGCAGTTCCTGGGGCTACAGTCTTTCAGTCAAGATCGGAACTAGCAGGGTTCACGACACCTGAGCGAGGGGCATCATGAAGCATCTGAGTTCGATTCTGCTTGCAACGGCGTTGCTCGCATTGGGCGCGACGGCCTGCTTCAAGGATCCGACAAATCCACTGGCCAACGGTCCGTCCCGCATCACCCTGAGCCTGTCGTCGGCATTCATCCCAGCCGGTGACAGCGTGTCGGTCACGGCCGAGATCAAGGACGACGCCGGCAACACCTTCTCCGCCGGCGACGCCGGGTGGGAAAGCTCGGTGCCGGGCGTGGCGTCGGTCCGCCGCGACGAGGTCGTGGTCCCCGGGAACGCCTTCACGCGGGCGTTCATCTTGGCGATCACACCCGGGCAGACGATAGTCAGGATCACCGCCAGCGGCATAACCGATTCGGTCCAGGTCGTGGTGCTGCCGCGGAACTTCGCCGGGGCAGTCACGGCGCCGGCGGGGTCGATGATGGGTGACACCATCACGATCGCGGCCACCTCGGTGCTCGGCTTCACCGCGAGCACGGCCGTGACGATCGGCGGGAAAGTGGCGTGGATCATCTCGCAGACCGCGACCCAGTTGAAGGTGATGGCGTCCGAGCCCGCAGCTGGAGGCTCCGCGGTGGTGCTGGGTCCCCTGAAGCTGCTGGGGACCGTTGACGTCGCGTCGCTGACTGCGACGACCAGCCTCGGTGTGGCGGCTACGATCCGCGCCAACGGGTACAGCCCGGCCAACGAAGCTCCGGCGACGGCGCCGGCGGGCCTCCTCGCCAGCCGGTACACCACTCCCATCATTGGCGTCCTGAACGGCACGGTCGCCGATAACTACTGGGCGTTCACGACGCCCGCGGCGTCCGGCACCGAAACTACCGGCGACAGCGTCGAGGTCACGGTCGTGTGGAAGACCGACGCCGACATAGACGTGGCCGTGTTGAACGCGAGCGGGGCGTGCATTTCTTCGGCGCTGCCCGGCAGCTGCTACGGCACGATGGGGACGGGCAACAACCCCGAAGTGGGCAAGTGGCGGCTCGCGGCTGCCACCACCTACCTGATTGACGCGAATCTGTACGACGCCGGCGCGGCCGCGGCGACCGCGTACAGGGTGAGTTTCAGGAGGCTGGCAGTACCCAGGTGAGTCTCAGGAGGCTGAACTAGCCGGCTAGCGGCAACGGCCGGCGCACGGTGAGCCCCCGGGATGCGCGAGCGCCCCGGGGGCTTCCGTTGACCCAGAGCCTCCGTGCCCGCTAGGCGGGCTTGACGTCGAGCGCGGCCAGAAGGTCGGCGAGCTCCACGGGCTTGATGAGGAAACGGTCAGCGCCGGCGGCCAGGAACGCGCTCTCAATGGCGGGAGCGCTGAAGCCGGTCACTGCGACGATGCGGCAGCCGGCGTGGGCGCGGCGGATCGCCCCGACGACGTCGAGACCGCCCGCTCCGGGAAGCACCAGATCCACGATGGCGGCGTCGAGGTGCGGCGCGGCCGCGACCATCCCGATGGCCTCGGAGCCGGCCCGGGCGCGGTGGACGGCAAAGCCGTTCCGCTCCAGCACTTTCGTGAACACAGAAGCGATATCGTCGTCGTCCTCGGCCAGGAGGACGATCCGCCGCGCGTTCAGAGCCGGGCCCGTCACCGGAGGCTCCGCGGGAGGCCTTGCGGCGGTTGCAGCAGTACAGCCATGTCGGAGGATAGCGGAATTGACGGGCTGAATCCAGGCCCGGCCGCCCGGCGGTGGTGTCGGCGTCCGCGAGGGCGCATTATCTTGGCTCGTGCCTCCCACCCCATCTCCAGACCCAGCCCCCGCGCCCGCCGACCAGTGGGGGGAGCGCCTGCCGCGGCGCCTCGGTCTGCTCACGGCCATCGCGGTCCTGATCGGCTCGACGATCGGCAGCGGGATCTTCCGCACGCCCGCGGTGATCGCCGGCCGGGTACCCGAGCCGCTCGCGATGCTCGGCGTGTGGGTCCTGGCGGGGATGCTGGTCCTGTGCGGGGCCCTGACCTATGCGGAACTCGCGGCGATGTTCCCGCGGACCGGGGGAGTGCTGATCTTCCTCCGGGAGGGCTTCGGGAAGCTCCCGGCGTTCCTGTTCGGGTGGACCGAGCTGATCATCGTCCGCGCCTCCGCCCTGGGGGCCATCGCCACCGTGTTCGCCGAGTACCTGTTGCGGTCGCTGGGCTTCAACCCGGAGCTGCCCGATCACGCGGGCACGGTCCACTACCTCGCGGCGGTCGCCATCGCCGTGACGGCCGCGTTCAACTACGTGGGCGTGCGCTGGAGCGCCCTCGTCCTCAACGTCACCACCGGCACGAAGTACGCGGCCCTCGTGCTGCTCGTGGTGCTGGCGTTCGCGGCGGGCGACGGGGATTTCTCGCATTACGTGGAGGCGGGCGGGGCGCTCGACATCCGGCTCTTCGGCCTGGCCCTCGTGTCGGTGCTCTGGGCCTACGACGGCTGGGCGGACCTGTCGTTCGTCAGCGGCGAGGTGAAGGACCCGCAGCGGAACCTCCCGCGCGCCCTGGTGCTGGGCACGCTCGCGATCGTGGTCATCTACCTGGGCGCGAACGCGGCCTACCTCTACCTGATGCCGGTCGGCCAGATGGCGGCCTCGCCGCTCGTGGCGGCGGACGCCGCACAGGCCATAGTCGGCCGGTTTGGTGTGGGGCTCGTGGCCGTCGTCGTGATGATCTCGACGTTCGGGACCTTGGCAGGCTCGATGCTCACGGGGCCGAGGATCTTCTACGCGATGGCGGAGGAGGGGCTCTTCTTCCGTGGCATCGCGAAGATACACCCCCGCTTCCAGACGCCGTCCACCTCCATCGTGATGACCTCGGCGCTGGGCATCGCTTTCGTGCTGGTGCGCAGCTTCGAGCAACTGGCCGACGCGTTCGTGCTCGGGATCTGGCCGTTCTACGCTTTGGCGGCGGCCTCGGTCTTCGTGCTCCGTCGCACCAAGCCGGACCTGCCGAGGCCGGTGCGAACGTGGGGCTACCCGGTGGTACCGCTGCTCTTCCTGCTCTCGGCCGCGCTCATCCTGGGCAACGCCCTGCTCACCGACCGCAACGCCCTGATCCCCTTCGGGGTGATCGCCGCCGGATTCCCCGCGTACTGGCTGTGGCGGCGTACCGCCGAGGGGAGAGCCAAGACGTAGCGGAGGGCACGGTGGATGGGGGCCGGTCGGCGGCGTCGCCTTGCGCCCGTCCGAAGCGTATATTAGGTGGCGGCGACCGTCTCGCCGCTGGACTGTAGCGAACCCACGAAACCCCCAGTGAAGCGCAGGAGTCGATACATGCGATTGAACACAGTGCGAAGCGCGATGGCACGCGTCCTGGCGGTGCTCGCCCTCGTGGCGTGCACAGCGGTGTCCGGGGCTTTCGCGCAGGGCGTGACGAGCGCCTCGTTGCGCGGCCACGTGCTCGATGAGGCCGGGAGCCCCGTCGACGGCGCGGTCATCACCGCGACCAACGTCGCGACGGGCGCCCGGTATCTCGGCCGCTCGCGCTCGGGCGGCCTGTTCAACATCGAGAACCTGTCGCTCGGCAGGTACACCATCGAGGCGCGGGCGATCGGCTACCGCCCCACGCGGATCGAGGGCACTCGGCTCTCCCTCGGCCAGGTGGCCGACATCGAGCTGCGGATGCCGCAGGCGGCCGTCGAGCTCGGGGCGATCACCGTCCAGGCCGAGGAGGCCAACCCGCTGATCTCGGCGGCGCGCACGGGCGCGAGTTCGTACGTGTCCGACTCGGTGATCCTGCGCCTGCCGACGCTGAACCGGAACTTCACCGACTTCATCTCGACGGTGCCACAGGTGGTGGGCACGTCGGTGGGCGGATTGAACAACCGGTTCAACAACATCCAGATCGACGGTGCGGTGAACAACGACCTATTCGGCCTTGGCGGCACCGGCACGCCGGGCGGAAACTCAGGCGCGGTGCCGATCTCGGTCGAGGCGGTGCGGGAGTTCCAGGTCCTGATCGCGCCGTTCGACGTGCGGCAGGGGGGGTTCACGGGCGGCCTCGTGAACGCGGTGACGCGCTCGGGCACGAACCAGTTCCGGGGCAGCGCCTTCGGGTACTACCAGAGCAACAGCATCATCGCCGCGTTCACCGACTCGACGGGGCTGACGTATAAGCCGGCGGACTTCAGCCGCTACCAGTACGGCTTCACGCTGAGCGGCCCGATCATCCGCAACCGGCTCCACTTCTTCACGGTCGTGGACCTCTCACGGTCGAGCACGCCGGCCCCGCTGATGGGGACCATCGGCTCGGACACCACGGGCGGCGCGGACTCCGTCGGCATCGGTATCCGGTGGGGCACGATCCGGCGGATCCAGCGGATCGCGATCGACTCTTTCGGCTTCGATCCGGGGAACGAGCTCGGCGCGACGAACAAGGCCCCGGACACCAACATCCTGTTCAAGCTGTCGGGGCAGCTGGGCGCGTCCACGCACTTCGAATTGTCGGACAACTACGTCAAGGCTTCGCAGGACCAATACTCCCACTCGCCGACCAACATCTCGTACGGATACGAGCCGTCGCGGAGCAGCTACAGCATCTTCAACAAGCAGAACTCGCTGCGGCTCAACTTGGGCAGCACGTTCGGGGGCCGGTTCACGAACGAGCTGATCGTCGGCTACACCACGGTGCGCGACTTCCGCACGATCCCGAACAACGTGCCGCTCATCCAGATCAACGGCGACCGCGCGGGCACGTACATCAACCTCGGCGGCGAGCGGTACTCGACCGCCAATATTCTGAACCAGGACATCGTCGAGGTCACGGACAACCTGACCTTCCCGATGGGGCAGCACCTGATCACGCTCGGGACGCACAACGAGTTCTTCAGGTTCATGAACGTGTACTTCCCGAACGAGCAGGGCGTGTGGTCGTTCGCGAACGTGGACGCTTTTGCGGCCGGCACCCCGAACAAGTACGTGATCGCCCTGCCGACCGCGTTGCGGCCGGACGGGCCGGTGGCGCGTTTCAGCGTGAAGCAGTACGGTCTGTACGTCCAGGACAAGTGGACGCCGACGCCGCGCCTGACGCTGTCACTGGGTTTGCGGTATGACGTGCCGACGCTGCCGAACCCGGCGTACAACGCCAAGCTGGATACGACCTTCTTCGTGGCGCGTGGCGGGAGTGTGGCGGCATTCACGCCGGGCGCCGGCATCAACTCCTCGACGATGAGCATGGCGGGGACCTTCTCGCCGCGCTTCGGCTTCAACTACGACGTCTCGGGGAACGGGGCCACGACGGTGCGCGGCGGCGTGGGCATCTTCACGGGCCGGCCGGCGTACGTGTGGGTGTCGAACGCGTTCTCCAACACCGGCATGGAGCAGGCGACGCTGACGTGCAACCCGGCCGACACCCTCCCGGCGTTCACGGTGGATCCGAACGCGCAGCCGACCCGCTGCGGAGGCAGCAGGGCGGCGACCGCGCCGGTCCCGCAAATCGTGTTCTACAATCCGGACTTCAAGTACCCGCAGACGCTGCGCTTCGCGCTCGGCGTGGACCGCCGGCTGCCGTGGGGGATGGTCGGGACCTTCGACTTCCTCTTCACGCGCTACATCAACAACTACTACCTCAACGACGTGAACCTGAAGGGCCCGCAGGGCATGGCGTTCGGTGAGGGCTACCGCGTGATGTACGGCACGATCAACGCGGGGACCGGCAGCGCGACGCCGGCGCGGGTCAGCAGTGCGTTCGCCGACGTCCTGCAGCACTCGAACAGGAGCGGCGACCGGGCATGGTCGGCGACCGTGCAGCTGCAGAAGCGGTTCAGCAACGGGATGGAGTTCGGGATGGGCTACTCCCACCAAAGGGCGTCTGACTACATCACGCTGGGCTCCAGCGTGGCGAACTCGAACTTCCGGTACACGACGCTGGACGGCACGCTTGCGAACCGCAACTTGCGGCCCTCGGTGTACGACCGGCCGCACCGTATCGTAGCGAACGGGTCGTTCAGCCTCCCCTACCAGATCAACGCCGGCCTGCGGCTGACGGTGCAGTCGGGCTCGCCGTACGGGTACACGGCGTCGAACGATCTGAACGCCGACGGCCTGACGGGGAACGATCTGGTGTACGTGCCGATGTACAGCAGCGATATCAGCCTGCTCTACCAACCGACATCGAGTTCACCGAAGGTCTTTGACCGCCCGGCGGATTGGGCGGCCCTCACTGCCTACATCAACAGCGAACCGTGCCTCAATTCGCAGCGCGGTCGCCTCATATCGCGGAACAGCTGCCGGAACCCGTGGCAGACGTTCCTCGATGCGCGCGTCTCGAAGACGATCTCGACGTTCGGTGGCCAGTCCGTCGAGATCTCGGCCGACTTCTTCAATGTGCCGCGGATGCTCGGCAGCGTGCTCGACAACAACTGGGGAGTCGTGAACTATACGACCGGGAATGAGAATCTGACCCTCCTCACGCTCGCCGGCTACAGCGCCACGCTGGGCCGGGGCATCTACAAGCTCTCGCTCCCCATCCGGCGGCAGGTCAGCATCGACGCTTCGCGCTGGAAGATGCAGTTCGGCGCGCGCTACTCGTTCTAGACGGGGCGCGGAACCCTGGTGAAGTGATCGGTAGGACGTAGACTCGCAGTGGTGTGATGTTCCGAAGGGGCAGGCCGGTCAGCCTGCCCCTTCGGCGCTCCCGGCTCCCTGCTCCCGGCTCCCTGCTCCCCGCTCCCTGCTTCCTGCTCCCTGCTCCCGGCTTCCGGCTTCCGGCTCCCAGCTCCCCTCACGTCCTCGCGCGCACGAAGAGCCCGAGTCCCACGAGAGCGAAGAGGGCGTTCGG
>Ga0315287_10000878_pt1 | contig 26858 bp, 34 predicted proteins | sample YL17G11_0_MG_FD_205037 | JGI IMG/M metagenome (GOLD analysis project Ga0315287, IMG submission 205037) | Sediment microbial communities from Yellowstone Lake, YNP, Wyoming, USA - YL17G11_0 | ecosystem: Environmental > Aquatic > Freshwater > Lake > Sediment | place: USA: Wyoming | collected... | reverse complement strand
CCTCCAGCGTCATCAGGGTGTAGACCGTGGGGCTGACCTGGGTGACCTGCACGACATGGAGGAAGTCGAAGGTGTCCAGCCTCTGGATGGTCCACGTCGCCGGGTTCAGCGCGTCTCCGTCGAAGAATGGGCTGTTGTCCTGCACCAGCCCGTTCACGCCGACCTGCACCTCGCGGGTGGAGATCGCCAGTGCGTTCTTGAGGCTGGAGAGCCCGATGCTGCCGGAGCCGTAGGGCCCGATGCCGTAGGGGTCGAGGCCCCAGCCCGCCGGGTCCAGCAGGATGGTGACTCTCTGCTGCCCCATCTTCACCGCGGGGATGTCGGTGGCCGTGAGGTAGTAGTCGCCCACCGAGTTGAGGCGGGCGAAGAACTGCTTGATGCCGGCGTCCCCGATGAGGAACGTGTACGGAGCGGGAAGGACTGCCGAAGGGTCGTCGCTGGTGAAGGTGGCGGTGCCGACGTAGGTGGTGTCCACCGCACCGCCCGCGTCGAGCGCGGTGACTCGGAACAGACCCAGTTGCCCGGTCACTGCCGGGTCGGGGAAGCCCTCCACGCTGAAGTGATCGAGTGCCATGGGCTACCTCTCAGGAGATGATGGCGCGGTCGGTCACTCGTCGCCAGTTGGTCCCATCGCTGAAGGCCGGGACAGCCCCGCCCGCCTCGTTGGAGATGTAGATCATGCGGCCCGTCTTCCCAGCCGCGCCCAGCGTTCCCGCACCCGCCACCGTGAAGCTCGGCAGCGGCACCCCCGAGGTGGGCGGGGTGGTGTTGCCCACCAGCCCCTGGAGCGTCGTGAGGAAGGCGATCTCATACAGGTCGAGGAGGATGCTGGGGAGCGACGAAAGCGCGATGGGGCCGGGAAGTGTGACACCGCCACTGGTGCCTTCCTTGAGGGCGTCGTTGAGGTAGCCCCGGACGATACCCCCGAGGGTGGCTTCATCTGCGGTGACAGGGCGTGGGGCCATGGGCTCTCCTACTTCACTTCGTGTTGGCGATCTTCGACAGGTAGGTGTCGTAGGCGAGGCTGAACTGGTTCGCTGCCGTGGTGAGGGTCGTCGCTGCGGAGATGATGCTGGCCCCGGCAGCCGTCACCATCGGGCCGGCTGCATTCGGAGACGCCACCATCACGGCTCCAGCGGTGGACAGAGTGGTCCCGGCAGTCGTCAGCGTGGCAGCCACCGCGACGAGCTGGGTGAGGAACTGCTGCTCGGCCTGCTTGTAGGTGTTGCCCAGCACCAGCTTCTCGGTGGCGTCCTCCGCCCCCAGCCGCACCTTCGGGCTGTCCAGCGTCACCGTGTCGGCGCTCTTGGCGTAGACCTTCCCGGTGCCGCTGGTGATGACCCGCCACGTCTTGTCCTTCTCCAGCACCCGCAGTGTCTCGCCGGGGTTGTCCACCGCCTCCTGCGGGGGGAGGTCGGAGGCGGACCAGAGCCGCTTCACGACGACGGCACCTTCAGCGAGGAAGCCGGAGGGGATGATGACGATCAACTCATCGTCCTTGTGAATCTCGCCGTCGTAGGCACCGAAGCGCGTCCCGGCGGAGTCGCCCCCGACTCGTGCCGTTGTGGCCTCCCCGGTAGGCAGCAGGATGATGTCCACGAAGACACCGTGGTCCTTGTCCACGACCGACTCGCCAGCGGCGTAGGCGAGCGACACCCATCTCCGGGTATCCATTCCAGGGCGGGCCAGAGCCTCACCCAGTCGAGACAAGTCGGGGATGGTGCCGACCCGGTTCCTCACTGGCCGATCCTCTGGCGGGAAACCGGGGTGGAACCCACCGCCATGGACACGTTCTTCTCGGTCAGCACCACAGGAGCCGACGACACGTCCGAACGAGCCTCGATGTAGTTCTGGAAGTCGAAGTCCACGGCGATGCCCGACGCCACGTCCCACGCATAGCGCACGTTGTTCACGCGGAAGAAGGACTGGAGCTTGGCGAAGCGCCCTCGCGCGGTGTCCACCAGGATGCCCGCCATCACCGTGTCGTTCGCCGTCGCTTGGTTGTCGGCACGCTTCCCGGCGCTGAGTCGCAGGGCGATCTGCCGCTTGGCCTCCGCATCCGACAGGGAGGCGTCCGTTGCCATCTGAGCGACGATCGGCACCTGCCCCTCCAGTCCGGTGGAGTTGACGAAGAAGTCGATGGCGTCGCCTGGGCCAAGCCTCACGAGGTCCGCGTCGTTGTTGTCTCCTCCGAAGGAACTCAAGTCTTTGGAGCTTGCGCTGCCGCCCACCTCACCCCGCCCGACCTCCTCGTAGATGGCCCGGGCGATCTCCAGCATCTGAGCCTCGCTCGCCATGCCGTGGACGGGGATGACCAGCTCATCCTTCTGCGCCTTCGCACCGCCCGCATCAACGCCGGTGACCTTCGCCGCTTCCACTTTGGCAGCGTCCACACCCGCCACCGGGGCCGGGAAGACGACTTCCTTGAGCTTCTGTGCGCCCTTGTCTTTGGAGCCCGTATCCACCGCCACGACTCGAATGGAGGGCACCTTGACGCCCCCCAGCTTGCGCTCAAGGGTGAACTTCAACAGGTTGTGCCCGTAGACCATCCGCCGGTAGCGGAGGTCGAGGGTCTTGCCGTCGTTCAGCTTCACTTCGCGGGGACCTTGGCCGGCGAACGGAGTCGGGTTGTCGTGCGTCCCGGCCCGGCGCTGATCGTAGATGGTGCGCGCGGGACGCAGCCGGAGCCTGTACCCGTCGAAGTACGGGATGGCTCCGCAGAGGAAGCAATACTGAGTGATGAGGTCCCAGAAGGACAGCGTGCTGGAGTCCCCCTTCGGAGGGGAGGTCGTCTTCTGACCGTCCGCACCCTTCATCACCCGGGTCACCCCGTCCTTCGTCCCTGGGCTGGGGAGCCCCCCAATCCACTCGCTCTCATCCACCGACACGTCCATCTGCGCGCCGGGTGGGGCCTTGGACAGAATCTGAACGCACACCTCTTCGATGCTCTGGGTGAGGTCCAAGTCCTTGAACGTCTCCGGCACGACCTTCAAATCGAGGAAGATGCCGCGAAGGTCGCGCCCCTCAATGGTGACTTCCGAACCCCGCTCCGAGTGCGTGGAGGAGATGGTGTCCACCAACCCGACCAACCGGCGGTTGGCATCATCCAGCGCCAGCACCGACAGCAGCCGGCCAGCGTCCCGCTCTCCGGCGATGCCACGGGCGAAGTCGTCAGAGGACACCGTGCCCATGTAGACCTCGACAGCCAGCGCCCGAATGGTGCGCGGGTCGAGCGGGAGATCGCGGAAGGGCATGGTGAAGCTGAACTTGCCGGCCTGTCGGTAGCCGGGCAGCTCAAAGGAGCCTGCCTTGGGGACGATGCCCAGCACCTGCGTCCCGCGCGGCTGCCCCAGTGCGCCCGCTTCCACCCGGAGCATCCGCGGCTTCTTGGAGTTGGGAGGTGTCCCTGGAGTCGCGGTGCCGAACGCCAAGTCGATGACGGAGGCTGCCGGCGGAGCCTGCTCTCCGAGGAACACCTCATCGAAGCGGATGATGAGGTTCACCGCACAGCTTGGGTAGAAGACGGGCATCTCAGCCGGTCCTCGTCCGGGCGTTGATGGTCGCCCCCGCTGCCTTCTGGAACTTGGGCACCAGAATGACCATGCCCGCCGTGAGCTTGCTGGAGTTGAGGGAGTTGAAGGTGCGGAGCCGCTGCCACTGGTCGGGCGTGCCGTAATACTGCTGAGACACGGTGCGAAGGTCAGTGTCGTCCGGGGCGATGAAGGTGCCCAGCAGGTCGTCCTCGTCGATGAGCGCCCGAAGCTGGTGGGCCTTCTCGGCGGAGACGTAGGCGATGGCTTTGGCGGTCGCCTTCAACTCCCGGGTGTACTCATCCGCCTCGATGGCGGTGCCGTAGCTGGCCTCCTGAGCGGCACCGAGACTCGACCACTTCCGCACGACAAGGGCCGGCGTCTCCTCCACCAGCGTCACGATGCTGGCGCCTTGCTGCCCCAGCGTCTCCGCCGAGGCAAGCGTGCGTTCTGCGGCCCAGAACGGGGTCTGCACTTGGTCCTGCACCTGTGAGGCTGCGGCCTCGATGGAGTCCATCGCCTCCGTCATCAGCGTCCGCGCCCCGTCCAGTGCGGAGAGGAAGTTCTCGACGACCGGGAAGCGTGCGGTGATGAGGTTCAGCTTGTCCATCAAGGGTTTGATGGCGGCAGCAAAGTCCTGCGCTGCCGGGGTGAGCGGGTAGGTGACTGCGGTGGGGACCTCGCCGCGGGAGATCCACTGAAACTCAAGCTCCCACTCCACGTCCTCCCGGCGTCGCCACGTCTGCTTCACACGGGTCAGGATGCCGACTCGCACGATGGCGTCCCACGACACCCGGAGGGTCTGCCCGCGGAGCCGCATCTTGTCGAAGGAGTCCACCAACGCCTTGGCGTCCACCACCTGCTCACCGTTGACGAGGCCAATCGCGCTTGGCTCGATGAACTGAGCGGTGATGGCGTCCGCCGACTTGAGAAACCTGTCCTTCCAGAAGCCGTTGACCGTCGAAGCAGACTCCTCCGCTCCGAGCATCTGGGCGGAGGCGAAGGCGCTGCCGGCGTACCAAGTGAACTCCGCCCGCATCTTCCCCTCCAGGGTGAAGGGCTGGTACGGCAGAGCCCGTCCCCGGAGTTCGATCTTCATCGGCTGCGTGCTGGATGTCTCCTCAACGGTGAAGGTGGACGCGACCATGGGCTACCTCACGGCGTAGAGCGGGCTGAAGCCAGACGACACCTTCGTCTCGCCAAGGGCCGCGAGGTCCGACGCAAAGGCGACGGCGATGCGGTCCGGGTCGAAGCCCTCCGCGAAGTTCTGCTTGATGTCGAACTTGGAGCCGCTGAAGTCGAAGTTGTTGGACTGCGCCTTCCCCAGCAGGTCTTCGCCGCGCTTGGTCGGAATCTTGGCGAGCTTGTTCTCACTCGCCCTCTTCTGAGCCGCCTGCTCAAACTTGTACATGTTGGCGGTGAAGGCGTCCCCGTAGGTGCCGAGGGCGTTGACGATCTCCCCCCCGATGTCCAGCTTGGGCCCGGCGACCCGGTAGGCGTCTGCGATCTCAAACGCCTCCTTCGCTCCGAGGAGCACGCCCGCCACGTTGCCGCGCATGGCGTCGAAGATCATCATGCCGAGGGTCTTCACCAACTCCATCAGCGGGTCGAACACCTTGGTCGTCCACTGCTTGACGAACTCGTAGAGATGCACCGCGACGAACTTGAAGGGGTCGCCAATCTCACTGATGGTGGCGAGGGAAGCCTGGATGACCAGCAGCGTCGCGCTGAACAGTGTCAGCACCGCGTTGATGCCGGAGGCGGCGATCATCCCAACCCAGTCCGCGATGTCGCTCAGGAGCGCGCCGAACCCGCCGTCACCTCCGAACATGCTGGCGATGGCGTCGCCCATGATCTGGAAGCGCGCGATGATCTCATCAACGACTTCGTGGAAGCGGTCCCCAACACCCTCGATGTTCTTGGTGATGCCGCGCCACACCGCAGCGAGAGCCAACACGGCCAGCGTGACGACAGCCAGCACCGGCCCGAAGGCAACCAGCGCCAGCTTCAGCGTTCCGAATGCCGCGCCGATCGGACCCATCCCGGCGAACAGACCGGCCCCGAAGGTCTGCATGATCTTCTCACCCATCCCAGCCAGCACCCCGCTGATGCCGGGCACCGCCATGACGATGTTGAGAACCTTCTTGGCGGCGAAGACCGCCATGATCGCCTTCGCAGCTCCCAGCAGCCTGTCGAAGTTGTCAGCGAGGAACTCACCAAACGCCTCCGCGGCGGGGAGCCACTCCTCAATCTTGCCGGCGACCTGATCGGTGAGCTTGGCGAGGACCGGGATGAGGTTCAACCCGACCATCACCTGAATCCGGTTGAAGGCGTCGCGGATGCGGTGCTGCGCCGACTCCATCTCCTCAAAGGCGTCGATGTCGGAGTCCTGGACGTAGGCTCCTGCGCCGATCTTCTTCTTCAGGTCGTCCGCCGTGCCCAGCCCTCCGACGAACTCCTTGAAGTCGTTGACCGCCTTCGGAGGCACCCGGAAGGTCGCCATCAAGTCGTCCGCGCCCAGCTTGCCGGAGCGCACCGCCTTGCCCATCGACAGCATCGCTTGGATGGGGCCCTTGCTGATGTCCACCCCGAGGTGGGCCATCTTCTTCGCCATGCCCGGGAGGTGCTTCCCGTTGGACATCGCCATCGTCTGCTCAAGCATCGACGCCCGGCGGGACAGCCCGAACATGATCTTCTGCATGTCGTCGTACTCGACGCCGGCCTTCCGGGCGCTGCTGAACATGAAGTCCGTCGCGGCGGCGGAAGCTCCGGTGAGGTTCTTCACCTCTTTGATCTTGGACAGGTACTCGTCCGTCGTGTCCATGATGCCCTTCAACGACAGGGCTGCCCCCAGCCCGCCGGCGAGGGGAATCATCGCGGTCAGGTGGGTGGTGATGGAGTTGAAGGCGGAGTTGGCCTTCTGCGCCCCCTGGACCACCTTGCCCAACGCCCCGGTGATGCGATCGTCGAGGGTGAGAGTGGTGGTGACCTTCTGGTTTACCTCAGACACGGTTGCCTCCTCTCAGCCCGACTTGCCCTTCTGTTGCGCCTCCGCCTCTTTGTCGAGGACGTAGCCCGTTGCGTCGGAGAGGCGGATGAGGTCATCAACGGGCAGGCCCAGCAGCACGTCAACGGGTTGGTGCGCGTACCTCCCGAGGAAGGCGACCACCCTCCAGATCCTCTTGGAGTAGCTGCCGTGCGCCTCTTCCGTGAGCTGTAGGGACTCCGCCAACGCCGGCAGCGTCAGCCCACCTTGACCCTCCGGCTCGCCAGAAAAGCCTTCTGGTCGTCTTCCTCCGCAGCGTGAAGGTCGGCGTAGGCGGTCAGCACCAACTGGCGGATCTTGGGGTGCAAGTCCTTCCAGAAGGCGTCCACGGACCCGTCGTGCAGCGTCACCGGCTCACCGTTGACCTCTGCCAGAGACGCCTTGACCAACTCGGTCGCCAGCCGGGCGTTCTCCCCGCGGCTGCGCTTCCACGCCAGAAGCTCCTCCTCCGCGGTGAGGGTCACCATGCCGACCGACGTGGTGCCGTTGGCGAGGGATTCAGGAATGGCGAAGACGTGAACCGGGCGCGTCTTCTTGTCGGCCTTCTGGTTGAGGCCGTCATTGGGGGTTGCCATGAGGTGCTCCTACCGGGTGGTGGTCAGATGACGCGAACGTCCGCGCCCTTGAAGGACAGGGACACCGTGCCGTAGTCCCCACGCGACCCGAAGCTCATGGGGATGCTGTCGAAGAAGGCGTCCTGGAGCAGCACCTTGCGGCGCTCCCCGGACGGGAAGTTGAGGGTGGCCTTGATGTTGATGACGGTCCCCGGCTCGCGGCGCTGCGCGCGGTCCTGAATGGAGGTCATCAGGTCGAACACCGCCCGGCTCCCGAAGTTCAACTCCATGCTGCCGGAGTAGCCCTTGTAGAACTCGTCGTAGCGGTTCGCCGTCTCCCCGAGGTAGCCCTCCTCAGTGGACTCAAACTCCCGAGTCACATCGAAGGACTTGATGTCGGTGATTTCGTCCTGCATGACGCCCGCGACGACCAGAATCACCGATACTTCCTGTCCCTTGATTCTCTGAAGCGCCATTGCGGTCCTCCTCAAGACAAAAGGCACGGCTCCTTTCCCCGAGGGGTGGAACCGTGCCCTATCCAGCCCCGAAGGGCTGTGCAGCAGGTTGAGGCTTCATGCTGCCGCAGGTTGCCGGCAGCGTCAAGACTACGCGACGGTGACGTTCACTCCCTCGCCCACTTCCGTCTGGAGCACGAAGAAGTCGTTCGTCGCCAGCGTGCGGACCTTGGTGATGACGACGTAGACGCCCCGCGCCTCCAGGTCCGGGGTGTTGCCGGAGATGTCATCGATGAGGAAGCCGCTGATGCGCTGGGCCGGAGGGTTGTTCGGGGACTGAAGCCCGACGAGGAAGGCGTCGATCTCCCCGACGATGGTGTCCTTGAGGTTCTGCGTCAGGGGCAGCTTGGCGAAGCTGACGAGCCGCCTCGACAGGCTGTCCTGAACGAAGTCCGCCATCCGGCGGCGGTTGATGTTCTTCTCCCCGGAGGTCAGCGAGGAGGTGACCCCGGACTGGAAGATGAAGCCGGAGGTCACGTCGTTGCGAAGGCCGCAGATGCCAGCCGCTCGCAGCGCCATGTACTCCTGCATCCCGAGGCTCGGCATCGCTCGCTGGAAGCCGAGGATGGGGGCGAGCACCTCCGGCACCGGGGAGGTCGCCTGCCCCGGGTTGCGCTCAGGCGGCAGGTTGGAGAGCACCGCCGCCAGCCAGCCGTCGCCGCGGGTGTCGAGGATGCCGTCCATCGTGGACGACCCGTCCGCGGTCCCCAGCGAGATGCCGACCGCTTCAGGAACGTAGGTCTTCACGCCCGGCCACGAGTAGAGCACCCGCTCGTTGCGGTTGGTGCCCACGCCAGGGTCGGTGCTCCCGGTGACGCTCGCCACAGAGACGGTGGTGAGCCCGGGGGAGTTGATGCCGATGCGTCCGACACCGACAGCGGAGGCGCTCAGGACGTGGCTCTTGACCTTCGCCCGCAGCACCGTGGTCGTCCGGGCGAGGAACAGGATGTTCACGTCCCGGCTGGGGGCCTCATCGTTCAGCAGGGCGTCCACCGCCGTTGCGTAGAGAGCCTCCATCGCCGCCAGCGAGTCACCGGAGGAGGTCGCGTTGACGTTGGGCGTCTGCGTCGCGGCGACGAAGACGAAGCCGGTGGAGACGTGGCTCCGCATCTGGAGCCCGGACAGCGCGTCCCACGAGGAAGCCGTCCCAACGGGAGGCACCGACACCGGAGGCACCAGCGTCGCCGCGGCCACGCCACCCGCGTCGAGGACGCGGCAGGGGACCCGGTAGCCCGCCGTGTCCGAGAGCTGCGCGCTGTCGCCCAGCACGCCCGCGGAGTCACCATCGCTGGCCGGGTGGATGCGGTACGGCAGCGTGGTCCCGCTGGACCAAGTGAAGCTCGACCCGTCCATCTTCTCGACGGTGAGGGTCGTGTCCGCCACAGCATCCGCGACGACGCGGAAGGTGAAGGCGTTGGCCCCGAGCGCACCCGCGCCGCTGATGACACCCAGCACGAGCAGGTCGCCCTTCTTCACAGGGCTGCCCGACTTGGCGGTGAGGAACCCGCCCAGCGCCGAGGTGAAGGTGCCCGTCACAGCAGCACCTGCCGCCGTGACCGAGCCATCGACGTTGTTCTTGTAGTGCCCGACCGCGGTGAAGTTCACCGTCTTGCCGATGTGGACACGGTGGGTCGTCTCGCGGAACTCACGGCCCGCCGACACACTGCCGCCGGTGAGGGGGACGACCGGCACCGCCTGGGTCGAGCTGAAGTTGGTCGGGAGGTCACGCCAGCAGCGCCCGCCGGCGGAGGAGGCGAGGTTGACCGGCACCAGCACCAGCTTGCTGAACTTCTTGTTCCGCACGGCGAGGAAGCCGTTGCCGTCCGAGAGGCCGGTGTCTCCGAGGGTGGAGTCGTAGCCTCCCACCTTGTTCAGCATGTCCTGCGCGGTGAACACCTCCACCGGCTGGGCCTTCGTGCTGACGACGCCGGTGCTGCTCACCGCGGTCGCGTAGGTGAAGTCGGGGAACTCTCCGACGAGAGCCACCGTGCCGGCACCTACGCCGTTGACGGAGCCCGGAGGCGGCAGGTCCACGATGATCACACCCTCGATGAGCGTGATCGTCTCGATGCCGGGGAAGTAGCCGAAGCGACGGATGAAACCAGCCATGAGGAGCCTCCTACGAAACGATGAGCTTCAGTACCACGTCATTGGGGTCGAACGCTTCTACAACCACCCGGGGCTGCGCTCCCGGGAAGGTCGCCAGCTTGATGAGGGGCGTGCTGCCCGCCAGTGTCAGGGTCGCGAGCCTAGTCCGGCGGATGCCTTCTCCGTCAGTGTCGGCGTAGCTCAACCCCTTCAACTCGTAGGTCGCCCGGGAGTTGAAGTAGAAGGGCAGGTCCAGCCGGAACCCGTACATGAAGACGACCGGGTTGAGGGCTTCCTCCAACATCGCCACGAGGTCCGCCCGCTCCTGCTTGTCGGTACACCAGACGCCGATCTGCAAGTCCTGGGTGAACTCCGCCAGCTTCACGAGGTAGGTGTCGGTGCCGGGCAGCCGCTCGGCCATGTCCACGACCGGGGTGAAGCTGGACGCATCGTAGGTGCCGTCCCCTTGAGCCGTCACCATGGCGCTGGGGAACTTGGCGTTCTCCTCCGGCTCCGCCCACTCCTCTACCACCCGCTTGAAGCGGGTCGCCCGACCGCCTCGCGCGATGCCAGACAGCCCTTCAAGGTACTCCGCCAGCCCCCGCACCAGCGCCCCACGAGCATCCGTCTCCTGGATGCCGGTGAAGGCGTTGCGGTCGGCTGGGGAGGTGACCAGCCGCGCTCTCGCCGGCGGGTTCACGGGCGTCGTGGTCGTCATCGCGTGCCTCGCGACAGCTCCCGCAACAGCTCTGCGTCGATGGCGTTGTTCACCGCCGCCATGATGGCCGGCAGGGAGTTGGTCATCACCCGGCGGGCGATGAGGCCCCGCGCCGCGATGGCTCTCGCGATGGCGAAGGCTGCGCGGAGGGCGTCCGCCTCGCTCAAGTTGAACTTCCGCTGCGCCCAGCGAGCGATCTGCACCCGCGGAGGAGCAAGCCCGGGCCGACGCCCGGACTCGATGATGCCGGCGTAGGGGGTGTCGTTGATGATGACCTGCGAGTCCGGCAGGGAGTAGGTCTTCCACGCCCTCTTGTAGATGCCGTAGTTGAAGGCCCCGATGCCCGTCCCTCCAGGGTTGGCCGCAGGAGCCAGTTCAGTCGCCCGGTGGAGGATGGGAATGGACGCCAACCCGCCCCGCTTCAGCCCACGCTTCACCGCCGGGACGAACCGCTCCCGCAACTGGACGAGGGAGGTCGCCCAGCGGCTCATGTCCATGGTGACGATCTTGGCGACCATTACTCAGGATCCCCGTTGCGGTCCCGGTCCTCGTTCGCCTTCTCCAGACGCACCGTCCACTGGAGTCCGCCCGGCTTGTAGCTGGGCACCGACCGCGGGAAGAACCGGCGCATCTCGGAGGGCTTTCCGTCCGTCCGAGGGAACTCGATCTCGTAGAAGAACTCCTCGTCGAGCGGGATGTCGTTGCCGTACTCGTCGAGGCCCAGCAACTCCTCCTCCGTGTACCGCCCGGAGATCTGCGTCAGCAGAATGGAGCCCTGATCGTTCAAGCCGATGGGCGTCAGAATCTCCGTGAGGCCGTTGAGGTCCCCGATCTTCGGAGTCGGCTCCAGCACCGTCTGAGACTTCACCGTCGCTGCGCCGACACCGCGGCGTCCGCCCGACCACTGCACCCGGACGAGGCTCACTTGGTAGGTGCGGAGTCCGAACTTGGTGAGCAGATCGCGAAGCTGGTCAGCCAGCGGCACGAAGGACCGCGCCAGCGACTTCTTGACCTGTTGCCCGGTGACCTTGGTGAAGGGAGCCATGGACTACCCCCGCGGAATGAACTGCACCGAGTTCGCCCCGCCCTTGTAGCGCATGGCGAAGGGGTAGATGGGACAGCCGCAGATGTCGGCCAGCCGGTGTCCCCAGCGGCGGTACTCGCCTTCCAGCTTGTCCGTCTCGTCTTCGCGCAGGGTCAACTCCTCCAGCTTCGTCGCGGCGAGGCGGTCCTGCGCGGCCACCAGCTTGTCCTCGATGCCGTCGAGCGTCACCAGGATGCCGCGCACCCGGGGGAGGATGCTCTCCAGCAGCTTCCCCAGCACGTTCTCCACGAGGAAGTTCGTCTGCGTCAGGGCCGGCATTCCGTACTGAATGGAGGCAGCCGTGGAGACGGACGGGTAGCCCAGATGGTATCGAACTCTGGCCTTCTCCTCGTCCGTCAGCGCCATGGTCAGTCCACCTTCTCAAGCGGCACGTTGCAGTCAATGATGCGCTGGAGTCCGGTTGGGCCGTAGCCCTCGACGCTCACCACGCTGTCCGCCGCCAGCACGCAGAATTGACCGAACAGGCTGATGGTCGTCGTGGTCTTCACCCGGTAGCGGTGGAGGAGGTGCGGCGCGATGCCCGCTGCGGGGGCTGTGGCGGTCGTGGCGACGACTTCGGGAGCCGGGGGAGCCGTGGGCGTGGGGTCCTCCGCAGGGGCTTTCTTGACCGATTCCAACGTCTCGACCGGGACCGCGGGCTTCTTCGGGGCCATGTGGGGCTTCCTTTGAAAGATGAGGGTGATGCTACTGCCGAGCAGGGGCTTTAGACCACATGCGAAAGGGAAGGCCCACCAGAGGTAGACCTTCCCTTACGCCTGCTCACAGCAGGTGAGGGGAATCTCCCCCCGCCGTGTGGTGCTGCTTACTCGCCGTGCTCGATCGCCAGCACCCGCTTGTAGCGAGCCGCATCGCCCGACGAAACGTCGGTGCGGACCGGCCAGTCACCCACGAACTTCCACGAGGTGCTGACGAGGTCCTGAAGGCGGTTCAGCGGAGCGCGGATGATGAGCTGGACGCGATCCGTGTTGACCTCGATGCCGTTGTTGCTGATGCGGGGCTCGCCCACCTTGCCGGTGATGCCGGCGTCGGTGATGAGCGCCGACAGGTCCTGATGGTACTCGTGGAGAGCACCCTGACCGACGAACAGCGCGCGGTGAATCTTGACGCCGGTGGTCGCGCCGGTGTTGAACAGCTCGCCGGCGAACGGGTCGTCCAGGGTGAAGGTCGCCGTGCTGCCGCCCTCCACGGTGTCCGACAGCGGGCACTCGCTGTTGCGGAAGAACACCGTCCCGAGCAGCGCGCCGAGGGCGAACTGACGGTAGATGAAGTAGTCGGGCAGCGAGGTCAGCAGGCGCTGGAACTCGGGGTCCGAGAAGATCTGCGCCTGCGACACGGGGTCGAGGTGGCAGTGGAAGTACCCGTCGCCGTACTCCGGCACGTTCTGCTGCCAGAAGCGCGCGACCGCAGCACGCACGTCCGCGAGGCGGAGAATGTCCGTCCCGGTCACGTCGTCCACCTTGTTGCCTCCGCCGACACGCACGATGCCCGTGCAGTCTTCCGCGAAGACGTAGGCGCGCGAAGCCACCGTCACCGCACCACCCGTGAGGGTGAGGGTGCCGGGCCCGATCTCGTCGCCCGCGGTGTCGGGGGTGTACCCGGTCACGGTGCGCGACACTTCAGCCGGAGCGCCGGTGGTGTCGAGCAGCTTGATCTTGAGCGGGTTGTTCGCGCTCACGGTGTCGAACTTCACCGGGCTGCCAGCCGGGAGGTCCGGGCGGCGAGCGCGGGTGAAGCCGTTGAGGCGCTTCACGCGGAGGGTGGTGACCGCGTTCTGGGCACCGTCCGCGACGGTCCAGCCCGACAGCGCCGCGTTGTAGAGCCGGTCGCGGACGACCCGGTTCAGCGTCTGCCCCGACGACAGCCCGAGCTGCTGGGCGTTCCGCAGGAACAGGTTGGCGATGGCGACGATGCTCGTCGGCATGTGGGTGTCGATCGAGTCGCTGTACTGCTGGAGCTGTGCGCTCCACTGCTCCGCCGAGAAGGTGGAGGGTGCGGGGTCCGAGCCGGGCTGCACCGGGCGCAGCTTGGGCTTGATGAGCCCCGTGCCGGTGAAGACCATGCTGTCGCCCACGTTCGCGGGCCACAGGACGGGGGACGCTTCGCCACGGAACATCAGGCGGGGAAAGAGCGCATCGTGGAACGCGCGCTCAAGGATGTTCTCCTGAACCAGTGCCCGGATGTCGGGCGACTGGATGATCGTGCTGAAGTCGGGCATGGGACAGCTTCCTCGTGAGTGTGGTTGAAGTGTGACTGCTGTGAAACGTGCGCTGCGCGGAAACTACATCAACTGCTGTTCACGAGGAAGCATCATCCCGGCTCAACTTCTACATGTGCGCGTTGAGCCCGCGCTTCCGCATGTGTTCTTCGTACTCCTTCGGGTTCATCTTGCGAACGTCCACCTGCGCGCCCTGGGCTGCCGTCGTGCTGACGGCTCCGGGCTTCGGAGCGGTCGCCGCTCCACCAGTGCCGGTGCCGGTCGTCGCCGGGCGGACAGTCTCCCCGAACAGGTACGGCTTCGTCGCTCGCAGACCCTCAAAGAAGGCCCGCTCGCTGAACGTCTCCAGCTTGGCCTCGTCCATGTTCTCCAGTTCGCGGAAGAACAGGCGGAGCCCGTAGTCCACGTCCTTGAGCCCGACCTCAACCGCGGTCTGGCGGAGCGAGACTTCGGCATCCTTCTCGTCCAGCTTCGTCTGGAGCGCCTTCATCTGCGCCTCAGTCTGCTTGTACCGCTGGGCGTAGTTGTCGCGCTCGCGGGTCGTCTTCTCCAGCATCCGCTCGAAACGGCCCTGGGCACGCCGCTCCTGCTTCGACTGGATGAGTTCCTGCTGCGACACGTCGTCGTTCGGGTCAGCCGCCGGAGCAGCCTGCCGGGGAGCCGGCGTCGGAGCCGCAGGCTTCCTCAAGCCCGCCAGCGCCCGGGTCAACTCGTCTGCCGAGCCGTACCCTGCGCCTTCAGCCAGAGCCCTGAGAGCCTCCTGCCGACCCTTCGCGTACTGCTCATCCTTGATCCGCTTCATCGCTGAAGTCGGGACCTGCATCGTCTGAGGCTCGCCGCCCGTCATCCCGCCCGCCGGAGGGGTGCCGCTCGTCGCTGCTGGGTTGCCACCCGGGACAAGCGGAGCGCCGCCGTCCGTAGGTGCTGAACCTTCCATCGTCGTCATCAAGTCTTCAGGCATGTCTTCTTCCTCGTACTGTCTCCGACTGATTCACCGCCGTCGTCTGCGTGGTGAGGGTGTCGAATCCAGCCTGTTGTGATTCCCGGTTGCCCGGTACGGTGAACATCAAGTGCGCGTGCGAGGAGCCTCGCTTCTGACCGGGGGAGGTCACCGCGTCGCGCGACGCGGGTGAAGGTCTTACGCGCGGTTGAACAGACCGGAGATCGCCGCGGTGGGCGACGGGATGTAGCGGATGACCACGCGGGTCACCGTGTTCGGGAAGGTCACGCCGGTGATGGTGCCGGAGGTGGTCAGGCCCGCGCCGGGAGCCGCGAGGCCCTGCACCGAGCAGATGCCGACCGCGGTGTTCGCGCCGCCAGGGGGCAGGAGCGGGGTCGAGGCGCTGTTGCCGGGCAGGTAGTGGCCGACCGAGGCCGCGGTGCCGGAGGTGATGACGTGGACCGACATGATGGAGAGCGCGCCCTCGGGCAGCAGGACGGCTGCCGCGGCGGTGATGGAGCCGGAGTCCCACTCCTTCGCCTGAAGCATGTTGCCGAGGTCCACCTTGGCAAGCGCATCCGCGATCTTGTTGGGGTCGGCCTTCGTCAGAACGGACTTGATCGTCTCAGCAGCGGTGGCGGTCGTCATGGTGGTGCTCCTGCGTGGGGAAGAGGTTGGTGGGGGACAGCAACAGCATCACGCCTTCTCACCCAAGAAGACGCGAACAGTCGTGGGAACGTCGGTGAGACGGGTCAGGTCGATGGCCGTGAGCGGCACCGAGTCCGACATCAGGATGAAGTAGGTGTCGAAGGGGATCGCCTGGGTCGCGCCGTCCGTGCTGGTGACGCGCGCCTTCACCTTGCCGCCGACCGCCTTGAGCAGCACGACATGGGCACCGGCCAGCGTTCCGAAGTCCACCGCGACCGGGGTGTTCACGGAGAGGTCAATCTCGGAGACGTGCTTGGCCTTGATCGTCAACGGCTCCTGAATGACAGCCGACACCCCCGCCGCGAAGGAGAGAGGCGACCCGAGCGGGGTCGTGCTGTAGCCACCACTGAGGAGGAACTGATCAGACATTGCAGCTCAGTGCGGAGCCCCGGGTTACCGAGGCCCCGCGGAGAACGAGGGGAAGGCTCAGGCACCCTTCAGGGTGTACGGCTTGGGGTCCGCGCCCTTGGGCATCTGCGGAGCCGAAGCCTCGCCAGCGCCGGCTGCGGCCTTGTAGGTGCCTTCCTTCGACTCCAGCGCCTTGATGGCAGGAGTCTCGGGGTTGCTCACCAGTGCTTCATTCGGAACGGTCATGTGCGACTCCTGTGAAAACGGCGGGGTTGTACTCGTGTCGAAGGGACTTGACCAGTGGGTGTTACTTGAACGGCGAGGGCTGCGTCGGCAGCGGGCCGGCGTCCGGGCTCTCCGGCTCGCTGTGCGTGTAGACGCCGCCGGGCATCCCGGTGCCGGTCGGGTGCCCGCCCTGGGGGTTGTAGTCCGGCACGCCCTTGAAGCCTTCAGGGTTGGTGCCGATCTTCTCCGCCTGCGTGCGCGGGGTGCGGGTGTTGGTTCCTGCGGGGCCTTTGAACATGGGTCACTTCTCCAGCTTGAAGGGGACTGCACCGGGCTGGGAGTCGAAGCCCTTGGGGGACACCTGCATCGTGCCGTCACAGGACGACAGCGGAACCGCCGGCACGTCGCGAAGCCCGTAGCCGTTGCTCGGCAGGTAGGGCGTCTCGACCTTGAAGGTGGACTCGCTGCTGGCGAACGGCTGCGGCACTGCCGTCTCCACGAAGGACGGCATCCCGAACGGGTTGGCCGAGTGCTCAGTCACCGTCACCGGCTGCGGCGAGTAGATCTTGATCGTCATTGGCGGAATCCTATGAGCGGGGGCTGGCGCTTACAAGCCAGCGGGAGGAGCGCCACCGGGCGGCGGCATCGCCGGAGCCGCAGCGGGAGCCGGAGCCGGAGCCCCCACCTTGCCACCGATGCGCTTGTAGACGTGCGCGACGACCGCCCACGGGTCCGGGTACTGAACGCCCGCGCCATCCGGGTCAACCGCCTGCACCGCGGTCGCCCACTTCTTCGCGTCCACGCCCGCCGGGGGAGCGCCCGAGGCCGGGTCGTAGCCCTCCAGCATGTCCATCAGCGCGGGGTCCGGGTTGGACTCCGCCTCCGCCGCGGCGTCCTCCAGAAGCGCGTCCATGGGGCTGCCACCGGCCTTCTCCGGGTGCTCCGCAGCCTCGTGCTCCGGGGACTCCGCCGCCTCGTGCGCGGGACCTTCAGCAGCTTCCTCCGCGGGAGACTCCGACTGCTCCTCTTCCAGGGACTCGGTGGGCTCGTCCGGCTCCTGCGACCAGCCGCCCATCTTCCCGCCGAGCATCTTGTACAGGTAGGCCGCGACCGCGAAGGGCTCCTCGTAGCGGTCCTCCGCCTCCGGCTCACCGAGGCCCACGGCGGTCTTCGCCTTCTCCCACGCCTCTTTGTCGGTCGCCCATCCAGGGGCCACGTCCATCTGCGTGATGTCGTAGTCCGCCAGCACGTCCTCCAGCTCGATGTCGCCGCCGGCTTCAGCAGCCGCAGCCGCGTCCTCGACCATCTGAGGAATGTCCATGTCGTCGATGGCTGCGCTCGGGGAGTTCGACTGCTTCGGAGGAGCAGCCATCGGAGGCTTCGCTCCGGGCTTCCCAATCACCGGAGCAGGCTTGAGCCCCTTCAGCTTGCCACCCATCGACGGCATCGGGGACTGCGCCTTCACGAGAGACATCAGCTTCGACTTGTCCACCGGCATGTGAGTTCTCCACGTTGAAGTTCTGGGCTCATACCACAGCCCGGGGAGCCTACTTCAAACCTTCCGCGACAGCTTCTTCCACGAGTCGAGCTTCTTCTTCAACTTGGGCGACACCCACGTTCCCTTCGCCGCCTTCGTCTCCGGGGCGATGGTGACAGAGTTCCGCGCCAGCCACTCCTTCTCCGGGGCCTTGGGGAGCGATGAGGTCTGCGCGAGCTTCTCCATGAACTGCTGCGCCTTCCCTCCAGGGACGTTCACCCCCGAGTCCTCTCTCACCTTGCCGCCGGCTGCCTTGATGTTGGCGTGGTGCTGCTCTTTTGAGAGCCCGGCGGGGTGCGCCACTTCCACCACCGTCGTCATCTCCTTCTCGTTCACCAACCCCTTGCTGGCGAAGTGCTCGTAGATCTCCTGTCCCAGCGCCCCGCCCACATCCCTCACCGGCACCTCGACCGGCCCCGACGACATCACCGAGTATTCCTTCTCGTGCTTCGTGTCCGTCGAGAGCCCGGGCGTTGCCGTGTGGGCGTAGAGCACCGCCTCCTTCGGAACCTCCATGGTGATGACCGCCTGCCCGAAGCCTCGCGCGATGCCGTCGTCGGACGTGAAGCAGTTGAGCGGGTTCAAGTTGAGGGAGATCTTCGCGTCGTCGTAGTGGACTCCGGCAGCCGCTTGAGCGACCGCAGCCTGTCGAAGCTCGCCAGCGTGCCCCGCTCCGACGCCCCGGTGCAGCATCAGCGTCGCTGGGGCGTCTGCAAGGGCAGCCTGCGTCGAAGCGTGGATCGCCATGACCGTTGCCCTCAACTTCGACTCCGCGCCGCTGGCGTCCGCGTGGGCCTCCACAGCCTTGTCCCGGTCGGGAGCATCTCCCACCACGACGTAGGGCACCGTCGCCATGTCCCGCCCGAGGAGCGCCGCCACTGCGCCCTGGGCCTGCGTGGCTGCCGGGCTCTTGGCGGAACCGGCCCAGCCGCGGGTCAACTTGTCCGCCAGTGCCGGGTCGCCGCCCATGTCCTTCACCGTGTCGAGGTACGCCTTGACGTTCTGGTCGCTGCCCACTGATGCCGGGCTGGCATCAAAGCCGTTCTTCTGGAGCTTCTCCGCCACGTCGTCGGTCTTCATCCAGAACCGCTGCGTGAACGTGGAGGTGCCGCGAGTGACCTGCTTGGACACCGCAACGAGGTCCCCGGGCATCAGTCCTCCGACTTGAGCCAGTCGTCATCGTCGGTGAGGCTGATCGTGCCGACGATGGAGGCGGTGCTGTCCCCGATTCCCGTGAGGACAGGCTTGGGGCCAGCGTCCCGGGTGCGCGCCTTCCGCAGTTCTTCCGACTTGGCAGCCGCGACGACTGCGGCGAGCCGCTTCTTCCAGTCCTTCAGGTCCACGGGTCAGCCCTTCTTGACGTAGACCTTCTTGCCAGAAGGCGACGTGTAGTAGGTGCCGCCGCGAGAGCCAGTCTCAGTGGAGGCGCTGGCCTTTTCAGCTTTGGCAGAAGCTACCTCCGCCTTGGCTTTGCCCTCACCCTTGCCAGCATCTTGATGGGCATCGGCGGCGGTCGTGTGAGCCTCTGCTGCATCCTTGTGCTGCGCTGCGATCTTGTCGAAGCCGGAAGCGCCATAGCTCTTGTGCAGAGCCGTGGCCTTTTCCGCTTCCTTGAGGTGCGAGGCCGCAAGGGCGTCGTGCGCCTCCGCCTCCTCCTCATGTGACTTGCCGATCGAGTGCTCTTGCGCCTTGCCTGAGCTGTCGTAGCTCGGCTTTTCCACCTTAAGCCTTGGGCCATTCTGCGCTCCCGCCCGGGAGGTCGCAGCGGCTGCTGCGCGAGATGCGAGCCCAGCCTTCGTCTTCAAGTCTTCTTTGGCGCTCGCAGTGCCGCCGCGAGAGCCAGTCTCAGTGGAGGCAGCCGCCTTCTCCTCTTTGCCCTCACCGAGCTTCTGATCAGCCCGGTTGGCAGGCGTCGCCTTCAGCGGTGGCTGGTCCGGGTTGGCGTAGGCGTCGCCGGTGTACTTGCCCGCCAGGGCGCGAGACGCTGTGTTGGCAGCCTTGCTGGCTTCATAAGCACGCGGGCTGTTGCTGGCGTAGGCGTCAGCCGCGCGGCGATGGCCGTCAGCGGCTTCCAGATGAGCGGCGCGCTTCGGGTTGTCGGACGCATCACCACCTTCCGCGTCGGCTTTGGCTTGATGGGCATCTGCTAGACCGCGGTGGGTGCTGCCCTTCGACTCGCGCACTCGATCGCCGCGGGAGGTCGCCCACGCCTGCGATGTCGGGTTCGACTTGTCAATTTCACGCATGGACTCCCCCATGCGCTTCGTCAGTTCCGCCTTCTCACGCCGCTCACGCATCACTCGGGGGCCAGTCGCCATAGGTCTTCCTCCTGTTACGCACAATAACCAAGCTGTGCGACTTGTGCAACCTACTTCTTGACGTAGACCTTCTTGCCCGATTCGGTCGTGTAGTAGGTGCCGCCACGAGAGCCAGTCTCAGTGGAGGCAGCCGCCTTCTCCTCTTTGCCCTCACCCTTGGCGACGCTGCTGGCCTTGTCCGCGGCAGCAGACTTCGACTCCGCACGGACTGACCCTTCACGGTGGGCCGACGCAGCCTCATGGTGGGCAACCGCCGCCGCTTCATGCGCTCGACCACCCGCGGAGTCTCCTGCCGCATGGGCCGCATCTGCGGCTTCTTCATGCTCCGTCGCCTTGTCCTCGTGCGCGTTGTCCGCGTCCTCACCGTATCGCGCCGCGTCCTCGCTCGTGGCCTTGCTGGCCTGCTCCGCTGCCCTCGACAGAGCTTCCTTTTGAGGGGAGTTCTCACGGAACGCGGTCGCAGCCTTCTCGTGTTTCACCGCGAGAGCTTCATGCTGGTCAGCCGCAGCATCGTTCCCTGCCGCGGCGTAATCGTCCGACTTGGTTTGATGGTCCTGCGCCAGATCGTCGTGCGCCACAGCAGCGTCTTCGTTGAAGCTGGCCTCGTCGTCGGAGAGGGCTTCCTTCTCGTGGTGCTCGTCCGTGCTGGCGTTGGTCTTCCCCTCCTGCTCGCTGGCCTTCGACGGAGCGTTCTCCGCGCGTGCCTTCGCCTCCGCCAGCCGCGTCAGTTGACGCCCCTCCGCACTGGCCCCTTCCTTCGGGGGATTCCTCTCCTTGAAGGCAGCCTTCGCTGCCGGGGTCAACTGCGCCTCCCACCTCTGGGTCTTCTCGTTGAAGAGGTGCGCCGCCTTGCTCCCCTTCTTCACCCCGGCGAACGGGTCTGCGTGCGTGTTCCCGCCGGCATCGGCCTTTGCCCGCATCTCCGCGCGCTCGTTCTCGGAAGGGAACTTCGACTGCGCCGCCTTCAGCCTTCTCGGGTTGCTTGCCATGAGTCACTCCTCAGTTGAAATTGGAACTCGTGCGCCGCCAACGTACCGCCACCCCGGGATGCCCCAGTCTGCCATCCATGGAGAGAGCACACTTCTGTCATTCGGTCGATTGGGAGGAAACTCCCACGACATGCCGACGAGCCGCTCAGGCACCGCCGTCTTGCCCTTCGCGTCCGGGTAGGGAGCCGTCGCCGGCATGTAGAACAGCCCCTCCGGCTCCGTCACCTGCCCGTGCATGGCGATGGAGTCCACGGCCACCCGGTCGTCCAGGGGCTGCCCGTCCTCGTCGCAGTGCTCCTCCCACCGCTGCATCAACTCGGGGATTTCCTCCGCCGACTCCGCGATGCCGTCCCGGTGGGTGACGTTGTAGGCGTAGCTCATCTCGGTGCGGACGATGCGCTCGCCCTGCCACCACTCGTTCTGGAGCGTGTCCTCGATTCCGTCGATGGCGTCGAGGGGCGTCTCCCCGGACAGGAGTGAGACGGCCAGCTTCTGCTCCACCTGCTGCGTGAGGTTCGCGCCGTACCGGGCGAAGGAGGTCTGGTGAATCTTCAACAGGGAGGAGCGGGACTGGTCGATGACGCCGGCGAAGACGCCCGCTTCCTCCACCGGAAGGATGATCTCCGAACCGGAATACGCACGCGACAACCTGGACACGGTGGAGGTCAAACCGTTCAACGCCGTTTCCTGCGCGGTGCGTGACAACGGGCCCATGTTTCCGGCCAGTCGTGCAGAGATTTGCGCCTGTCCCTGTCGCACTTGCGCGAGAACGATCCGCTGCTGGTGTGCAGTGAACGTGTCCTTTTTGCCAGTGCCCACCAACTTCCGCAGCTTCCCGGTCAGCGAAGTCTGCGCGGCGTCGTAGGCGCGCTTCATCTTCGCGGCTGCGCCGTTGTTCACCGTCTTCGCCAGCCGACGCTGGTGCTCCATCAGCGTGCGACGGAACTCTGGGCCGGGCTTACGGGCCACGGCGGGGGGCCGCGGCGTCCAGCGTCGCCAGCCGCTCCTTCACCGTCGCCGTGCAGAGGGTCCTCAACTGCCGGGCCAACTCCGCCGAGCCAAGGGAGAACTGGGAGGAGTCCACGGTGAAGGACTCCGGCGCACTCATGGTCGCGTTCTCGATCGGGCTCTCGACCTGCACAATGACTCGGACTCGTAGCTGCATCGGTGTTGCCTCCGCAGAAGGTCTTGTGCCCCGGCTACCGCTTGCCGCCGTCGTAGGCGACCGCGTGCCCCGCCTTGACCATCTCGTCGTTCGCGCACACCCCGGAGGTCGAATAGAGCCGCGCGAGGAACCGCCCGTACTTCTCCTGCGAGTCTCTGCTGGTCTTCACGACCAACTCCCCACCGAGCAGCGTGGTGAGGAACTCGGCTGCGGCCTTGGCCTTCACCCGCTCCGTCTCCAGCGGGGAGTGAAGCTCCGGGGTGTTGATGCCCGTGAGCCTCACGCGCTCGTGCGTGTGGATGTGAAAGCCGAGGTCGATGTCCAGGTCCACGGTGTCCCCGTCCACCACCCTCACCAGCTTCGCGCGGTAGTCGAACATGGCTACTCCGCCGCGCCGCTCGGGACCTGCACGGAGAGCGTCGTCCCTGGGCCGCGGTCGATCTCCACGAGCATCCAGCTCGGACCCTTGGCGGCTTCCTTCTCCGCCTGCGTCTTGCACAGGTCGCACGCGCCGATGTCCGACACCTTCACCATCTTGCCGTAGGTGGTGTCGATGCTGGGGACGTAGGGGCCGTCCGGGTTGCTCGCGACGATGCCGGCGACGAACTCCGGGGCCCGCTTGAGCAACTCCGCCAGCGGCGCGAAGACCTTGATGCGGATGACCGCCGGGACGCCCTTGCACATGACGCAGTTCTTCCGAATGCCGAGGCGGCGGTGCATCTCCTGCGGCGTCTCCCGGCCACCAGCGAACTTCTTGAGGTGGACGACCTTCCCGCGGCGCTTGCTCATTTCGACACCCATGTCCGACTCCTTCGGTCTTCCTGCTGTTGAAGCTCTGCGGCGATGCGCTGGAGCTTCTGAATGTCCTGCTCGTAGGCGTTGAGGCGACGTTCCAACTCGTAGGCACGCCCGGCCAACTGGGCGCACTCAAGCTCTACCACGGTTGGCGGTCGGTTCGCGGACTCCCCGGTGAGCGCGACGCCCAACACGACTGCGGCGATGAGCCTCATCCGAAGCCCCCACCACCAGGGCGACCACCCATCGCCATGGCCTCAAGCTCGCCCTGCTGCTTGGCCGCTTCCGCTTCGATCTTCACCAGCATGGCCCCAACGTCCTCCACGCCGAAGAAGGGCGCGACGAACTTGGAGGCGTGCTCTTGGTCGATCAGCCCGCCGACCTTCGCAGCACCGGCTCCCTGCGCCGCCTGAACCACATCGGCAAGGGTGGGCTGGAAGTACCGCGGCCACCGCAGAAGCACCGTGCCGCCCTGCCCGGGCGTCCGAGCCACCGGCTGGGCGATGCCGTCCGCGCCAGCCACCATCCGCGGGGGCAGGTTCAACTGCTGGCGAACCATCTGCCCATCCGGGCCCGCGACCGGCGTGTTCAACTGCTGCGCCGCCTTGACCATCATGTTGACGAGCGGCTTGAGCCCGCGCTCCCCGTACTGCTCTCGGAGGATGTCGGACTTCGCCAGCATGGAGGAGAAGGCGCGCTCGATCTCCGTCGCCGTCGCCCGGCTGGTGTCCGGGTTCTCCAAGATGCACTGGGCGACTTCCAGGGCGTACTTCCGAAGCTGCTCGGCCAAGTCCAGCGCCGCCTTGGGACCGGAGCCGCTGACCTCAAGGAACTTCGCGTCGCCCTCGGGGATGCGGATGGCGTTGTCCGAGCCCGTCTTGATGGGCCCGTTCATCTCCGCCTTCGTCGTCATCACCAGCGTCGGGTCGCAGTTCGCGATGAGCGCCCGGTTGGCCTGAGCGATGAGGGCGTCGATGGACTCCACGAGATCGTAGACGCCGTGGCAGTCCCCGTCCCCGTCGATGTCGTCCTGCACCGGGAGGTTCTGCACCCAGACGACGGGGCAGAAGCCGAGGTTGTGATCGACCTGCGCCTCGACTTCCCACTTGGGCTCATCCCCGTTGCCGACCGGGACGACCTTGAACACCACGTCGGAAGTCTCGTTGATGATGCGGCGATACCAGAACTGCACCGTCTCGTAGCGCCCCGACTCCGGGTCACGCACTTCCTGGGGGAAGGTGTACCGCTTCTCGACCCCCTTGAGCAGCAGCGTCGCCCGGTCCTTGAACTCGGGGAACAGCCACCGCGGATCGTGAACCTCAACGGAGGGCTTGCCCTCCAGGAACTGGAAGCCGATGGCGACCGTCCCCATCGCCCCGCCGTACATGCGCGCCAGCATCATGCTGGGCCACAGCCGGGACACCTCGACCAGCGTGCTGATGAAGTCCTCCGTCTGCGGGTCGCCTTCGACGTGAAGCTGGGGGTGCTGTCGCTCGCTGAACAGCAGCCCGGTGAAGCGGTCCACGATGACCTTCGCCAGTGCGTAGGGGGCGGAGGGCCGGCGGAACTTCAGCGGCATCGACCCACCGGAGCCGTCCGTGAAGCCGGGCGGGAGGAAGCCCTGCGACGCGATGGCCTCCGTCTCAAGGCGGCTGGTGATGGGCCTGCCATTCCAGTCCACCTTGCGGGGGTCGTAGGAGCAGCATCGGTACCACGACCACAGCCAGTTCAACTCCTGCTGCCGGGCGCTGAGTCCCATGCGCGCCACCCGGTCCATGGGGGCTGCGCCGGAGTCCCGGCCTCCGAGCTTGCCGGAGATGCCATCGATCATCTTCTGAATCATCCCGGGTTGGGGAACGCCAGCCATGTCGGTGCTCCAGGGTCAGCTTGTGAAGTCCTGCGCGGGTGGGGCGTCGAAGACGTAGCGTAGGCCGCGGCGCTTCCTCTTGACGAGGGAAGCTCGCACGACGTTCCGCTTCAGCGGCGAGAGGTAGGTCGCCATCGTCACCCCGTCGAGGTGATCGAGTTCATGCTGAAGGGCCACCGCCAACTGCCCGTCGCCCTCCAGTTCAATCGGGCACCCGTTCTCGTCGAGGGCACGCACGCGCACCCAACGAGATCGCTTCACCTCCGCGGTGTAGCCGGGGAAGCTCAGGCAGCCTTCCTTGGCGGTGATGACACCCTCCCGGCTGACGATCTCCGGGTTGATGAGGCGGACGATCTCCTCAGTCTGGGCCTGCTGTGGCGCTCCAGGGGCGGGCAGCACCCTCACCTTGACCACAGCGAGCCGGAGCCCGAAGCCAATCTGAGGCGCGGCGAGGCCGGCACCCCGCGTGGCGATCATCGTCTCCACCATGTCGTCGAGCAGCCGGCGCACGTCGTCCGCCTGTTGCCCGGTCCACTGCCCGAGGTTCGTCGTCCCCTCCGTGGGCAGCATCGGGATGGCTTGCGCCGGGCGCTCCAGCAGCGGGTCCGGCCAGATGATGATCGAACGCTTCATGGTGAGGGCCTTGTACGTCTACCGAGACATGAGGTCCAGCCGCCCGCTCTGCACCCGGATGGAGCCCATGCGAGCGCCCTCCCGTGCGAACCACGACGCCATCAGCCGGTCGCCGGTGTGGGCCCGCGGGTCGTAGTAGAGCATCTCCGTCACCCACGCCTCCACCTCCGGCACGAGCGCGCCGTTCTCGTTGGGGATGATCCACTTGGCGTTCGCCATCTCCGTCGCCATGGACTCCACACCGAACTCCGGGTTCGCCTTGTTGCGCCCGGTGGTGAAGGGCCGGAGCGGGATGGCGTTGCCGTCCCGGGCGAACTGGAGGATGAAGTCCTGGGCCGCGTTGTTCTCCACGATCACGATGCTGAAGAACCTGCGATGCACGTCGATGAGCCGGCCCACGATCTCCGGGCCGCTCCACTTGCCGGAGGAGATCTCCAGCACCTCCCGCTCCCCGTTGGGATGCACCGCGATCGTGAACAGCACCGACTTGTCCGCCGCGGAATGCTTCTGCACCGCGAGGTCAACTCCGGTGTACGTCTTGATGCCGTTCGGCAGGGAGTTGAGCGCATATGCAAGTTTCCTGCCGTTGCCCTTTGCGAAGCAGCGTTCAATCCACTCCCGCTTGAAGCGTGCCTCGGAGTCGTCGCGGGCGACGCACATCATCTGGCGGGCGAACTCCAGGGGGCCCAACTCCGTTCGCTTCCGCTCGATGCGCTCCGCCGGCCACTGTGCCGTCCAGCGCACCTGATTGGTCGCTGGGTCGATGACCGGGTAGCGCCGGGCCTTCCAGTCGGGGTGAGCTGCCATGCGGTGCAGGAGGTCTTCCGGGTGGAACGCGGTGCCGATGACCCAGACCCGGGCGGTCGCGGTGAGGCGTCCGGCGAGCGTCGCGTGATACCAGTCCCAGAGTTCTTGCCGCCCATGAGCGGACCGGGTGTTCTCGTAGTCGAGCATGTCGTCCATGATGAGCAAGTCGATGCGGGAGCCGAGCACGTTGCCGTGGACGCCGGTGGCCTGCACGCTGGCGTCCTTCGACACGAAGGGCCGCTCCACCGTGATGGACCCGCTGCCCCAGGGCGTCCCCTTCACCAGCTTGGGGAAGACCTGATGTAGCTCCTCCGACTGCTCGATGTAGCGCCCCACCGTGCGGACGATCTTCTCCGCCTGCCCGTGGGTGTTGCTCACGACGCACACTCGCAGCGCCGGGTTGTTCCCCAACTCCCAGAGCACCCGTCCGATGCTCAACTGGTTCGTCTTGCCGGACTCGACGTGGCTCCAGATGAGGAGCCGGCTGCTCTCCGACGCCAGCCGCTGCCACTCCTCATGCACCGTGGACTGCACCAGTTGAGCGCCCTCCCGCTCATCCCGCATGACGTACTCCATGAAGGTGTCCGGGTCCTTCCGCGCCACCATCACGCGCAACTGCTCCGCCCCGTGCAACTCCTCCGCAGTCAGGGGAGACATCTCCGGCGGGGACCCTTGTGCAGTCGTCATGGCTTACCTGTCATTCAAACGGGTGGAAAATTGGAGGCACACCCTCCACGGCGGAGGGGACGCGCGCA
>Ga0315287_10000877_pt1 | contig 26873 bp, 20 predicted proteins | sample YL17G11_0_MG_FD_205037 | JGI IMG/M metagenome (GOLD analysis project Ga0315287, IMG submission 205037) | Sediment microbial communities from Yellowstone Lake, YNP, Wyoming, USA - YL17G11_0 | ecosystem: Environmental > Aquatic > Freshwater > Lake > Sediment | place: USA: Wyoming | collected... | reverse complement strand
AATGTCCAGGCCTTTCTGCAGGGCAAGTCCGTGAAGAAAGCGGTCTATGTGCCGGAGAAGCTGCTTAACCTGGTAGTGGGTTAGGATGCAGACGAAGAACTACGAAAAGCTGAGTCCGGGAGAAGTGACCAAGGCCGCTATCACCATCGGCGCGTTCGACGGCGTGCACATCGGGCACCGCGCGGTCTTCAAGACCCTGACCACTTTGGCCAAAAGAAAAAAATTGGTCTCGGTGGCCATCACCTTCCAGCCCCTGCCCAGGGAGGTGTTCGGAGAGACCCAGAAAAAAATCGCAATCCTCTCCTTTGAAGAGCGAAAACGAAGGATCGCGGAATGCGGGGTCGAACTCCTGGTCGTGGTCGACTTCGACAAGAAGTTCGCGGCCCAGACCGGCGAGGAGTTCATGGCCGACATGCGCTCGAAGCTGAACCCGGAGTTGATGGTGGTCGGGCATGATTTCAGTTTCGGCAAGGGAAAGAACGCGGACCTCATTTGGCTGGAAAAATACTGCAGGTCAAACCGGATCGGCCTGGAAGTGGTGGAGGCGGTGATGAGCGGCGGCAAGGCGATCAGCTCCTCGCGCATCCGCAGGCTCCTGGGCGACGGCGAGCTCGAGCAGGCCTCAAAAATTCTCGGGGAGCCTTACAAGCTGGACGGCGAGGTGGTGGCCGGGCATCACCGCGGCAAAGATTTGGGTTTCGCGACCGCGAACCTTGACTGGAAAAAAGAGCTGCTGGTGCCCTCCGGGGTGTATGTGGCCTGGGCCTGCTTTGATTCCGAGCGCTGGCCCGCGGTGGTCAACATCGGCTTCAACCCCACCTTCGGAGACCAGGAACTGGCCATCGAGGCGCACCTGCTGGGATTTTCGCAGGACCTTTATGGGCGAAAGCTCCGGCTCGCTTTGCTCAAGAAAATTCGGGACGAGATCAAGTTTGAGAATGTTGAGGACCTGATCGGACAGATCAAGAAAGACATATTGACCGCGAAAAAATACCTGGGAGTAAAATGAAGAACTGGAGGCTTTGGCTCGGGCTGATCATCAGCGCATTCTTCATTTACATCTCGCTCCGGCAGATCAAAGACCCCCATGCCTTCTTCAATTCCTTCAGGCAGATCCAGTTGTGGACCCTGGCGCCGACCGCGGTTTTCTACGCCCTGGTCATGGTCTCGCGCGCCTGGCGCTGGCAATACATCATGGAGAGCCAGGTCAAGGTTCGCTTCTCAAGCAGCATCAGCGGCCTGATCATCGGCTATGCTGCGAACAACATCCTGCCCTTCCGCGCCGGGGAACTGGTGCGCGCGGTCGCGGTCTCCAAACGGGAGAAGACGAACTTCAGCCCGATCTTCGCCTCCGTGGTGGTGGAGCGGATTTTCGACAGCCTGGCGGTGCTGGTCTTCCTGGCGGTGATTTTGATCTTTCTCAAGTTCCCGCCCGAGCATGAGGACTTGAAAAAGACCCTGCGCATGGGGGGCGTGGGCGCGCTCGCAGGATCGCTGGGCTTGATGGTCGTTCTCTATCTTCTTTTTTATTACCGCGAGAAAGCGCTTATCATCACCGGCAAAATATTGAAGCCGTTCGGCAAGAAGCTCCATGAGTTCGGCGTGCGCGAACTGGAGAAGTTCAGCCAGGGATTGATCATACTGGGCAAGCCTTCGAGGATGATCGTGGTCATGCTCCAGTCGTTTTTGGTCTGGCTGGTGAACATGGTCCCGATCTGGTTTGTAGGCATCGGTTTCGGGGTAAGGCTGGACTTTATAGGAACACTCCTCATCCTTTTCCTCGGAGCCTTCTCAGCCGCCATCCCCGCGGCCCCGGGCTTCATTGGAACCTTCCATTACATCACCACCAGAGGAATGTTATTTCTAGGGGTGCTCCCCCAGGAATCCGCGCTGTCATTCGCCATCGTGCTCCACGCTTTCTACTACTTCCCGACCCTGATCATCGGCCTGATCTTAATGTGGGCGCAGGGCACCTCGCTGTTCGCCCTGGAAAAACAGGCCGAGCAAGAGGAAAAAGCGGGAAAAGAGAATCAAGGATCTTAATCCGCTCTTTTTGATCTCTAATCCCTGACCCCTAATCCCTACTTGATCCCGGCGTGATAGCGCTGCAGGGACTTGACCTTGCCGTGTCCTTTCCGGTAAGCCTCGATGCCCTCCGCGGCGGTGATGGCCGCGGCCACGGTGGTGATGTAGGGGATTTTGTATTTGATCGCGGACTTGCGGATGTAGGAGTCGTCGTACTTGCTCTCTTTGCCCGCGGGCGTGTTGATGATCAGCTTGATCTCCTTGTTCATGATCGCATCCAGGATATGCGGCCTTCCATCCTGCAGTTTGTTGATCAGACCGGCCTTGACCTTGTTCTTCTTGAGCAAATCAAAAGTCCCTTTGGTGGCCAGGATGTTGAAGCCCAGCTTTTGATAGAGCTTCCCGATCTGGACCGCCTTGCATTTGTCTTCATCGTTGAGGGTGATGAGCACGGTGCCCTCAACCGGGAGCCGCTGTCCCGCGGCTTCCTCGGCCTTGTAAAAAGCGAGTCCGAAAGAATCCGCAAGGCCGAGCACTTCTCCGGTCGACCTCATCTCCGGGCCTAGTATGGGATCCACTTCCTGGAACATGTTGAACGGGAACACCGACTCCTTGACCCCGAAATGCCTGATCTTGCGGTGCTTGAGCTTGAGGTCCTTCAGCTTTTTACCCATCATGATCTCGGTGGCGGCCCTGGCCATCTGGATGTTGCAGACCTTGGAAACCAGGGGCACGGTCCGGGAGGCGCGCGGGTTGGCTTCCAGGATATAGACCTTGTCGTTGCAGATCGCGTACTGGATGTTCATCAGGCCGACCACATTCAAGCTGACCGCGATTTTTTTAGTGTATTCGGTGATGGTCTTGAGGTGCTTGGCCGGGATGTTGACCGGAGGGATCACGCACGCGGAGTCTCCCGAGTGCACGCCCGCGAGCTCGATGTGCTCCATCACCGTGGGGACGAACGCGTCGACGCCGTCCGCGATCGCGTCCGCCTCGCACTCCATGGCGTTCTCCAGGAATTTATCGATCAGGATCGGCCGTTCCGGCGAGATTTCAATGGCGCGCTCCAGATAATGCTTGAGCATCTCCTCGTCGTGCACGCACTCCATGGCCCGGCCGCCCAGCACATAGCTGGGACGCACCATGAGCGGATAGCCGATGTCCTTGGCGATGTCGAGCGCCTCTTTAAAAGTCTTGGCCATCCCGGAGTCGGGCTGGGGGATTCCCAGTTTCCGCATCACGACCCGGAAGCGGTCCCGGTCCTCGGCCAGGTCGATGGCCTCCGGACTGGTGCCCAGGATCTTAACGCCCGCCTTTTCCAGCTCGTTTGCGATGTTAAGCGGGGTCTGGCCCCCGAACTGGACGATCGCGCCCTCCGGCTTCTCCTTGTTGTAGATGGCGAGCACATCCTCAACCGTGAGCGGCTCGAAGTAGAGTTTGTCCGAGGTGTCGTAGTCGGTGGACACGGTCTCGGGGTTGCAGTTGACCATGATGGTCTCGAACCCGAGGTCTCTGAGCGCGAACGCGGCGTGCACGCAGCAGTAATCGAACTCGATGCCCTGCCCGATCCGGTTGGGGCCCCCGCCCAGAATCATTATCTTCCTGCGCTTGCTGGTCTTGACCTTGTCCGTGGCGTTGAAAGTGGAGTAGTAATAGGCCGCGTTCTCCACGCCGCTCACCGGCACCGGCTCGTATGATTTGATCACTCCCAGGGAGATGCGCTTTTCGCGCAGCTGTGTCTCGGACTTGCCGAGCAGCTTCGCCAAATACTTGTCCGCAAAGCCGTCTTTCTTGGCCTTGATCAAAAGCTTGTCCGGCAGGGCCTTGCCCTTGTATTTTAGAATCTCCTCTTCCAACTCCACCAGCTCCTTCATCTGGTTGATGAAGTATGGTTTGATAAAAGTCTTCTTGTAAAGGGCATCGATGCCCGCGCCCTTGCGCAGGGCCTCGTAGATGATGAACTGTCTCTCGCTGGAAGGCTCGTTCAATAGCGTCATGAGCTCGGGCAGGGAAAGCTTGTTGAAGTTCTTGACGAAGCCGAGCCCGTGCCGGCCCTTTTCCAAAGAGCGGATCGCTTTCTGGAACGCCTCCTTGTAGGTGCTGGCGATGCTCATCACCTCGCCCACCGCGCGCATCTGGGTGCCCAATTTATCCTGCGCGCCCTTGAACTTCTCAAAGTCCCAGCGGCTGAACTTGACCACCACATAGTCCCCGGAGGGCGTGTATTTTTCCAAAGTGCCCTCGCGCCAGTAAGGGATTTCGTCCAGGGTCAGTCCTCCCGCGAGCATTGAGGAGATGAGAGCGATGGGGAACCCGGTGGCCTTGGAGGCGAGCGCGGATGACCTGGAGGTCCTGGGGTTTATTTCGATCACGACCACTCTTCCGGTCTTGGGGTCGTGCGCGAACTGGATGTTGGTGCCGCCGATCACGCGGATTGATTCCACGATGTCGTATGAATATTTCTGGAGCTTCTTCTGGAGCTTCCGGTCAATGGTGAGCATGGGCGCGGTGCAGTACGAGTCCCCGGTGTGCACGCCCATGGCGTCAACATTCTCGATGAAGCAGACCGTGATCATCTGGTTCTTCCTGTCGCGCACCACTTCCAGTTCCAGTTCTTCCCAGCCCAGCACCGATTCCTCAACCAATATCTGGCCGACCAGGCTTGCGGACAGCCCGCGGCTGGCGACCACCCGGAATTCCTCCTGGTTGTAGACCAGGCCGCCGCCGGTCCCTCCCATGGTGTAGGCGGGCCGGATCACCACCGGGTAGCCCAGCTTGTCCGCGATCTTTTCCGCGTCTTCCAGGTTGTACGCGATCTCGCTCTTGGGCATGTCAATGCCCAGCTTGTTCATGGTCTTCTTGAACGCCAGCCGGTCCTCGCCCCGCTCGATGGCGTCAATCTCAACGCCGATCACCTTTACGCCGTACTTGTCGAGCACGCCTTTCCTGGCCAGGTCCGAGGACAGGTTAAGCCCGGTCTGCCCTCCCAGGTTGGGGAGTATGGCGTCCGGCCTCTCGACCGCGATGATCTCGGTGAGCGCGTCCGCGGTGAGCGGCTCGATGTAGGTATAATCCGCCATGCCCGGGTCGGTCATGATGGTCGCGGGGTTGGAATTGACCAGCACGATCTCGTAACCAAGTTTTCTCAAGGCCTTGCAGGCCTGGGTGCCGGAATAGTCAAACTCGCAGGCCTGTCCGATTATGATCGGCCCGGAGCCGATAATCATCACTTTTTTAATATCCTTCTGCTTCGGCATTCCCTACCTCCAATTTATTTATGCCTATTAAGCTTTGCCCCCGGGCAGCGGCTCTTCACTTCCGCCGCCTAAAGGCTCCGTGGCATGGACACTCCTTTCCATGCACCTATATATGAAAAATTTTTATATCCCCTGTCTCCACCCCTCGGTTAATCCCGCGTTTTCCATTGCCTGCTCCGCGAGCGCGTATTCGCCCTGACTGATCCGGCGCGACATCTCCGCGAATTCGAACACGCGGTGGGCCGGGAAATACTGGCTCATCAGGCTGATCGCGGTGTTTTTGGAAATTTCTTGCGCGATGAATTCCATGACCCCCCCGGTGCCCGCGTGCCCGTGCGGCAGCACCAGGTGGCGGATGATCAGGCCGCGCATGGCGATCCCGGTCTCGTCCGTGACCAGGTCTCCGACCTGGCGGTGCATCTCCTTGATCGCGGCGCGGTTGACCTCAACATAGTCCGGGGCGTTGGAGAATTTTTTGGCGGAGTCGTTGTCATTGTATTTCATGTCCGGGAGGTAGATGTCGATGATGCCGTCGAGAAGCCTGATCTCTTCCAAAGAATCATAGCCGCTTGCGTTATAGACGAGCGGGAGCTTGAGACCTCTTTCTTTTGCCAGGGCCACCGCCTCGATGATCCAGGGGACCATGTGGCTGGGGGTGACAAAGTTGATGTTGTGCGCGCCGCCTTGCTGCAGGTCGAGCATCATTTCCGAAAGGCCCCCGGCGTCGGTATCGTTGCCGTGCCCGAGCTGGCTGATCGGATAGTTCTGGCAGAACACGCAGCGCAGGCTGCAATGGGTGAAGAAGATGGCGCCGGACCCGCGCCATCCGGAAAGCGGGGGCTCCTCGCCGCGGTGGAGGTTGAAGCTGCTGACCTCGGGATGCGCCCCGGCCTTGCAAACCCCTTTCTCGCCCTTGAGCCGGTCGACCCCGCACTTGCGCGGGCAGAGCCGGCAGGGAGCGAGCAGGGACATAGCCTCGCGCACGCGCAGCTTGAACTCGGCCCTGCCCATGCTCAAATAGGCGGGCTGGAATTTTTCCTGCTCAGTTTTTTCCATCTCGCTCATTTGTAAAGTTCTTCCAGCTTCATCCTCGGATAGCGGTATGACTTCATGGCCAGGCCGCGCAGCTCCTCTATGAACTCGTCTTTGTTCAAGCGCTTTTTGCGCACCTGCTTGGCGCGCTCCAGGAATATTTTGCTGATGCTCCGGGGCAGGAAAAAAGTCGCCTCGCTGAAATAATATTTTTTATCGATGATTACTATCCTTCCCAGGAAGTAATCGCCTTTTTGCAGGCCCCGGCTCAGGCCCTGCGCCGGCTTGTATTTCTGGTTGGATATCAGGTCTTTGACCGCGGCCCTTTCCAGGTCGGCTGTATTTACAAGGTACAGGCTGTAATTCTGGTGGTTGATCTGCTTGAGGACTTCCAACTCCTCATCGGTGCATTCCGCGCCGCGGTATCTCATGAATTCGGCCCAGACATTCCCGCCGTTTTCCAGCTGGTGGTCAAAGATGAACCACTCGATGAAATTGGATAGCTCGACTTCCGCATTCTCGCCTTTTTCACCGGGAGCGCCCACCGGGCTGAAAAATTTTTCCTTGGCTTTGGCCAGTTCCCTGGCGAACTCCTGTCCGCCCGCATAGGCCTCCACCCTGTGCAAAAGTCTTAGCAGGACCTCTATCATTTTTCTTCCATCAACTCGACAAACTTATTGAACAGGTAGCTGGAATCATGCGGCCCGGGAGAGGCCTCGGGGTCTCCGGGTCCGTTGGGGAGAAGGATGCCGTCCGGTTTTTCCTTGAGGATTTCCTCCACGCCGGTCTTGGCCGGCATCACCCGGCAGGAGATTGCCCGGTCCGAGAGCATCGGAATCGTTTTTTTCTTTTTAGTCGCCATGCCGCTAGTCAATTTTAATCTGCCTTCCCGCCACAAACACCTTTTTCGCCCTGCCCGTGAGTTCAATTCCTTCAAAGGGCGTGTTCTTTCCCAGGGACTTGAAATTTTTCGCGGACACTTCCCATTTTTCATCCGGGTCGATCACGGTGATGTCCGCGGGGAACCCCGGCTTCAAGCTGCCGGCCTGGATGCCGATGATCCTGGCGGGGTTTACGCTCATCAGCTCGATGAGCCGGCTGAGCTTGATCCTTTTTTCCCTGACCAGCTTCAGTCCAAGCCCGAGGCTGGTCTCGATACCGGAGATGCCGAAAGCCGCGATCAGAAACTCAAGCTCTTTTTCCGCCAGGTTGTGAGGAGCGTGGTCAGAGGCGATGGCGTCGATGGCGCCGTCCGCAAGACCTTCAATAATCGCCTCGAGGTCCTCCTCCCCGCGCAGCGGCGGGTTGACCTTGGTATAGGTATTATACCCGCTCTCCTTCACAGCCAGCTCGGTGAGCGAGAAATAATGCGGGCAGCTCTCGCAGGTGATCTCGACCCCGCGGTCCTTTGCCTGGCGCACCAGCTCGATGGAGCCTTTGGTGGAAAGGTGCGCGAGGTGGACCTTGCCCCCGGTCAGTTCGGCCAGGATGATGTCTCTGGCGACCATGGCCTCTTCGGAAGCCGCGGTGATTCCGGCCAGGCCCAGTTCGGTCGAGATCCGGCTCTCGTTCATGACTCCGGATGCGGAGAGGTTCAGGTCTTCGGGATGAGAGATGATCACGCGGCCAAACGCGTTTGCGTATTCAATGGCGCGGCGCATGAGGTTTGAGTCCATCACCGGCTTGCCGTCGTCCGAGAAGCCAACGCACCCGTGCTCGGTAAGGGAGGCGATCTCGGCAAGCTCCTCGCCCTTGAGCCCCTTGCTGATCGCGCCGATGGGATAAACATTCGCCAGCTCAACTGCCTTGGCGCGCTCCATGATGTATTCGGTGACCGCGGGGTTGTCGTTCACCGGGTCGGTGTTGGCCATGCAGGCCAGGGAGGTGAACCCTCCGGATACCGCGGCCAGGGCGCCGGTGGCAATGGTCTCCTTGTATTCATATCCCGGCTCGCGGAGATGGGTGTGGATGTCGACCAGGCCGGGGGTGATAATCAGGCCGTCGAGCTCGATGACCCTGGCGTCGCTCACTTTTTCATTGGGCTTGAGCACATCCTCGACCTTGCCCTTTTCGATGAGCAGGTCCTTGTAATCGTCAATCCCCTGGCTGGGGTCCACCAGCCTCGCGCCTTTAAGCAGTTGCCGCATCTGGCCCTCCGCAGAATAGGTATAGCAAAGCCATCCTCACCGCGACCCCGTTCTCAACCTGGTCCAGGATCACCGAGAACGGGCCGTCCGCAACCTCCGGCGAGATCTCAACCCCGCGGTTGACCGGGCCGGGATGCATGATCAAAACATCTTTCTTGGCGTCCGCGAGCTTCTTCAGGCTCAGCCCGTAAAACTTGGAGTATTCCCGGGTGCTTGGGAAAAATTTTCCGCTCCCGCGCTCCATCTGGATGCGGAGCATCATGATCACGTCCATTTCCGGTATTAGCGGCTCGAGGTGGTAAGCGGCCCTGCAGCCCAGCTCCTCAATGCCGGGCGGGATCATGGTCGCGGGACCGACCACGAAGACCTCGGCGCCCAGCTTGGAAAAGCCGTAGATGTCCGAGCGCGCCACCCGGGAGTGGCGGATGTCTCCGACAATCGCTATCTTAAGCCCTTCGATATTCTTCTTGCGCTCGCGCACCGTGAAGAGGTCGAGCAGCCCCTGGGTGGGGTGTTCGTGGAAACCGTCGCCGGCGTTGATGATCGGGGTCGCCACCATCCGCGAGAGCAGCTCGGGCACTCCCGAGGCCTGGGCGCGCACGATCAAAAGGTCGGGCTTCATGGCCTCCAGGTTCCGGGCGGTGTCGGAGAGGGTCTCGCCCTTGGTGACCGAGCTCTGGCTGGACGAGAAATTGATCATGTCCGCGCTCAAGCGTTTTCCCGCGATCTCAAAGCTGGTGCGGGTCCTGGTGCTCGGCTCGAAAAACAGGTTGATCACGGTCTTCCCGCGCAGGGTGGGCACCTTCTTGATCGGCCGGTAATTGATCTCCTTGAAGCTTTCCGCCTGTTCCAGGATGAACAGGACCTCCTCTGACGACAAATCCTTCAGACCGAGCAGACTGGATACGCTCAGTTTCACGATTGCTCCTTTGTTCCTCCGGTTTCGATCAGCTCAACCTTGTCTTTCTTTTCCTGGGCTTCCAATGTCACCTGCACCAGGTCGGTGCGGGAGGTCGGGATGTTGCGGCCCACGAAGTCGGCCCGGATCGGGAACTCGCGGTGTCCGCGGTCGATGAGCACCGCAAGCTGGATCTGACGGGGTCTGCCGTAATCGATGGCGGAGTCCATGGCCGCGCGGATGGTGCGGCCGGTGAACAGCACATCGTCGACCAGGATCACCAGCTTGTCCTCGATGGGGAAGTTAATCTCGGTCTTGTGCACCTCGGGCTGGTGGCTCATGTGGTAGAGGTCGTCGCGGTACATGGTGATGTCCATGAACCCGCAGGGCACGGGCTTGCGCTCGATCTCCCCTATGATCCCGGCCAGCCGGATCGCGATCTGCTCGCCCCCTCGGCGGATGCCGATCAGGACCAGGTCCTTCACGCCCTTGTTGCGCTCCACCACCTCGTGCGCGATGCGCATGAGCGCGCGCCGGATCGCCTCGCTGTCCATGACTTTTTTCTTTTTTTTCATCTCCGCCCCTTTTTCAGCAGTCAAAAAAAAACCTTCTCCTTTGCGGAGAAGGTCTTTGCTTTTTTTCAGTTTTTTATCCATTTCGCCCTTTCCGGTCTCACCGGACCAGTTTAAAGGTCAACAGGAAACTACCACTTTTTTAAAAGTTTGTCAATAGGTTTTTTGAAAAAAATATTTTAGGAATGAAATGGTGATTTTTCAATCGGGCAGTTTCTTGACAACTGCGGATTAGTGGTGGAAGATTATCGTATCTTGTTTTTGGGGAGGAGATAATGAAGCGGGCATATAAATTTTTGATGGCGTTGATTTTTGCGGCGGGCGTTTGTGTATTTTTGTCATGCGACAGCGGAGGGGGCAGTTGCGTTGACAAGGACGATGACGGGTTCGGGGACAATTGTTCCATGGGCCTGGACTGCAATGATGACGACCTGACGGTATATCCCAACGCCCCGGAGCTTTGCGACGGCAGGGAGCACCGCTGTCCCGGCGATGCCGGCTTCGGCCACATCAATGAAGGGTGTCCGCAATAATCGAGCCCGGGGCTTTTTGAAATAATTCCCGGTAAAGAATGCAGAGGGCGCCGTTAACACCGGCGCCTTTTTTGCGCTTTGATAGTTCCGGCCGAGGTCCGATTTTTTGGGGTCAGGCCTCTTTGCAGATGTCCCGGCCGGGTTTTCGTAGGGGCAGGGCTTGCCCTGCCCTGCCCGAGGGCGATGCAATCCCGCCAAGGCGGGACCCTACCAAGATATCGCGCAGGGTTGATGAGGCCAGACCCCTCAGATTTATGATGGAAAGCGTTTTGGGTTCGTGATATATTTAGGCCAATAAACAGGCCGGGAGGATTTTACTTATGGCTGAGATCAAGGCTTTTTTTGTGCCCCACACTCACTGGGACCGTGAATGGTACCTTCCGTTTGAGGTGTTCAGGGAAAAGCTGGTGGAGCTGATCGATAAGCTGGTTTCGATCATGGACTCGGACCCGGACTGGCGTTATTTCTTGCTGGACGGCCAGACCATAGTCCTGGAGGATTATTTTGAGGTGCGGGGCGAGAACCCCGCGCTCCTGAAACTGATCAGGGAAGGCCGGATCGGGATCGGGCCGTGGTATGACCTCCCGGACGAGTTTTTGGTGAGCGGGGAGTCGATCATCCGGAACCTGCGTCGCGGTTTCGCGTTGTGCCAAAAGCTGGGCGTGGAGCCGGTCAAGCTGGGATACCTCCCGGACATGTTCGGACATATCTCGCAGATGCCCCAGATTTTCAGCGGGTTCGGGATTGAGGACTCGGTTGTGTGGCGGGGCGTCCCGGCGCTTTCGAGGAACCAGTTTTTCTGGAAGTCCCGGGACGGGAGCCGCGTGTTCGCGGCGTATCTCCCGCTCGGGTACGGTTTCTTTTTCGACCTGCCGGGGAGCGCGGAAGAATTCGTCAAGCGTTTTGAATTCATGCTTTCGTATTTCACGCCCAAGGATGCGAGCGGGGTTTACCTGGTCCAGCCCGGTACCGACCACTGGTCTCCGGACCCGGCGCTTTCAACCATGCTCAAAGAAGTGAACGCACTCAAAACGGACTGGCAGCTAAAGATCAGCGGGCCACAGGATTATTTTGCGGAGATCAAACCGAGGGCGAAAGACCTGCCCGAACACACCGGAGAGCTGCGCTCGTGCGAGAACACCCAGATTCTTCCGGGCGTGGCCTCGGCCCGGCTTTACCTCAAGGAGATGAACCATCGCGCGGGCGCAACGCTCGAGAAATATCTGGAGCCGATCGCGGTTATGAACCGGCTGGCCAAAGGCGCGGACTTGACCGACCGTCTTGATTACCTCTGGAAACTTCTCCTTTCCAACCACCCGCACGATTCCATTTGCGGGTGCAGCGTGGACGCGGTCCACTCGGAGATGGAGACCAGGTATAAAAAAATTTTCGAGCTTTCAGGAGAGGTGCTCGGCAAATGCCTGGCAAGCGCGACGGATGTGAAGGCGCCCAGGGTGGAAACCCTTTCGGTCTGGAACCCGGTCGGAAAAGTCAGCCCCGCGGTGATCGAGTTTGAGGACGAGGTCTGGGGCAAAAATTTGGCGCTGGAGTCCGCGGAAGGGAAGAAATACGCGCTCGAGCGGGTCGAGCGTCTTTCCAGGGAGGAGCTGGCTTTCCAGACCAGCGCTCCGGGCGCGCTCGCGTTCGTGACGCTCTGCTGGTTCGATGTTGAGCAGGTGGCGGGATATTTCATCAATGAGATCAAGACCAGGAAAGAGGGCGGCAAGCTTTTTGTGGACCTTTATGTAAGTTCGCGCAACATGAATTTTCCGGTAAAAAAAGAACTCGCAAAAATTCAGAACATAGTTGACCGGGATAAAACAACGGAGGTTATTTTCAAGGTGTTTAAAAAAGCCAATTACCGGAGCATCGCGGTCCTGGACGAGTTGGACGGCGCGAGCATGACCACTTTCAGGGTCAGGAAGGAAAAGCCGGACTTGGCAGGAGTAGCGGAAGTCTCGGCCTCGGAACGAGCCCTGGAAAACAAATGGCTGAAGGTTGAGGTTGAGGGTTCCGGAAGGGTCAAGGCGCTGGACAAGGAGAGCGGCAAAGAGATTGTGATGGAATTTTCGGACCGGGGCGACCGCGGGGACAGCTATAATTTTGACCCGGTGCCGGGGGATGTGGCGGTGAAGAGTCCGGCAAAGTTCCGGGTCAAGCCGGGGCCATCGGGAAAAGCTTTCGCCAGTTTGGATTTGGAGCATCATTACAAAGTCCCGGCTGCGCTCGATCAGGACCGTAAAAAACGGAGCGATAAAAAAACCTCGATAGTCCTTTGCACCCGCATTTTTCTTTATGCCGGAATGCGCCGCGTGGATTTTGAAACCGAATTTGAAAACACGGCCCGGGACCACCGCCTGCAGGCCGACTTCTGGTACCCGGAGCTGGTGGATGATTACTGGGCGGAGTCGGGCTTCGACCTGGTCAAGCGCGCAATCGTGAATGAGAAATTGCCGGAGCAGCCGGAGATACCCAATCCCGCGCAGTTGATCCTGGGCATGGAGACCGCTTATGCGAGCAGCCCGATCCAAAATTTCGCGTGCCTTTCAAAAGACGATCATGCGATGGCGGTCGCGGGGAGAGGGCTGAAGGAAGTTGAGGCCGGCAAAGATGACAAGGGCGGGCGCTCGCGCCTGAGCCTGACGCTTTGCCGGAGCATCGGCTTTCTGGCCCGGGCCGACCTTAATTACCGCACCAACCAGGCCGGGCCCCCGCTTGAGGTCCCGGACGCGCAATGCCTTCGCAAATTCTGCTGGAAATATTCCCTGATTTTTATGAGCGGCCCGGTTGAACAAGCGGATGTTTTCGCCAACGTCCTTCATTTTGTTTTTCCAGCCCTGGCGTTTCCGGGAAAACCTTTGGCAAAGATGCCGTTTAAAATGCGCGGCTCGAAAATTCTTTTAAGCGCGCTTTATCCGAGAAAAGACGGCAAGGTCATCGCGCGCTTTTTCAACTCCGGTTTCCAGGAGGAAAAGTTGGAGCTTGAGCTTTCTGAAAATGTGGAGGATGCCGCGCCGGTCAATCTTGAGGAAAAAAATATTTCCCGACCGGACTTGAAAAAGAGCGGGGCAATGCTGGAGGCTGTTTTGCGGAATGGCGAGATTTTCACATTGGCCTTGAAGATGAAATGAGCAAAGATATTTGTCACCGGACAAGAGTGTCCGGTGCCACTGCAAGAGTGTCCGGTGCTCCCACAAGAGTGTCCGTTGCACCAGTGCCTGCTGTCCAGGGGGTCTGTTGCCCGAAGGAGTGAAAGACATGAAGATTTTTGAAAGCAAAGAGATGATTGAAAAATGCGGTCCGTATCCGCGCGGGAGGCGCGAGGTTTTTTGTTTTTCGGTCGGGAATGATTTGGAGGCTCACGGCCCGGCCCTGCCTCCGGAAACTGACAGCATCATGGCGCGTGCGTTCGCTTATAATTTTTCCGCAAGGTACGGCTCGTATTATGTGGCGCACATACCGTATACCAGCGACCGGGTGGGACCGATCGCGCTGGACTGGTCTCCGTGTTTCATCGAGTGGAATGATTTTGTGGAAAAGACCATTGCGTTCATCAAATGGCATATCGGCAGACTGCCCTGGGCGCCGGAACGGATCGTGATCTTCGCGGGACACGGCGGGCTGATGGAACTTTTCTCGATGAACGAGGAGCTTTCCAAAAGACTGGGCGTTAAAGTCCGCACCGGGTTCGTGGCCGGAGTGGGCCAAGTGCAGCTCCCGGAAAACCTGGAGGCCAGGGATGCGGTGGAAAAAATTCTCTCGGGCGCAGGCGAGCACGCCTACATCCTGGAACATTCCGCGGCCGCGGCGCTGGGCATCCTGGACTGGGAGAAACTCGAGATGCTGAACCGCGAAGCGGCCAAGGACCCGGAGTCGGTCTTGAAGAAATGGCCGGCGCTCGCGGGCCTGGGCGGGTATATTTTGTTCGGGGACAAGTCGCGTTACCAGCCGCTCCGGGACGCGGGCCTGGAATTCGTGCTCAATGATTTCCTGAAGCGCAAAAAAATCGTGGCGAGCAAGGAACTGGGAGCGCTTTTGCTGGAGGGCGCTTTAAATACCTCTCAACTCTACCTGCTCTAGAAAAAAAGAGGGCCGGGAAATCCGGCCCTCTGGTTTGCCGACTAATCCGGGTCTATTTAATTTCGGGCAGCCTCACCCTTTCTCCGATCTTGAATTCCTGCACGCTGTAAGTGACCATTCCCACGCTGGTTTTTTCTCTGGCGTCCAGCACCACGACATTCCCGATTATTTTGTCGGGCAGGACGGTCTTGGTCTTTTTCTTGGTTAGTTTTGAGCCGGAAGTGAATCTCTCTCCGGGCAGGTAGGCCTCTAATATGGCGCCATTTTCAATGCCGTCTTTCTTGCCCAGGTTGATGTAGACAATGTCGTTTTGCGCAAAAGACGGGGTATCCCGGCGGTTATCCACGATCATCCCTTCTGCTTTCTTGTTGATGGTAATCACCGAGACTTCCGTGCTCAAGGGCGGCACATACGGCCTGATGAAATCGCCCGGTTCCATTTCATAATAAGAATGAACTATCTCCGCCTCTGCCGCGCCCGGGGTCAGTTTGACGATCTTGATTTCGCCGTTGTTAAAAATCTTGTACCCGATTTTTCGATGAGTGACCGGGTCCCGGACTTGGTGGGACACCTCGAACACGCTGAAGATGTCTCCTTCCTTGAGCGCGGATGAAGATCCGACGTTGATAAACACATGGTCCCAGGTCCCGCCATAGTTATGCCCTTCATTCATCTTGAGTATTTTTCCCGCTTTTTCCAGGACCCCGGCTTCGATCCAGCCGGTCGCCGCGACTTCTTGGTAGGTCACCTTTTTCACTCTTCCTGATTCATCCAGGACCACCTTGGTTTCTTCGCCCGGTCCGGTTACCCCCGGCTTTTCTTCCCCGATCTTGGGAACCGTTTCCACCACCGGCGGCGTCAGCTTTTCGCTTTCCGGGTAGAGATTGATGACATCGCCGGGATAGATGAGTTTGGGGTTGATGATGAACTGGTTGCGCTCCCAAATCTTGGGCCAGTAATAGGGGCTGTTCAAGAAGCGCCGGGAAATGTCCCACAAGGTGTCATTGGGCTGGACCACATAGATCAATTTCTTGACGGTCTCGGTCTCATCTCCGGGAGCAGCCCCGCTGGATGCGGCCGGCTTATCCGCCTGCTGCGCGTAAGCCAGGCTGGCCACGATAAAAATTGCCGCTGTGCCTATCAACTTTTTCCACATATTTCTCCTCCTTGCTTTCCAGGCTCGGCTCATTTCTTAAGTTTTTCCTCTGCCAGATTAGCATAATTACTGTAAGGATACAAGGATATCAATTCCTCAAATATCTTCTTGCTTTTATTTTTATCTGTTTTCTGATAAATCTCCCCGGCCTTGAACATCGCCTCGGGCGCCTGATCGCAGGTGGGATGATGGTCGGCAAGCTCGAGGTAAGCGCCGGCGGAACCCGCCGAGTTCCCCGACTTGGCCCGGATCTCGGCCAGAGAGATGTAAAGCACGCAGGCCTCTTTTTCGGAAGGATCGGAATTGAGCCGTTCCTTGACCGCGGCCTCGGCCTTACTGTAATTTTTTTCATCCACCAGTTTTTTTATTTCCGAGTCGGAAAGCGGTTCGGCTTCAGCTCTAGGGCTTTCCGGGATTTTCAATTCGGTGACTTTATTCTTGTCAGCCGGCTTTGCCGGGGCCTTGCCTGCTTCTTCCTTGATCAATATTTTCGGGTTATTGGGATTATTCTTGTCGTCCCCGAAGCTGATCACTTTCTTGGTCTGGGGCGGGCTTGGTTTTTCGGGGGCTGGCTCCATTTTTACCACCGGCAGATTATGGGCGTTATCTTTGTTAGTGTCATTCGGCGCCGGCTCTTTGGCCACCAGGTTCTCTTCCTTGATCTGCTCGGGCTTTTTGGCCGCAAGGTTTTGGCTCTTAAGTTCCGCGATGGTTTTTTCCATCTGGTCCAGCCGGGTGATCAGGAGATCGAACTTGGCGTTCAAGTCATCGATCTCCTGCTTGATGCGGACGTTCTCTTCCTTTACCCGGATAAGCTCTTCGTCCGGGGCTTTTTTGTCTTTGTTATCCTTGGCGGCGGGAAAAGAGGCGGCCGCGGATAAAATCCCGAAGGTCAGGATCAAAAGGATTCCCGAATAAAATTTTCTGCTATACATACCCTTCTTACAATTATATCTTTTTCTTTGCAAAAAAGTCAACTAAAGGCCTTGGGTATTTATTTTTTAGCGGTTTTTATGGGGAATTTGAAAGAGATCGATAAACGCGGGTTCTTGCGGCAATCGGGCAGGAAAACAGGAGTTTGAGGCGGTTCCGGCAGGAATTCAGCCAAAATTCAGGGTCCGAGGATTGCCGCCAGGTTCCCATTGTAGCTGATGTTCTTGTCCGGGGGCAGCAGTCCCTGGAGGGTGGGCACTTTTCCCATGAATTCCGGGCTGGGGTCGATCTTCGCCCGGAACTGGATCTGGCTGGACTTGAGAGCAGCGTCCAACTGTATCTCGCCTTTGCCTTCACAAGGAAGGTCCGGGCTTTTGACCTCCAGGGTTTTGATGTCGGCCTTGCCCGAGAGCACGGACACATTCAAATTCACCGCGTTCAGTTTTACTTCCGGGACCTGGAAACCGTGGTACATGAAAGCGGGGAGTTTGCCGGGTCCGAATTTGGCCGTGATCTGTCCCTTCCATTTCTTGGGGTCATCTTTGGGAGTAAGATTTAAATCCGCTTTTCCGCTCAGCTTGGCCATGACCCAAAGCGAGTTTTCCTTGCCCGGCTGCATTTTGCTTAAATCTATGTTCTTGGCTTCAAGGTCCAACACCCTGCTCTTTTTGCCCTCCACAACTTTTCCGGAAAGGGTTCCGTCGTAAAGCGTTGCCGAGAATTTCACTGACTGCCTGCCCAGGACCAGGGGCAGGAGCGAGAGCCGGGCCTTGATCTCCTCGATTTTGACGGGAGTAGCGAAGAAAGGGGTTTTGAGCACCACGTTCCGGGATTGTACTCCGCTCAACCGGTATTTTTCCAGCGCGTCAGGGATCTCAATTTGATAACCGAGTTTCAAGGCCTCGCTGATCAGGCGCGGCTTGACAATATGGTTGGCGTCAAAGGTCCAATATAAAGAAAGCAAAAACGAAAAAATAAAGAACGCCAAATACCCGAGCGCGGTCAGAATATTTTTTCTCATCTTTTTTCTCCCGGGAAAAAACTACCCGGCTGCGGCCTCTGATGGACTGGCTCCTTGGGCTTGAGCCCGCCCTCTTTTGCCTTGTAAGCGGAAACCCTCATCACCACATCCAGGGTGCTGCTGTTGTCAAAGCGGGTTTTGATGGAGAGCTGGCCGATCCTGACCAGGCCGGGAAGCGCCTCCACCTTCTCCATGAACCTGACCAGGGACACCAGGTCGATTCTCTGGAGGGTCAAGTCAACATAGTTCTCGTCCAGGTAATCGTCCCCGGTCGACTCTCCCGGGTCCATTTTGATCACGCTCGGCTTGATGCCCGTGGAGTCTGAAAGCTCGTTGACCTTTCCGTAAATATCGAAATCAGGAGGCCGCTGCGCAAGCCGGCTGTCGGTCTGGTCCAGCAGCCTTTTTATCTCGCCATACTGCGCCGCGGTTTCCAGGAACACCTCTCTTCGCTCGGTGACCTGGGTGATCTTGCTTTTGCCGGCTGCGGGTTTCTTTTTGCCGCCGGTGACGGAAAAGATCAGCGCGACCGCCACGGCGCAAGCGGCCGCGGCCATCACAAAGATGCGCTCGCGGGGCTTAAGCCCGTTGTAATAGGCCTTGAGCTTGGCAAAAATTTCCGCGAGCTTATTCACCTTTGATCTCCGCAGGGTTCTTGAGCTCGATCGATATCGCAAAATTGACCTTGCCGTTGGGTCCGCTCCGCGAGTCATCAAGGTTAACCTTCTTGAAAAATTCCACCTGGCCCAGCCGGTCAACAATGTCCTTGGCGCGCGTAAAATCCAGGGTTTCACCATCCAGCCGCAGCTTGTCCTTGTTGTAGCTGAATTTGGAAAGCTGGTAGCCCACATCTTTGGGGACCTTGTCCCCGATCGCGGCCAGGCACTCCACAGCGGTGGGATAATATAAATCCTTGCTGGACTTGAGCCGGGTTTTGCCCAGGGTGAAGGCCTGCTTGAGTTGGCTGACCGGGTCCGAGGGTTTGGCGCCCGGGAAGATGGTCACATATTTCTGGCTGATCTCCTGGTTGATCTGCTTGGTCTGCTTGTTAAGCAGGCTGTATTGGGTGCCGGCCTTGGCAATGCCCAAAATCACCATGACCAAGAGCAGGGCCGCGGGGAAAGCCAGCTTCCGAAAAGGGACTTGATACTGCGCGCGGTGTGCGAATTCTCCTTTGCGGAAATTGACCTGCCTTTTGCCTTCCTTGCTCAGCCGCGCCAACGCCAGGCTGATCGGCTCGGCCAGGAGCACCTCGTTTTCCGGGCTGAATTCAAATCCCGGGACGCGGCTGATCCAGCCCGGGACCCTGAATTTGGAGGCCGGGATGCCCAGGTCCCGCGAGAGAAAATCCTCAATGCCCGAAATGTTCGCCCCGCCTCCGGACAAGACCAGTTGCTCGAATTGGGGAGGCAGCGTCCCGCCTTTGCGGTTCCGCTCATACCAGTGCAGGGTCTGCTTGACCTGGGCGAGAAGGGGATAGAGCCAGTCGCGGATTATTTTCGCCTCCGGTCTTTCGGAGTCCGCGGAGATGTCGGTCTCGATGAGGAATTTTTCCGCGCGCTCCGTGCTCACGGAAAGCCGGCCCGCGAGCCTTGAAATCAAATCGCCGGTGCCCGCGGGAATGCGGCGGTATAAAAAGGGCGCGGAGCCGAGAGACCCCACCAGCATGGTCCGGGCCGCGCCGATCTCAAGCCAGAGCCTGGGCGCCACCGGGTCTTTTAATGCCAGCAGGGGCAGAGTCAGGCATTCCACTCCCGTGAAAGCAGGGTCGAAATAAAAACTTTTAAGCTGGTTAAGGATGCCGGAATATTTATTGCGGTCGATCAGGAAAGTGAGCACCGAGTTGGCTTCGGCTCCGGCAAAAGGAGGCAGGAAGTCCACCAGGTAGTCATCGATGGGGAAGGGGAAGAACCCTTCGGCCTCCAGCCTTATCACCTGGTTGATCTTTTTAAGGTCTGAGAAGGGGAAATCGATCTCGCGGTAAAAACAGATCTCGCTGGGAAGACCGATTGACAGGTCCGCGGCAAAGCCGCTGAGTTCCATCAGATGCTCGGGCGCAATCAGTTTTTCCGCGACCGGCTCCGGAGCAGGCGCGGATTCAGCGCCCCCTTGCTTTTGCTCAGCGTTTTCCGCGGATGCGGTTTCTTTCTGCGCCGCGGAGGCTTCTTGCGCCGGGGGCTGCTCCGCTCCCGCAGCAGACGCTGCTTCTACAGGCTTAGACTTTATGCTGAATAGTTTCTCCCGGAAATCTTCGTGCAGGTCCGAAATCCAATAATTGTGTATGCTGAACTCGCCAAAGCGAGCTTCCATCTCAACCGCTTTGAACTTGCGGTTTCCAACTGCCAAGCCTATGGTTTTTTGCGCCAAACTTTCTTATCCCTTATCCCTTGATTTTAGTTGTTTACTTATATTTTCGATAATCTTAAAGTAATTTACTTAAATTGTCAAATTTCCTTTATTTATTGGACACTAGAAATTGAATTTTGTTTGGAAAAAATCAATTTTTTCCCTTCCCGCCCCCTTTCGCGGTGTTTTTTTTTATTGATTATCCCATTTCCTTGTGCTATATTAAAATTATTATATAAACCGCCTAATCCCTTAATGGGAGCGGGGGAACCAATTTTGGGGCGTATCGCCGCAAGGCGTAGGACACTTTCCGGTCCAAGCCCGTCAGCTAACCTCGCAGGCGTCGGAGAGGACTACCTTCGGAACCGGTCCGAGGCTGATCCTCCAAAAAAACCGGGTTACGGAGGTTGTAAAATGGGTCCAAGCCGTTTTGGTCAACGGGTTCAAGCGTTCGGCCTTTGCAATGCCTGCCAATTATTCTTTTTTTTCTTTTGGACTATAATACTGGCGGGATAGGGAAGGGGGTCATAAATGCCATCGAATGCATGGCTTGAGCTTCTCCTCTTTTTTGTTGCGCTGATCACACTATCTCCGCTGCTGGGCCGCTTGATTGCGGCCGTGCTTCAGAATAAAACCGTTCCCTTTTTAAGCCGCGCTGAAAAAACCGTTTATTTCCTCGCCCGGGTCGACCCGGCCCGGGAAATGGACTGGAAGGAATACACTTTTTGTCTCCTTGGTTTCAACGCTCTCGGCATCTTTTTCGTTCTCTTTCTCCAAATATTCCAGCGTCATCTTCCCTGGAACCCCCAAGGCCTTCCCGATGTGCAGTTCCTGCTCGCGCTAAACACCGCGGTCAGTTTCGCAACCAACACCAACTGGCAGGCCTATTCGGGGGAAACCACCCTGAGCTATTTCAGCCAGATGCTTGGACTCACGGTCCAGAATTTTTTGAGCGCCGCCACCGGCATCGCTGTTATGGCCGCTTTGGCGCGGGGCATCCTGGCCAGGAAAAGCGAGTCCCTGGGCAATTTCTGGGTGGACATCACGCGCGCAACCATTTATATACTGCTCCCGCTCTCATTCATCCTGGCCATAGCACTGGTCAGCCAGGGCGTGGTCCAGAATTTCTCCGATTATCAGACGGTCAAGACGCTGGAAGGCGCCAGTCAGGTGCTGCCCATGGGCCCGGCCGCATCCCAGATCGCGATCAAGCAACTGGGGACCAACGGCGGCGGTTTTTTCGGAGTGAACAGCGCGCACCCGTTTGAAAACCCCACGCCGCTCAGCAACTTCCTTGAGGTCTTGTCCATTCTCCTGATTCCTTCGGCCTGCGCGTATGCCTTCGGGATTTTGGTCAAAAGCCGGCGCCACGGGATCGCGATCCTCTGCGCCATGTTCGCCATTTTTATTATCTGCCTGGCCGCGGCGCTCTGGGCGGAATCTCAGCCCAACCCCGCGCTGGGCGGACTGCCGTTCATGGAGGGCAAGGAAACCCGTTTCGGGATCGGTCCGAGCGTGCTCTGGGCAATGGCCACTACCTCGGCCTCCAACGGCTCGGTAAACGCCATGCACAGCAGCCTATCTCCGCTTGCGGGCGGCATCGCCATATTCAATATCATGCTGGGCGAAATAATTTTCGGGGGCGTGGGTTCCGGTCTTTACGGCATGGTGCTGTTTGTCGTGCTTACCGTTTTTATCGCGGGCTTGATGGTGGGCCGCACGCCCGAGTATCTGGGAAAAAAGATCGAGTCCCGGGACATTACCTACGCGGTGATCGGGGTGCTTCTGCCCGGGGCGTTCATACTGATCTTCTCCGCGGTCTCCCTGGTACTGCCCCAGGGACTGGCCAGCCTTGCCAACAAAGGGCCGCATGGCCTGAGTGAAATCCTTTATGCGTTCTCATCCGCGGCTCAAAACAACGGCAGTGCTTTTGCCGGGCTTAACGCCAACACCGCTTGGTACAACCTGCTTACCGCGCTCGCCATGCTGATCGGCAGGTTCGGAGTGATTATTCCGGTGATGGCCCTGGCCGGGAACCTGGCAGGCAAAAAATTCACGCCGCCTTCTTCGGGCACCTTCCCGACCGAGGGAGTCCTTTTTGTCCTGCTTTTGATCGGGGTGATAATTATTGTCGGAGCGCTCACTCATTTTCCCGCGCTTTCTTTGGGGCCGATCATGGAACATTTCTTGATGACAGGAGGAAGCCTCTTCTGAGGTGAAAACTATGTCCAAAAAAGCACAAAAACTTTCAATCCTCGACCCGAATTTAATCCGGCGAGCGGTGCTTGACTCATTCGTCAAACTGGACCCCCGGCTCCAGGTCAAAAACCCGGTCATGTTTGTCGTCTTTGTCAGCGCGATATTGCTGACTATAATTATTCTCAAAGACCTGCTGCAAGGCGTGTTTTCTTTTTTTAATTTCCAGATCGCGGTCTGGCTTTGGTTCACTGTGCTGTTCGCCAATTTCGCGGAAGCCATCGCCGAGGGCCGGGGCAAGGCCCAGGCCGACACTCTCCGCGCCATGAGAAAAGACACCCAGGCCCGCCGCCTGACTGGCGGCCGCGAAGAGCGCGTTTCCGCCAATGACTTGAAGACCGGAGACACTGTTGTCTGCGAGTCCGGAGATGTCATCCCGGGCGACGGCGATGTGATTGAAGGCATCGCCAGTGTTGACGAGTCCGCCATAACCGGCGAGTCCGCGCCCGTTATCCGGGAAAGCGGCGGAGACCGGAGCGCGGTGACCGGGGGCACGCGCGTGATCAGCGACCAGATCGTGGTCCGGATCACCGCTCCGGCCGGGCAAAGTTTTTTGGACCGGATGATCTCAATGGTTGAAGGTGCCAAGCGCCAGATCACGCCCAATGAACAGGCGCTTTCCATACTGCTGATCAGCCTCACCGTCATTTTCCTGCTCGCGGTGGGCACGCTCAAAGGGTTTATCATCTACAGTGAAAACGCCTCCGGGTCCAAGAGCTTTGCCACGCTCGCGGTCCTGGTGTCACTCATCGTCTGCCTGATCCCCACCACCATCGGCGGACTACTCTCCGCAATCGGCATCAGCGGCATGGACCGGATGCTCCGGAAAAATGTGCTGGCCATGAGCGGCAAAGCGGTTGAAGCCGCGGGAGACATCGATGTGCTGCTCCTGGACAAGACCGGTACCATCACCCTGGGCAACCGGATGGCCACCGCTTTCATACCGGTCACGGCGGTATCGGTTGACCGGCTTGCGGACGCGGCGCAACTGGCGTCTTTTTCAGATGAGACTCCAGAAGGCCGCTCCATCGTGGTTTTAGCAAAAGAAAAATATCAACTGCGCGGCCGGGAGCTCCCGGCCGGGACCAGGTTCATTCCCTTCTCGGCCAAGACGCGGATCAGCGGGGTTGACCTGCCCGGAGGGGCCGGCAAGGCCGCGCGCTTTGTGCGCAAAGGAGCAATCGAATCCATTAATGATTTTGTTGTCGAGTTGGGCGGGAAATTTCCGTCCGAACTCAAGGCCCTGGCTGACGAGATTGCGCGCAGCGGCGCCACGCCGCTTGCGGTGGCTGACGGGCCGGAAGCGCTCGGGCTGATCGTGCTTAAGGACGTGGTCAAAGGCGGCATCCGCGAGCGCTTTGCCCAACTCCGCAGGATGGGCATCCGTACGGTCATGATCACCGGCGATAACCCGCTGACCGCGGCTTCCATCGCGGCCGAGGCCGGGGTCGATGATTTCATGGCCGAGGCCAACCCGGAGGCAAAGCTTAATCGCATCCGCGAGGAGCAGGGGCTGGGCCATCTGGTGGCGATGATCGGGGACGGCACCAATGACGCCCCGGCGCTCGCGCAATCGGATGTGGGCGTGGCCATGAACACCGGCACCCAGGCCGCGCGCGAGGCCGGGAACATGGTGGACCTGGACAGCAACCCGACCAAGCTCATCGAAGTGGTCGAGACCGGCAAGCAGCTCCTGATGACCCGGGGCGCACTCACCACCTTCAGCATCGCCAATGATGTTTCCAAATACTTCGCGATCCTGCCCGCCATGTTCGCGGGACTTTACGTGGCCCGGGCCGGGGCCGGGGGACCTTTGTCGGTGCTCAACATCATGAGGCTGCATTCGCCCTCGAGCGCGATCCTGAGCGCGGTGATTTTCAACGCCCTGATAATCATAGCCCTGATCCCGCTAGCGCTGAAGGGCGTAAAATACCGGCCGCTCGGCGCATCGGTGATCCTGCGCCGGAACCTGCTAGTTTACGGCCTGGGCGGGCTTGTGATACCATTTATCGGGATCAAGACAATTGACCTTCTAATCGTGGCGCTGGGCCTGGTCAGGTGAGGAGATTGAGATGAAGAACCTGTTTGCGTGCGTCGTATTATTCGCGGTCCTGACCGTTCTCACCGGAATGGTCTATCCGGCAGCGGTGACCGCAGTCTCATATTGCCTGTTCTCGGAAAAAGCACACGGCAGTATGATCCGGGTCAATAATGTAACAACCGGCTCCAGACTCATCGGCCAGAAATTTTCGTCCCCGGCCTACTTCTGGTCCCGGCCCTCGGCCTCCGATTACGGCACCCTGCCCTCTTCCGGGAGCAACCTCGGCCCGATTAGCGCGGCGCTCAAGCAGCAGGTGGATGAGCGCAAAAAGAATTTGGCCTCTTATTTCTCAGGGACCATACCCGCGGACCTGCTGCTCGCATCCGGCAGCGGCCTCGACCCGGAGATCAGCCCGGAAGACGCGCTTGCGCAGTCCGAACATGTTGCAAAAGCCAGGGGCCTTTCCGTCTCCGAAAAAGAACGGCTGACCGGCCTGGTCAAAGACAAAACCCGAAGCCCGCAATGGCATATATTCGGAAGCCCGCGCGTGAATGTCCTTGAACTCAACATCGAGCTCGACCAGCGGTTTCCTCTGAACCGGTCCAGGGGGCAATGAATTGAAAAATTCTGACCAGCGCTCCAATCCGGACTTGCTCTTGAAAGCGGTGCAGAAGCAGGAGGACAAAGCAAGGCGCGGCAAGCTGAAGGTGTTCCTGGGCATGGCCGCGGGCGTGGGCAAGACCTTCACAATGCTGAGCGCTTCCCAGGAGTTGAAAGCCGGAGGCGTGGATGTAGTGGTGGGCCTGGTTGAAACCCACGGCCGGGCCGAGACCGAGGCGCTGCTAAAAGGGCTTGAGATAATCCCCCGCAGAAAAATCCCCTACCGCGATGTGGAACTGAGCGAAATGGACCTGGACGTGGTGCTCAAACGGCGCTCCAAGGTGGTGCTGGTGGATGAACTCGCCCACACCAACGCTCCCGGGAGCCGACACGCGCGGCGCTTCCAGGACGTGCTCGAAATCCTGGACGCGGGCATTGATGTTTACACCACCCTCAATGTCCAGCACCTTGAAAGCCGCACTGACACGGTCCGAGAAATCACGGGCGTCCGGGTGGCGGAGACGGTCCCGGACTCGATCATCGATATCGCGGACGAGGTGGTTTTGGTGGACCTGGCGCCGGAGGAACTGATCAACCGCCTGCGTGAAGGCAAGGTTTATGGCGTGGAGCGCGCGGACCTGGCGATGCAGAATTTCTTCCAGCCCGGCAACCTGACCGCGCTCCGCGAGCTGTCGCTCCGGATGGTTGCGGAAAGGGTGAACCAGGAACTGCGCGACTATCAGCAGGTGCATCACATAGCCGAGGCTTGGAAGACGCAGTACCGCCTGATGGTCGCCATCTACGCAAGCCCATACTCGGAAACGCTGATCCGCTGGACGCGCCGGATGGCCGCGGGCCTGACCGCCTATTGGTACGGCGCATATGTGGACTTACAGCAGCCGCTTTCGGAAAAGGAGCGGCAGTTGTTATCTCATAATATGGCCCTGGTCAAAGAACTGGGCGGCGAGGTCCTGGAAACCGTGGACGGCGACACTGTGGCCGGACTTTTGAGGCTGGCCCGAGAAAACCAGGTCACCCTGCTAGTGGTGGGCAAATCGCGCCGGGGCTTTTTCCACAACCTGAGCCGGGGCGGCTCGGTGAACAACCGCCTGCTCAAGGAGAGCGGGAAGGTGGACATCTATGTGGTTTCCGGGGAGTCGCAGGTTCAGGAGACCGCGCCGGAAAGATTGATTGAAAAGGAACCCGCCCGGGTGGAGTGGCGGCAGTACCTGGCCGCCATGGCAATGCCCGCGGTGATCGGGATCATCGGGTACCTGGTCAACCCCTTGATTCACTACCACGCCGTGGGGCTGCTCTTTCTGCTCGGAGTCTCCGTACTCGGGCTTTTTGTGGGACGCGGACCTGCTCTGCTGGCCGCTCTGCTTAGCGCCCTGGTGTGGGATTTCACATTTATCCCGCCTCAGTTTACTTTTACCATCTCCGCGCCCGAAGATATCATGATGTTTGTAATGTACCTCGGCGGTGCCTTGATCATCGGGCACCTGACAACCCGCCTGAAAAACAATGAAAAAATCCTCCTGCTCCGCGGGCAGCGCATCACCGCGCTTTACCAGTTGACCAAGGAAATTGCATCGGCTGAATCCATTGAGAAGGTCCTTGACACCGCGGTCGAGCATCTTGGCGTCGTTTTTAACGCGGAAGTTGCTGTGCTGGTCAAGGGATCCGGCTCCGAGCTTAAGCCGCATCCCGGCAATACGCTGGCCATGGATGACAAGGAAAAAGTCGTGGCGGAATGGGTGGCGCTGCACAGCCGTCCCGCGGGCTTGTTCACGGACACCCTGCCTTCAGCCCGGGCCTTCTACCTGCCACTGACCGCACAGGAAGGCACGGTGGGGGTGCTGGGTTTAAGGCCGAAGAAAAAACAAAGGACCACACCCGACTTGATGATCCTGGCGGAAACCTTCGCGCGGCAGCTCGCGGTCGGCATTTCCAGGGAGCGGTCAAAAGGGCCGGGT
>Ga0315287_10000876_pt1 | contig 26874 bp, 25 predicted proteins | sample YL17G11_0_MG_FD_205037 | JGI IMG/M metagenome (GOLD analysis project Ga0315287, IMG submission 205037) | Sediment microbial communities from Yellowstone Lake, YNP, Wyoming, USA - YL17G11_0 | ecosystem: Environmental > Aquatic > Freshwater > Lake > Sediment | place: USA: Wyoming | collected... | reverse complement strand
GTATGTTGCCAACTTGTTGTTTGCCATATCTATGGTTTCGCCATTACCGCCAGACACAGGCTTATCAGATACGCTTGCTGATGGTGTTTTGAGAGAATCATTAATACTTGTAAGGCTAACAGATGGTTTTATTGTTACAACGGCCATATTTGATTTCTCCCTTAAAATTTATCTTTTTTGGATTCTTGATATGTTCCAAAAGTAAGTTCTACTTGTTTTCCATTTGAATCATAGACAACAAATGGCTGTGCGTAACTTTTTGTAGGATTAGAACGTGCATTATCTATTTCTATTGGATATTTAAACAAATCTCCTTTAGGTGGAATCGTATAGGCATCACCATTATAAACGAATGTTCCTCCCCTATTGTCTTCAGCCCAAGACTTAAATTTTCTATTAAATGACACTGTTACCCCGTCAGCTTGTGGCTCGTAAAGAGTATCATTATATCTTGTTCGAAAAACATAAGTATCGTCAGCTCCCCAACCAGTCTTTACCACGTATGTTTTTGTTGTAGCGTTTCCAAGTGTTTGTGGAGCTGATAACATAAACTCAGAAGGCGGTTTAACCATAGTTACATCAATAACATTATCAGGAATAATTCCTTTTGAAGGATCAATTTTTGTTCTATCAATCATGAATGTTTTTGGATCAACATAAGGCTTAAATTCGTCAGTCATATTCATTATTTTCCCATTGTCACCAATGATAAATTTTGATCCATCCCCCCATGCCGATTGAAACTCAGATAGATTCATTGGAGACCTTTTTATTACCGTACTCAATTGCATATAGATATTTCTCGCGTCAAGACCACTCGATTTTACAATCTTCGCAACCCCATCTTTGTCGTATACAACAAATTGTCCTGCTGGAACAGGTGTCTTTTCATCTCCTTGTGTACTTCCGGCGGGATATGTCCCGGCAGAGAAATTGTCTGCTATATTTCCTTGCGTATCTCCACCAATACCGTCAAAAAACGTCTTCCAATCTCCAGATTCGTATGCCGCATTATAGTCGGTCATGTTATTGAAAACTGTTCCTTCGGCAACCTTTGTCGTTCCAAATTTGCCTTTTAGAAAAGACTGAATATCAGGACTTCCCCCTTTAGAATACGTTAATCTTTCTGATGCGGTGGCATCATCCCATGCTGCCTGTGCTGCGCCAAACGTTATTTTCGACTTTTCTCCAGTTACTGCGTCGGTATATTCAAATGGTTTTCCATTAACCTCGACAACCCGATCGTCGTATTCTGCCGGTTTATCACCATTGGAATCGTAAGTAATATTGTTTCCGTTGAAGTCGGTAAATTTGAAATATGTATCGGGATTATTCCACGGCCAATCAATCGCTGCGCCAACAAGAACCTTCCCCTCGGAATCAATTTGTCCGCTATTGTTCAAAGCCTCGATTGTCGCTATTGCCATTCCTTCCCATCCGGGAGTATCCTTCATATTTTCAAGAGAAGAAGAGTAGTTGTATTTCCACTTTTCGAAGATAGCCTTTGATTCTGTCTTGGCGTATCCAGTTTGCCACACTTGATTTATATAATCGTTGATTTTTTGCTGATCATTAACATTTTGGGACAGTGGATCGATACCAAGGAATCCTGCCGCTGCGCTTCTGATCTTATTGTCATTCAGAACAAAGTCGTGCCCTCCCTGAATGTTTTCAGTTCCAAATGTATCAAAAGCACTACCAATTAGTTTTTCAAGATCACCGGCGAACACATCAGTGTTTCCTGCTTGGTAGGCATTGATTCTATTCTGTATTTCAGCGGTTATAGCAGCCTGTCCTTCAGGAAGAGTTTTGTCGGCACCTATTGCGGTAGCTACATCGTTTCGAATAGTATCGTCTTTTACGATATCATCAAAAGAGTTCTTTCCTCCACTATATAGCATAGCAATACGACTTGTTATCGAAGCGTTTGAGGATGAATCAACTTCATTTTGACGTTTTAGATCAAGATACTTTCTCTCTTTGATCAATTCCGAAAGGTCTGGTGGTGTTCCCCCAAACTTCTGGACATACATGTCTTGAAGTGTTTTCAATCCGTCTGGCGTATTTAGATCGTAATAATTCAGTGCCCTTGTCCAGTCGGCGTCCCTTGTCGTCTGGTTGAATTTTTCGGCTGATTGCCCGTAATTAAAAACATCCTTCGCCGCATTCTGAGCATTTGTCATCTGGCTTTCAGCTATTGTTCCAAGCAAATTGGATCTTCCAGTATTGCTTGTTCGGTCAACCTCAAACATAAGTCGACGTTTCGCGCTATCTGACATATTAGGATCGTTTGATATCTTTGAATATGTCGCCTTTGAATTTGCGGAATCAGCCGCATCGTAATTCATAAGAAGCCTATCAGCAATCAACTTATCGGCCTGGCTCATACCGTTCATCACATCGACAATGTTTTTATAGGCATCCTGATATCCAGTTTTGAATTGGCTATCCTCCAATTTAACTGGTTCAACAGGAGTCTCTTCTGTTGGAATGGTAATTTGATGATATATATCATTAGTATCAGATTTTGTTCCTTGTATCATCTTTGTTACATCCGTCGTAACAGGAGCCCCAATGGTTATTTGAGGAACAATTGGCGTAGTTACCACTCCGGTAGCTGTCCTTGTTTGTGCGGGCTGCGAACTGATAGGAACAACTGGATCCGCGGTGGTTGTTGGTGTAGTTGGTGTGGTTGGTGCTTGTTTTGGAATAGCAAGCGAAGGATTATCCATTATCATTTGAAGATCATAAGGCGCTACAGTTGCCGGGGAATTGTACGAGTTAAAAACTGGCGGAAGAAGCGAATCTGTCTGTGTGGTTGGATTAATTACTTCGTTTGGTGGAGTGTAATTCGCATAAGGAGGAATCATGTCAAGGTTATGTTGTTCAGTTGGGTTTAATCCGCCACTCTGAAATCCCGGAAGTCCTTTTTTCTCTATTTGAGATAACTGCTGCTGTTCCGATTCACTTTTGGGGACTATTAAACCGCTCGTTTTGTCTGCCGGAATTATTTGTCTTCCACCGATAACGTCAAAACCAAGTTCTCCCTCATGGTATACGGCTGGCTTTTTTCCAGACATATCAAGCGCCGCCGGTTTGCTCGGCTCAACAATTCCATTCGCACCGGCACCGGTATAAAAAGGAGATCCGCCAGAGATTACTTCGCCAAATGGACTTTGACCTCTTGGCTTATTTCCAGGGCCAACAATCGTCAATTGATCAGGTATAGGATTGGCCTGTTTCATGTAATCTTTAGCCCATTTTGGTCTATCCATATTGTGCTTCCTTATGCTGTTTTCTTGTCATATTTTTCAACAATCAAAGGATACATCCACTCTCCAAATAGAGACGGAATGCCCTTTTCTTTGGTAAAAGACTCAACGGATATTGGATATATTTCTATTTCAACTTTTTCGTCAAGATACTTGTCGTTGTTGTCGATATCTTCTTTGAATTGCTCAAAAACGACATCATAAACGTCTTTTGGACGACCATTTTCACATCCCATTTCCTTAAGGCGATCCCGGAACGCCTTAAGATTGACATCTTCTCCCTCGCGAACGCTTTTTGCCTCCGGCTCAAGATACCGTTTGTTTCTCGAAAGCTGATACACAAACTCTCCGGTAAACTGAGTGTTTGTATTCAGAGTACCGACAACACCACTTGACGCTTGGACTACATCTCTTTTGGATAACGAGATTTTCATAAACAACCTTTCTTTGGGTAGAATACTATCAATATAGTAATAATTTACTATATGCCATTGCTTTTATAACAATTTTTTATATTATTATAAAATTAGTCTGCCGCGTTAGTAGCATTCTCCCATCCCGGGATTGTTTTGATGTACGAATAAATTACATCCCAAATGCTCTTCGCTATGCTTTTGTCGACTATCATTGGAATTGATTCTCCGAGCTCATTGTATTTCGATACTCTCACCTCTCGCTCAAGCGGCTTTCCGCCCGCTAAAAATTTTGCCCTTGATTTCCAACATCCCAGTATAAAAGTGCACACATCCTCACGTATAACAATGCTCATTATTCGGTAATAAGCATCGGCGATTACTTCGGGTGGTTCGCGACTATCGTCAGGGTAATTATTTTTGAGAGCCACTTTGAGTCCTTAGTTAAATTGTAGTATACAAAATGCAAGCCCGGCGCCTGTATGGCTTGCGCAAACATGTCCTATTTCACAAAAGTGCTTATCTGAACTAAAGGGAGGGGCTGGAATCGCTTCGCTCAAAGCCTGCCCTGTAACATACCCGGCTTCTCCAGAAACGAAAGTTCTCGCCAGGTGCCCACGAACAGCATCGCCAATAAAATAAACCTCTGCTTTTCCAGAAACGACAATCCACGCCTCTGCACCATCAGCTATCCCAGACTCGTAAAACACACCTATTGCGTTTGGCTCAGTATCAATAACCTTTTTAACGGCATTATCTATTGCAGATGCAGAGTAATTGGCGACAACTTCGCCCTTGACACTGTTTCCGCCGGTCTTGTTGGTCATTTTGACCATGAATCCGCCATCGGTGTTCATGCAGCATTTATCATTAACCGATATTTTAGAATCAGAAATAAACCCTGTAGACTTATACGCGAATGTTCCTGTCTGATTTGATCCACTCGCGAGTTCGATTTCGTATTCCGTACCAACACCAAGCGATCCATCAATAGCAGTTCCCGATGTCGTTTTTGTCAAGCGCTGCGCATAGTAAACCGCGTTTGTGGTTGCATCCTCTTTGTGAACGTGTAGCTGGCGTGAGGGGGCGGTTGTTCCGATTCCAACATTACCATTTCCGCGTATTGATACCAGTGGTGCTGATAGTGCTGACTCTTCCCATAACGATATATTTAATTGACTTTTTCCATAATTACTAGCTTCATATTTTTGCAAACCAAAATTTACTTGCATACGTTGAACAGGATCATTCTCCCGTTTTTGCAATATGAATAAATCTTCATTCGCTATTAATTCCCCGTCACTTGTTACTCTTGTTCCATTTATTTGAAGTTTTGCCAGTGGGGAATCAGTATCTATGCCGACCATTGTCCCGGCGGCATTGGTATAAATATTAGAATCACCCAAAGTCGAAGTTGTAGCAAATCTTGGTATACGATATTGTGTTCCAGACAATGAGGACGCAAATCCTGTGATGGCATGGGTGTGTGTGGTTGTTGTCACAGCATTGGTTGTTGCAGCAGTTAGTGTAGAGGGTGTGCCCATTGCCATTTGTTGTCCTGACAAAGATAATCCATGATTGGTTGCCAGTGTAACGGGATCATGTAGTTGAGCATGAGTGTGGCCAGCCAAAGAAAAGGCAGAAGCATGGTTTCCATCGAGCAGGTCGGCATTTAGGTTAGCGCATACTGTTGTGCTTGCAATTGTCAGCGGAGCAGTTCCTGTAACGACATCTATTTTTACGAAAGATCCAACGGTAATTTTTCCTTCAAAAGCTCCATCTCCGCCGGACGAAAAATCATCCAGGCACGCCATTTGACCATTTGAAGATACGCCTCCAACGAAATATCCCCCCCCATCGCTACTTACTCCCGTTGCACTATAAATGCTTCCGGATGTCCCAATGCTTCCTTCCGCCCAAATTCCAGCAACAAATGTAGCTTCAAAATCATCCGTTATTGTTACCGCTGGAAGTCCAGACGTTGGGGTATATAAAATTGATGGCTTTGAATCTATGCGCGTCCTATAAAACGATCCAGTTCCTATGTACTCAAAAGTATATCCACTCATTACTTCAAACGTATCATTCACGGCAAGAACGGCAGATGGGCCAAGAACAATTTTTTTTGCTGCTAAAAATGAACCGTCAAGTAAGTCTGTTGTTCCGAGGTTCTGAAAATATTCACCAACCGTAATAAGTGATGTCGGTCCGGCGCTTGGGCTATTTGAGGGGCTCGAAGAAGGACTTTTTGATGGGCTTGAGCTTGGACTTGGTGAAGCCGAAGGGCTTTCAGAAGGAGAAGATGAAGGAGACGGACTTGTTGATGGGCTACTTGATCTACTCGTCGATGGGCTCGAAGACGGTGACGGGCTACTCGAAGGGCTTAAACTTGGGCTCAAAGATGGACTTGAACTTAAACTTGTTGATGGCGAACTCGACGCGCTGCTCGACGGAGAGCTGCTCGGTGATGGGCTATTACTCGCACTTGTACTTGGACTTAAAGATGAGGAAGATGAAGGAGATGGACTTGCAGAAGGCGACGTTGATGGTGACGATGATGCCGAAGCTGAAGGTGAACTGCTCGGTGATGGGCTATTACTCGCACTTGTACTCGGACTTGTGCTTGGACTTGCGCTTGGAGATAAAGATGGACTCGGAGACGACGAAGGACTATTTGACGCGCTACTTGACGGGCTTGTTGACGGAGACGCGCTCGGGCTTGGAGAAGTCGAAGGGCTACTACTCGGTGACGACGAAGGGCTTAAAGACGGAGAACTGCTCGGAGAAGGACTACTCGAAGCACTTGACGATGGCGATGCGCTTGGGCTTGAAGATGGCGACGGACTTAACGATGGACTACTACTAATACTTGTGCTCGGACTTGTACTTGACGAAGCAGATGGACTATTTGATATAGACGAGCTTGGCGAAGGGCTTGCCGAAGGACTCGGTGATGGTGAAGACGACGGGCTACTACTCGTACTTGTCGAAGGAGACGAAGACGGGCTGTTTGACGGTGAAGGAGAAGATGATGGACTTAACGACACGCTGGATGATGGAGACGCTGACGGCGAAGCTGACGGGGAAGATCCTCCGCCAGAAGGGCTTGTGCTTGGAGATGAAGACGGAGATGCGCTTGTCGAAGAAGATGGTGAACTACTCGGTGACGGACTACTGCTCGGACTCGCGCTCGGACTTACACTTGGGCTTGCCGAAGGCGACGAAGAAGCACTACCCGAAGGAGAAGTCGATGGTGATGGTGATGCCGAAGGGCTTGTACTCGGGCTACTGCTTATGCTTGTTGATGGCGAACTCGACGCGCTGCTCGACGGAGAGTTGCTTGGTGACGGGCTACTACTTGGACTTGCGCTTGGGCTATTCGATATACTCGTAGAAGGAGAATTTGACGCGCTTGAAGAAGGCGACGAACTCGGGCTCGGAGAAGAGGATGGGCTTGCGCTTATCGAAGAAGACGGAGAACTGCTCGGTGACGGGCTGCTTGACGGACTGTTGGATGGAGAAGCTGAAGGTGAAGACGACGGTGATGGTGACGCCGAAGGGCTTGTACTCGGACTACTGCTTATGCTCGTAGATGGCGAACTACTTGGGGATGGACTTGAAGATGGAGAAGAAGACGCACTTCCAGACGGACTGCTCGATGTACTGTTTGATAGAGAAGCTGAAGGTGAAGACGATGGTGATGGTGACGCCGAAGGGCTTGTACTCGGACTACTGCTTATGCTCGTAGATGGCGAACTCGACGCGCTGCTCGACGGAGAGCTGCTTGGTGACGGGCTACTTGAAGTAGAACTACCTCCCCCAGACGCACTTTTGAAACTTATTATATTGCAAACCCAATTACTATTGGCATGCGTTACAGCGCCACCAACTGTTGCGGTTGCCGTTAACAATGAGTAGAATACGCCGGTTAACCCGTTAGTTCCGCTACCCGTAACAGCAGCGCCACCAATTGTCGGAGACGACCAAGTTGCACTATTGTAATTTTTACAACCCATAAGAACTACTTCATCGGTGCCTGTAGTTGTTATGTTTGCAGTTGCAAGGGAAGTGCCTGTACCGGTTGCCGTTCCTTTTTGATCAAGACTTACAGTCTCGCCAGCGTCCGGACGGAATTGAAACACGTAAAAACCGCAGTAAGGGGCTGTTCCAGCCACGCCAACAAAGGTTGCGGCTGCATTAGCTGTTGCAGAAAGGATATACCCAAAACGCCCCTTTGACCCTCCGGCATTGGAAGTTTCAGCTTCCATCGTAAAAACGTTTGATCCGCCATCCGATGCCGACGCATTGGTATTTGCTTGGTCTTCATATCCCAACCAACAGACCAATAAATCTCCGGCGGCAACATTTAATGCTGAACTACAAGTCTTGGGGCTCGAAGTTTGGTCACTTACAGCAGCAGCGTAAGTTATATAACTAAATGCCATACGTCGCTCTCCACGATATTCCAACAAGTTGCTCAATATCAACTTTTGATACCGACTTGCTAGTTGTTTTCACCGTCACCTTAGTTTTTTCTCCAGTATCGCACGAATAAGCTAATTTATTACCGGGCAGTACGATGAAATTCAAAATAATCGGCAATAAGAAACTAATCCGTATAGTTTGTGTACCCTTGTTGTCAGCAGCGACTTTTTTAATTCTCCAGCCATCACCGTCTACATCATCATATTCAACTTCAACGTAAACTTGCGCCGCTAAAATATCTCTCCGTTTAATGCTCGCCATAATTATTACCTTCTGCTTGTGGTATGAAATAGATTGAAAGGATTATAATCGACATCTCCACAAAATTTACCATTCGGAAACATATAAACAAGTGGCCTATAATCAGTTCGATTAACAACTCCTTTTGAAATATTCCTATCCCATACTCCCTGGAAGCAGCGGTCTTCACCTTGTGGATACGGCTTCCCTATCAAATCTTCTCGGTACATGCCCATAATATCAATAAAAACGCTTTTTCTCATAACAAATTCATTGGTATGAGCAGATACCTTTACTCCCCTATCTTTGATTCTTTGCTCTGTCAATCCATATTTTTTAAGATCGTCTATATTTTGAGACAAAACGCCATTTTCGTCAAGTATTCCAAACTCTCTACGGAAATTCATGCGATCTTCTTTCAAACTCAATGCGTCTACTATTGCTTCTTTTGGGATAACGTAATCGATATCTGCCATAAGCAAATATTCTCCGGATGCGGCAATGGCACCTTTGTTTCTTGCGGGTGCCCATGTCCACGCCCTTTTATCGTTTGTTTCAATTATCTTAAAATTTTTCAATTCAGGAAGGGCAACTGACCGTAACGCCGGTTCACTATCGTCATCAACGAATATTATTTCTACGTTATCGGATAGATCCATCATTTTATAATGAAGTACCTGACGACGTACAATCTCATGGCTATTAAGAACTGGTATTACTATTGACAATTTCACGGTTTTACCCAGAACGCCGTAGGCATTGCTTCTCTTGTGCAATACCAAGGATTAATCATGTTACAATGTGTATAACTATCGACCGCTTGAACAACTCCAGACCTAAAAAAGTGAAAATAATCGTGTGCCGCGACAATTCCCCCAGAACGTACTTTTTTAGACCAGCAAATTATATCCATTGCTGCATGGTCAAAGGTGTGGTCTCCGTCAATATAAACAAAGTCAAGAGATCCATCTTCGAATAACTTCACGGCATCCATTGAAAACATTCTCATGAATTTTACATTGTGCCCAAGCGTATTTTCTTGAGCCAAAGCCAAATTCCTATCCTGAACTTCAAGAGTTACCCTTTTGTTAAACGCACACCAAGGATCAACACACGTCAATTCAATATTGGGATTTTTTTCACAAAGGACTTTTGCGAATAATCCTCTTTGTGTTCCAACTTCTACTCCTTTGTTGAGGCCTATTTCACCAAATAGCTCAGCAAGATTGTTTCTGTCTCCACGCGGTGGACTCCACGGAAGATTATCTTTCGAACTACGGAATTTAAACTTCCTACAAATTTCTTCATGCGTTGTCATAAACGTTTACAATCTCCTTTGCTTTTCCCCAATAAGGTATGTCATAAGCTTTAATTTGACCATGTTTTTTCCATTTTGTTTTTTGTCTATCATCTGTCCCATTAATATGATTCAATTGAACTATGGCGTTTGTACTGTACCATTCAACCATATTTCTTCTCGATACCCCAAGGTTATTCTCGACCATCTTCCTGCCAACTTCTCCGACAAGATCGTCGCGTTCGAATCCATTGGGCCACTTTTTCTCTCTTTCTTCGAGTGCATCTATAAGATACTCTCTTGGAGCTATAAGCGAACAATTACTTATTCTATTTCTTAGGCAGTATATTGGATTTGATTCCCAAGCAAATAGAGACCACCTTGATCTATCGTAACTAACTTCGTCGTTTTTAGGTCTAAATTCTTTAAAATGCTCTGAAGTATAAAGAACGTCGTCTTCGGCTGTCGCAATATATTTGGTTTTTGCCAATTTTGCACCAATCAATAATTGATGATAAATATTCCAATAACTTTTTTGATTGTTGTCTAAGACGTACTTTGCTTCTGAAAACGGAAAAACAAAAGAAGAATTCCGCGTTATGCAAATAGTTGGCGTTTTTTCTCCAATAGCTGCTTTTAAATATGACAATTGGAAGTCAATCCATTCTATCGGCATTTCATTTGCGGTGATATATATAATTGTTATGTCGTCCATTGGTATCCTTCCCACCCTGGCACCGGGCCAAACTTCTCTACAAGCCACCGTAATGGCCTATGAGCCCGATTCCACATTCCACGTATCCAAAGGTCTCTTGATCTTTGGCGTGCCGCCTTGACCTGTTTGTCGTCCAATGGATAGGGAAAACCAAAGTCTCCCCCTTGTGTCCTAAACAAATGAGAATACCAAGTCTTTTTATTGACCAATTGTTGTCCGCCAGAAAGCCACGACTTGCATGAAATCTCGATTCCCATTTGACCCCACGATCCATGTTCTTCATCAAGGCCGCCAAGATCCCAGAATCTTTTACGGTGCATCATCCAGCACGCACCAAGGTTTCCCATGACAGGGGATATGTCGTTTTTACTTTCTTCGCGCGATTCGTACTCTTTCCAATACTGAAAATGGAGATCCGAATCAAATCTCATAAAGTCGGATCTTCTATTTAGTCTTGGTTTCCACACATATTCTCTATGGAAAGTCCCTTTTGATTCACATTTTGCACAAGTCGTAGGCGTCGGGCCTTGATATGTCTGGTTTCCGCAAGAATCGCACATCCAATTAAAAATATGCAGATTGTATAAGCGCGGAATAACAGTCCAATCATAATCGCATTCCAAAGTAATTTTTACGTCAAATCCCTCATCTACAATACAATGGGCGTCAAGTTTCATTATGAATTTAGCCCTTGAAATTGATATCCCTAAATTTGTGGCTGCTCTTTGACCAACTGACTCCGGGAAGTGCAGCATTGTAATTCTTGGATTGTCTTTTATTGGCTCCAGTGGCCATCCGCCATCACACACAATAATTATTTCCGTATCACCACGTATATTATCAAGCAACGACTTGACGGTTCCACCAAGAAACATTTCGTTTCGACATGGAATTACTACCGACAAATTACGCATTAAATAAGCTCCATTAAAGCATCAATATCTGCAACACCAACCGGTACCAAAAACTGAACTGGATCGCTTATTGTTTTAACAATTCCACTTCCGGCCCGCATTTTAATATCAAGAACATCTGGCTCGTCATTATATGCTCTTTCTCCATCTCTTATAGCCTGCGTCTTCTTATCGACACTACTGTAAAACCTAGAGTCGTTTCCTTCCGCTACAGTTCCAGCAGTTGTCCCAAAAATAGCTGATGCGCTTAATTGTTGCCCACTAATAGTCAAGTCAATGCTTGTCGTATCGACAACCGTAACCGGTTTGTGGTCATGGGAAGGATATCTTTTGATCATAGGCTCAACATTCCGCTTATTCTAATATTGACGAGTGCTCCCGTAGCGTACCCATGAATTGTTCCGGCAGCTTCAATTATCTGCCATGTCCCATATTCGATATGCTCGGAAGGTTCAATGACAAAATCGTATAAAAAGAAGTTTGTTATTAAAGCAGTATCTCCTAAAGGAACAAAATTCAAAAATACATGGGCATTTACCGCCCCTCGATTCACCATGGACAACTGCTTTATTTCGGCAATCTGACCGGGTGGAATAGTCTTAAGTAGAGAGCTTGTTACACCGAGAGTTCCCTGATAAAACATTTTAGGAGTTAAAGGCATTTTATATTTCCGAGCACATTAAGGTATAAAGTCTATTATCGATCCGTTCTCTATCAACATAGTCAAGGACATCTCTAATTGAAGATTTATCGTTTTTTATGCTTTCTGTTTTGAGTTCTATTGATTTTACCCTCGTCTCAATCAATAGCATCTTTCTTTCCAAAATAGAATTGTCATTTTCAAGATTATTTATTCTTATTGTTGGATCGTTGTTCAATATTGTTGGATTATTTTCCAATTAAAACCTCGGAAAGACAATGTTTCCATTATCTACGGTAGCATTATTGAAATAATATTCTATAGCCGTCAAACTTATTGAAGAATTAAATGCCATAAGATCAAAAATATTTATATTCCCTGATGGAGTTACAACTAAATTTCCAACTTCACTAACATCATTTGCATATCCAAGATACCACATTCCGTTAGGATACCCATATTGCCCATATTCAGTAATTGGTATTACAACTCCATTTATCGACAAACTAAAAGCCCCTTGATACCAAATCATTATTGTCCCAAGAGATAATGATACATTCCCAAAATTTTGCGGCAAACCAAATGATATCGCAGATCCATACACTTGGTCTGGGCCATAAATAGTTCTGGTATTCGAGACAAAACTAATAGGAGTTCCGGTGGACAAATTAACTATTTGTCCTCGATAATCACCAACCCTTAATACAGGAACTGAAAATTCTTCTTGATAATCATCGTGTTTCATCAACATTCCGTCTGGATCGGTCGGCATATCTTGAGCGACATAGTGCTGCGCTCTTCCAATTATTCTAAATCCAGACATGTTTCCAGTGATTTTTGTTTGAAGTCTATTTCCTTCAGCTTTCCGATCAAATGAAATCATGTGTTTTGGAAGAACAATATCTTTTGCTGAAACTTTTTCTGTTTCTGGATCTCCATCGGCATAAATTGTAATATCAAGATTCAATCCAGTTGGATATCCATTAGAATCAAATCCGGTTTCGTCCCTATTCTCTTCTGCTATTGGCCTAGTGTAAAAATAATTCTGCAATGCCCTAATAAAAAAATCTTCATCCGTACCGGTATCTTCGCCAAACAACACTTCAGGAATGATATCGACACCACCGGAACCATCGGTACCAACCTTGTCTTTCCATACCTTTGTAAGACCACTTCCATCCGGGCCGTCGAATGTAGCTATGTCATACAACATACCATCTTTGCAGTCTAAAACCAATAAATGCGGATAAAAAGCATCGTCGTAAATAGAAATAACGCCGCACCTGGCTTCTGGTGTCGGCCAAGAATCTCCAGAGCATTCTGAAAAGCCAATACCCTGGTCAGTAGTGAAGCCAAATCTATAGCATCTATTTGTTTTCGATACGTCTCTTCCGATAATGGCAGTATCCCAACCATAGACTGTTATATAGTCTTCTTTTACTTCTATCTCACTATTACCATCTTCGTCGGTTACGGTATGACTAACCGTATATGTTCCCGGCATCGAATAAACATGAGAAGGACTCTCTTCGGTTGAGTATTCTCCATCACCAAAAGCCCATAGGTGAGTATATGTCCTTGTCCTTTCAGCGAACACTACCTCGAAAGCATAAAAAGCCCACGATACATGCGTTCTATCGTCAAACGAAATGCCCGCGACAGGAACAGGAAGCAATTGTCCTCGGAACGAAAGGTTGAGCATCTTACGGCGCTGTTCAGCATAAGATGTTGGTGGAGGGCCAGCAGATGGGCTACTCGAAGGCGAAGGGCTTGTAGACGGGCTACTCGATGGGCTTGAGCTTGGGCTTGAGCTTGGGCTTGAGCTTGGACTTGGCGAAGACGATGGACTTTCGGAAGGCGAAGATGAAGGAGATGGACTTGTAGATGGGCTCGTCGATGGACTACTCGATGGCGACGGGGACGAACTCGGCGAAGAACTTGGCGAGGAACTTCCGCTTGGGCTACTGGATGGCGAAGGAGAAGAAGATGGCGAAGGACTCGACGAAGGACTACTCGAAGGGCTACTGGATGGAGAAGCGGATGGAGATGGACTTGAAGATGGGGAAGACGAAGGCGAGGGACTCGACGAAGGCGAGGGACTCGACGAAGGAGAAGCCGATGGCGAAGGACTCGACGAAGGGCTACTTGAAGCAGAAGACCCATTTAATTCTTCGCTGCCAATAGAATAAACTGATCCACCCGATGGCCTTGCACCACCACTTATATCGGTATTGTTATTGGTTAAATACGATGTTGAATTTGCTCCATTATAAAGAGCTCCAGTGTTCTTTATATTTAGGAAATCAGAACTGGTGTCAGAGGTAGAAACAAATACATCCGCTGCAACTAAATTCTGCAATCCAACTTCTGATCCGGAGGCGTCACTTGAAGCGCACTTGTTGAATACTGAAAATCCGCCTCCACCCATAGCAAAATCACCAGACGAATTATTGAAACACGCTATCCGGTTTGCCTTGCCAGGTTGTCCTCCAGCTACAGTGAATCCATAATAAAAACCAGAATTTCCAAAAACTGTAATGTTTTCATAAACATTATTTGCATTTCCAGAATTGATATAAATTCCAGAATCGTTACAATCCCAAATCTTCAAGTTCTTCGCATAAACAATTGGCGTATTGTCGTAACAATAAAGACATCCGGCAGTCAATCCACCACCATCATAAAGAATATTTTGAATGTAGCAATTAAATGCTGCATCGACATTCTGGATTTTGAATATACCGGCATTTCCACCAGAATTTGTCGTTATTTTCTTGAAATAATATCCATCAAAAGTAACGTTTCCGGCACCCTCAAATTCCATTAACAAAGCAGAATCATTGTAATTTACAGATATCAAATTGGTGTTGCGCAAAGGATCGCCATAATGATTATAGTTTACCGTGTGGGCAAGGGTGTATCCATTAAGTGCGATAATTCCCTTTGTTTCGGCTGTATGAGATAATGATCCGCGCTGTTCGAATGTCAAATCACCAGTAAGATTTCCAAGGTCTGCCCACGCTGCGGTTAACGATGCGTAATTAAGCCCTGACCCAACAGTATAATTTCCGGCAGTAACGGCATTCAGATCCGCTATTGCTTTAAAAGTTAATTTTTTATCAATAGAATTAAAATACAAATCACTTGTTTGCTGCAAAGAAAGGTGTCTTATATCAACAATCCCAACTTTGACATTCTTTGCTCGCCATTTATTTTCAATGTCGTTTCCAATTAACGACCCAATTGAAGAAATATTTAAAGTTTTTTGTTTTGCTCTGTATTTTATCCTATCAACGAAAATTGGCCTCTCTCTTTTTAGCTCAATGCTATAATTTGCTCTGTTGAAAGTTTCAAATAATCGAGCCTGTTCTTCTGTTATTTCGAAATTTGCAAAAGCAATAAGCATTTGACTATTGCCCAAAACGCTTTCGATAGACGTATTGTAGTCATCTTCGCGAAATACCTGTATGGGCATACCATCTTTTAAGCCAGACCATTCTTTTCCGCTGGCTGTTATTTGATCGCCTATTTTAACCGAAACTACAATACGTCCCATTTTTTTTCCTAACTATATTATGGAGCCACAGACGGGGATCTTGTAAAAGTTGTTCCATTATCGTCAAGAGCGTTCTTGCAAATTTCAGTTGTTCCATTTGCGGCATAAAGCTTTTGCAACGTCAATGTTGTCGTTATCTTATTCTTTTGCTGCATATAAAGGAACATAAGCAACTGGCTAAGCGTTGGAGTATCTGAAGGTTTTCCGGCTGAAAGCTCTGAAAGTGTTGTGTTTGTGGTTGAGTATATGCTATCAACATTCGTAGCTTCTGTCATAAAAACATTTTTAAAATTAACTCCACTAACAGAATCCTGAAGCATCAAAGCCATTCCAGTTGGATCGGTATTTACCATTTCAACTCCTGAACCATCTCCATCACCAATAAATGTTGCCCCGTCTCCATCAGATCCAACTCCAGCTCTACATATAAATGCGGCACCAGACATAGTACCACCCCTTAAATCGACAGCGCTTCCCCCACCAGATCCATTAACTAAAAAACCGATTCCGTTTCCAGCAGTTACAACATAAATTCCAGATCCAAAAGTGGATTGTTTTCCCTCGATATGAACAGCAGGAGCTACTTGAGAAATTGATATTATTGATAATCCAGCGCCTTCATTAGATCCAGACGCTCCAGCACCAGCATTAGCCGTTACGCTCCCTTGAAGCTTTAATCCACATCCCGCAAGAGTTCCGGATAATCCACCATCTCCCCCTACGAGATATGATCCACAACCACCCCCGGCTCCACCATATCCAAAAACGCCATGTCCACTACCATGCCCACCAACAGATATTCCATTTCCATTTCCACCTTGAGATTGGACATAAACAGCATCTCCGGCGTCGTTGACAACCATTAAACTTTTAAGGCTTAATGTAGCATTGTACCCATCGGTTGCTGCTCCATTTATATATCTCAAATCAGCGGATGCGGACATTTGAATCGTTTGTATTTCGGCGTATGCAACACTGCTTATTGCATAAGAAATATGAATAGTGTAAGATTTCCCCTTGGTCATTAAGACTTGGAGTCTTTCTGAATACAATCCAACAGTATTTGAATCATCAAGTTTCGCCATGTTTCCAGTATGGATAGGAGTTGCTGTTTCGTCTTCGTATATCCTATATGCGGGAACAGCATCGGCATCTATGACTGCACCATTAACGCCTTTTGTCAAAACATAAAAAGTAACCGTATCGCTATCATCCCATGAACCTATATACATTATTTACCCCCATCGGTGAAGTATGTTGACGTTTGGTACAACCGCATGCTACCTCACCAAATGTAAACATACGGTTGTTGGACGCTGTTCGACACGCCACCACAGCTTAGGTGGCCTCTTCCCAATCTTCTGCAAGCATGTCCGTTTGAGAAGCCAACCAGGGAACTCTGCACTTTGGAGCGTCGGGGTTATCAGTAATAAGCCCCGTTGTATCGATGAATATGTAGGGTTGCGTCATTTTTGAATCAACGCCGGGATACTGAAGCTCGATGTGAATACCTCGACCATTCCAGCCCCGACGCCTCACCCGACCCCCTTTGCGGAGAATAATCAACGCAAACCCAAAATCTGCTGTACCCATACGACTACCTTTCGTTAAAAATGGCCGCCATACAATTTAAAGAGCGTGGCGAATTGCGCTCCAACGGAAGTTATTTCGGCACCCAACAATTGTAAGTTATTTCGGCACCCAACAATTTTTTGATTAAATCCTTGTAATCTGATATCTCTTTTTCAAGGCTTTCTATCTTTTCGGCTTGAGATATTACCGTATTACCAAGCTGAATGATAAATTGTTTCGTTTCGCTGTTATAGCTATCAAATTTTACAACGGCTTCGTTTATCACATCCTTTACTAATCTTGACATACCAATTTCCCTTCTATTTCAAATATTTTTTTTCTTAATTCTGCAATAACAATATCTCTTGATTTAACTTCATCGTCTTTCTTGATCAGCTCATTCCTCAGTAATGACATTGCTGCTATTGATTTCGCCATCGAATCTATAGCGGTTAATGCGATATCGCTTACTGTTTTTTGTGCCATATTAAGATACGTTCTTTGCTACGTTCGTTGTTCCTACGACAAGATTCCCGGATTCGTCTATCAAAGCAATTCTGTATAAACCGGTTTGAGCATGTGCGTAATTACCGCTCGACGCATCGGATCCGTTCAATTTGACAGCTCCTGAATTTCCGATTGAGATACCCTCGTCTCCGCCATCATTGCTCAAAAACTGGTCTTTTAACGCTATGTTGTCGTTCACTCTCGGCCAAAAATAATGAAAAAGACCACCAGAATCAACTACTCCTATCGCATAATTTGTTTCTTCCATTCCCCACTGTTGAGTTCTTCCGGTAAAGGCAGATTCCAATGCTGCCGGTGTAGCTGAATGAACAAACTTGACATCAATATAATAATCGGCCATTAAACTACTCCTTTTTGAATGATAATATCTTCCGCTGTTCCAGTTTGAACTATTCTATCAGAAGCACTCCCGGTTTGAACCAACATGCTATAAGTAACGGTTGCATCGGTAAATTTTACCAATAAAGCAGCCGGGCCACTAAGCGGGATTGCTGAAAATTCAGGATCAATTATCTTAAAACTCATTCTGTGTTACCCCAAAAAATATATCCAAGGTGCTGGTGATACCCAGAAGCATAAGATGTCTGCATTCTTCTAAGCATATCAGAAATTCTATCCATCGATATGTTTGCACCATAAGCTCTATTTGAAAACGTTCTCATTGCTGGTTCGCTTGTAATTACCATTTCGGTACTTTGGTCCATGAATGAATTTCCGCCAAAATCCATACATCCGATATTTGGATCAATCACACTTTTTGACGAAATTACCATGTGTGATTCTCCAATATCCTCAATAGTCTGTTGCGTTACCGATGCAGTATCCATTTCATGCGTTGAGTGAAAACACCTTATTATGACCGATTCTTTATGGGAAACCACATCAATAATTCCATCTGGAAAAATTTCGTGCTGATCAAGAGAATTATAATAGCCCACTAAATGCTCGTATCCCTTGGGAAATTCACTATAAAAAAGGTCTTTCTCTCCACGTCTGGCAAGCAACAAAAACGAACTTGCAATTGTACCCATATTACACGGAGGTAATGGCTCCCACGCTCTTTGATTCAGAGGCCACGCTCGTATCCTCGATCTTAATCCTGGAACTTCATCTGATATGTCATCACAAAATGTCCGACTTGTGGGATTGAATGCAGCATATATCGTAGAAGTGATAGTTTCAGAATCGTTTACTTGGACAGATGAAGAACTAACAAATTTCGTAATGTATTTATATTTCCCATTACTACAATACAAACATTTTCCGACATCTCCAGCAATAAAAGTTGTTGTTCCAGAAATTAAAGATACGACATTTCCAACCTGTGTTATTCCCAAAATATCATCTGCACCAATAGCGTATCCAGAAGACCCCCTCGTCCCGCCAGTATACGCTGTTCCATCTGAATTTGTAACAAAACCAGACGTGAATGTAGACAGGCTGCTTATTTTAAACATTATCCCATCATCGGATTTAATCAAACAATAAGCGTCGGTGCTCGACAAGATGTTTTGTGTGAGTGCAATTTCTCCGGTAACATTTATAGACATTTCGAATGCCTTACAAATTGGAACGTCTTTTACCCATATAAAAAGCTCTGATTGATTAGCTATTTTTTTAACAGCATCGAACCCAAGAAATCCGGTGTCAAGCGGAGCGTATACCGAATAATGCGTCCAATGCCTTTCCGCTTCAGTTGGAACAACATCGTCACAAGGAACAGTTAAACTACCAACCGTAATAGGATGAAATACACTTATTGGATCGGCAGTACACATACTACCATAATCTTTATGGTCTGGATCATAAACAACCGTTCCCGATTCACATTCTATATATACCCCAAGAGTTTCGCGGTCTCTTTCTCCAATACCATTAAGCCTCGACATTGAAAATGTGTAATTTCGACAATACGGAGTTAACTCGCTTACAGATCCTACGCCTCTTACTCTAACACTTGGAACCCTTGAGTTCATTTGAAAAAACAAAGATGGACTTTTAATTAAATCTATTTTAAATAGCCCATTACTATTTATTAGAAAAGCATAATTTTCATGTTCAACAATTTTAGAAAGAGAATTATGAGGTTTTTTGTAAGATATACAATAAGACTCTTCCCAAGAAGTAACATTGGAATCCGAAACAAAAACTCTTCTATCAATATGAAGAATTATTTTTCTCAGTGTTTTGTGTGGATATAGCCCATTAACCTGGCCCCTAACAGAGCAATTTGATGCTGGCGTATGGCTTGTTTTTAAATCATTTACGGTAAGAACTTGAAGTGCCACATTAACGGCTGTTATTTTATAATGTCTATCTATCCCCGTTGAAATTCCATTTTTAAAAACAAAGAAATTTCCAATATCGTTTGCGGTAAAATCTCCCCCGGCGGTAACTGTAACTAAATTTGAGTATTTGATAGCAGTATAATAATTTCTTTCTACTCCAACTGATGTTTTGAGTGTTGGAAGTTTTGAATCGCTCCACCTTTTGCTTCCACCCCTTGCCTCAAGGTTTGTCTTTTTATTCGAAAAGTTTTTTAGGTCTCTCACTCCGCCTTCGGGAACATTTCTATTGGGACCGTCAAGAAACATTCCGGCAGAATAGTCTGTTTGCTTTCTAACTATTCTACGTTCCTTTTGGGGAACACTTGAAGGATCAAAATTTGAAGCAGACATTAACAAACCCTCGGATTGATTTTTACATTATCTGACTGTGCTCCCCTTGATAACTCTTGGTGAAACTTAGTCAACCAAGAAGTAATTCCCGGCCTATTCGTGTGAAACAAATGCCATCTATCGCTTACCGAACCACTCTCTCGCTTCTGTATTGTCCCTATAACATAATCTTCCAGAGCCTCTTCGTAATACTCAGGAACAAGCAGTGGTACCGATTCCGATGTCAATCTTGGTGGTTCTATGGTAAATTGAATGAAATATTTGTCTGTTGAAGTTCCCGGATCTTCTTTAAATATTACCCTCGCAGAAGACAATCCGGTAGCTTCCCAGCTATCTATTGGGATATCTACGACAGATAGCCTTGTCAATGCCGTTGAATATGGATTCTGCCATTCAAATGAATATGGTTCCCCAATCCACCTTTTCCCATAATCAATATTTGTCGAATCGACGAATACTTTCAATACGGTTCTTGCTCGGATAGGATAACTGACCCCATTGATAACACGTACCAATGAGGTCACATTAACCAAGTTTGCAGCAACAATTTCATACTCGTATGTACCGGCAACGGTATTTAGATATGGGGCCCAACCGTTGTTATCTGTCCCAAGATACCGAAATTGAGGCCCATCATACCGAAATAGCTTATCCTGTCCCTTTTGAATAAGAGACAGAAGGCTTCTTCCTCCGGTACTTCTGGAATATCCCTCTCGAACCTGGGGAACGATATCATCGAGTAATGTCTTTGTGCTCATAGATTATCCGGTTATTACTTCCGGGGGCTGTGCAATGCTGGGAATATACCCCATTGCGCTTTCTCCGGAACTTTCTGGTTCATTTTGTGCATTAAGAATTGCTGAAACACATTCAACCTTTGTAACATTAGAATCAATAAGTATGCCCATTTCTGCGGCTATCGTTCGAACGTCGCCGACTTTCATCTTCATAAGCGAATCGCGACTATGCGCTTTCAGCTTTGAAGTGTTTTCAGCAACATCTTCCTCGACATCTTCGTTCTTCATATTCCGAATTTGATTGATTTCTTCGGTGGACAATCCGCGAATGACATCAAGAATCTGCTTGCGCATGTCGATCTGAGTATTCGATGTAACGACTTCTCCATCCGGCTCTCTCCGTGAATTTATGAGAGAATTTACCTTAGGAATGATTTCGTTTCTGAACTCGCGACTCGCCGTCCACCCATAGGGCTCTCTTGAGTAACGCGATATCAAATCCATAATATCCGACCGCTTACGGGTTTTTGTTCCCTTTACGATCTTATATTTCTTGTACCGCTTTACCGATACGGGAACCTGGTTCGGGCCACGCAACACAGTTTCTTCCTGTTCGATAAAATCAATCGCTTCTGCCTCGCTCCAAAAAAAATCAATTTCCTGATTATTATCAGGCTTGATTATTTTGTAAATCGTGGCATTTTCGTTGATAACATCTCGCAAACATTGTATTTCCATATTGACCACTGAAGCCGACACGATTCCATTCTGCTGATCCTGCATTTCGATAATTCGAATTGCCGGTTGATCTGCAAGAATAAGGCGATTGTGATAGTATCGATCATCGGGCATGAACGCTACGAGAGTACCCTTCTTATCGATGGGTTCAAATTTGATACCGGCGTCTGATCCGGTAATCCACTTCTCGTTATACGCCGCATTTGACGCTCCCTGAGCAAAGTTTTCGGTAACAACGACATCGAATGGACCCATAAGAGTTCTTGAGTTCATATCGGGACATCTTTTGGGATATGCCAATACGAATAAACGTATTCCTGCCATGAGAGCCAAATCGTACTTCTCCGGCGGTTGGTATCCACTGGCGAACGCTGATCCTGTGCCTTGATTAACCGGCATCTTCTGTCCTCCTTAAAAAAAATTAAACAAAAAGGAGTGGGAGCATTTCTCCCACCCCACCAATCACTGATTACGCAATAGTAACAATCGGAGCGCGACTGATAGGAATCAGGCACGAACCCTTCTGAATCTGGGTTGTACTTGACCCCTCACCGCGACCAGCGACATCTTTATCAAATCTCGGAATCTGAATCCCAGCGCCAAGGTAGGCACCACGACCCTGAATCTGGCCGTATTCCGTCGATTCGGAAAGATTCGTTACCAACGGATCAACAAGGTATTCTGCAAGAGCATTAGCTCCAAGAGCCGCACACATGTCAAAGACATAGTTTGTAGCACCGGAAGTATTCGCCCATGCTGAATTATTACGGTCATCATTGTTACCGGGATTGACATACCCAACTTTAAGGGTATACGAACCAGCGGCACCACCAACCGTAAGAGTAGGCATACGTGCATCGGTAACAAAAACGAGCTGTTCAAGCACGCGACCAGTCTCACCAATCAGTTTTGGGCGATCCGGATCTTTGTACTCGGCAACACTCTTGAAGTATTCACCAAGACTTCCGGCTTTTCCGGGATTCATTGCCCAACCAAGAACACGCGGGGGAACAAGAATGATGTAACTCGGAATACCATCAAGCATAACCGGCTCCATAACAAGCTGGTCGGTCAGGTAGTATTTGATCTGCATCATAGTATCGACGTTCATCAGGGCCTTCGGAGTGGAACCTGTTCCTGACGCGGCCAGCAACGCAGTGGCAATATTAAGAACAAATGTCGAAGATCCTGAATAAGTACGGCTGGAATAGTATCCATCGGTATCGGCAGCACCATCAGCTTTTGTCAAATCGGTAAGATCGTATGACGGGTAGGAAGACTCTACCAAGTTGGGGATAATCCAGTTTTTATTAAACTGCTGCAAACATGTCGATGCCAGAGGAGCGTTCGTAAGGCCCTCGTCATAAGTAAGCATAAGAGCCTGGTGAATGTGCGTATCACGCAGTTCTGCCATATACTCGGACAACGCCGGGCCGTAAGTTTCGATGTACTTCAGGTAGGCGGTATCATTGTAATCGTATCCCCACTTTTTGTACTTAACGCTTTTCTTGATTTCATTGTAGAATAACTCCGTCCAAACAAGATCCTCTTCATCTTCGTTTCCAAGCATTCCGTTCGTATTTCCGTATATCGGGGCCTTTTTCAGGGGAGTACGCATCGCAATACGACAGGACTGGCCGGAATCAGGGGCGTTTGTAACCTCCATCCAAATACCGGCTTTTACGACGTTGATAATGCCATCGATCACCTGAATTGCAGTTTTAAGCTGCGTGAAGACGGACGGTCGAACACTGTTCTCGCGAAGACGTTTCTCGTAACCAATCCGGCGGATTGCCGTGGCATTCATACCGGAAAGGGTTGTCGGTGTACCTGGAACATTAGCCATAATATTATCTCCTATCTAACGGTTTACTGTTTTTGTTTCGTACAAACTCTGTGTTACCACAGATACCGTCATCAAGGTGACTTAGTTCGAAGCGCAATTGTGGATCAAGAAATAACTTGTAATTATTTCTCTACCAAAACAGGGTTCAACTCTTCAGGCTTCATATTGAAGTGCTTTGCGATCTGCCTCAAAGTGTCTTTCTCTGTTTCGCTCCACGATTTAGAGTCCTTAGACATAAGCGCATTAAACTGTTGCATTGGGAAATTTGCTATATCAAGATGTCCTTGTCCTTCCCCAACCTTGGTCTCATTCGCAAATGACTTTCGGTTCTGAATCGCCTTATCTCTTTTATTCTGCATTTCAACTTGTGATTGAAATTTTTCGTCTTCAATAAGCAGCGGGTTCTTCTGTGTTTTCGCAATCGCCAACGCCGCATCCCAATCAATGGGAATAAATTCCCCTGAATCGCTACGTGTTCCATACTGCTTCCGTATGCCTCTTACGGCATAAACACGATTAAGGACATCCATATCACTCGGAACTGAAATTCCTCTCTCAGAAACACGCGCACGAAGATCTTCGCCATCTTTGTTTGAAATATCCTGATGAACCTGAATAGCATTGCGGACTTCATCACGAATACTTCGGCCATCATCCTTGTATATTCCGCCATTAATACCAGAAACCAAGGCGATATCTTCCATGTACTTGATAAAATCACCTTCGATTTCCTGTACTGTGCGATCACCGGCAAAAATACTCGGATATCTTTTTCTGAAGTCTTCAATTTCAGAATACTCGTTTTTGACTGCAACCTTTTGGCTGTCAAATGAATCTTTTGATTGCTGGGCCTGTTTGACGCTATCGATTTCCCCGCGCAATTCGGCTCGAACGCGGTCAATTTCTTGACGATTTTCCAGTGCGGCCAGTTTTATTTTTGCCTCATTCGCTGCACTAATTGCCGTTTCACGTTCAGACAAAAGCTTTTTATAGTTCGCCACTTTTTCTTCGTCAAAGGCATCTTCCCCAGAAGGCATTTCGGGTAATTTTGGAACTTCGGGCACAACTACTTCGACTTTTTTAACCTCGTCCTGCTGCTCTACTGGCTTGGATTGATTATTTTTGTACCTTTCGAGCTCTGCCTTAAGAGAAAGATTCTCCGTCTGAAAAGAACGTACCGAATTTTCAAGCGTCGGAATCTTTTCTTTCCTTAGAAAATCAATTGTGCGGTCTTTCTCGATAACACCCTTGTGCATTTCCTGAACCGCTTCGTCGGGGCTTCTGTTCTTCGCATAAGTACCAAGCCATTCTGGCTTTACTTTTACGGTAACAACTTCGTCGTCAGACTTTACTTCGTCAACGACAACCGGCTTTTGTTCGTCAATTACTTCAGTTTTAACTTCTTCGGAAACAACCTCTTCCTTTTCTTCGACAACCGGCGGATTAATAGTACCACTCTCCATGGCGTCAAGATCCTTCAATACCTGTGCAGCAAAGTCGGAATCGGACTCCATGAGCTTCTTCAATTCGTCAAAATCTTTAATTTCTGTAACGCCATCAGTTGTGGCTTGTGACATAATATCTCCTTACCCTTGTGAGGTTGTGGATTGAGTTTGTAATCCGCTCGGAAGTGAGCGCGGTTCTATGCTCGGATTAACTTCTTGTGCACTAATATTTCTTGGATCGCCACCCTCTACTGGATATCCCTGTCCCGGAGAAGCATTTTCAGCCGGGGGAACGGATTGTGGCTGTTCTTGCGGTTGCCCTTGATCCTGTTCCTGCCCCTGCCCCTGAATTGTAGGCGGTGCCGGAGGGGGAGGATTCTTTGCGGCCTGCAATTGTTTATCGAGCTGGATATCCTGCAATTGAAGACCCTTTAGTTTAACGGTCATTTCAAATTCAGCTACTTTGGCTTGAACTATCTTTGCCTCTATCTCTGTCATCTGTAATTCAAGTTCCTTTTCGCCAATCGACTCTAAAGCTTCAATGTTTTCTTCGTTGAACGAAGACATTCTTTTGGCTGCTTCCATGACCATATATTGAAGTGTTGCTGGCTTATTGGACGGAATATTCTTCATAAATTTGCTGATAGAATCAAGTTCCTCAAGTTTTTGTGTCGGACTTTGCTGTTGTTCCGATATAATAACTTTGTGACGAATCCTTTTAAGCTCACGGACATCATTTTTAATGGCCTTGCGACCGTCGGGAAGGACTATCGGCTCATTAAGAGTGATTGACTCCTTCCCTTGATTGAACGTGAATTTGCGCGGTAACGTTTCGTTTGAGTACGTGTTTGACGCCTGCATGAAATAGGCTTCGTACACTTCATTCCAAAATATCCTGAGCCCATAATGAATCGTATACAACTGCTGGTCAGACTGAATTTTAAGTAGCTCGAACAACTTCCCTGATTCTGAAGCGCCAGACTGAAACCCTCTTTGAGCGGGAGTTACTTTGCTGATATGAGGCAACAACACATCTACGATATGATTAAGGTGTTGATACACTTCTGAGGGAAATTCAGATTTACGGACAGGCATCGATACAGTTTTCCCCTCGTCGGAGATAAGACCTGGACGAACCTCGAAGTTTTCGGTTGGATCATTTCTCTTCTCAAGAAACCTCTTATACTCACGATCATCGACGAATCCTGATCGATCAACCAACTGAGCGCCACCGCCACCCTCTGTTTGAATCTTGTATGTAATCAAACTTTCGTGGTAATTGATATTCGTCTGAACATCTTTGATTGAATCTACGATAGAGTGGGATTCTCCATTCGCCCGACTTGCAGACCACCAAAAGTAAGGCAATCTACCTATTTGTATCTCGGTCTTTCCGTCTTCAAGAAGATAGAAATTGCTTATCGTGGGCGAAACTGCTTTGACGTAGCAAATTTTGTCGAATCTTTTTTCGGTGTATACGTGATCCGGTCTCCATGTGGGGTGGTACTCATTAAGCCATGCCGGTTTATCGATATCCTCGATATTATCAGGAATCATTACTTTTCCATTTTCAGTAAGAGCGAACTCGACATCTCTTGCTTCATCGACAATGGAATATTCCTCGATAACCCGATGCAGCGAACCCCATTTTCCACCATCCGACTCATTAACATAAGGAGTTACGCTACTATATGATCCATAGGTATCAGAATGATCTTTGTGTAACGCCAATTCAAGCTTAATTAAATCAGCCTTGTCTTTGTATATGCTCATTAACTCTTCATCGGAATACCAAGAC
>Ga0315287_10000875_pt1 | contig 26906 bp, 22 predicted proteins | sample YL17G11_0_MG_FD_205037 | JGI IMG/M metagenome (GOLD analysis project Ga0315287, IMG submission 205037) | Sediment microbial communities from Yellowstone Lake, YNP, Wyoming, USA - YL17G11_0 | ecosystem: Environmental > Aquatic > Freshwater > Lake > Sediment | place: USA: Wyoming | collected... | reverse complement strand
GCCATCACCTTCGTCAGCGCTGCCGTCAGCGTCGTCTTGCCATGGTCCACGTGCCCAATCGTGCCCACGTTGACGTGCGGCTTCGTACGCGCAAATTTTTCCTTAGCCACGACCGATTACCTCTAAAACAAATGACTAGTGAACAGTGACTAGTGATTAGTGATTAGCAAGAGCGAGCAGTGGACGTTGGCGCGCGAGGCATCGCCTCCTCACCACTCACTATTCACTATTCACTGATCACTAATCACTTCCTAAACTGGAGCCCACGACCGGAATCGAACCGGTGACCTCGTCCTTACCAAGGACGTGCTCTACCGACTGAGCTACGTGGGCCGCCTCTTCAAACTCAAAAACCCGTTCCTCGGCAGCCCGGTTGGAGCGGGTGATGGGAATCGAACCCACGTACTCAGCTTGGAAGGCTGAGGTTCTACCATTGAACTACACCCGCAGCGCTCGCCGGCCAGGTCGCCCAGTCAGTTCACCGTTCGCCCGAACAGGTCACCCAAACAGGTCACGAACACCCACGCCTCTCCGCTACTCTCTGGTTCTGGTGGAGGGGGAAGGATTCGAACCTTCGAAGGCATAAGCCGGCAGATTTACAGTCTGCTCCCGTTGGCCGCTTGGGTACCCCTCCGCGAACAGAGAGCCGCGTATTCTCGGGGGACAGGGCGGCCGTGTCAATCCAAAACGAGTCACCTGTCCCACTGGAGGCGCTGATGGAAACCCGCAAGCTCGGCCGGCAAGGCCTGGAAGTCGCCGCCCTCGGGCTCGGCTGCATGGGAATGAGCGCCTTTTACAAGACCGGGGCCGACGCAGCCGAATGCGAGGCCACCCTGGTCGAGGCCGTCGATGCCGGGGTGACCCTGTTCGACACCGCCGAAGTCTACGGGCCGTACACCAACGAGGAACTGCTGGGGCGGGTCCTCGGCGGATCCCGGCGCGATAAGGTCGTGCTGGCCACCAAGTTCGGCTTCGACCTGGCCCAGCCCACGGGCACCGGCTGGGGGCTCGACAGCCGCCCCGACCACATCCGGGAGGTCGTCGAGCAGTCCTTGCGCCGGCTCAAGACCGACCGGATCGACCTGCTCTACCAACACCGGGTGGACCCCCGGGTCCCGATCGAGGAGGTCGTCGAGACCATGGCGGAACTCGTCCGGGCGGGCAAGGTGCGCTACCTGGGACTGTCGGAGGCGAGTGCCACGACCCTGCGGCGAGCCCATGCCGTGCACCCGATAAGCGCCCTCCAGTCCGAATATTCCCTTTTCGAACGGGGGGTTGAGAGCACGGTGCTGCCCGCCTGCCGCGAGCTCGGCATCGGCCTCGTGCCCTACGCGCCGCTCGGCCGGGGTTTCCTCACGGGCCAGCGAACCCGGGCCGAGGATTTTCCCGAGGGCGACTCCCGCCGCGGCCAGCCGCGGCTGCAGTCCGGCAATTTCGACGCCAACCTCAAGCTGCTCGACAAGCTGGAAGCCGTGGCCGCCCGGGCCGGGGCGACTCCCGGCCAGGTCGCACTCGCCTGGCTGCTGGCCCAGGGCCCGGACATCGTCCCGATCTTCGGCACCACCCGCCGCACTCGCCTGCGCGAGAACCTGGGGGCGACCGGGGTCCAGCTGGCTTCCTGCGACCAGTTCCTGCTCGACCAGGTCTTTGCGCCAGGCAACACCGCGGGCGAGCGCTACCTGCCGGCGGCGATGGCGACCCTCGACCGCGACCCCTGACCGGGGCACCGCCGCCGGCCGGGCGGCCCGGTCCCGGCCGTCCGGCAGGGTCCACGTCAGAATGAAATCTGGCGAATTTTTTAATACGAATTTTTCTTCGTGTATTATGCGTCCGGCGACGCGGTCGCGCTCGAATTTCTCGCGGGTTACGTCGTCGAGATGGCGCTGGCCGTCGACAACATGTTCGTGTTCGTAGCGGTCTTCTCGTACTTCGCTGTGCCGGCGAAGTACCAGCACCGCGTGCTGTTCTACGGGATCCCCGGCGCGATCCTGGCGCTGTCGATGCTGGTGTCGGTGGCCGCCCGCAAGTGGACGTCCGCCGCAGCGTCAGGCGCCTGACGGCGACCGGGTGAAGGCGAGGTCGACGATGTCGACGTCCGCCGGCAGCAGGGGCCGGCCGAGAAACACGGCCCCGACGCGAGCAAAACGTTCGGGGCCATCCGTCGCCAGCAACGTGACGGTGCCCGTGGCCTGATCGTGGCGAGCCAAGCCGCGCCGCTCGAGTACGTCCGCCAGCGAGGCTGCCGTCGTCTCCGCCGAATCCACGATCGCGACGTCGGGGCCGAGCACCTTGCGCAGCGTCGGCGCGAGCACCGGGAAGTGCGTGCAGCCGAGCACGAGCGTGTCGGGATGTGCAGCCGCCGCACCCGCGACGAAGACCTCGTCCAGGTAACGGTGAATCACGCCTTCGACGATCGGGCCGTCCGTCCAGCCCTCTTCAGCCAAGGCGACGAACAGTGGACACGCTCGCGCAGTGACGATGGCAGCGGGACGCCTGCGCGCGATCGCCGCCTGGTAGGCGCCGCCGCGCACCGTGCTCTCGGTCGCGAGTACCGCGATACGTCCGGCACGCGTCGCCTCGCAGGCTGCCGCAGCGCCCGGCTCGAGCACGCCGATGACGGGCACCGGGTCGAATTCGTGCGTGAGTGCGTCGAGCGCAATGGCCGATGCGGTGTTGCACGCGACGACGAGACATTTCACGCCGCGCTCGTGCAGCAGCCGCGCAGCCTGCAGCGAATACTGGCGGATCGAACCGGGGCTCTTGGTGCCGTACGGCAGCCGTGCGGTGTCGCCGAGATAGACAAAGTCTTCGCCGGGCAGACGGTCGAGCAATGCCCGCAGCACCGTCAACCCGCCGACACCCGAGTCGAACACGCCGATCGGGGACAAGTTCGAAATTGCCTGTTCGCTTTCCGGTTCGATGCGCATTGGTGTCTAATTTTCCGACGGTTCGCAGCATACCTGACGCTGCGATGGACATAACGCCACGACACGTGCACGAGACTATTCACTCCTGACGCGCGGGGTGCATAATGCCGCGGCAACAGCCCATCGCAGCGCACAAAAAAAGAGAAGAGCTGAGCCGTGGAGAGAAGACTGACAACGCGCCACCGTGCGCGCACCACCGTATACGTCCTCCTGCCGGGGCGTCATCACCGTCTCTGCCGCGCGCGCAACCTGAGCGCCACCGGCGTGTTCGTCGAGACCGGCGACATGGGCCTGCGCAAGGGCCAGACCGTCGACCTCGCGTTCGCCATCAGCCTCGGCACCGTGACCAAGCTGCATCGCCGCACCGCGGTCGTCGCGCACGTTTCGCGCGGCGGCACGGGCCTGATGATGCAGAACCACGGCAGCTGAACGCATGGCAGCCAGCGCGCAGGCGACTGGCTTTTTCGCGGTTACGCAACGCGCAGTACCCGTAGGCACTACCCCCGATACATCGTCTCCGCACCGGGCCTAATGTCTGGTTTCGGATCTGTATCGCTCGGTCGAGCGTGAGGCTCACCCGCGCCGCCGCGATGCGTCCCTGCGGCGATGACGACTACAACTGCACCAGACCGGACCGTTGCCGACGCGATCGATCGCGTCCTCGAGGCTGAGCACGCCGCCGCCCTGACAATCGTTGCCGCCGAGACCGACGCTCGAACATGCATCGACGCGGCACGTGAAAAGCGGCGCGGGATACTGGAGACAGCGCGACAGCGCGTGATGCGCATGCACGAGCGCGCGCAAGCGCGCCTCGCCGGACGGCTCGCGCAACTCGATGCCAGTGCATCGATCGAGACTCTCGACGCGGCCGCACTGCAGGCCGTCGCCGCCGATGCGCTGGCAGCGGTCGCCGAACGGCTGACCACGGACGAGTCGGTGTGAACGCGGGCAGCGGTCGCTTCGCGTATTCGCAGGCCCGTCTGCAGGCTCGTCTAGGCCAAGCCGCCGATCCCGCCGATCTGCAGCGCGCGCACGCGGCCCGCGACCTCGCGGCTTTCATCAGTGCAGTGCGCACGACTCCGCAGCGCCGCTACACGACACGTCTGGCCCCGGGGATGGAGCCGCACGAACTCGAGCGGCACCTGCGCTACGAGTGGTCGGCGCTGGTCGACGAAGTGGCGCGCTGGCAGCCGGCGCCGTGGCAGGAGACGATCCGCTGGATGCGCTGGCTCCCTTACCTGCCCGCGCTGCAGAAACTCACCCGCGGCGGCCGACCACCCGCATGGACAAGGGCGGATCCGGTGCTCGGTCGCATCGTCGCACTCGATCCCTCGTTGCGCGGTCCAGCCCTGGCCGATTCGCCGTTGCAGCCGTTCCGTTCGGCGCTCGAGGCAGACGGCGGCGACGTCACGGCAGCGTGGCTCGAGCACTGGCGGGCGCTGTGGCCCGAGTCCGGCCGCCCCGCGCGTGCCCTGGAGCTGCTGGTGCGCGATGTCGCATTGCTGGACACGAAACTGCGCGAGGCGGTCACGGGCGACAGCCGGGATCTGCAACAGGCATTGTCAGTGCGTTTGCTGCGGATCTTCCGCCGTCATCCGCTTTCACCCGCGACGGCCGTCGCCTACCTCGGTCTCGAAGCACTCGGGCTGCTTGGACTGCGGGGTGGCGTGATGCGTCGCGCCGTCGTGGTGCCGGGGCCCGCATGAGCCTGCGCTCCGCCACCGCCCGCTGGTTCGAACTGCTCACGTCGCGCGAGGAACTCGGCGCAGCCCTCGATTGCCTGGCACGGACGCGGTCGGTCGAGCTGCAAGCCTACAGTCGTGCCGAATCGCGCCTGCCGCTCGGCGACCTCAAGCGCGTGCTCGACGATTTCGAGTCTCTCGCGCGCCGCTTCCGGCCGTGGTGGCCGGCCGCGCTGCCCTCCACGATCGACGCCGAACACGCACTGCTCGATGCACCGCAGGTCGCGCTCGACAAGCTGCGCACGTGGGCAACGGCGGCGGAACCGGTCGTGGCCGAACTCGAGGCGCTCTCGCTCGAACGCACTGAAATCGAAACGCTAGAGCGCTTGTGCGCGATTGCGGGCCCCGAGCTGCCGCGGCTCGACCGCATGGCATCGGCCGGACCCGTGCTCGCGAGCCGCATCTACGTGCTGCCGCCGGGCACGCCGGCGCTGTCACTGCCGCCGGCACTGATCCACCAGTTGTGGACACCCGAGCCCAGCCACGAAACGTACCTGCTGGCAGTGGGTCCTGGCGAAGACATGGGAGAACTCGACGCCGCCCTGGCCGCGCGCAAGGTTCATCGCGTCGCGCTGCCACCGGACCTGCCGCAGGACCCGGGCGAATTGCGTGCGAACCTGCAGCAACGGCGCGTTGCACTCGACACGCGGGAAACATCGGCGCGCGCAGCGCTCGCGAGGTTCGATGCGGAACACGAGGTGCCGGCGGCCCTCGGTGAGGTGGCGCTGGCCGCATGGGTCGTGACGCACGTGCCGGAGCTTCCGGTGACCGAGCACTTCGCGTGGATCACCGGCTGGTGCGCAGCGCGTGACGATTGCGGCCTGCGCGAGGCGCTCGACCGCCAGGGGCTGCATTACCTGCTGCGCATGACGGACGCCCCGTCCGGGACGGTCGCTCCTTCCGTCTTGCGCAACCCGCGCTGGGCGCGACCGTTCGAGACGATGACCGGGATGATGGGCGTGCCCGCCGCGGGGGATGCGGACCCGAGCCTGCTGATCGCGATCCTCGCCCCGCTGATGTTCGGTTACATGTTCGGCGACGTGGCGCAGGGCGCGATCGTCGCGCTGGGCGGGTTCGTCCTCGGCAAGCGAATGCCCGCATTGCGCCTGCTGTTGCCGGGCGGACTCGTTGCCATCGTGTTCGGTTTCGCTTTCGGCAGCGTGTTTGCGCGCGAAGACGTGGTGCCCGCATTCTGGCTGCACCCGTTGCAGCATCCATTGCCGGTCCTGGCCGTGGCGCTGTGCTTCGGCGCGGTCACGCTCGTGCTCGGTCTCGCACTCGATGCACTGCAGTACTACTGGCGCGGGCAGTTGCGGCACTGGTTGCTCTGCGAAGCAGGCCTGCTGGTTGCCTATCTCGGCCTGATCGGCACGGTGATCGACATGAGCGCCCTGTGGCTGCTGCCACTCGGTATCGCGTGGTCGCTCGCGGGCGCGGCGTTCGCGAATCCGGCGACACGCGCCGCGGCCGTGGGGAAAGCCGCGGGTGAGAGCGTGGAGCACCTGCTCCAGCTCGGGGTCAACACCGTGTCCTTCGTGCGCGTCGGCGCGTTTGCGCTGGCGCATGCGGGGCTGTGCTCGGCCATCGTCGGCATGGCCGAAGCCGCGGGACCGGGTTACTGGCCGGTCCTGATCATCGGCAACGCCGCAATCATTGCGCTCGAGGGCCTCGTCGTCAGCATCCAGACGACGCGCCTCGTGCTGTTCGAGTTCTTCATCCGCTTCCTGACGGCACGCGGCCGACCCTTCGAGCCGCTCACGCCGCCGCCGGCTTCGCTTCCCGGAGGCACGCCATGAAATTGCCCGCACGCTGGTTCCTTGCCCTCGCCACCATGACGACGGCAACCGTCGCGGTGGCCACCTTCACGCTCATTGCGGCCTGGCCGGCCCTCGCGGCCGAAACCGCTGCCATGCCACCCGACCCCGACGTGCTCCGCTGGGGTTTTGCTTCGGCTGCGCTCGCCGCAGGACTCGCCGCACTGGGCGCGGGCTACGCCGTGGCCCAGGTCGGCACCGCCGCCCTCGGCGCACTCGCGGAGAAGCCCGACCTCTTCGGCCGCGTGCTCGTGATCGTCGGACTCGCGGAAGGCATTGCGATCTACGGCCTGATCGTCTCGATCCTGATCCTCAACCGACTGGGCTGACGTGGCACAAGTCGTCTACATCGGCGGCGAGGCAACGGCGGCGGGCTTCCGGCTCGCCGGGGTCGACGCCCGGGTAGCCTCCGCAGGCGATGCCGCCGCCATGCTGCGCCAGGCATTCACCGAACGGCCCGATTGCGTGCTGCTCGACGGCACGCTGGTCGACTACGTGCCGGCCGTGGAACTCGAACACGCCCTCGTCGCTCTCTCGCCGCTGTTCGCCGTCGTTCCGGACATCCGCGGACGCGGCACGGCTCCCGATCTCGCGCGCACGGTGCGTAACGCGCTGGGAATTGACTGATGAACGACGTCGAAAGCCTGCTCGAAGCACAGACCGTGGCATTGCTGCGGCGGCTGGGGCGCGAGCAGGATTCGCGCACCCGCCACATCCGCGACGAAGCCGAAACGCAGGCCGCGGACATCGTGCGCAGGGCCAGGGCCGAGGCCAGGACGCGCGTGCATCAGGCCGTGGTCGACACCCGGCGTGAGGACGAAATGGCGCTGGCGAGGAAGCGGGCGGCGCTCGACACACGGGCACGACGCAACCGGCAAGCCACGATGCGTGAACTGCTCGACCGCGCATGGCAGGCCCTGCCGGCCGCATTGCAGTCGCGTTGGCTGGACCCGACCGCGCGCGCGCGCTGGTGCGACGCTGCCTGCGTCTCGGCGCGCCGCAGCCTGCGTCATCTCGATCGCCTGCAGGTGGAAGTCGATCCGCAGTGGCTGGCCCACGTCGGCCCGCTGGTGCGGGGCCGCCTCGAGGGCCCATCGAACGTCGAGGTCACGGCAATGGACGGCCTGGGCGCCGGACTGCGGATCCGGGCGGGCGACGCCTGCATCGACGCGACCCTCGCAGGACTGCTGGCCGCACGCGAGCGCATCGCCTCCGAGCTGCTCGCCGAATTCGAGCATCGGGCGGCTGCGCGGCAAGAGGAGCGCGCGCCATGAGCGAAGCACGCATCACGTGGATCGGCGGCCCGGTGCTCAAAGCCTGCGCCACGGGGCCCTTCAGCATCTTCGAGGCGCTCGCCGTCGGCGAACGCCGCCTGCTCGGCGAAGTCATCCAGCTGCGTGGCGACGAACTGGTTGCGCAGGTCTACGAAGACACGACGGGGCTCGAGCCCGGCGTGACCGTCGTCGGACTCGAACGACAGCTGTCCGTGACCCTGGGCCCGAACCTGCTGGGAGGCATCTTCGACGGCTTGCTGCGACCACTGTCGCTCGCCACCGACTTCCAGATCCAGCCGGGCGCTGCCGAACGCAGCGCCGTGCGGCACACTCTCGAGTTCACCGTGCGGGATGGCGACGTGGTCAGCGCCGGTGCCGTGTTCGCCAGGACGGTCGCGCCGCGACCGCAGTCGTTGCTGGTACCGCCGTGGGCCAGCGGGCGCGTGGAAGCGCTGGTCGAGCACGGGGAGCATCGCGACGACGAAACGCTGCTCGTGCTGGTCGACGACACCGGCCGCAGGCACGAACTCACGATGCAGCACGACTGGCCCGTGCGCAGGCCACGCCCCGTGCGCGAACGGCTCGGCGTCAACGCGCCGATGATCACCGGCCAGCGCATCCTCGACACGCTGTTCCCGGTCGCGCGTGGCGGACGCGCCGCCCTGCCCGGCGGCTTCGGCACCGGCAAGACCGTGCTGCAGGAAGCGCTCGCCAAATGGTGCGACGCGGACGTCATCGTCTACGTCGGTTGCGGCGAACGTGGCAACGAGATGGCCGAGGTGCTCGACGAGTTTCCGCAGCTCGAAGATCCGCGCACCGGGCGGCCGCTTGCCGAACGCACGGTGATCATCGCGAACACGTCGAACATGCCCGTGGCAGCGCGCGAGGCGAGCATCTACACCGCGATCACGGTGGGCGAGTACTTCCGTGACCAGGGGCTCAACGTGGCGCTGATGGCGGATTCGACCAGTCGCTGGGCCGAAGCGCTGCGCGAAGTGTCCGGCCGCCTCGGTGAGCTGCCCGGCGAAGCCGGCTACCCCGCGTACCTCAGTTCGCGTCTGGCTGAATTCTACGAACGTGCAGCGCGTGTCACGTCGCTGGCCGGCACCGAGGGCTCGGTCACGATCATCGGCGCGATCAGCCCGCCGGCTGGCGACTTCTCCGAACCCGTCACGCTGCACACCAAGCGCTACGTGCGCTGCTTCTGGGCCCTCGACCGCCAGCGTGCGCAGGCCCGCTTCTACCCTGCCATCCATCCCCTGCAGTCCTATGGCTCGGACGTGCAGGAGCTCGCCGACTGGTGGAAGCGGTCCGGCAATCCCGACTGGCTGATACAACGCCAGCGCGCGCTCGAACTGCTCGAGGCGCAGGCGCATCTCGAGCGCATGGCCCGCATCGTCGGCCGCGATGCGCTACCGGCGCAGCAGCAGGTGCGATTGCTCTGCGCGGACCTGGTCAACGAAGGGTTCCTGCGGCAGTCGTCCTTCTCGAAGGTCGACCGCTTCTGCTCGCCGCCGCGACAGGTGGCGATGCTCTCCGTGCTGCTGCACTTCGCGGATCGCGCCGACGCGGCCGTGGCGGCCGGCGTGTCGCCCGCGCGGCTCGCGGCCATGCCGATGCTGCGACAGCTGCAGCGGCTCGGTGAAGAGTTCGGCGAGGACGACTTGCTGCGGCTACGGCAACTGCCGCGCCAGATCGACTACGAGTTCGACCAACTGCAAACGGTGGCCAGTCATGCAGGCTGACCTGCTGCTCGAGAACGCGGTGACCCGCATCGAGGGTCCGTTGCTCTTCGCGCGGCGCGAAGCCCGTGTCGGCTTGAATGCCGCAGTCGAGGTGCTGGCCGGGAATGGCCCGCCACGGCTGGGGCGCGTGGCCGCGCTCGACGAGACGTCGATGGTGATCGAGGTGCTGGAGGCGACGGCGGGGCTCGCGCTGCGCGGAACGCGCATCCGCCTGCATCCGGAGCCGCTGCTGTTCGGCGTCGGCCCGAACCTGCTCGGCCGCGTATTCGACAGCGTGGGCCGTCCGCTCGACGGTGGCCCGCCCGTGGCCGCACGCTCACGGCGCCGCATCGAAGGTCTCGCCATCAATCCGGCCTGGCGCGCGTTGCCGCGGGATTTCATCGAGACCGGCGTCGCGACCATCGACGTGATGAACAGCCTGGTGCGCGGACAGAAGCTGCCGCTCTTCTCGGCGGGCGGCTTGCCGCACGACCGGCTGGCCGCGGAGATCGCGCAACGGGCGCGCTTGCGTGGCACGAAGGGCGAGGAAAGTTTCGCGGTCGTCTTCGCCGGCATCGGCGTGCCGCACGACACGGCCGATCAGTTCCGGCTTGCGATGGAGTCGAGCGGCGCGCTCGGTCACACGGCCATGTTCCTGAATCTCGCCGACGAGCCGGGCATGCAGCGCCTGCTGACGCCACGCTATGCACTGACGGCGGCCGAGTACCTCGCGTTCGAGGAAGGACGGCACGTGCTGGTCATCCTCACCGACATGACCAACTACTGCGAGGCCCTGCGCGAGGTGTCCGCGAGCCACGGTGAAATCCCGGGGCGCAAGGGCTACCCGGGCTACATGTATTCGGACCTCGCATCGCTCTACGAACGGGCGGGTTGCATTCGCGGCCGGCCGGGCACCTTGACGCAACTGCCGATCCTGACCATGCCCGGCGACGACATCGGTCACCCGATCCCGGACCTCACGGGGTACATCACCGAAGGCCAGATCGTGCTGGACCGGGAACTCGACCGTCGCGGCATCTATCCGCCGGTGCGCGTGTTGCCCAGCCTGTCGCGGCTGATGGACGCCGGCATCGGCGAAGGCTTCACGGATCCGGACCATCCGGCGCTGGCGCACCAGTTGTTCGCCGCCTACGCGCGCGCGCTGCGCGTGCGTGTGCTCGCGAGCGTCATGGGTGACCAGGGCCTGCCCGAATCGGACCGCCGGTTCCTGGCATTCGGCGAACGCTTCGAGCGCCAGTTCGTCCACCAGGCCAATGCACGCACGCTCGAGGAAAGCCTCGAGGCGGGCTGGGCGGTCCTGCAGGGCCTGCCGCACGGCGAACTCACCCGCCTGTCGAACGCGCAGATCGGCCGGCACCTGCGCGAAGAAGCGCATGCCTGAAGCCGGCGAAGTTGCGGCAACGCGGGTTGCGCTGCTGGAGCTGCGCGATGAGCGCCGGCTGGTGCAGGAAGGCTACGAGCTGCTCGACGAAAAGCGCGTGCTGCTCGCCACCGAGATCCTGCGCGACCTGCGCGCGCACGACGCCGCGCAGAAGGCGATCGATCAACTGTGGCTCGGGGCCCGCGAGGCGCTGGCGGCCGCGGTCGAAATTCACGGCTTCGAAGACCTGACCGTCGAGCCACCGTGCCTGCTGGACAACGTGCTGCTGCGTCAGGCCGAGCGCAGCTTCCTCGGCCTGCGCCTGGCCGAGGCCTCGCTCGACGCGGCTCCCTGCGTGCCCGACACGCCGCCGGTGCGCAGCACGCCGGAACTCAAGCGCTGCGCCCTCGCGTTTCGCCACCTGACGGGCGAACTGGTCGCCCAGGCCGCCCGGGCCGCCAACCTGCGCCGGCTGATCGAGGAATACCGCCGGACGGAGCGGCGCGCCCGTGCGCTCGAGAACGTGTTGCTGCCGGAAATCGACCATTCCCTGAAGTTCATCGAGGAGCAGCTCGACGCCGTGGACCAGGAGGAAGCCGTCCGCGTCCGCAACGCCGCACGCGGGCGTTGATCCGGCCCGTACGCATCCGGGCTTGACCTGCGGGGCAACGGGTCGCTAGCTTGCGGCCTGACCCCGGGAGGACACGCATGATCAAGGACGCCGTTTCACCGCTCGAACCTCGTTACGAGGACCTCGCAGGCGACGGGCCCGGCCGCAAGGCACGCCGGCTCTTCCTGGCCACGCGGCCGAAATTCCTGACGGCCTCGGTCCTGCCCGTGCTGGTCGGCACGGCCTGGGGCGCCACGATCGCCGGGGGACTCGAATTTGGAGTTGCCCTCCTCGCCCTGCTGGCCACCGCTTTGGTCCATTGCGCCAGCAACGTCATCAACGACGTCGGCGACGACATCACGGGCACGGACCGCGAGAACGTCGAATACATCCACCCCTACACCGGCGGCTCGCGGTTCATCACCAACGGCATCATGTCGGTCCAGGAGATGCACCGCTGGGGCTGGATCCTGATTGCCATGGCGTCGGTGCTCGGCCTGGCTCTCGCCCTGCTGAAAGGCCCGATCGTGATCGCGCTCGGAATTGCGGGCATCGCCATCGCCTGGCTGTATTCCGCGCCTGCGGTGCAGCTGAGCGGCAAGGGCGTCGGCGAGTTCTTCCTGATGATCGCGTTCGGCGTACTGCCTGTCTGCGGTGCGGCGTGGCTGCAAAGCGGGGTGTTCGACCTCGGCAGCCTGCTGCTCGCAATTCCCGTCGGCATCTGGGTGATGCTGATCCTGTGGATCAACGAAGTGCCGGATCGCAAGGCCGACGCGGCCAACGGCAAGCGCACGCTCGTGGTTCGCCTCGGACTCGATCACGCGCGCCTCGGCTATCGGCTGCTGCACGTCGCCGCGTTCGCCTCGGTCGTCGCACTGGTCGTGATGGGTTCGCTGCCGTGGTGGGCCGCTGTCGGTGCGGCCGCCATCCTGGCGGGAGGCTTCAAGGCAGGCGCTGGCATTGGCGAGCAGGTCGCGCGCCCCGTGCTGACGAAGAGCATCGAAATGACCATCGGCCTGCAGGCGGTGGGCTCGATCCTGCTGTTCGTCGCCGCGATTTTCTCGCACTGACGGGGAATGCCCGTCGCCGAACCCGGCTCACTGCAGCTCGTCTTCGGCGCGAGCGGCTACATCGGCACCCACCTGGTGCCGCGCCTGCTGGCCGCCGGCAAGCGGGTCCGTGCGTCCGCCCGCAACGTCGAGGTGCTCGAGGCCCGCGACTGGCAAGACGTCGCGTACGTAGCCGCAGATGCACTGCAGCCAGCGACGCTCGCGGCTGCGCTGCAGGGCGTCGACGTCGCCTACTACCTCGTGCATTCGATGGCCGCAGGCCGCGGCTTCGGTGCACTTGACCGCGAGGCAGCGCGCAACTTCGGCGCCGCAGCCGCCGCGGCCGGTGTGCGGCGCATCGTTTATCTCGGCGGCCTGATTCCTGCGCACGCCCGCTCGGAACACCTGCGCTCGCGCGCCGAGACGGGCGACGTGCTGCGTGCCAGCGGCGTCCCCGTCACGGAGTTGCGCGCCGGCATGATCATCGGGCCGGGTTCCGCCGCGTACGAAGTGATCCGCGACCTGGTCAATCACCTGCCCGTCATGGTGACACCGCGCTGGGTGAAGTCGATCTCGACGCCGATCGCGCTCGACGACCTGCTCGCCTACCTGGTCGCGGTCGCCGACATCGACGACGCGGCGGGCAAGACACTCGACGCCGGTGGCCCCGACACCGTGACGTACGAAGCGATCATGCGCTGCTACGGGCGGCTGGTCGGACGCCCGCCGCGCATCGTGCCTGTCCCCGTCCTGACGCCGCAGTTGTCCTCGTACTGGCTGCGACTGGTGACGACGGTGCCCGTCGGCATCGCGCAGGCCCTGGTCGAAGGTCTCGAGCACGACTTCGTCGCGCACGACGACGAACTGCAGCGACTGGTGCCGCGTGCGCGCTTAGGGCTGGAAGATGCGATCCGCGCCGCGATCGACGCGGACCGCCAGCACGCCGTGATTGCGCGCTGGGTCGAAGGCTCGATCGCGTGCCGCAACTTCCGGCCCGAGTACGCGTTCTATGCCAAGCGCGAGGGTGCGACCGCGCACGGTGAGATCGACGCCGGGCGGGTGTTCGCGACCGTCTGCGCCATCGGCGGTGAAGACGGCTGGTTCTACGCCAACGTCCTGTGGTGGATCCGCGGCGCGGTCGACTGGGTGCTGGGTGGACCGAGCTTCCGGCGAGCGCGACGACACCCGACCGAGCTGCGCGTCGGCGACGTCGTGGATTCGTGGCGCGTGATCGCGCTCGAGCCGGGACGGCGGCTCACGCTGCTGATGGAAATGAAAGCTCCCGGCGCCGGCGTGCTGGAGTTCGTCGTGCAGCCGCAGGGCACGGGCGCCAGCGTCACGGCGACGGCGTACTGGCACCCGGCCGGCGTGTGGGGGCTCGTGTACTGGTACGCGCTGGTCCCCGCGCACGTTTTCATCTTCAAGGGCCTCACGCGCGCGATCCTGCGACGCGCGGCGCGTTGAGCCCCTCCAGGAATCACTCGGCGGCTTCTTCCTCGGCCTTGGGCCCGCCGAACCGGTAACGCATCGACAGCGTCACGTAGTTCACGTCGTAGTTGTAGGGATCGACGCCCAGGCCCAGCACGGTCGGCAGCGCCGCGGGCTGCGACGAATACGACCAGTCGCTGGTCTTCAGCGTCTCGTACCACCACGTGAACATCAGGTCGGTGCGCTTGCTCAAGCCGTAGGTCACGCCGGCCTTGAACGAACTCAGCTCGCTCGACACCGTCGGGAAGTTGCCGCCGCTGGTGCCCACGATGCGGGTGCGGGAATTGCCGGCACCGTAGGTATAGTCGAGGTTGACGCTGATCTTGTCGGTGAACTGCGCGTTGACGCCCGCACCGTACGTCTCGAAGTCGTCCTGCACGTTGCCGGTCCAGTCGGCGGCCGTAAACGTGCTGCTGCCCTTGCTCCTTGAATCGATCTTCTCGCGACCCAGCGTGGCATACGCCGCGATCTTCTCGTTGACGGTCCAGTTCAGGTCGACGCCGTAGCGTCGATCGAGGCCGGAGATCAGGCCGAGGTCCGACTGCAGGTAACTGTCGTCGCCGTAGTGCACGTTCGCGCCGAGCGACAGCGGCAGGGAACCGACCGCGACGTTGGCAAGCAACTCGCCGTAGGAGCGGTAGCGATAGGCCTGGTTGTACTTGCGCATCAGCGGGTTCTGGCCGAACGAGGTGCCGACGGACACGTCGTACTTGTCCGGGTCGCGCTCCTCCACGCCACCCTTCACCACAAAGCCGAGGTAACCGCTCGGGCGGAACTGCGCCCGGCCCCAGCCATCCAGCACTTCTTCGCCCGACACTTCGAGCGCGGAACCCGTGCGATCGGTATTGCGCCACTCGCCGCCGACGCCGACCGTGAGGTCGTCGTACACGTCGTAGTCGGCCGAGCCATTCAGGCGCGTGCGCTCGTAGCCGTAGGCCGCGTTGACGCGATCCTCGACGACCGGGAACAGGTCCGTGTGCACGATGGACGTGAACGCGGCCTGCCGGCTGTCGTTCTTGCGCTCGTCGTATGACGCGGAACCGCGCAGGTGCAGCCGGTCGAGCGGGCGTGCGGCCACGGTCAGGTCGGCTCGCGTGACGCTCACGTCGCCGTTGAGGTTGGCGAACGGCAGCGCGTCGACCGCGATGTTCGGGTTGATCGTGTACGGATTGAAGCCGGTTTCCTGCGTGCTCTGGCCGAGGGCGCCGGACAGGGTGACTGCCGTGTTGCCAGGCAGGCCGTACCAGCCGGCCGACAAGGCGACTTCGCTGTAGAAGTTGTCGGGCTCGAGCGACATCTGCCCGCGACCGCCGCCGGGGACGGCTGCGTTGAACGGGTTGTCGAACTGGAAACCCGCGGCCTTCGTGTCGTAGATCGAGGCGAAGTAGCCGAACTGCGCAAACCAGTGCTTGCCCTGGTAGCGCACGTCCGCGTTGATGCGATCGGTCGAATCGTCGATCGGCCGCAGCATCTCGGTCGAGACGCTGCCGAACGAACCGAAACGCGGGCGCGTGCCGCTGCGTTCGTCGCGCTTGTAGTCGAGGCCGAAGGTCCACTTGTCGCCGAGGAAGTAGCGGCCGTTCGCACCGAAGCGGTCGCGATCGAAACCGACGTCCACCGGGCGCAGGCTGGTGCCGAGGGCGGTCATGCCTGCCGTGCTGCCGGCGGTGACCCAGCCGGCTGGCAACGAGAGATTGCCGCTGCCGACGCCCCCGAAGATGGTCTCGCCGGTGTCCGAGATGCGGTGCGGGATGCGGTCGTACGACAGCCCGAACTCGTAGGCGCCCTGCTTGCCGCCTGTGATCGACGCCGCGCGCGAGTCGAGGCCCAGGTCGAGCAATTCGTAGTCGATGTGGTAGCCGGACTCGAGCGTCGCGCCGCCCGCGGCGTTGGCGACGACGTAAGCGCCGTCCTGGTCGAGGCCGGTGTAGTCACCGAACTTTGCGCTCGCGTCATCGAGCCAGCCGGCACCGAGTTCGGCTGCAGCCGTGTAGCCCTGCGCAAATGTGCATTTCTTGCAGGCCCAGGCCGACGTGTCCGGAGCGGCCGTTTCCTCGGCCTGCACGCCCGAGCTCGCCGCGAGCAGGATGGTGGCGACTGCGATCGATAGTTTGTGGCTGCGTTGTTCCATGTCGATCACCGTGTCAGCGACGAACCAGAGGGATGGTTCGATCCGTGCACTTGCGAGTGGCAGTTCATGCAATTGCCCAACCCCAGGGCCGTCGTCGGCGACGAGTTGCCCGGCAGGCCCGACGGTCCGTACGACAAGCTCGGGTGGCCCTGCTGCGAGTGGCACGACTGGCAGAGCAGCGGACCGCGCATCTTGACCATCCCGGGGTTGCTCGAGCCGTGGGCCGCGTGGCAGGTCGAGCAGTCCTCGGTGACCGGCTGGTGTTCCCACAACATCGGGCCGCGCTTCTCGGCGTGGCACTCGTAGCAGGTGTCGTTGATCGTGGCGCGCACCAGCTGCTTCTGTGCCGTGGTGCCATGCGGCGCGTGGCAATCGCTGCAGGCAAGCCTGCCCTGGCGCACCGGGTGCGCGTAGACCTTGAGGAACTGGCTGCGCTCGGCGACGTGGCAGGTGTAGCAGACCTCGGGCTGAGTGATCTTCGACAGCACGGCGTCCTTCGCCTTGTGGCTGTCGTGACACGCGGCGCAGGAGACGTTGTTCACGTCATGCGGCCCGATGTGCCACTGCGCGGCCTGGTTCTTCTCGTGACAACCGAGGCACATCGCGTTCTGCACCGGCACCGGCGTGTCCGCGTTGCGGCCGAACTTGATCATCGACGGCCGCGATTCGCCCTTCTTCACCTTCTTGGTGTGGTTGCCGCCCGGCCCGTGGCACGCCTCGCACTGCAGGCCGCCCTTGCCGAATGGCGACCGCGCGTCGTTCGGTTGCCCGTGCGCCGTGTGAAAGATGTCGTTGACCTCGGGGCCTTCGTGGCACGTGAGGCAGGTGTCGGCACCCTTCGCGCTGTACGGCGCACCGGCGTTCGGCGCCTTCTCCGGCACCCCGGCAAACGCGAGCACGGGTGCCAGTACCAGGCCGATGAGCAGCAGTCCGCGCGGGAACGCTTGCGTTAACTTCATGTCGGTGCGTCCGTCAATTTTTGGGTTGCGCATCAGTTGTACTGGAAGAGGCCAACGCCGTGGCGGACCTTCACGTCGGACGGCTTGCCGGGACCGTGGCAGTTGGCGCACGTCTCGGAAGCCGCTTCGTTGCTGGTGCCGTTGGCGTTCTTGGTCGCCGTGAACGAGCCGCCGTTGTTCTCGATGTGCAGCTTCGCCTGCGCCGTGACGTGACACGAACCGCAGATGGCCGCATTCGGGGTGTAGGCGATGTCGTCCACCGGCGAGGCCGCATTGGCCCCGCGCGTGATCGAGGTTGCGAACACCTTGGTCGGGTCCACCGGGAAGTACGTGTCGGGCTTGTGGCAACCCTCGCAGTTGTTGATCTTGCCCGGGTACCGCACCGACGCGAAGCTCAAGCCGCCGAAGTTGTAGGTCGCGGCGTGGATCGCATGGATCATGAGCTTGAAGTCGAACGGCCGGCCAGCGGCCAGCGTGGCGCCCGCAGCGTTCTCCGGGTTGTGGCAGGTCGAGCACAGATCGGTGTTGTTGTTGCGATTGTCGCCGTGGAACGAGAGCCGCTGGTGGCAGTCGTTGCAACGCTGGACGTCCACGATATCGCGACGCGCGACCGGCGAGCTGTCGGTGATCGGGAACACGACGCCGGCAGACGACGTCACGCCGATCTCGGCGTACTCCGGCGTCGACGTATCGCTGACGTTCACGATGGTGCGGCCTTCCAGGAACGACTCACCCGAACCGCCGATGAGGCCGGACGGCAACGGCTTGGCACCCGCCTTGCTGTACGACCCGTCGGCATTCAGCGTGGGCGCACCACCCGCAGCCGCTGGCGAGCCCACAGGCGCGGCGGCAGTCGCAAGGAAGTCGATCGCGATCGGCTGCGCCGGCGTATTGCCACTGCCCGGGTTGGTGAAGTTGATCGTGGTGTAGGCAACGCGCGCGCGCAGCCGGGCTGCCGTCGCGCTGCACGTCGTAGCGGGCGGCAACGGCGTGCACGGGATGACATTGGTGAACGCCGCGTCGTTGAGCTTGTACGGCGTACCGGTCGTCGGGTCGCTGACCTTGACCGTCACCAGCGGGAATTCGCCCGGCAGGACCTTGCAGGCGACCGTCGCGGCTGCGCACGCGGTGGCGCCCGGCGAACCGTCGAGCTTGATCGCCTGGACCTTCACCACTTCGAACTTGAAGCGCTTGGCGACTTCGTTCTCGGGAATGACATGTGCGCGCTGCACGCGCAGGTTGGCCACCTGTGCATTCGGGCCATGGCACGCCGTGCAGGTGTCATCGGTCGCGGCGACACCGGCATGGTTCTCGCCGGTGACGAAATTGACGTTGTCGTGGCACGACGTGCAGGTCGTCCTGTTCACGGTCAGGCGCCAGTTGCTCGCCTGCGGCGTGTCCGTGTCACTTTCTTCGTGGCAGGTCGTGCAGTTGCGCTTGTCCTGCGGATAGACGACGTCGCTGAAATCGTTGAACGTGTTGCCGAAACCGAAGATGCCGTAGAAGCCACCCGCCTTGACGCTCGGCAGCGTTTCGCCGGAGTGGATCTTGTGGATCATGACCTTGAGGTCGATCGAGTTGCCGGACTGCGCGTCGAACGAATACGACTCGTGGCACATCGCGCAGTACTGCAGATCGAAGCGCGCGCCGCCATGGACCGAGAGGTTGTCGTGGCAGGCGTTGCAGGTGTCGTTGTCGACGATCTCGCGGCCTGACTCGTTGACCGGCAGGTTGGTCGCGGGCGTGAACGTGTAGACGGCGTTGTTGGCGGGGATCGCCGGCGTGAGCCGGATCTCGAGACCGACGCGATGCGGCAGTGAACCGTCGAAGGGGATCTCCGCGTCGCCCTTCAGGCTCTTGGCGAAGGTGTAGGTGTAGATGCCGTTCTGCTTGTCGGTCCAGACGCCTGTCGTCGCGGTCTCGGTCGTGGCCTGGTTCCTGGGACCGGTGCCCGTGACCCTGTTGGCCGGCGTAGGCGCCGGGGTGCCGGGGAAGGCTTCAGTCTTGCGCGTAATCGCGTGCCACGTGCTCGACGCGCCGTTGGCGGCGGGTTCGAGCCGCGCCAGGACGAAGCGGATGTTGGCGGCAGGCAACCCTTTCAGCGAGAAGTTGTCCGTATCGCGCAGGAAGAGTTCGACGACGGGCTTGCCGTCGTCCTGCATCGTGACCCGCGTGATGGAGGCGACGATCGACTTCGCCGCGGTGACAGGAATGGCGGCGCCACTGCCCGGACCGGGTGGAAAGACGGGGTCCGGCGGCGTGACGTTGTTGCCGGGTCCGGTATCGCCGGAGCAACCGGCCAGCCCGATGGCACAAGCGCCCAGGCTTGCGAGCAGGAAGCCCTGCAACCGCGACATACGATCCTTACGCTGCGTTGACATCGTGCGACTCCGGCCGACGGGCAGGCGGGTTGCAACCGGCGCGCGCCCGCAGCGCGGCAGGAGCGTCGTGAAAGGTGTCATGGAACGTCGTGTCATTGCGATTCTTCCGGTCACGGCGTGCACTGTCCATAGGGCAGCGTCGCACAGTGCAATTTTTCAGTGTCGAAAGTCTGGCCCTTGCCGTGGCAGACCACGCAACCTTCCGCGGACGAAGAAGGCGCCAGTGTCTTGGCTACGCCGAAGCTGCCACCCTGCGTTTCCATGTGGGTCGCAGCAGCGGCCGACGTGTGGCAACCCTTGCAGGTGCCCGCCGTCGCCGAATCGGCAAGGTCGTCCTGCCACGCGAGCGTGGCCGCACCGGTCGAGAGCGTGGTGCCTGCGTCCACCGTGATCGGCAGGGCGGTGGTGCGGGCCACGTTGAACTTGCCGGCCACGTGGCAGCCTTCGCAACGAGCCAGGCTCTGCGGGTACGTGACCGCGCCGATCGGTGCGACGTTGCTGGAATGCAGGCCATGGATGAAGGCGCCGAGCGCCAGCGGCCCGAAGCTGTTCGCGCCGAAGGTGCCGCCCAGGCTCGAGCTGTGGCAGACGGTGCAGATCATCGGATCACCGACGCGGCTGCCGCCGTGCAGCGCAAGCTTCTTGTGGCAGTTCTCGCACTTGGCCTGGTCGACCAGCTTCTCCCGTGCCGCGCCGCCTGAGAAGGCGAACGCGCTGTCCACGTAGGCGTCGGAGCCATCCGCCATCACGCGGCGGCCTTCCAGCACGACCATCAGGCCCTTGCCGAGCGTGGCGTTGTCGAACCCGGACGGCAGCACGGACGAGAGCGTGTAGCCGAACGTACCGTTGCCGTTGTCGACGATGCTCGCCTTGTTGGCGATCAGGTCGATCGTGATCGCGGCGCCGCGATTGGCGGCAAGCAGGTTCCCCGCAACGTCCGCGACGTTATGGACGTCGGGCGTCGACCAACCGAAATCGAGGCGCAGGCGACCCGTCGTGATCGCCTTGACGTCCATCGCCGTGCCGTTCGCATCGAGGATCTGGAACGTCACTTTGGGCGCCTGGCCGGCGACCGCGTTTTCGACCTTCAGGATCTTGTACGTGAACAGGCGGCCATTCTCGATGGTCTTGCGGCCCGGATCCTGCTTGTGCGTTTCGAGAATGCCGCCGGCCGCGCCGTCGGCGCGGTGGCAGCCCCTGCACGAGCCGTCGGGTGCCGTGTAACCCGGTGGCAGGATCGTGCTGGAGTGCGTGTACGTGTAGGTGTACTGGCCGGTAGTAGCGCTCGGCCCCGTCTTGTTCAGGCCGGCGTCATGGCATCCGCCGCAGGAGGCCGCGCCGGGATTCGTCTGCCAGTCGTCGCCCTGTGGCGCGGAGGCGGACTGGACATGACAGGTCTCGCAGAACGAGATCGGCTGCGGGTAGGTGACCTCGCCGGCGTCGAACCTCGTGCCGTTGAAGCCATACACCACGAACGGCTTGCTGCGGTTCTCGCCGCGATGGATCGAATGCGCCATGTAGGCGAGGTCGACGGACTCGCCAGAGTCCGGATCGACCGTGCCGGGGTTGTGGCAGACCGCGCAGTATTCGGTGCTGCGGCGCGGACCGCCATGCTCACCGAAGCGCACGTGGCACTTGGCGCAATTGGCGGTCGCAGCGATCAGCTTGTTCGAGGTAACGGCTCCGCCGTTCGGCACGAAGTCCTTGAACGGATTGTCCGGCGCGAGCACGCGGGCGCTGCCCGCCATGTCGATCGCGACACTGATGCGGTGCGTCAGGGTGGGTTCGTAGGCGACCGCGATCGGCGTCGTGACCTTGCTCAGGTCCACCGCCGACGTGTAGCGGTACTTGCCCGCCCCCAGCTCCTGCCAGCCGGCCGCGACGCCGCTTTCGGTGTTCGCCTGCACGGCACTGGTAAGGACAGGAGTCGCAATGCTCGGCGTCCCGGTGCGGTTGATGTAATTCTGCCAGCGCGACGGGAACCCGTCGGCCGCCGGCACCAGCTTCGCGACGCCGAGGCGGAGCGTGGTGGCGGCCAGGCCAAGCACGGCGCCACCCTTGGCGGTCTTGACAGTAATTTCGATGACAGGCTTGTTGCCAGTGACCGCTGCGCTGTCGATCGCCGCGACGAGCGTACCGATGTCCGCGATCTGCTGCGCGGTCAGCGTCGAGCCTGTCCCGACGTTCCTGACGTCGCCACCGAGGGAAATCGGCACGTCCGCGGGCCCGGTCGGCCCGGTGGGGCCCGTCTGGCCCGAATCACCCCCTCCGGTCGGACCCGTGGGGCCGCTGCCATCATTGGTACAGCCGGCAATGCCGATCGAGGCCGCCAGCGCCAGCAAAGCAATCATGGGCACGCGGGACCGCGCGAAACTGCGCGCGCTGGAGAATTTCATGACAGGCTTCCTGACTGGTTCTTGGCTTGAGGGTGTCGTCTGAGGAGGTCTTACCGACCTTCCGCCCGGCCAGCACTGGAAGGTCGCGCTGATAGTAGGCAGCGGTTAATTAGACTCATACTCGTATATCTCCGTATGAACCAGAGGCGTCCATGGCGGGTCAACGAGATGCAACCGCGGCAGGTGTCTATTAGCAGGACGGAGGTTGTCCTTTAGACTTCCCGGCCCAGGTCATCGTCTCCCCCTTCCCTTTATCGGAGAATCCACGTGTTAAAGGCAACCATTGCCAGCGTCCTCGCATTGACCGCGGCCGTAACCCTGTCCGGCTGCAACGGCAAGCCCCAGGAGGCCGCCAAGACCGCCGCTGCCCCGGCCGCCGACGCGCAGATGCCCGCTGGCATGAACCACCCCGCCGCAAAACCGGCTGCTCCGATCGCGATCGGCACCATCGCCAAGGCCGACAAGACGGTGGCCGAGGTGTTCGAGCAGAAAGACCAGCTGTCCGGCCAGAAACTCACCGTGCGCGGCCAGGTCGTGAAGACCAACAGCGGCATCATGGGCAAGGACTGGGTGCACGTCCGTGACGGGTCGGGCGCCGAAGGCGCCAATGACCTGACCGTGACGGTGCCAGCTTCGGGCGCGCCGCTGCCAAACGTCGGGGACACCGTCCTCGTGACTGGCACGGTCGGCATCAATAAGGATTTTGGCATGGGGTATCAGTACCCGGCGATCCTCGAGGACGCGCAGGTCAAGGTCGAGGCGACCGCCGAGAAGTAATCGCGCGAACCCACAGCGCGGTCGTCAAGCGACCGCCCTGTGCGCAAAAAGGCCGGGCATCTGCCCGGCCTTTTTTATGCGCCGCCAAACGTCTGCGACTGCACCACCAAAAAAAAGAGGTGGGCCCGAAGACCCACCTCTCAGTTCAGATCGTGGAAGGGAGGCGGGCCCGCAAGCCCACCCCGCTCACCTTGATCTCAGTCGACCATCAGCTCACTTCGTGTCGAGGATGGTCTGACGTCCCTTCTCGAAGGTCTGCGGCGTCCAGCCATTCTGGTACGCATGACCCCGGACGTCGGTCGTGTTGTGGCAGCTCGTGCAGGCAGCCGCCGAGGCGCCCTGCAGCGAATCGTCGAGCTGGTTCTTCCACACCGCACTCGTACCCGTGCCCGAGTCGATCTTGCCGGCGTCGATCGTAGTCGCCACGGCCGTTGCCTGGGCCGGGATCGTGTCGAACCCGGTGACATGGCACGCACCGCAGTCATTCAACGCCCGCGGATAGGTCGGGTGGTACAGGTTGTGCGTCTGGCACGACTGACTGACCGCAGGATCCGCACCGAAGACGGTGAAGCCCGTCATAGGCGCAGGAGCCGCCGCGTCGATCGAGCTGCGGCACGTCGGCGTGCCGGTCGGCCAGTTCGCGAGGGCGCTGCCCTCGGCCGTCCAGGCATAGATGCCACGCGTCCGGTAGATCACGATCGGGGCCAGGCCTTCGCCAGCCGAGTGGATGGCGTGCAGCATGGTCTTGAACTCGTACGTCTGGCCCACCTTGCCGTCATAGCCTTCGGCCGCAGTGACGCCCATCAGGGTGCGGTTGTTCTGGTCCGAAGAAGCCGAGTTGTGGCAGATGATGCACATCGTCACGTTGTCAACGCGGGTATTGCCGTGCTGATAGAGCGAACCGACGTGGCAGTTGAGGCAGTCAGAAGTATCCGCAACCAAGCGACGCTTCGTCGCGGCGGCGCCCGTGCCCACGGTGAACTCGTAGGTCGGGGTCGGGACGCGGACGAACATCAAGGGGTATGACCAGTGCTCGGTCGTCATGCCTGCCGGAACCGGCAGCTGCGGCTTGCCCTGCAGGGCCACGATGCCACGCGTGCCATCCGGCATCGCGTCGCGGGCGATGATGGTCGTCGCGACATTGGCGGCGCAGGTCGTGTTGGTCGTGTCGAGGTTCACCGCTGCCGCCTGACCCGGCGCGTTCGCCTGGCCGAGGACATAGTCATCGCCCTGCGCGTAGCTGCGCAGCATGCTCAATGTGCCCTCGTTCGCGGTATTCGGCCCGAACGGGAAGAACACCGGCGCGGTCGCAGTTGCCGTGGTGTTGCACGGGTTGATCGGCGTGCCCTTCGGGAACTCGGCGGTCCAGGAGATCTCCAGCTTGCCCGTCGTCTTGTTGTCGACAACCTTGGTGATCGTCCAGTTGAACTTCGCACCTTCCGTGACGGAGAGGTCCGCACCGCCGTAGATGATGCCGACGCGCTCGGTCTCGAGACCGTTGTGGAAGTCCGTGACCTTGACCAGGGACGGCGCCACGCCGGTGGTCTTGTGGCAGTCCTCGCAGGCCGTCGTCGCGTCCATGGACGAGTGGAACGTCGCTCCGGAGGCTGCGAACACTTCTGCCCAGCTTTCCATTGAACCGTGGCAGCTCAAGCAACCCGGACCCGTGACCGGCATCGCATTGACCTTCGCCAGCGCACCACTGCTCGACGTGTGGCACACGCTGCAGTTATTCATGTAGGTCGGGAACGAGACCGAATACGGATCTTCGACGTTGCCGCCGTTGGTGTCCTTCAGCTGGAACTCTTCGCCCGGCCACATGCGCGAAGCGTGGATGCTGTGACCGATGCTGATGAGACGCGGATACGTCGTGTTCGTCGCCTTGTGGCACACCGTGCAGTTCCTGCCATCCACCGGATACCCGTAGTGGAAGCCGTTGCCGTTGCTGCCGTGACAGCCCGAGCATCCCGCGCTGCTGACCAGACTCTGGTCCGGTGAACTCGGGAAATCGGCCAGCACCATGGCTCGCGGCGCAAGGCTTCCCGTGGGCGTCTCAAGCCGGAACAGGTAGCGCGAGGGAATGGCGCCGAATTGCGTGAAACCACCTTCGAGCGTGATGGTGTAATTGCCATTGGTTCCTGGCGTGAACGTGACAGGTACCACCACGTCACCGGGGACCGTCGCGTCGATGGCGTCGATGGTGTTGCGCAGAGTGCCGTTGAACTGGTACTTGCGGGCAGCCGTCGTCAGCGCCGTGAAATTCACACCGTCCGCTTTGACGTTGAAGGTCAGGACGATGTCGGTCGGGTCGGTGGTGCCTTGCGCGATGACGACATTGCTGACAGCAACCTGCGGAGCCAGGGCGTGCATTTCCTTGACGCCATAGGCCGAGCCGTCGGAATGGCAAACGCCGCAGGATTCCCGCGGTTCGATCTTGGCGCTCGCACCCGGGGCGCCTGTGGCACCCGTCGCGCCCGGTGCACCCGTGGCACCGGTGCTACCCGTGGGGCCGGTCGGGCCCGTTGCCCCGTTCTTGCCATCGTCGCCCGAACAGCCGGCGAGGCCTGCTCCGAGCGCCAAAAGCGCGACGAGCGGGACGAGTCCGCTCTTCATAGTACTCAGTCTCATGTTTGACTCCCTCGCTCGACGTCTTGCCGAGCAGAAAAAACCTGGGGCGTTACGTCCCAGCCCTACAACTTTACGAAGGCAATGGTAGGACCGGGGTTGCAAAGCAATAACCTCGGATTACCGAAGTATTGCTGCGAGTTAGGGAACTTTTTCGCGCTCGCAGTAACCGCCTACAGCGAGAGTGAGAATAGTTCGCAACGTCGTCACAGCGACGACCCCAACGGGCATTTCAGCCATCGTGGCGAGTACCTAAACAGACCATGGAAATGCGGATGTTCATGTCCGGCGGCTATTGATTATCGCGTAAGCCCGTGACCCCTGACGGTGGCACGCGCGCATGGCAAGATTGCGCACGGTCGTCCCGGCCGGCGCAGGAACACGAGACATGCCCAGCAAGGATTGGTGGAGTTCGCTGTTTGCCACGATTGATGGCAAGCGCTCACAGGAGTTCGCCCAGCACCTGACGCCCAACGGTGAATTCCGCTTCGGCAGCCAGCCTTCCGTGCATGGTCAGGCGAACGTAGCGGCCTACGTCGACGCGTTCTTCGGCATGATCGGCGGAAGCCGGCACGAACTGCTGGGGACCTGGGACGCCGACGGTACGACCGTTTGCGAGGGGCTGGTGCACTACACGCGGCTGGACGGCTCGAAGATCACGATCCCGTTCGTGAACATCTTCCACCTGCAGGGCGACAAGATCGCCCGCTATCTCATCTATATCGACAACGGGCCGCTGTTCGCCGGCTGACCGTCACGCCCCCCGAACAAGAAAATCCCTGCCCCGTCATTCGGCGAGGCAGGAATCTTGAGTGAGGTTCCAGGCAGCGCGAGGTGGGCCCGCAAGCCCACCCCGCTCACCATGACCTTAGTCGACCATCAGCTCACTTCGTATCCAGGATGGTCTGACGCCCGGCCTCGAAGGTCTGCGGCGTCCAGCCATTCTGGTACGCATGACCCCGGACGTCGGTCGTGTTGTGGCAGCTCGTGCAGGCGGCCGCCGAGGCGCCCTGCAGCGAATCGTCGAGCTGGTTCTTCCACACCGCGCCCGTGCCCGTGCCCGAGTCGATCTTGCCGGCGTCGATCGTAGTCGCCACGGCCGTTGCCTGGGCCGGGATCGTGTCGAACCCGGTGACATGGCACGCACCGCAGTCATTCAACGCCCGCGGATAGGTCGGGTGGTACAGGTTGTGCGTCTGGCACGACTGACTGACCGCAGGATCCGCACCGAAGACGGTGAAGCCCGTCATAGGCGCAGGAGCCGCCGCGTCGATCGAGCTGCGGCACGTCGGCGTGCCGGTCGGCCAGTTCGCGAGGGCGCTGCCCTCGGCCGTCCAGGCATAGATGCCACGAGTCCGGTAGATCACGTACGGGGCCAGGCCTTCGCCAGCCGAGTGGATGGCGTGCAGCATGGTCTTGAACTCGTACGTCTGGCCCACCTTGCCGTCATACGATTCGGCCGCATTGACGCCCATCAGGGTGCGGTTGTTCTGGTCCGAGGAGGCCGAGTTGTGGCAGATGATGCAGTTCGTCACGTTGTCAACGCGGGTATTGCCGTGCTGATACAGCGAACCGACATGGCACTTGAGGCAGTCGCCGGTATCGGCAACCACCCGACGCTTGGTCGC
>Ga0315287_10000874_pt1 | contig 26907 bp, 16 predicted proteins | sample YL17G11_0_MG_FD_205037 | JGI IMG/M metagenome (GOLD analysis project Ga0315287, IMG submission 205037) | Sediment microbial communities from Yellowstone Lake, YNP, Wyoming, USA - YL17G11_0 | ecosystem: Environmental > Aquatic > Freshwater > Lake > Sediment | place: USA: Wyoming | collected... | reverse complement strand
TGGTGGAGGGTCTCAACGGCAAGGCGAAAGTGACGATGAGAAATGCGTATGGCTTTCGGACGTACAAAGCCCTTGAAATAGCCCTCTATCACAGCCTAGGGGCACTTCCAGAGCCCCACTTCACCCATAGATTTTTTTGAGGAGGCGAAAAGGTAAGGTCGTTGGTGACGAATCCAATGAGAGTTTGCACAGAATAGAGATGTCCTTTGAAGAAGATTCTAAGAAGGAGAGAAAAGAGGACCCAAATAAGATATATGTTACGAAGATCGAACGTGTTACTGATTATATTGGGCTTGTTCATCTGTCGGCTGAACCTGATCTGCATAAGGAGCTTACAGATCTTCAAGCAATACTTAATGATGATCCATCAGGGTACGATTGTGTAGTGATCGATTTCAGCGGTGTTGATATAGTTAAAGCTGAGAGTATCAGAATACTACTTAAACTGAGAAGTCACTTTCTAGAACCTCATCGCAAACTCCTTCTCTGCAGCGTCTCGAAGATCACTAAAGATACCTTTTTGCTGGTAGGTCTTGACGGTGTTCTTGAGATCGTCTCCGACAAGTTTATAGCGTTAGCGACAGCCAGTTCGTTTATATCAGGATTCGGCCATTAGGTATCCGTCCGGCCAAGTACATCTGGTGAGGCGGAGAGGGATGGAGATAATGCTGCCGTACGATTGACAGGAGGTTTGTATGGCAGCAAAGGAGTTACAGGGAAAGCCTCTGACGAAGCGTGGTCGGATCTGGGCCAAGCGTTTGCGTCAGTGGCTGCAATCGGGTCTGTCTCAAGCCGAGTACTGCCGACAGCATGATCTGTCCGCGCCGGCATTAGGCTGGTGGAAGAAGCAATTGCCGAGGGCACTCTGGTCGGGTAGCGCCCTCGCCTTGCCGGGACCGCCCCGAGGTGTATTTCATCCACGCTGTCAAATACACCTGATGTAAACGATCCCGATCAATCCTTTCAGGTGATCCATCCCTTTCATCCCTTACAGGGCCGCCGATTTGCGCTGGTGGTATACCGGCACAATTGGGGTGATGATCGGGTTCACTTCTACGACGACAGCGAGCGTCTGATTTCACTTCCTGTCCAATGGACGAGCCTTTCGCCGCCTGATCCGTTTGTGGTTCTCTCCGCCGGACGCTCGGCCTTCCGGTGTGCGGATCTATTGGCATTGGCACGCCTGATCGAGGAACTACAGGCTAAGACCTCTTGTTTGAGTCAACGACCGGCCCTGTCGGCTTTCTTCGCAGACGCAGCCGATTGTTGGCCCGCTTGGGATCATCAATGCGCTGGGGCTGTGGGAAGGAGGGGGGCAGCCCTTTCTGTCTTCCCAACAGGCCTCCGCGGCACCATAGGGCCGGTGGGTGTTCCGTACGCCCGACTTGACCAGTAGGGGGCTCCCGCACATTGCCCTTGACTGCCTCAACTAGAGAGATAGACTCATGTCCTGATGCAGGGAGGTCGTATGCCTTGGCAGTCAGATAATGAGGGCTTGTTCGGCAAGCCAGTGCGCTATGGCGTCGCAGGCTGACGGTGAGTGGACCAAGGGATCTTATCAGGATGGCGCCAGCGAAGCTAGGCGCAGGCGGAATTGCCGACGTCAGCAGCGTGAAACCTGCAATGAAGCCTCATGGGTGCAAGTCCCACCCCAGCAACGAACGGCCACGGGCGGGAAACGAGTCTTGCGTTTCACGAAACGCCGATTGGAGGGCTCCTTTGCCTCGTAGAATGCAAACGTCATCTGCCCGACCACCCAGTTGGCATAGCCATCGTCCAGCGTCTCTATGGGGTTCTCTCGCAAGAAAGCGCAACGGCTGGTCTTGTTGTTACGAGATTACGATTCTCAAAAGAAGCACTGACCTTTGCCGACACTGTAAGACACCAACCAATTGCGGTTTAAGGACTACGAAGCCGTGAAAGAATGGCTCAAGAAACATGGGAGGGCCTAACAACCGCGTGCACGCGACGCGGCACCCGCGCGCCTGAGCCGGGACGTTATCCATCGCTATGGACGACACAGCCGTCAACCAAGACTACTTCTCCTGGGCGGCGCAAGAACGCGCTGTCCGGTTCGAGTCGAGTCAGTTCTTCAAGCGAGAGATAACGTTGTCTCCGCGTGCGAAAGCAGCATTCCAAGCGAGGGGAATAATCCTCTCAGACCACAGTGCTGCGGCTATGTTTGCCGACAATCTTCTTCAACGACTTCTTATCACGTGCCCAGCCTACTTCGCAGCACTTAAGGAGAGCGGTGTGCCGATTGACGAGGCGACATGGCACACTTCGGACGAGCCGGGTCGGCCCTCGCTGACCCTGTTCCGAGACATCTTTATCGAGAGACCTCGACCTGAGGAGTTGCCTGCTCCACTGCGTTCTGCCGACGCCCTCTTGGCATGGCGTGAGCGGGAGCGTCAGAGGGTGAAAAATGGGGAGTCTTCGTCAGAAGCTTTTGCAGGATTGTGCGATCCTGAAGATCGACTGACTCCCGAAGGGCGTGTGGTCAGGCGAACTGGGCATCTTACGGAACAACACTTGTTTCTGACTCTACTGCGTACTTCGAAGCGAATGTATTCATCTCTGGATCACGAACTGGGATGGGTCAGTCTACCGCTACTGGGCACGTCGGGAAGTCGGCCAGAGAAGATTTCCCGTCAGTGGGAGCATAAGCTTCAAAAGATCTGCCAGCGTTGTGAGGTTCTTGTCAACGCTGAGCCTTCGCGGTCCGAGCTTCAGTGGATTCTGTATCTCGATGGATACAATCGGATTCGTCTCAATCCTCTTGCTGATTTTGCCTACCCCCTTTTGGACGAGGATGTACACCTTCCCACCAGGCTTGCCGTCCGAGTAGGGATCACCCAACCGCCAACAAGTCTGAGCATCACTTTCACTGCGGACAGCGTGGCGCAGCTTGAAGACCTGATGAACTCCTCAGCAGCGACAGAACCGGATTTCCAGAAGTTCTTTGAGTGCAATCCGGAGTTCCTCCTAGGCATAGATTACGCCCACATTCATCCGCAGTTGATACTGCATCAAGACCACGGACCTGCTTACCGCCCCGACTTCTTTCTAGAGCCGTTATCTTCCGCATTCTGCGACGTGATGGACATCAAGACTCCCTATGAGGAGTTGGTGATTCGTTTGCGGGAGACGCGACGAAAACGCTTTCGGGCGGCTGTGAATGAGTACATTGCGCAGCTCGCCGAATACCGCCGTTACTTCGACGATGCACAGAATCAGCTGGACTTCCATTCGCGCTACGGATTGAAGTGCTACCAACCCAAAGTCATTCTACTGATTGGCCGAAAACACCACTTCCGTTCTGATTTGGAGCGACAGGAGCTTAAAGCCTTGTTGCCAAGGGATCTGGAACTCTGGACATACGACGATATCCTCGCAAGAGCATCAGCCTACCGACGGTTTGAAGAAACGTATTGAGCACACGGATGACAAAACGCTCCGCCGACCAGCCGCGGGCCGTCGTGTTTGGCTGTGTGCCCTCGTTGCTGGGTACCGGATGCGCTGCGGGGATTTCGTCTAAATCTGGGGACGTTTAATTCTGGGACGTCTATGAGCAAGCCGTTGTCAAGGCGGTCGCGGGAATTCCAAGCATCTATTCGGCGCCACCCCTTTGGGGGCGCCAGTAGTCTACGTGCAGGCCGGCTCCAGTCACCATAACTAGGTCGCCATGCCTCAGTCCCCACGATCGGAGTCCAGCCAGGTAATCCCGCTGAACGTCGCGTATGCGTCTTGCCTTCCGATGTCTCTTGTTCCTTTCGTCTTTGAATCCGTACGTCCGTGTCTGACGCCGCCACACGCCATGCTTGGCCGCTGGTCAACATGGCGTGTATACAACGCACCAGGTAGTGGGCGGTGGCCATCCGCGACAGCTCGCGATATAGGTAGACGTATCCGCACGTCACCTCGACACAGATCACCCAGCGGCCCTCCAGGGTGATCAGACGATCGAGTAGCTTTGGCCAGTGGCCGTGATGGGATGACTCCAGGGCAGATCGCAAAGGCGCATAGGACAAGGTAAGTCCGCTGCCCTCTGTTTAGGCACTATGAGATGTCCAGCCAGGTGAGCAGTTCCACCGTCAGTGTCTTCGTTGTGGTATCTGCGATCACCTTCTGACATGCCGCCGCCGCGGCCGGCGAGGTCGCCACAAACACAATCCTGTCAAAGCCGGCTTCGCTGATCTTGTCCAGGTTCTGCTGGGTGTTGGACTTGCCTGTCTCAATCTCAACAGCGACTTGTTCGCCAGGCCGCGTGGCGAGGATATCGACCGCCCCGTTTCCCTTGACCGGGTGTTCGCGGATAGTTTCATACCCTCTCTGCTCAAAGTGCTTCGCCGTCCGCTCAACCCAAAACCGGTGTTCCAGGCTCTCGCGGGGCGTGGGACCAGGGTCGATACCGAGGCAAGAACAGACCGCTCTGCCGTGATCGGTCAGCTGGTACAAGACCACCTGGCCAGAGCGAGTGGCGATGCACACCCGCTCGATGGCGCCGGCAGAGGACAGGGCCTCGCGGATGGCATTGCCACGCCGGCGAGAGGGAGCTGGAGGGGTCAGGGAGCTGGAGGGGTCAGGCTGTGAATTACTACATTTTCATCGACATCAGCATTGGATAAGTTGTATAGTTGGCTGCATGCCAAGACAAGCACGAATGGAGTCCGCAGGTCAAGGGGCCTTCTACCACGTTCTGAACCGAGGCAACTATTTGTAGTAGGTGTTACGATAGGTTGGCCGGTTGCTGCAGAATCAGCGCGATCCGGCTCAGAATATACACCCCCTATGGAGAAAACTCCACAAATGTCGTTAATCACAGCCTATTGCCCCCCAGCGATCTGACCAAGGCATTGACTCCGAGCGATCCTATGGCCGTTTGGTTGCATGGCGATTACCATCTCACGTCCAAGGCAGGTCGGTGGGACACTGTAACCAAGACTTGGATCAAGGACTTGGTTGCCAGTCCCTGCATTGATGCAGGTGATCCTGTTTTGCCTGTGCAAGCAGAGCCAGCCCCCAATGGCAACCGGATCAACGTAGGTGCCTACGGTGGGACCAGGCAGGCCAGTCTATCGGGCAAATAAGTTGTAGTATGTCACAAAAGCGGTGTATCTGTTCGGATCAGCGACCTGGGAGCGAGACTGAGCCTGGATACGGGATGCGTGCCGGAGGTTGATCGGGCCTTGACGGTATCGGCTCAGAGGGTGGCTATCAGCCCGCCAAAGGCGGCGAGGGTTGGGGGTTGATGGTCGGGATTGGCGAGGCTACAATCAATGTATGGGCGACAAGTCCAGACAACAGGCGGGTCGGAGGCTGCGACAGCCGGTTGATCAGGTGCACAAGGCGGTCGAGTACGGCATCGACATCTCCATGCTCCGCGACAACCTCGCCAGAACGGTGGCTGAGCGGATGCGACGGCACGAGATCGCTCTGGCTACAGTCGAGATGCTCCGGAAAGCCAGACGCACATGAGCAACCTTCTCAACCTCCTGCAGCGACTCGCCGGCGCGAGCGTGGACTTCGTGATAGTCGGTGGTTACGCTGGTGTGATTCATGGCTGCACGTATCTCACACAGGATGTCGACATCGACACAAATATAGGCCATCTGGACTGCCTGGGTGAGATCCAAGGCATTGGGGGCTATGCGCAGGTCAGGGAGGCCAGCGAGCCGATCGAGGTCGAGGGCGTGCAGCTTCGTGTCCTGGCGATGGATGCACTCATCGCTGCCAAGCAAGCCATGAACCGCCCTCGTGACAGAGAGGCGATCCGGCAGCTCAAAGTCATCCAAAAACTCAGGCATGGATTCTAATCTGGTTATCAAGGAGACCGCTATGGTAAGGACAATGGCATTTAAATACCGGCCGGGAAGGGTAATGCCTATCGCATTCTTGGGCGTCTGTTGGATCTGGTCTGTCGTGGGTATTGTGTGCGGGGCACCGGCCATGCCCAGGACCCAGTCGTTCGATGAGGGGTGGCGATTCTTTCGCGGCGATGCCCCTGGCGCAGAGCAGCCTGGTTACAACGACTCGGCGTGGCGCATGGTGGACACACCCCACGACTGGAGTATCGAAGACCTCCCGCCCCTGGCCACACCAGAGAGGTCCAATACCCGTCTTGACCTTGGCCGTGGGACCTGGCGTTTCAAGGCCGGCGATGAGACGACGTGGAAGGCGGCGGACCTCGACGACTCAGATTGGCGAGAGGTCCAAATCCCGGCGAACTGGGAGGACCACGGCCAATCGCGTGACAGCAATGTGTACGGCTGGTTCCGCCGGCGGATCAACGTGCCCGCGGAGATGAAGGGCAAGGATATCGTCATCGACCTGGGATGCATCGACGACTGCGACGAGTCTTTTGTAAACGGCGAGCGGGTGGGTGGGCTAGGTACTTTCCCGCCGAGCTACGCCACGGCCTGGGACCAGCCACGGCTCTACGCGGTCCCGGCCCGCCTGCTCAAGGCCGACGGTACTGACGTCATCGCTGTGCGGGTCTTTGACGGCGAGGGTAACGGTGGTATCGTTGCCGCAGTAGCTCCGGCAGCGAGGATCGGCCCGTTTGACAGCAGGGCCAGTCAGGGTCAGGCATCCACAGGCTGGGTGGTGGGAGGAACGGGCTGGTACAGAAAGCACTTCCGGCTCGACGGCCTCGCTGCAGACCGCCAGGTGGAAATCCTATTCGACGGTGTATACATGGATGCCGATGTATGGCTGAACGGCCAGCACTTGGGCAATCATCCGTATGGGTATACGGCCTTCATCCTCGATCTGACGCCGCACCTGGATCGCGACGGACAGAATGTACTGGCCGTGCGGGTCCGCAACGAAGGCAAGAACAGCCGGTGGTACTCCGGCTCAGGGATCTTCCGCCACGTGTGGCTGACAATCGCTGCGCCCGTCCGCGTCCCTACCTGGGGCCTATTCGTGGCCACACCGTCGGTATCGCGCGAGCAGGCAATGGTAGTGACACGCGTGGAGATGGTCAATGCCGGCGGGACACCAGCGGAGGTGGCGATCAAGATGCAACTGCTCGATCCCAAGGGCAGGGACGCGGCCAAAGGTCAGGCGAGCGGCTCAGTGGATCAAAAAGGCCAGACGGTTCTGACCATTAAGTGCCGGGTAGGCAACCCGCAATTGTGGAGCCCAGCCACGCCTGTGCTCTACCGCGCATTGGTCGAGGTACAGGTGGCCGGCCAAACGGTCGATTGGTGTGAGACCCCCTTTGGCATTCGGACCGTGGAGGTGGACGCAGACAAGGGCCTGCGGATCAACGGCGAGCCGATCGAGCTTAAGGGCGGGTGCGTGCATCACGACAACGGCATCCTGGGCTCAGCCACGATCGACCGGGCCGAAGAAAGGCGGGTGGAACGGATGAAGGCCGCCGGTTACAATGCCATACGGACCAGCCACAATCCCCCGTCGCCGGCCTTCCTCGACGCCTGCGACAGGCTGGGCATCCTGGTCATGGACGAGGCCTTTGACCACTGGGAGGTACAGAAGAATCCCGAGGATTACCACCGATTTTTCAAGGATTGGTGGGAGCGGGACATCGCGTCCATGGTCCGGCGGGACCGCAACCATCCCTCTGTGATCCTGTGGAGCATCGGCAACGAGATCATCGAGCGGGACGAGCCTTCAGCCCCTGGCCTGGCCAGGCAACTGGTGGCCGCGGTCAAGGCACTTGACACCACGCGCCCTATAACCGAGGCCATCTGCTCCTCGTGGAAGGGCAGGCCTTGGACCGTTATGGACCCGCACTTCGCCGTGCTCGATGTTGGCGGATACAACTACCAGTTGCGCCAGTACGAGCCGGATCACACCCGCTTTCCGCAGCGTGTGATGGCGGGCACCGAGTCCTTTCCCCTGGAGGCCTTTGAGAACTGGGACCAGGTCCTGAAACACCCATACGTCTTCGGCGACTTCGTGTGGACGGCGTACGACTACCTGGGCGAATCTGGCATCGGCCGTTCGTGGATCGAGGGCGCAGACGCCAACGGATTCACTGTAGGCTGGCCCTGGCACATAGCCGGGTGCGGTGACATCGACCTGCTGGGCCGGCGCAAGCCCCAATCGTATTACCGCGAGGCCCTATGGCGTACAGGCGTCCTGTACATGGCCGTGCACCTCCCGCTCAAGCCAGGCCAGGTAGAGAAGGTCTCGAGATGGGGCTGGCCCGAGGTCCAGAGTCACTGGACCTGGCCGGGTTGGGAGGGACAGACCTTGAAGGTGGAGGTCTATTCCTCCTGCGACCGCGTCCGTCTGACGCTCAACGGCAAGGATCTTGGGGAAAAGGCCACGGGCTGGGATCAGAAGTGCAAGGCCGAGTTCGAAGTGCCCTATGCGCCTGGTGAGCTCAAGGCCGTAGGTACCGTAGACGGCAAGCGGGTCGAGTTCACACTGCGTACTGCGGGCGAGCCGACCAAGCTCCGCCTGGTCCCGGACCGCACCCGCATCCAGGCCAGCCGCAACGACCTGAGCTTCGTAGAGATCGAGGTCGTGGACGCCAAGGGTGTGGTGGTGCCTATGGCCGAGATCCCGGTCTCCCTTGCGGTCTCTGGCCAAGGCGAGCTGGCGGCAGTTGGCAACGCCAATCCGGTAGACATGGCGAGCTTTCAGGGTCCAGTGCGCAAGGCCTGGCAGGGTCGTTTGCAGGCCATCCTGCGGCCCACGGGCAGACCGGGCCGGATCACCCTAACAGCCAAGGCCGATGGCCTGAAGGCTAGCACAACGACCATCACGGTTAGATAGGGTCTTGCCATGCAGAGACATGGTACCTTGATACCTGCCATTGAACCGAATAGGACGAGACTGCGTTTGGTCACAGGCCTTGCCCTGGTTGGCCTGATGGCCGCTGTGAAGGTCAAGGCCCAGTCGCCCGGGGCACCTGCGGTGCAGACGCCCAACATCGTGGACCGTATTGAGCGACCTCTCCGGTATCGGCCCGAGGGCACGGACTTTGTAATCGAGAACGGTACGGAATTCTTCAACCGTCCGCTCTACGGCGGCAACACCGCCTTCCGTGTGGATGCAGGCGACAGGCCCGAGTTCGCACTGTACCTGCCGGGTCGTGGCGGCAACCTCCGCGTCGGCATCCGGACAGGAGCTGACACCAAGTGGCTCCACGACGCTGAACGCATCAAGGCCCTTTATCGTCCTGGGTCCATGCTCTATGAGATCACAGATCCCCTGTTGGGCAAAGGCGCGATCCAGGTTACTGCCCTGGCCTTGTTCTCCACCGAGGGTTTGATCGTCCGCGCGGAGCTTCGCGATGCCAATGGGCCGGTAGATCTGCTCTGGGCCTATGGCGGTGTCAATGGCCAAAGGGGTGCACGCGACGGGGACATCGGCACAGAGAGGGAGCCCGTCAGCCGCTGGTTCCAGCTCAGGCCCGAGTACTGCAAGGACAACACCTTCACCATCGACGCCAATGCCTTTACCTTGCGGAGCAAGTCCGCCACCCTCGTAGGGATCACTCCAGCGGGATCACGTCTGGCAGTGGCTGACGCCAGGTACTGGGCCTCAGTCAGGGACCTCTTTGCCTCCGCGGGTCAGGCAACTGGCCTGCCGGTCAGCACCGGCAGCGTGGCGATCCTGCCATACCAACCTGTGTATCTGGCGATCCAGCGCACTGCCGCCAAGGGCGAGGACCTCACCAAGGTCTTCGATGAGGCAGAGCGTTATCGCCGTGCCCTGGCAGAGAAGGTCGTGGTGGACACACCGGACCCATTCATCAATGCAGCGGCAGCAGCCCTGAACCTGGCAGCAGATGCCGTATGGGATGAGCCCGGCGGTACAGTCATGCACGGAGCAGTGGCATGGCGGTCCAAGCTGCTGGGCTGGCGCGGGCCCTACCTCAACGACGCCCTGGGATGGCACGACCGCGCTCGCAGGCACATCACGTACTGGGCAGGGCGACAGAACACCTCACCGATCCCGGAGACGATACCACCGGCCGATGCAGCCACCAACCTTGCGCGGAGCGAGGAGGCCCTGCACAGCAACGGCGACCTGTCGAGATCGCACTATGACATGAACCTCGTGTACATCGACATGATCTTCCGCCACCTGCTCTGGACCGGCGACCTGGCCATGGCCCGTGAGCTGTGGCCCATGATCGAGCGTCACCTGGCCTGGGAGCGGCGGCTCTTCCGCCGTCCCTATGGCCCAGAGGGTCTGCCGCTCTACGAGGCATATGCCTGCATCTGGGCCAGCGACGACGTGGCCTATCACGGTGGCGGCGCCACCTACTCCACCGCCTACAACTACTGGCACAACCGAATGGCGGCTCGGATCGCCAGGCTCCTTGGAAAGGACCCGATACCGTACGAGAGAGACGCGGAGCTGATCCAGCGGGCCATGCATAGCTCGCTTTGGCTACAGGATCGAGGCTGGTACGCAGAGTGGCGGGACCTGCTCGGCCTCAAGCTCGCGCACCCCAGCGCAGCGATTTGGACCTTCTACCACACAGTGGACTCCGAGGCGGCCTCGGCCCTTGAGGCATGGCAGATGACCCGCTTCATCGACACCCAGATCGCCCACATCCCGGTCCGCGGTCCCGGTGTGCCTGCGGGCGACTGGTTTACGCTCTCGACCACCAACTGGATGCCTTATAAATGGTCGACCAACAACGTCGTGATGTCCGAGGTGGCCCATACGGCCCTCGGCTATTGGCAGGCTGGTCGCTCTTCAGAGGCCTGGCTGATGTACAAGGGTGCGATCCTGGACAGCATGTACATGGGCCTTTGCCCTGGCAACGCAGGGATGTGTACGGCCTTTGACGTGTACCGGCGAGAGAGCCAGCGGGACTTTGCGGACTCGGTCGGCATGACTGCCCGTGCACTGGTCGAGGGCCTGTTCGGCGTGGCCCCGGACGCCCTGGCCGGGGAGATCCGCGTACGCCCGGGCTTTCCGGCAGATTGGGATCGCGCTACGCTCCGCCATGCCAGCCTCAAGTACGCCTTTGGCCGCACCGGCCTGACGGATACCTACACGATTGAGCCTAACTTCGCAAGGCCCCAGGCCCTTTGCCTACAACTGCCTGCCCGGTTCGATGGCATCGCTTCTGTCACAGTCAACGGTCTGGCTGCCTCATGGCGGTTGATTGACGATGCAGTGGGGCGGCCGCTCATCGAGATCAAGAGCCCGGCCTCGCCACGCCATCAAGTGTTCGTGACATGGCAGGGCAATCTGCTCGCATCGCCCGGATTGCCGACTGCAGTGGCTGCCGGTGCTGAGCTTTGCGTCGAATTCGGGCCTGCACGCGTGCTCGACGTGGGTGATCCACAGGGTGCATTGGGCAAGACCACCAAGGGCGATGCGGGCCTGACCGGCGTCGCCACAGGCACGTCAGGCCATCGCACGGTCTTTGCCAAGCTCCAGCAGGGGGCCATGCGGTGGTGGCAGCCTGTCCAGTTTGAGATCCTTGCAGCCTCAGTTGCGACGACGCCACCCGCCAATGCAGTATGGGAGACCGTGGACCTGTCCTCTGCCTTCAACGACCGCGTGACGCAGATCTTCAAGAACCAGTACCTCTCACCGCGTTCGCCCTATTGCTCCTTAGCCATCCCCAAGCAGGGCATAGGGAGCTGGTGCAGTCCTACGGCCACGGCTGAGATCGACGACACAGGGCTCCGTGCAGCAGCAGGTCGCAACGGTGGTCGATTCCTATTGCCGCAGGGCCTGCCCTTTGCCACCCCAGGGCCGGGCGATGCCAGGAACGTCATCTTCACCTCACAGTGGGACAACTACCCCCGTGAGGTCACCATACCGCTCACCGGGCGGGCCAGGTACATGGTCCTGCTCATGGCGGGTTCCACCAATCCCATGCAGAGCAGGTTCGACAACGGCGAGGTGGTCGTGAACTATACAGACGGCTCGACCGCCCGACTGGCCCTGGAGAATCCGACCACGTGGTGGCCGATCGACGAGGATTACTTCATCGACGACTTCCAGTTCCGACGCCCAGGACCTATCCCGCCGCGTGTGGACCTAAAGACCGGCCAGGTGCGGACCTACACCGTGGCGGAGTTCAAGGGCAAGGGCCGTAAGGTCCCAGGCGGTGCTGCCACGGTGCTTGACATGGTGCTGAATCCAAACAGGGAACTCAGATCGCTCACCGTGCGTACGCTGGCCAACGAGGTGGTCATCGGACTGATGGCCGCGACCCTGGCCAGGTAGTTCACACGGTTAGGACTCGCGAAGCGAAAGCATCTGTCTTTCGGTGAGACAACGGGTACAATGTTCTTGGTTAACCGTTGAACCAAAGATTTCTTGACGGGTCCTAATTGGTAATCCAAGACCATGACCCCAACCAGACGTAACAAGGCTGGCATCCTTCGACCTTCGAGGGTTGAACAGACCGCACTCAAGGCCTCTCCATTTGAGCGGATCTATCCCCCTACCGAGAAGATCCCGGCGATAGTGGCGGACCACTTCCCCATGCTGGGCCAGGTAACCGCCCTGCGGTTTCTCGAATGGGTCCAGGTCAACCCTGAAGGGGTCATCGCCTTGCCCACTGGCAAGACACCCGAGTATTTCATCAAGCACGTCCGGCATCTCCTGGGTACCTGGAATCGGACGGAGACCCGGAAAGAACTGGATCGCTGGGGTCTGGCCTCCGGAAGGAGGCCAGACATGAAGGGCCTGCACTTTGTCCAGATCGACGACTTCTACCCGATCGACGCGGCCCAGACCAACAGCTTCAATTTCTATGTCCGTCATTTTTACATCCAGGGATTCTGCCTGGACCTCAAGAAGGCCCTTCTAATCGACGGCCGCAGGATCGGCCTGGCCCGCGGCGAGGACCTTGATCAGGTCTGGCCGGACAAGCAGGTGGACCTGTCTCTGCGATACCGCCTTCCCAAGTCACACCTGGAGGAAAGGCAGAAGACCGTGCTCCAGGCGGTGGATGCCTGGTGCATGGACTACGAGGATCGCATCCGGGCCCTGGGCGGCATCGGCTTCTTCCTGGGCGGCATCGGTCCGGATGGCCACGTCGGCTTCAACATCCCAGGTTCCGATCACCACTCGACCACCCGCCTGTGCCAGGTCAACTACCCCACACAGGCCGCTGCGGCCGGGGACCTCGGAGGCATCGAGACGGCCCGCAAGTGCCTGGTCATCACCATCGGCCTTCGGACCATCACCTACAATCCCGCATGCACGGCCATAATCATGGCCGCTGGGTGTGCCAAGGCCGGGGTTGTGGCCGCTGCCATCGAGTCCCCGCCGGACAAACGAGTGCCTGCCTCGGCCCTCCATAGGCTGCCCAATGCCCGGTTCTTCCTGACTCGCGGGGCGGCCGACGACCTGGTGGAGCGGCGACTCGTCTTGTTACGAGCCGAGCCCTCGCTCGATGAGCCGCAGATCGCCAAGGTCCTGATGGACGTGGCCATGTCCAGGTCCAAGCCTGTGCTGGCCTTGACCGGTCAAGATCTGCGTTCCGATCGCTTCGGCCAGGTCGTGCTGGCCAAGGCGGGGACCTCGGTCAGGCCCCTGGCGCAGAGGGTCCACCGCAGCCTGGTAGGCAAGATCGAGCGGGGCATGCAGGTGGTGGAGGACAAGTGCTTTCTCCATACAGAGCCGCACCACGACGACATCATGCTCGGCTACTTCGCACACGTGGTCCGCCACATCCGCAAGGCCGGCAACCGTCACTACTTCATGACCGCCACCAGCGGATTCACCTCCGTGACCAACCGGTTCCTGGGCTGGCACATCGCTAACCTCAGACGGTTCCTCCCAAGTCCAGAATTCGGGCGGTTGATGAGGGAGGGCTACTTCCAGCCGGATAACACCATGGCCCGCAACCGCGACGTGTGGCAGTACCTGGACGGTATTGCAGCGGCCAACGAGGACATGAAGGCCCAGGGCTGTGCACGCCGGTTCCTCCGCAATCTCCTGGAGGTCCACGGTCGCCAGGACCGCTCTGCCATCGCCAGACGCCTGGATCAACTGGACCTCTACCTCAAGACCGCCTATCCGGGCAAGCATGACCCCCAGACGGTACAGCAGTTGAAGGGGATGTGCCGCGAGTGGGAGGCCGAGTGCCTGTGGGGGTATCACGGATGGAGGTGCGACAACGTCTTCCACCTCCGACTGGGCTTCTATTCCGGGGAGGTCTTTGCCAAGGCCCCAACGTGGACCCAGGACGTCCTGCCCATAGTCCGTCTGATGGAACGGATCAGGCCGGACATCGTGACCGTGGCCTTCGATCCAGAGGCCAGCGGACCGGACACGCACTACAAGGTCCTCCAGATCATGGCCGAGGCCCTGCGTGCGTACCAGCAGCGGAGCGGTCGCTATGACATCCGCATCTGGGGCTATCGCAACGTCTGGTATCGGTTCGATCCCTCCGAGGCCGACATCCTGGTCCCGGTCAGCCTGAACATGTTCTCGATCGTTCAGGACGCCTTTGAGAACGCATTCCTCAGCCAGAGGGAGGCCTCGTTCCCAAGCCCCGAACACGACGGACCATTCTCGGAGCTGGCCCAGAGGATCCAGGTCGAGCAATACCAACGGATCAAACGCTGCCTGGGCAGGGACTGGTTCTACCACCATGAGAGTCCCCTGATCCGGGCCACGAGGGGATTCGTGTTCCTCAAAGAGATGGACTGCGGGCAGTTCTACGACTCGTGTCTGCGATTGCGGCGTTCTACTGAAGGGATAACATGACAGGTCCAACCTTGCTGATTATGGCCGCGGGCATGGGCAGCCGCTACGGCGGGCTCAAACAGATCGAACCTGTGGGGCCAAACGGCGAATGCATCATCGATTACTCCCTGTATGATGCGATTCGCGCAGGCTTCAAGAAAGTAGTCTTTGTCATCCGTCGGGACTTCGAACAGGCATTCCGCGAGAGGATCGGCCACAAGCTGGATGGCTCGATGGACACGGCCTATACCTGCCAGGAATTGGATACGGGTGTCCCTGCCGACAGAATCCCCGCCGGCCGCCAGAAGCCTTGGGGAACAGGCCATGCCGTTCTGGCGGCCAGGGGTCTCATTGATTCGCCATTTGCCGTGATCAATGCAGACGACTACTACGGCCACAACGCCTATCGGTTAATACGCGACCAGCTCGACCAAACCGCCAGTACACACAGTACAGATCAGGTCATGGTTGGATACCTGCTGCGAAACACCCTGTCCGAGCACGGCGGAGTCTCCAGAGGCGTATGTCAGTGCGACGCCCAGGGATATCTGGTCAGCGTGACCGAACAACACGGCATCCAGAGACAAAATGCGGACGCCATGATCGTTGACCCTTCCGGATCGGTGCACCACCTGCCTGGAGACCGGATCGTGTCCATGAACTTCTGGGGGCTCCATCCGATCATATTTGAGCACCTGCAGCAGATGTTCGACGAGTTCCTGCGGACCGAGGCAGACGCCTTGCGGGAATTCTATATCCCTACGGCCCTGAATCGCCTGATCGCCTCAGGGCAGATCACCGTGAAGGTCCTGTTGACCTCTGGCCGATGGTTCGGCGTGACCTACAGGCCGGAGCGTGAGCTTGTCGCGGCCCGCATCCTAGATTTGATCCAACAAGGCGTGTACCCTCAGCGTCTGTGGGCCGCCAGCTAGGGACTCTCGTCGATGGCGCGGGATATCAGATCCATAGCCCGGCAGTTTGCGATCAGCGGTAGCTTTCAGGAGGGCCGGCCCTACGGGGGGGGCCACATCAACGATACCTACATCCTGACCTATACCCAGGGTACCCGTTCCTCTCGCTACATCCTCCAGCGAGTCAATCATCACGTATTCAAGGATCCGGCCAAGCTCATGGACAACCTCGTTCGAGTGACCGCCCATCTGCGACATAGGCTCCTGGCAGAGGGCTGTACGGATCTGTCTCGCCGCGTCCTGACCGTGGTTTCTACCTGTGACCAGGCCCCGTACTACAGCGATCCGGACGGCAACGTGTGGAGGGCCCTTGTGTTTATCGAAGGCACGGTCACGGTGGAAGTGCCGGATTCACCGGACCAGATATACCAGGCCGCCAAGGCCTTCGGACATTTCGAGGCAATGCTCTCGGATCTGCCAGGCCCGCCGCTGTATGAGACTATCCCGGATTTTCACCACGGTCCCAAACGCTACCTGGCCTTCCAGACAATTCTGGACTCCGATCCCTGTAACCGTGCAGCCTTGGCCTCCAAGGAGATCGCCTTCCTCCATCACCACGCTGACATCCTGGTGGGACCATCCCGACTCGCGGCTGAAGGACTGATCCCTCTGCGTGTCACCCATAACGACACCAAGGTCAACAATGTGCTTCTGGATCGTATGACCGGTGAAGGACTGTGCGTGATCGACCTGGACACCGTGATGCCTGGGCTCGTGTTGTATGACGTGGGTGACATCGTGCGGACCTCCGCCAGCGCGGCGGCAGAAGACGAACCGGATTTGTCCAAGGTGGAGTTCTCGTTGGATAGGTTTGAGGCGATAGTTCATGGCTTCATGACCGGTGCCGGCGGATCTCTCAAAAGCTGTGAGGTCGAGCACCTGGTGCAGGCAGGACAGTTCATGACCCTCGTGATGGGCACGCGGTTCCTGACTGACTTTCTTCAGGGCGATACCTACTACAAGGTGCATCGGCCCAACCACAACCTGGACCGCTGCCGCGTCCAGCTCAGACTGATCCAATCCATGATCGATCGACAAGATCAGATGGATCAGATCGTCAAGCGTGTGGCCGGTCGTTTCACCCATAAGGACTCGCGAGGAAATAAGTGATGCATTTGCCGCTCAGATTCGGGTCAGATTGGGACGCGATCGATTGAGCGAAACCGGAGGCGTAGTCCTGCTACGGTGAGGATTTCGCGATTGAGGAGCGGCCCAAGATGGGCTGAAGATGAGATGGAAAATGAGTCAGTTATTTCCTCGCGGGTCCTAACCCGCACGTGGCAGCGGAACCTGATTAGGCCACACAAAAATATGGTTAATTTGGATTATTTTTGTTGCATGTCTGCCCCCTCTTCTGGATAATGGTGTGCTTGTAGGGAATATTCTTCCGTCTCTCGAGAGTGTGCTCCCAGCAAATCCACAAGAGAGACACTGTTTCAACGGCCTGTAGAAGGCCAAGGAGAAGTACCAGTGAGTAACGGCACAGTAAAGTGGTTCAATGCGTCAAAGGGATTTGGGTTCATCTCTCCTGAGGGCGGCGGCGAGGATCTGTTTGTCCACCACTCCGAGATCAAGACCCAAGGCTATGCATCGCTCGATGAAGGCCAGAAGGTCCAGTTTGAGATCGGGCAAGGCAAGAAGGGTCCTTGTGCGACCAGCGTAACCCCCCTCTAGTCAGACCTCCATGCTTGAACACTAAAAGGCCCTGCCAGATCGCAGGGCCTTTGTTTGGTTTATAGCGACAGCTCCCTGTTCATGGTCCGTTTCCCTGGCCTTTCCGGCCAACAGCCGTGGATCCTGTTGGGGCAGGAAATGTGCCCAGAAATCAGATGACTTGCAGGGCAGTTTCTGTTATATATAAGTTTTTTCATGGAGAAAGTCAGGCCAAGGGGCATGACTTGGCTTCCTATCCATTGAGTTCGTGACTTTCTGAAAAGGAGATCAGCTTGGCAAGAAGTAACTATCAGTATGAAAAACGCAGGAAGGAATTGGCCAAGAAAAAGAAGATCGAGGAGAAACACGAGCGTAAACTCGCAAAGAAAAATTCCCAGACCCCAGAGGTCCCAGTTTCGGCCACTGGAGAGGAAGAGATCGAACAACCTAGTCTCCCCTGTTCCCAGCTGACGCAACAAGGGGAAATAGGGAGCGTTCCCAGTGTCGCCAGTCCGCTGGAAGATAGAGTCGATTAATCCTCATCAGTGTCACTCATCGTTGTCATGTAACTCTGCAGGAGACAAAACTGTATGCCAAAATCAAGAGATACCAGAAAAGACACAAAGAAGGCGCCCCAAAAAACAGCCAAGGAGAAGAGACAGGCAAAGCGAGAGAAGAAGAACAAGTAGCTTGGCGTTAAGCTCCGCATCTGCCGGCAGTCCAGGGCCTGACTTGGCCTTTCGTTTTTAAAAGGCTAGCGACCTCATTATTAGTAGGGTCTATCCCCAGGGTCTTGGCTCAGCTCGTAGAGACCTCCGTGAACCCTCCGGAGCTTACCCAATTCTACGAGTTTATCCCATGCCTCCTGGGGATAAGCACTGGGAGGTTGAATGGCCACTATACCGGAACCTCGGCCACTGCTGAAAGGACCGCCACCCAGGCCGGACTCAGCATCCAGTTGTGTTAGTTTGAGGCGTTTCTTGAACGCCTTGAACGCTTGTTTGAGGTACATGGGTGTCATGAAGTCCTCAGGCACGTCGTCACTCATGGTATTCCTCCTGCTAATGATCAGTTCTGAGCACGCTTCACCACTTCTACTTGGTCCCCGCCCTCCGTGCCCTTTCGAAGGATTCAGCGACTGCGACCGAGTCCTTCAGGGTGTAATCGGGACGCGGGCACTGGGGCGTAAAGACACATAGCGATTCCTTGTCCTCGATAACAGTGCCCGACTCATCCACACAGCCGCATGGCTTCTGAACGGCCTTGAGGTTCAACCCCAGGTGCCTCGCCAGGAACTTGTAGGCGGCCAGCCGCTTGGTCGGACCGTAGTCGTGTCCCTCGTCGGCGAAGTGGGCGTTCTCGACCTTGTCTGTGGCACCGTAGAGGCGGTACACGTTCCAGATGTAGGGAAACTCGACGCCGGGGACGTTCTTGGTCCAGTCATTGCCGTCGGAGATGACCATTTGTGGGCGCGGCCCTGCCATAGCCGCCAGCTCCACGTTGCTGGTGTCGTGGGTGGAGCTTTTATGCACGGGCAGGCCGCTTTCGCACAGGCACCCGCCGAAGAAGTGGGCCGAGACCTGGACGCACGGCACGGCCACGGCAATACGGTCGTCCAGGGCCGTGAGGAAGAACGTCTGCGTGCCGCCGCCGGATTCGCCTGTTATGCCGATCCGCTTGGCATCCACACCCTCCAGCGTAACCAGGAAATCGAGCACCCGCATGTTGCCCCAGACTTGCAGGGTCAGCACATTGGGGTCCTCGTGTTTAACCTGGTTGCATTCGCCCCAACCCACCATGTCGTAGGTGAGCACCACGGCCCCCATACGGGCCAAGGTGGCTGCCCGCGTCTGCGTGTAGGCGAGGAACCGCCCGCCGCGTGCTATCGGGTCCGCCACGCCCTTGGTGTCATCCCGTGCATGCCCATGGGGACACAGGATGCCGGCCAGGGGTGGCTTGGCCTCGGCCGGGCGGTAAATATTGCCCGTCATAAAGAATCCCGGCAGCGCCTCGACGGCGAAGTTCTCGACGAAGTAGCCCTCGCGATTCTGTCGGCCGCTGACGATAGGCTTGAGTTCGCAGCGGGCCGGCAAGGGCGAGAGGTGCGCCTCGCGCAGGAAGCCTTCGCGGATGGTCCTCGCCCTCGCCTCCCACTCCTGGCGGGTCGAGTACGTCTTGGCAAAGGCAGCTAGTTGAGCCCGGCCTTCATCTTCGGTCTGCCTGGGCTCCTTGGCCAGAGCGGAACCCGTCAAGGTCAGGACAAGTATGCCGATCAGGCATGCCGCACATTGGATCTGTCGAGTAGACATACTACAGTCTCCTTAATTCAAAGCCAAATTTGGCCCGCTTGAGCACGTAGTAGAACGTATCTGGTTGATCGATCCTCCATAGTCTGGCCATGGCTGGTAGAGTACTGCTACTAGGGTCTGCCTGTCAAGGAATAATTGATAATTGAAGATGTGACCCCATACGTTTGACCGCTTCATCGAGGGCACCGAAGCCTTCCTTCCATTCGTTGAGGCGGGTGACGTTCTTTTTCCGGGCGATCTGCATGAAGCCATCAAGGGCCCCCTGGATGGAATCCGGCACGGGCCAATCTGCCTTTAGGGCCTGTGCCCGTTGCCGCATCTCATTCCACCGCATCAGGAAGGTGTACAGGACCGGTAGCTCTGCCACCTGGACTCGAAACCGCAGGTCAGGATCGTTCGACACGGCGGCCTCCGCGGCCTTCAGGTCAGACCAGCCCTTGCTAAGAGTCTCAAAGGAGAGGAACCTCGCGGTATGCTCGGAGAAGCAGCCCAGCCAGTCGCCAGTTGCCTCGACAGCACTGTGAGTGGTGTTCAGGTACGCCCTGATGTGCGGAGCCGCAGGGCCGTAGTAGCCATTGATGAATTCGTCTATGAGCGCCTGCGCGTCGAGCGATGGGTTCCACAACAGCTTGGCCAGTACCCACGCACGTAGTTCAGCCATCTCCGCCCCATTGCTCGTGTAGGCCCCCTGCTCGAAGATGCCCTTGACATGGTGGTCAGCGAAGAATCTCACATTGGGCCCCAAGACCCGCATATTCGGGTGGGGCATGATGTAATGACGGAAATTGGTCGTGTAGTCCCAGATGTAGAGACGGTTGCAGATCTTGGACCAGCCCACAAGGTCGTCGCGGAATGCCTTGTTGCAGTCGTCGGAGAGGGGCTTGCTGAACGCACACTCGATACTACAGAGCTGGACGCTGACATTGTTCCTGGGTCTTGTGAGCTTGGGAGGTCTGCGAGTGTACTGGTAGGCCAGCGTACTGAGGGTCACATTGGGGAACTCTTGTTCGACGTCCGCAGCGACCGCATTGACGAATCGCAGCATCAGGCCCGCAGGGCTGTCCTCTTCCTTTTCGATGGCGATGCAGCGGGCACACTGGCAGTTGCCTTGCCAGTCGTTCTGAGAGACCGAGGCGAGGGTGGCTGCAGGGTTGGTTCGCAGACGAGCCTTGAGGTTCCGGACCAGTTCCTCACGCATTGGCTCATTGGTCAGACATAGCTGCGCATGCTCATACGTGCGTTTGCCGTTGATCTCACTGAACCACTCAGGATGGTCCTTGAAGTGAGTCTGAGGCGAGATCAGCGAATAGAACGTATGCACGAACCCCTCATAGACGTGACGGCCGCCGCGTTTGGCATCCAGCCTGTGCGCGTGCCCGTTGCACTTATTGCGTGCGGCCCAATCGCCATCAAAGGCATCGAACCAGAAGGGCGAGCGGTACTCCAGCGGCGGCACATAGCGGCTGTCAACGCTGTCCAATTCCAGCTCAGACCTTTTCGGTATAGTACTCTCGGTTGACGACCACCAGCGACAGCCTAATTGGTCCTCCAGGAAGGTGTACACGGCATAGAGCGTGCCCCGCAGCCGGCCACCGGCAAGGACCAGACTCTCGCCTGCGGTCTTGACGACGATCCCCTCAGGGCCGAGCCCATCGGCAGAGAACTCCGGAACAGCAAGTCTGGCTGCTTCGGGACCGACCAGCAGGCTGCCCTTTCCTGTCTCTGGATGGTTGACGATCCGGAAGTCAGCTCCCGTGATCTGCTGGAGGAACAGGGCCAACTCAGCGGCGGCGTGCTGCTCCGGCTCCGGTGCATCCCGCGCCACGACGATCACCACTCTGGCCTGGCCATCCTGTGCGATGGTTAAGGCGTGTGCCACAGTGGTGACAGACACGATGTATCCGACGCCAAGGCCCATTATCATGCCCAGCACAAGTCTTCGAATGCATCGTTGTCTTGTCATAGGTTTTAGTCGTTGATGTCGGCTTGATGGCTTGAAGGCCTCTTTCATTCGACCTTAAGCATGTTGAGGGCATACCGCCCCTCATTCTCGGGCACGTCCATTGCCAGACGAAAGGATCGCTGCCGGCCACTCGGATCTACCAACGCAACCGCCAGGGTGTAGTCTCCAGCTTTCAGCGCGGCAGGAAGCGGCAGCGATTCAGTCAGGACATGCTCGCCGGGGAGCCAGTCGCGAGGGTCGGCCTTGGCGTCGGTGGTGCAGGCGGGTTGGCCTGCCGTATCGAGGAGGAAGAGCCGAAGCCGGTACGGACGGTGGAGTCTGCCCGCGCCCACGTTGGCCCACTTCATCTGGAGATTCAGCGCAGCTCCGGGGTGGACGACTTTCTCGTGCGCCAGTTCGCGCAGAACAAAGCGGGCGCCCGCCAGGCGGGCGAGCTTTTCCAACTGCGGCATCGCTTCGGGCGGCACGCGACCGACGTTGTCGTTGATGAGGGTGACGTGGTTGCTGAGCATGAAATTTACGGCCGCGTCGAAGGACCAGTTGCGCGACTCGAGGTAGGCGTAGTCGCCAAACCACTCGAAGACCACCGGCGCGCGTTTCCAGGCGTCGGCCATGCCCTCCACGCCGGCGTACTTCTTCGAACCGATCCAGTTTTGTTCGTGCCAGGGCGAACCCACGCCGTCTCTCCGCAAGCCGGTGCCTTGTGCCAAGGCGTAATTCAGTACCTCGGCGTCGTCAGACATGAAAACGAGCGGCGTCTTGCGGAAGGCACGCAGGTAGAGGTCCACGATCTGCTTGCGCACCGCGACTGGCGCTGGGTGCGGAGTATGCCATTCACCCCAGATGCCGTAGGAGCCGATGTCGAGGAACTCCACGTCCGCGCGGCCGTCATAGCGTTCGCCCATCGCCTTGAGGAACGCCCCGTGCTTTTCGAGGTAGATCGAATCGGCATAGTCAGGCTCAAGACGCGGAATACGCTTGCCGCCGCTCGTCGGGTCGTCGCCGCCGCGCAGATACTCGAAGCCTTTGCACCCGGCATCGAAGAGCCACTTGGGCGAAGTGTAGTAGCCGCTGCTGTGGGCGTTGCACGTCATGACCCGCATAGCCACGGCAGCTCCGCGGGGCTTCCATGCTGCGATGACATCGTCGATGAGTTTCCAGTTGTAGCGGCCTGGTTCCGGTTCAGCTTCTGCCCAGTTGAAGCGAATATAGACGACCGCGCAGGGAAACCGCGGCTCGTTTCGCGGGCTCCGCTGCTGGCTCATCCAGCCCTGCCCAGGATTGGCGAAAAGCGTGTCCACTTCGCGAAACTGGATGCGGACCAAGTTGTTTTCGGCTGCGGAGGTGATGTGCGAAAGAACGAGAAGTGGAGCCAGCGCAACAAGCTTGCTGGCGATCTTCAACAAATCCATCTGAACGAAGGTCACGATTTTTGTTCGCATGTTAATCCGCCGACCCCATTACCCTCCCGTTGCCGATCTCATCTAACGATCGAGTAGACCGCCATCGACGTCATGGCGAGCTTCCGGATGTCACCCACACCTGCATCGAACGGCCGCAGATAAAAGCGGTAGCCCTGTTCCTGGCACGGGATCAGGAACTCCTCGTGCGGCCAGGCGCCCCAACTGTTGTCGCCACCTGCGCCCTGCTGCATCGAGTCGAGGTTCAGCACGGTGATGTCACGACTAGGCATCTCAAACGGGTGTGCCGCGATCTGAAGGTCGTCGGTAGTCTGATGCAGGGCGTTGACACTCAGCAGCGGCTGACCCACGGCCAGCAGACCGACTCGCCCATTGCTGATCGCGGCCCATCGCACGTCCACCTTGTTGCCGCTCTCACCAGGCTCGGTGTAGTCCCAGAAATACTGCTCCTCCACCGTGCCGCTGTATACACCGACCTTGGCATCCTTACGGTCACAATAGGTCTCCTGCGGCCCCGGACCGAGCCAGGTAATCCGATCAAAGCCCGCGGGCAAGGCCATCTGCATGCCCAGACGTGGGAGTTTGGGCAGATCGGTCTTGCCCGGCTTGAACTTCGCGTCCACCACGATGTCGCCCCCGCCGTGCACGGTATAGGAGGTCTCCCAGGCCGCCTCTACCTTCGGCAGCGAGAGGGCCACACTGACGACCACTGCGTGCCTTTGCGGGAACTCCTGGACCTGCACGCTACGAACCTCCACGCCTTCATGTGCCTTGCGCCATACGCTTTGGGACCGGTCCATGTTGCGGCCGCGATCGTTGTCCGTGGGCGCACGCCAGAAGTCGGGCCGCAGCGGGATCTCGACCATCTCCGTGCCCTTGAAGCGAAGCGACGCCATGGTGCCGGCCTTCTTGTCGAACGTAGCAATGACGTCCCTGCCCGAGACGACCACACGGGTATCGCTCTGCGTTACGTGCAGGGGAAGCATCGCGGCGGTGTCCGCCACCGGAGCAGGCGATGCCTCGGGCAGCTTGAACTGGTCCCACGCGATCTCATGGCCCGACTTGGCCCAGAGCGTCGCTTCCTTCAGCCTAAAGCTCATCTCCAGGAAGTACTCGACCCCAGGTTCGGGCTTGAATGGTTTGACCGGAATGGTGACTTCCTTGCTGGCCCGCTGCGCAAGGTCCAGCGGAGGCAGAATCCCCTTCTGCAATATGCGGCCCCCTGCCGTAAGATACCAGTGGGCCACAGCCACGTCCTTGAGGTTCAGGAAGTCATGCCAGTTCTTTACCTCCACCTTGGGGATGGCGAGGTCCACGGCCTTGCAGTGTACGTACTGGTAGATGTGCTTGACCTGGTACAAACCCGGGTGCGGATCGCGGTCAGGGGTGACCAGGCCATTGCAGCAGAAGTTCTGGTCGCTGGGCGTGCCCTTGGGGCCGAAGTCCCCGCCAAAGGCCCAGAATGTCTTGTCGCCGACCTTGACCTTTTGAAACCGGACAAGGGGCAGCACTTGCTGCGGTTGGCGAAGGCCCTGGTCCACCCAGTCCCAAATGAAGCCGCCCTGCAGGTAGGGCTTGTTGTAGATCTCATTCCAGTACAGCCACATGTTGCCGCTGCTGTTGCCCATGGCATGCGAGTATTCGCACATAATGTAAGGCCGGGTCTGCGTCTGGGAGGCATACTCGGCAAGGTTCCTGGGGTTCGGGTACATCGGGCACACGATGTCCGTGTAGGGCCGTCTGCCGGCCCGCTCATAGTGTACGGGCCGGCTGGGGTCACGCTGGTGAATCCACGCGGAGGTGGCCTCGAAATTCGGTCCGTCGCCGGCCTCGTTACCCAGGGACCAGATCACCACGGACGGATGGTTTTTGTCCCGCTCGACCATGCGGACCGTGCGGTTCATGTGGGCGTCGAGCCAGTCGGGCTGCTTGGCCAGGGACTCCGGGCCATAGCCTATGCCGTGGCTCTCGATGTTCGCCTCGTCGATCAGGTAGATGCCGTAGCGGTCGCAGAGGTCGTACCACACGGGCTGATTCGGGTAGTGACAGGTGCGCACGCCGTTGACGTTGTACTGCTTCATCACAAAGATGTCCTTGACCATGCCCGCTACGGTGATCGCCTGTCCGCTGTCAGGGTCAATTTCGTGGCGGTTGACGCCCTTGAAGAGAACCCGCTGGCCGTTGACGAGCAGGTATCCGTCGCGGATCTCGACCTTGCGGAAGCCCACGTTGACCGGGATGACCTCCACCACCTTGCCGCCGTCGTCCTTGAGGGTGAGCAGGAGCTTGTACAGATTCGGCGTCTCAGCCGTCCACTTGAGCGGATTGACGACCGATGAGGAGATATCGGCATCGGTGTCCCGGCCCGGGGCAGCGGACACGTTGACGGTAGGCGAAACCACCGTCTTGCCGCCCGCGTCGAGCAAGGCGGCCTCGATCGTGACGGCAGCGGCAACTGTGCCCGCGTTGGCGACCTTGAGTGCGACCTTGAGCTGCGCATCGCGATAGGCTTCATCCAGACCTGGATTGACCTCGAAATCGCGGATGTGCACGTTCGCCGTGGACCACAGGTACACGTCACGGAAGATCCCGCTCATCCGCCAAAAATCCTGGTCTTCGAGATACGATCCGTCACACCAGCGGAGGTTCTCCACTGCGATCAGGTTCTTGCCGGGCTTGATGAACGACGTGATATCGAACTCCACGGGCGTGCGGCTGTCCTTGCCAAGGCCCACCTTCTCGCCGTTGACCCAGAGGTAGAAGAAGGAGTTGACGCCGTCGAAGGTGACCAGGACCCGCCGGCCCGCCCAGTCCTTGGGCACCTCGAAGGGCCGGCGATAGGAGTTGACGGTGTTGTTCTCGTCTTCGGCAGGCACATAGGGCGGCCTCCACGGCTGGGTCCAGGGATACCGGATGTTGACGTAGATCGGGAGGCCGTAGCCCTGGACCTCCACGTTGGAGGGCACGGAGATCGTGGCCCACTTGGCGTCGTCGAAGTCCGGCTTCCAGAAGTCCGGCACCCGCTCGGCGTGGTTCTTGGAGTAGTGGTATTTCCAGTCGCCGTTCAGCGAGCGATAGAACCGCGACTTTGTGCGATCGCTGTTGACCGGCCATTGAACGGAACGCGCGGTCTTGGCGTCCGGACAGATGACCATGGTCGCATGCGGCGCCTGGTTGTTCAGGCCGGTCAGCTTGGGGTTCTCCCAGTCCTGGAGGGTCCCATTCGGCTCTGCTGCCAGACACGCCGACACACAGGCCAACGACAGGATGCTGCCCGCGCACAACCGATGCACCGTTCCTTCATGCCGTTCCATACACATCACTCCTTTAACTGTGCCTGACTGAGGTTCTTTGTATTTCCTGCGCAAGATTCCAGCCTCACGTTCCTACCACTCCACCACGATCGTGACAGGAAACGCGTCGGTCTTGGGGCCAGCCACTGCCTCTTCCGCAATGGCAATGGATGGCGCGGAAAACATAGAAGTCGCAACCATGAACACCAGCATGATCGGTCGTAGCACCTTCACACTGACTCCTTTCCGGGAGAGGGCTATTCAACGGCATCCCAACCCCAAGGATTATACACGAGGTCCCAGCTTAACACCATTGGGGCCGTGGATCAACGTTGAGCAGGTTTCCATCTGGGACATTGGATCTGTCGAGTAGACATACTACAGTCTCCTGCGTTCAAAGACAGAGTTGCCCCCGTTGATCACTTGCTAGAACATATCTGGTTGATCGATCCTCAATAGTCTGGCCATGGCTGGCAAGGTACTGCTACTAGGGCCCACCTGTCAAGGAATAATTGATTAATGAAGATGTGACCCCATTCCTACCACATCCGTACGGAACGGTGACGCAGGCAGGCCTTCCTTGTTGAACAGGTTCCCGTCCGGGACATTGGCCCATCCGTAGCGGACCGCCACGGGCCTGGC
>Ga0315287_10000873_pt1 | contig 26926 bp, 21 predicted proteins | sample YL17G11_0_MG_FD_205037 | JGI IMG/M metagenome (GOLD analysis project Ga0315287, IMG submission 205037) | Sediment microbial communities from Yellowstone Lake, YNP, Wyoming, USA - YL17G11_0 | ecosystem: Environmental > Aquatic > Freshwater > Lake > Sediment | place: USA: Wyoming | collected... | reverse complement strand
ACGGCCGTCATCGTGGCAACCATGTCGGAGCGTCACCGAGTCTTCCGCAAGGGCCGTGGGGAGCTCCTCGCCGGTGTCGTTGCGGTCGTCGTTGCCACCGTCGGGGTCTCCCCGGCGGTCCAGGCCGTGGCGACGTCCGGCGTTCCGGCGTGCCGCGTCGGCGACGCGTCGGCTCCGTACCAGGCGAAGTCCGAGTTCAGGTTCACGATCCTGGACACGTGGTACCGGCTGCCCGCCTCCTATGTGCCCCCCTTGGCCTCCGTCCGCCAGGCCGGCTTCCCGTCCGGCGGGTCCGTGCGTCGCGAAGTGATCGGCGACCTGCGGGCTCTGCGGTCCGCGGCGTGGGCGGCCGGAATCCCGATCGGGATCGTCTCGGCATATCGCGGCGCGAGCGTGCAGGCCTGGACCTTCGCCCAGGGGGTTCGCGCCGGCGGATACGCGCGGGCGATCCGCACGAACGCTCGACCCGGGCACTCGGAGCACCAACTGGGAACGGCGATCGACTTCGCGATCCCCGGTGCGCCGCGGCCCTGGTACTACGCCAACTGGGGACACACCCGAACCGGGGCGTGGCTCCGAGCGAATGCCTGGCGCTTCGGCCTCGTCCTCTCCTACCCACCTGGCCAGTCGGCCCGATCGTGCTACTCCTACGAGCCCTGGCATTACCGGTGGGTCGGTGGCGAGCTGGCCCGCCAGATCCACGCCAGCCGTCTCGTGCCGAGAGAGTGGTTGTGGCGGAATGCGGCGGCGGCGCTCCGGCCCACTCCCGCGCCCACGCCGGAGCCGACGCCCACGCAGGAGCCGACGCCCACGCAGGAGCCGACGCCCACGCCGGAGCCGACGCCCACGCCGGAGCCGACGCCCACGCCGGAGCCGACGCCCACGCCGGAGCCGACGCCCACGCCGGCCGTGGAGGGGCCGGCAAGCCCGCCGGGAGCTGCGACACCCGCTCCGTAGCGACCGCCCGCGGCGTCGCTCGCGCGGCTATCCTCACGGGACCATGGCCGACCAGCCGACGTCGTCGTCGTCCCCCGACCCCAGCGCCGCGGCCCCTCGTGCGAGATCGGGGATCCCCCGTAATCCCGGGCGCCACGACCTCGGGATGGAGGCGACGCTCCTCTTCCCCAACCGGGAGATCGTGGAGCGCTACTACGTTCCCCTGATCTACACGGCCTGCCGGACCTGCTACAGCGAGCTGGAGCCGGGCGAGATCTTTCGCCGCGCCGAGACCGGCGAGATCGACCCGGCGAAGATGCAGAAGCTGATCAGGGGGGTCATCGAGAGCGGCCACGGCAGCACCATCGAGCATGTCGTGTTCACGTTCGGGATCAGCGGCGTGAGCCGAACGCTCTCGCACCAGCTCGTGCGCCACCGCGCCGGCGTCGCCTTCGACCAGCAGAGCCAGCGCTACGTCGCCTTCAAGGGCGCGGCGACGATGCTGCCGGGCACGATCGCCGAAGCCGACCCGGACCTGCGCGCCCGCTTCGAGGAGCAGGTCGACGGCTCGCTCGAGCTGTACGCCGACCTGCTGGCAGCCGGGATTCCCGGCGAGGACGCCCGGTTCGTCTTCCCGAACGCGACCCGGACGAACCTCGTGATGACGGCCAACCTGCGGGCCCTGATCCATATGGCGGGCCTCCGCCTCTGCACGATGGCCCAGTGGGAGATCCGGCGCCTCTTCCAGCTCATCCGCCACGAAGTCTTCGCGGTCAGCCCGTTCCTGGGCAGCTTCCTCGCCCCGAAGTGCGTGCCCCTCGGCTACTGCGACGAGATGGGCAACCGCGACGAGCACTGCCCGATCCGCCCCCACAAGGACTCGGTGCTCGCCGCGTGGGCGGAGAAGGCCGCGGCCGCCACGGCGGTCGGCCGGTCGCTGCCCGTCGTCGACCGGTAGGCAGGCAGACCGGGCCGCGCAGTGACGATCCGCCTGCAGTTCGACAGGATCCCGCCGGGCGGCGAGATCGGGCCGCACCGTCACGGCGTGGAGACGCTGGTCTACCTGGCGGCCGGCGAGATCGTCTTCGAGCACGGCCCGGACCTGTGCCGGCGGACCGTCGTCCGGGCCGGCGATGCCCTCTACGAGGCGCCGGCCGAATACCACCTCGTGCGGAACGAGTCCTCCATCGATGCGCTCGCCCTCCTCGCGGCGGTGGAGGTCGACCCGGAGCGGCCCGGCGACGTGCTGAAGACCTGGGCGTCCGAGGGCGAGCCGGTGCGGCGGCGGGAGGGCGCCCGCGTCGTGGAGAGGCTCGGCGTCCGGACCCGCGTGCTCGTGGAGCCCGGCGACTTCGGGACCCACGCCTTCTCCCTCGGCGAGGTCGAGCTCGAGCCCGGCGGCGGCACGGGCTGGCATCGCCACCAGCGGTCGGAGCACGTCATCGTCGTCTTCGAGGGGCGCGGGACGGTGCGCATCGGGTCGCTCGAGGAGACGCTGGAGCCGCTGGGGGGTGTCCGCGTGGAGATGGGACTGCCGCACGCGATCACGAACACCGGCCGCACGACGCTCCGCTACTACGTCTGCAGCACTCCGGCGGCGGATCCGCTCACCGACCGCGAGGACGTCGACCCGCCGACCTGACTCCGGCGTCGCGGTCCCCGGCAGGGCCGGCCGCCCGTCCTGGCGGACAGGCGAACGCCCGGAGGAACCGAGATCCCGAGTGGCCCCTTGATGTGATCGCAGCGCCTCTCGGAGGGAGAGCCCCCGGGATTGCTCCCAGGCGCCTCGTCGGACCTCATTGATGTGATCGCCGTGGTCTCGACTCTCGCGGCCCCTCCGGGCAAGACACATCATCGCCGGGAGGCTGCTCCGGAACAACGGTGTTATCCACGAATGTGGCCGCTCGCGACCCCTCGGCGTCCACGGGTTTTCCCCCGTGTGGAGAACCTGTGGACAACCGTACGTGGCGGCACGGGGCGCGGCGGGTGGACGGCGGACCGGCCGCGCGGACCGCGACGCCGGCCCGGTGGGGGCGATTGCCTCAGGGCCGAGGGACGACCCCGGGCAGCACGACGATCGTGCCGGCGATCCGGTCGTGGAAGCCCCGCCGCATCGGGTCGGCCGCCGCGGAGAGGAAGAGGAAGCCGGACCAGCCGGCGGTGATCCCGGCCACGAGTCCGATCGGGAGCGCCCCCGCCGTCCCCAGGGTCCCCAGGCAGACTGGCAGGACCTCGAGGACGGCCCAGCGCACGGTCGCGACCTGGGCGGCAACGCGGTCGGGGCCGACCGGGGGTGGGCGCTCGCCGCCGGGTGCCGGCCGGGCAGCGGGCTCCGCGGCGCGGACGGCCACGCCGCAGACCCGCTGGCCGGGCGTCATCCCCCAGCGAACCCAGCAGCCAGCGTAGTACGCGGCGTCGGTCAGCAGCGTGAGGGCGAGCTCCAGCGCGACGCGCGGGGCGTCGACGGCGACGACGACGAGCCCGGCACCGCCGGGGTCGGTCGCGACGAGCGGGCCGAAGACGCCGTCAAGGACGACGGCGTAGAGGACCCACACGGGCACGAGGACGAAGCCGTCGAGGAAGAAGGCGATGACGCGGCGCCCGAGCGGCGCGATTGGAGCAGTCACGCGAGGCGCCACCCCGGACTCAGCCCCCGATCGCGAACATCTCGACCCGCGGCAGGTCGGCATTCCCGGCCGCCCGCAGCTCGGAGTAGCGATCCGCGCGGATCGCCCAGACGGCGCGGATAGTCTCGGTGAGGTCGTCGTCCGTCGCCCCCGCCCGCAGGGGCGTCTTCAGGTCGGCACCGGCGGCGGCGAACAGGCAGGTGAAGAGCTCGCCCTCGGCCGAGAGGCGCGCGCGCGTGCAGGCGCCGCAGAACGGCCGGGTGACCGACGCGATGACCCCGACTTCGCCGGAGCCGTCGCGGTAGCGGAAGCGGTCGGCGACCTCGCCGGGATAGCCGGCGGGCAGCTCCTCCAGCGGCATGGCAGCGTCGATGCGGGCGAGGATCTCGGCCCGGGGAACGACCTCGTCCATCCGCCATCCGTTCGTGTGCCCGACGTCCATGAACTCGATGAAGCGGAGGATCAGGCCGGCGTCGCGGGCCCAGCGGGCCACGGGCAGGACGGACTCCTCGTTCACACCGCGCCGGACGACCATGTTCACCTTGACCGGCGCCAGGCCGGCCTCCCCCGCGGCGGCGATGCCGTCGAGGACGCGAGCCACCGGGAAGTCGATCCCGTTCATGCGCCGGAAGACCTCGTCGTCGAGCGAGTCCAGGCTGACCGTGATCCGGCGCAGGCCGGCCTCGGCGAGCGGCCCGGCGAGCTTCCGGAGCGCCGACCCGTTGGTGGTCAGGGTGAGGTCGCGAACGCCGTCGATCGCGGCGAGCATCCGGACGAGGTTGGGGAGGTCCCGGCGCACGGTCGGCTCGCCGCCGGTGATGCGGAGCTTCTCGACGCCGAGGCCGACGAAGAGCCGGGCGAGCCGGGCGATCTCCTCGAAGGTGAGGACCTGGCGCCGCGGGAGGAAGGCGTAGTCGCGCCCGAAGACCTCGGCGGGCATGCAGTAGGTGCACCGGAAGTTGCAGCGGTCGGTCACCGAGATCCGCAGGTCGTGCATCCGCCGCCCAAGCCGGTCGAGCGGCAGGGGCGCCGCGGACGGGGGCGCCGCGGACGGGGCCGCCCCGATCCCCGACGCGGGCACGGGAGGGGCTGCGTCTTCGGTCGGCCGGCGGTCCGTCATGGTCGGCACATCGTAGACGCGGCCGCCCGGTGGCGCCCGTGGCCGGGCTCCCGCCGGCCCGGCCGGCTCTCCCGCCCGGTGACCGCTGGCACCGGCCCGGTGCGCCGTGACACCGCCGGGACCCCGGCGGTACCACCGGCGGTGCCCGCTGGTACCACCAGTCAACTCCACCGCACCGCTCCCTGCTCCTAGGATCCGCCTCAGGCGTCGTCGGCGCCCTGGCCGAACGCGCAGCAGGGGACCGAGCAGCATGGCAACCACCGATTCCCGTACCGGATTCCGGCTTCCGTGGAGCACGGATCGCGCGGCGTCCCGCGAGGCGTCGGCCGATCCCGACGATGAGCTCGCCGCCGCCGCGCCCGTGGCCGACGTCGACGACGGCGCGGCGCCCGCGCTCGAAGCAGGCGAGACGGGCCCGCAGGACGCGGCCGGAGACGGCGTCCGGGGCCATGAGGAGGAAGCGGTGACGATCCTTGCGCCCGAAGCGGCGCCCACCTTCGCGCAGGCCGATCCCCAGGCGCCGGCGTCCGAACCCGCGGGCGCGGACGGGGAGCCGGTGTCGGCGGGTGCGCCCTCCGTCGCCGCCCCGCCCCGACGTCCGACCAAGTTCCTGGCCGACCTGACGCGGGCCATGCAGGCCGCGGCCGAGCAGGCGCGCACCGCGACGCTCGAGCAGTTCCGCGGCGACGGCACGGCCGTCATCGAGCAGGTCCATGCCCGTTCCGCGACGGGGGCGACCGAGCTCCGCCGCCATGCCGACGACGACGTCGCGGCAATCAAGGACTGGTCCAAGGCAGAGATCGCCCGCATCCGCGACGAGACCGAACGGCGCATCGGGGCACGCCGTGAGCAGCTCGAGGGGCAGCTGGAACGACATGCGGCGCTCGTCGAACACGAGATCGAGAAGGTCCGCGGCCGCATCGCATCCTTCGACGCCGGGATGGGCCGGTTCTTCGACGACCTCATCGGCGAGGAGGACCCGGCCGCCTTCGCGGCCCGCGCAGCGAGCATGCCAGAGCCACCATCGTTCGAGGACCTCGATGACGACGCGATGACCGCGCTCCTCAGCGAGCCCGGTATCGGCGTGCCCGAGCCGGCCGTCGAGGAGCCCGTCGCTGCCGTGCTCGAGCCGGCCGTCGAGGTGGCGGCGGACGTCGTCGTGGGGGACCCGCCGGGCGGGCAGGACGTGGTCGCCGACGACGCGGTCGCCGACGACGCGCCACTCGACCGAGAGGCCGCGATGGCCGCGATCCAGGCCGCTGCCGAGGCGGCCGCGACGCTGGAGACGGCCGAGGTCACGCTCGACGCCGCGGCCGGGGACTCGGCCGGCGCCGAGGCCGAGATCACGGCCGACGCCGCGCCGGACGAGACGCCGCCCGATCCGGGGACCCGCGAGATGGCGGAGCCCGAGGTCGACCCCCGGCTCGCGATGCTCGGGCTGACCCCCGACTTCGCCGCGGCCGAGATGGCGGCCGTCGAGATGGCCGCGGCCGAGATCGACGACCTGCCCGAGATCAGTGGCGACGCCCTCGCGGCCCGCCTGTCCGGCCTCGTGCCCGGCGACGCGCCCGCGGCCGACGAGGCCGCGGTGACGACGCAGGTCGTCGTGACCGGCCTCGTCAGCGTGGCGAGCATCGCCAGCTTCAAGCGCCACATGGGTCGCCTCGTCGGTGTCGGTCACGTCGGCGTCTCGTCGGGGCCGGACGCGGAGTTCGTCTTCGCCGTCTCGCACGATCCCGCCACCGCGCTGCGGGACCTGCTCCCGACCCTCCCGGGCTTCGCGGCCCGTGTCGTCGGAACCGGCGACGGCGTCATCCACGTCAGCGCCCAGGACCCCCAGGACTGACCCCCTCCCCGGCCAGCCCTCCAGGAAGGAACACGATGGCCCGTCCGTCGATCGCGATCGCACTCCCCCGCGATGAGCGCGGCCCGGTGGCCGACGCCTTGCGGGAGGCCGACCTCGAGCCGATCGTGGTCCAGCGGCCGGACGAGCTGGCGGCCCACTTCGCGGCGGGCCTCCACGTCGACCTCGCCATCCTCGACGGCGAAAGCGATTTCGACACCTCGCTCGAGTATTACGAGCTCCTCCGCGAGGGCGGGCGCGACATCCCGGCCCTCATGGTCCTCTCCGCCCACACGCTCGAGAGCGTGAGCGGCGGCAATGCCGGATCGCGCGACGAATACTTCACGCGGCCCTACTCGCCCGAGTCGATCCGCTGGCGGGTCGAGGCGATGATGATCCGGCGCCTGGCCGTCGACGACGGCAGTGGGGCGGTCATCCAGAGCGGGCCCCTCAGCCTGGACGACTGGTCGCGCAGCGGGACGTTCATCGCGATCTTCAACCCCAAGGGTGGCGTCGGCAAGACCACCGTGGCGGTCAACCTGGCCGCGGCGCTGACGGCCATGGGCCGCCGCGTCCTGCTGGTCGACGCCGACACGGTGACCGGCCACATCGCCAGCTCGCTCGGCCTGGAGCACGTCCGCACCCTCGTCGACGAGGTGGTCGACGCACGCGAGGTGGGGGTTCCGCCGCCGGCGACCCTCAACGACCTCCTCGCCGCCCACCCGTCCGGGATGCACGTCCTGGTCCTGGCCTCGAGCCCCCTCAAGACGTCGCTCCTCGACCCGGCGCACGTGGCCGCGGCGGTGGACACCGGGAGGCGCACCCACGACGTCGTCGTGGTGGACCTGCACCCCGACTACGAGCCGCTCAATCGCGCCATCTTCGAGCGGGCCGACCGGATCCTCGTCCCGGTGACGCCCGACGTGCCGGCCCTGCGGGCGGCCGTCCAGCTGCGCGACGTGGCCGGCGAGCTGGGCTTCGGCGGCAAGCTCGCAATGGTGATCAACCGCGCCAACAGCGGCGTCTCCGTCGGCGACATGGAGCGCACCATCGGGATGCCCGCGCTCGCCCTCATCCGCTCGGCCGGACTGCAGCTCGTGAAGGCCGCCAACGAAGGGCGCTCCGTCATCGACCTCTTCCCGAACGAGAAGGTCAGCGAGGACTTTCGGATCCTTGCCGAGCGGGTCGTCGGGGCCCCGCGCGCGAAGAGCGCACCGGCGCAGCGTGCCGTTCTCGCGACCCTCTTCGGCCGGCTCCGGGAGTCCGCCCGGGCCTGACCGTCAGTCGGGTTCGCGGACGACCACCCCGAGGAGCGCCCTGGCCGCCTCGACGGTCCGCCGATCCACCTGCTCGATGCCGCGCAGGTAGGCCCGGTTGACCAGCACCACGTCCACCTCGGAGTCGTTGAGGGGGCGACCCCCCAGCAGGGCCACGGCGTCCGTGACGGGCACGAAGAGCTCGGTGCTGCGGTCCATCAGCCGCTCCGGCTCCGAGCCCGGGAAGAGGTAGACGGTCCCGACCACGCGGAACGGCGTCACCTCCAGGGCGACGTCGTAGGGCACCTTGTGCAGCTTGTGGGCGGCGCGCTCGGCCTCGCTGAACGACGGCAGCGTGCTGATCCCCGCGAAGACGGCGATCAGGTCGAACGGGTCGATCCGCTCCAGGCCGGGCGCCGGAGTCATCTCCTCCGAGCCGTCGGCCGGCGCCCAGGACACGTCGGCGATCGGAATCGACTCGCGCCGGTTGAGGACGTCGGAGAGGCGACCCTCGATCTCCATCCGCCCGACGAGCCGCCACTCCTCGGTCAGGCCGTCGAACGGGATGCCCCGGCTCCCCGGGGCGGTCCGGGCAGCCGCGGCCGCGGGAGCGGGCTTCTTGGGGCCCCGGCGCGGGAAACCGAACGGCACGGCCTCAGTCCTCCGCGGTGCCGGTGTTGTCGCGGATCGTGTCCACCACGGATGCGTCGGCGAGGGTCGTCGTGTCGCCGAGGGCCCGTCCCTCCGCGACGTCACGCAGGAGCCGGCGCATGATCTTGCCCGAGCGGGTCTTCGGGAGGTCGGGCGTGAAGAGGAGGTATTTCGGCCGGGCGATCGGACCGATCACGTAGGCCACGTGCTCCCGGAGCTGGACCGCGAGCGCGTCGGAGGGCTCGTGGCCGGTGCGGAGGATCACGAAGGCGAAGATCGCCTGGCCCGAGATGTCGTCCGTCTTGCCGACGACGGCCGCCTCCGCGACCGACGGGTGGTCCACGAGGGCCGACTCGACCTCGATCGTGGAGAGGCGGTGGCCGGCCACGTTCATGACGTCGTCGACGCGCCCCAGGAGCCAGAAGTACCCGTCCTCGTCGCGCTTGGCGCCGTCGCCCGCGAAGTAGAGCCCGGGGAAGCGGCTCCAGTACGTCTGGTGGTAGCGCTCCGGGTCGCCGTAGATGCCGCGCAGCATCGACGGCCACGGCCGGGTCAGGACGAGGTAGCCGCCGCCGCCCCGCGGCACCGGGCTCCCGGCCCCGTCGACGACGTCGGCGCCGATCCCGGGCAGCGGGAAGGTGGCGGAGCCGGGCTTCGTGGTCGTCACCCCGGGGAGTGGGCTGATCAGGATGCTGCCCGTCTCGGTCTGCCACCAGGTGTCCACGATCGGAGCCCTGCCGCCCCCGACGTGGGTGTGGTACCAGAGCCATGCCTCGGGGTTGATCGGCTCGCCGACCGAGCCGAGCAGCCGGAGCGACGAGAGATCGTGGCGGCGCGGGTACTCCTCGCCCTCCTTCATGAAGGTCCGGATGGCGGTGGGTGCGGTGTACAGGATCGTCACCCCGTAGTCCTCCACGATCTGCCACCAGCGGTCCCAGGCCGGCGTGTCGGGCGCGCCCTCGTAGAGGATCCCGGTCGTGGCGTTCGCGAGCGGCCCGAAGACGATGTAGCTGTGGCCGGTCACCCACCCGATGTCGGCCGCGCACCAGTAGACGTCGTCGGGCTTGATGTCGAAGACGGCGTGGTGGGTGAAGCTCGCCCCGAGGAGGTAGCCCGCGGTGGTGTGGATGATCCCCTTCGGCTTGGCGGTCGTCCCCGACGTGTAGAGCAGGTAGAGCATGTGCTCCGCGTCGACCGGGACCGGCGGGCACTGGTCCGACTGGCGGTCGACCAGCTCCCCCCACCAGTGGTCGCGGCCTTCGACCATGTGGCAGCCGTCCCGCAGCCGGTTGACGACGACGACGTGCTGGATCGTCGGCGTGCGGGCGACCGCCTCGTCGGCATGGTGCTTGAGGCCCACCTTGCGGCCGCGCCGCCAGCCACCGTCGGCGGTGATGAGCACCTTCGCCCCGGCATCGTTGATCCGGTCGGCCAGGGCCTCCGAGGAGAAGCCCCCGAACACCACGGTGAACGGCGCGCCGATCCTGGCGCAGGCGAGCATCGCGACGGGCAGCTCCGGGATCATCGGCAGGTAGATCGCCACCCGGTCGCCGGTCTGGACGCCCAGCTCCGTGAGCGCGTTGGCGGCCCGGCTCACGAGCACCTGCAGGTCGCCGAAGGTGATCGTCCGCGTGTCGCCCGGCTCGCCGATCCAGTGGTAGGCGACCTTGTCGCCGAGCCCCCGCTCCACGTGGCGATCGACGCAGTTGTAGGCGACGTTCAGCGTCCCGCCGCCGAACCACTTCGCGAACGGGAGGTCCCACTCCAGGGTGGTCTCGAACGGCGTGACCCAGCTGATTCGCTCGCGCGCCTGTGCCGCCCAGAAGGCCTCCGGGTCGCGCTCGGCCTCCTCGTAGAGGGCGGCCGTGGCATTCGCCGCGGCGACGAAGGCGGGATCGGGCGCGAAGGTCCGCTGCTCGAGGAGCAGGGCCTCGATCTCGGGCTGGGGCGTCGTGGGGTCGGGCTGCACGCCGGGCTCCTCCGTGGCTCCGCGGGTTGGCCGCATCATACGCAGGCTCCGGTTCTGCGCGGGCCGCGGTTGCCCCGGAGGGGCCGTCGAAGCGTGGTCGCTCGCGGCCTGGTCGGCGCGCAGCGCGGCGAACGAGGCCGGGGCCGCCGACCGATCAGGTGAACTCGGCGTCGCCCTCGGCGTCGGGGGGTGGGCCCGGGTCGGGGGGTCCGCTGGGCGAAACGAGGAAGGTCCGGCCCGCCGCGAGGTCGATCCTGGCCGCGCCGAGCGCCTGGATGGCACGGTTCCTGAGCTCCCCGGCGATCTCCCACTGCTCGCCGGGACGGACGGTGGCGGTGACGAGGATCGGGATGCCGGCCTCGCCGGCGGCGGCCGCGTCGACACGGACGACGCGCGGCGGCTCGATGAAGCGGTCGCTCCAGCCGTCGGCCACCGCGAGGGCGGCACAGACGTCGCCCAGGACGGCCGTGGCGCGCTCGATGTCCGTGCCGGCCGCCACCGCGAACCGCTCGTTCACGCGGGCGAACGTGCGGGTGAAGTTCGACGCGACCACGATCGCGCCGTTGGGCACCGAGTGGACGACGCCGTCGCCGTCGCGCACGACCGTTCGGCGCAGCCCGACCTCCTCCACGGTGCCGCGGATCCCGGCGATGGCGACGATGTCGCCGACGCTGAACGGGTTCTCGCCGAGGATGAGGATCCCGTTCAGGTAGTCGCGAACCAGCTGCTGGGCACCGAACCCCAGCGCGGCACCGACGGCCGCACCCAGCGCAACGCCCAGGGCGCCCAGCCCGCTGATCACCTCGGGGGCCAGGGTCGTGATGGCGGTGACAGCGACCAGGGCGATCAGCGTCACCTTCGCGAGGCGTGTGGCGACGAGGACGAGCGTGTCCAGCCGCCGCCGGCGGACGGCATCTGCGATCGCCGCGTCCTCGGGCGTTGCGTCGCGCTGGCCGGGAGGTGGCCGCTCGGCAGCGCGCCGGGCCAGGCGTCGGATCGACGCCACGATGAGCGCGTAGACCACGACGAGGACGATGGCCACGGCGAGGACCACGAGGAGGCGGCCGGCGAGGACCACGGCGATCTCGCCGAGGCCGTCGAGGAACTCTTGCACGTGCGTAGCCTAGCGCCGGGGGCGACGCGACGAGCAGTCGGGCCCCGGACGTCCGGGCCGCGTCAGGCGGCGGCGCCGCCGAGCCGCGCCGTGACGGCCGCGGCGGCCGCCCGCGCGCTCGTGACGAGCTCCGCGACCCGCGCCGGCGTGACCCGGAAGGCGGGGCCCCAGACGCCGATCGAGGCGACCACGCGCCCGCGCGCGTCGACGACGGGGACGGCGACCGCGTTCGTGCCCTCGATCCACTCCGAGAACGCGGTGGCGAAGCCGCGGCGCCGCACCCGGGCCAGCTCCCCCAGCAGCTCCTCGAGCCCGGTGATCGTGCGCTCGGTCCGGGCAGCCATCGCGGGCCGGGCGATCCGCATGACGTCGCGTTCGGCCATCGCCGCCAGGAGCACCTTGCCCGAGGCGATGCAGTGGAGCGGGGTCGTCCGACCCGTCCAGTCCGGGCACGCGACCATGTTCGGGCCGTCGGCCTGGGCGACGGTGAGGTACGCACCTCCCTCGAGGATCCCCAGGGTCACCGTCTCGCGGGTGGCCCGGGCGAGGCGCTCGAGCTCGGGCATGGCGATCCCGCGGAGGTCGAGGGTGCGTTCGGCGCGCTCTGCGAGCCGGATGACGGCGAGGCCGAGCCGGTACTTGCCGGTCTCCTCGTCCTGCTCCACGAGGCCCCGCCGCTGGAGCGTGGCGAGGAGGCGCGACGCGGTGCTCTTGTGGAGCCCCAGGCGCCGGGCCAGCTCTGTGACGCCCGCCTCGCCGGGACACTCGCCGAGGGCGAGGAGGAGGGCCGCGGCCCGATCGACGGAGCGGACCGCGTTCCCGTCGAGGAGGTCGCGGTCGCGATCGACGGCGGCCCGGGGGGTCAGCTCGACGACCACCTCAGCCGCCCGCGGGGCTTGCCGCGGCGCCGTGAGCGGCCCCGGCCTCGTGGGAAGGCTCCGTGCCCCGCGCCCGCTGCTCGAGCGCCGCGTGGAACGAGTCGGCGAAGATCGAGACGACCCGATCGACGGCGTCGCCCTGCGCGTGCGCCTCGCAGACGAACCACGGCTCGCGGCTGTCGGGCTCCGGCATGGCGCCGCGGGCGCGCATCCCGACGGCGATCGCGTCGTACAGCTCGTGGTCGGTGGTCGCCCAGTCGCGGTACTCGCTCGGCGTCTGATCGGTGAACATGATCCCGAACATGGACGGGTGGCCGGTGATCTGGTAGGCGAGCCCCTTCGCGTCGAGGACCTGGCGGAGCCCGGCCTGGATCCGCTCTCCCGTGGCCCGGATGGTCTCGAGCGCGTCGGTGTCGCGGATGATCTCCAGCGTCTTGCTTGCGGCCGCGGCCGCGATCCGGTTCCCGGCGTACGTGCCGCCGTGACTCACCTTGGACGGAAGCATCTCCATGATCTCGCGCCGGCCCCCGAAGGCGGCCGCCGGGTAGCCGTTCCCCATCGCCTTCGCGTACGTGCCGAGGTCGGGGCGGATGCCGAAATACTCGGCCGCCCCGCCGCGGGCGAAGCGGAAGCCCGTCTTCACCTCGTCGAAGATGAGGAGGATCCCGAACTCCTCGGTCAGCGCCCGCATCTCCTGGTGGAAGCCCGGCTTCGGCATGATCCCCTGGGCGTTGCCCAGGACCGGCTCCACGATGACGGCGGCGATCTCGTGGCCCTGGCGCTCGAAGAGCCGGCGGAGCCGCTCGATGTTGTTGTAACGGGCGGGGATGATCGTGTCGGCCACCGGCCGCGGGATGCCGCGACCCCAGGCCAGGCCGACCGGGTTGTCGGCGTCGCCGAGATCGGCGACGTTGGTCGGCAGGACGCTGATCAGGGCGTAGTCGTGGACGCCGTGATACTGCCCTTCGAACTTCACGATCTTGTCGCGGCCCGTGAAGGCCCGGGCGACGCGCATCGCGTGCATCGTCGCCTCGGTCCCGGAGACGGTCATGCGGGCCAGGTCGACCCAGCCGGTCATCTCGCACAGGAGCTCCATCGCCCGGACCTCGTCCTCCGAGGTGAGCGAGAAGCTGACGCCGCGGCGCATCCGCTCGTTGACGTAGTCATCGACGCGATCGTCGGCGTGGCCGAGGATGACCGGCCCGTAGCCCATCCGCAGGTCGATGTACTCGTTGCCGTCGATGTCCCAGATCCGGGCGCCCTTGCCGCGGTCGACGTAGACCGTGTCCTCGCCCCAGGCCCGGAAGTTCGAGTCGACCCCGCCGGGCATGGTCTTCACCGCCCGGTGGTACATCGCGAGCTGGGTCTCGCGGTTCAGCGAAGGGGTGGGCGCGGGATCTGGAGCCATGGTTCCTCCGGGGCTCGACCCGTCTCGGGCGGGTCGGCGATCGCGCGGGGCGCATGGCGCGGATCGACGCGGGTCCGGGAGACGGGACGCATGTGCGGGCTGCTCCGTCGCGCGGAACGGGTGACGTGGGGATGGTGCCACGAGGGACGCGCGCCTGTCAACGACATTCGCGCCGGATCGAAGGCCCTGATGCGAATTGCGTGCCATTCATGGGTGACATGTACGATTCGGAACGCATCGTGCGGCGGGCCCAGCGCCAGGGTCGGAGCGGGCCACGGCGTCCGGCGCTGCCCGACCCCACCGCGCCGACCGATTCATGAGCTGGCGGGCCTCGTATCGGCCGGGTCCTCGGTGGAGGGCCATCCACCGATCGGTGGATGGCCAGCCGGGCCCGACGGGGCGGGCGGCCCGGCGAGATCCGGGTTCGCGTCCGGGTCAGGCCTGGGCCATGAGATCGAGCGCGAGCCCGATGGCGCCGATGAGCGGCGCCCGCTCGCCCAGGAGTCCGGTGACCACGCGCGGCGGGCGCGGCGAGAGCGTCGCGACGTGCTCCCGGACCGGCTCCAGGAGGGCGTCGATCGCGCCGACGCCGCCCGACAGGACGACCAGCTCCGGGTCCGCGACCGCCGAGATCGCGGCGATCCCCAGCGCGATCCAGCGCGCCTCCTCGTCCAGGAGCCGGCCCGCAAGGGCGTCTCCCGCCGCCGCCCCTGTCGCGACGGCCGCGAGCCCGGCCCCGGCCGGGAGGGTCGTCGCCTCCCCGGCGCCGAGCGCGGCCGCGAGGCGAGCGCGGATCGCCGGACCGGCAACCGCCGTCTCGTACGCGCCGAGCATCCGGTTGCGCTCGTCCCAGGGATCGCCTCCGAGCGGCAGGAACGCGATCTCGCCGGCGCCGCCGTGGGCGCCCCGGAGCAGCCGGCCGCCGGCCACGATCCCGCTTCCGATCCCCGTCCCGATCACGACTACCGCGAAGTCGGCGATGCCGATCGCCCCGCCCGCGCGTCCCTCGCCGAGCGCGGCGCAGTTGCCGTCGTTGTCGAGGGCGACCGGGACACGGAGAGCTTCCCGAAAGGCGGCCGCGACGTCGAGCTCGCCGAGCCCGGGGACGTTGTGGAACGACCAGCTTGCGCCGGTCCGCGGGTCCACGGCGAGGGGAAGACCGAGCCCGGCGGCCCGCACGACCCCGGGCGGCACGCCCGCCCGGTCCTCCAACGCCGCCAGCGCCGCGGCGACCTGGGCCACGACGTCCTCGCCGGACCCCCGGACGGTGGGCTCGACGAGCTCGGCGAGGATCGTCCCGGTGTTGTCGGCGAGTGCGGCGCGCAACTTCGTCCCACCAAGGTCCACCCCGAGGACGATCCCGGTCTCGCTCGGGGGACGACGAGCGCGGCGCGCCGGCCCGCTCATCCCGGGAAGAACCGCGGGAGATGCCTCCGGTTCGCCTCCAGCAGCGCGGCCAGGAGATCGCGCGCGGTCGCGAAACCGGGCACCAGCGGGTTCGCGAGGAGCGCCCGAAGAGCGATCCGGCGATCCCCGGAGATGGCCGCCGCGACGGCGAGCTCCTCGTAGGCGAGGGCGTGCTCGACGAGACCGCGCAGGTCGGGGGCAAGCGGCGCGAGCGGGAGCGGGTGGGCCCCCTCCCTGTCGATCCGGGCCGGGATCTCCACGAGGGCCGCCTCCGGGAGGTCCGGCAGGGCCGCGCCGTTCCGGACGTCCACGACCTGGACGTCGCCGGTCCCGGCGTGGAGCGAGGCGATGAGCTGGGCCGCCGCTTCGCTGTAGAAGGCGCCGCCGCGCTGCTCGAGGAGCGCCGGCTTCACGTCGAGCGTCGGGTCGCGATAGAGCTCCAGCAGGCCGCGCTCGATCTCCATCACCTCCTGCGCCCGGATCGGGGCGGTGCGCTGCTCCTCCACGACCTCCCGGGTCGCGTAGTAGTAGCGAAGGTAGTACGACGGAAGCGCCCCCAGGGCGCGGAGGAGCTCGATGGGGAGGCCGACCTCGTCGCCGAGCAGAGGAGAGGCGTCGGCGAGAAGCTCCGGGAGGCGGTCGACCCCGTCCACCCGGATCGCGCGCTCCCACGTCAGGTGGTTGAGCCCGACGTGCTCGAGCTCGATCCGCCCCGGGGCGACCCCGAAGTGGGCGGCGAAGCGACGCTGGAAGCCGATCGCGACGTTGCACAGGCCGAGCGCCCGGTGGCCCTCGTCCAGGAGCGCCCGGGTGACGATGCCGACCGGGTTCGTGAAGTCGACGAGCCACGCGCCCGGTGCGCCGCGGCGGACGGCCTCCTCTGCGATCTCCAGGACGACGGGGACGGTGCGCAGGGCCTTGAGGAAGCCGCCCGGACCCGTCGTCTCCTGGCCGATGCAGCCGAAGCGCGGCGGGATCGTCTCGTCGAGCAGGCGCGCCGCCTGCCCGCCGACGCGGAGCTGGAGGATCACGAAATCGGCCCCGTCGAGCGCGGCGGCACGGTCGCCGGTCTCAAGGAGCCGCCCGGTCCAGCCTCGCCGGGCGAGGATCCTCCGGGCCAGGCCGCCGACGACCGCGAGCCGTTCCAGGTCCGGATCGAGGAGAACGAGCTCGTCGATGGGCAGCCGATCGGCCCGCGCGACGAACCCCTCGACGAGCTCCGGGGTGTAGGTGCTGGCGCCGCCCACGACGGTGATCTTCACGCCCATGGGTGCACCAGCAGGTCGCGCGGGACGAGGAGGAGCTCCTCGAGGACGACGTGCTCGGGGAGGGTGGCCAGGAAGAGGACCGCCAGGGCAACGTCGTCCGGGTGGAGCATGCGCTCCCGCGGAGCCCCTTCAGCGGGGGGATACCACGGCGTGCTCACGCAGCCCGGCTCGACGACGTGGACACCGACCCCGGCCGCGTGGAGCTCCTGCGAGATCGAGAGCGCCAGCCCCACCGCCCCGAACTTGCTCGCCACGTATCCGGCGCCGCCGGGCTCCGGCCGCCGCCCGTTGTCCGAGGCGATGACGACGAGCTTGCCGCGACCCGCGACGCGCATCGCGGGGAGGACCGCCCGGATCACGTTGGCGACGCCCTCCACGTTCGTCGCCAGGGCCGCGCGGAGGATCGCCGGATCGAGGGCGTCGATGTCCGCCCAGGCATTGACGCCGGCCGCCGCGACGGCGATCTCGGCCGGGCCCAGCGCCGTCGCAGCGCTGCGTGCCGCGGCCTCCACCGCGGACGCGTCGGTCACGTCGACGGGGCAGGCGAGTGCGCGCCTGCCCAGGTCGGCCACGAGGGCCGCGACCTCGTCCAGCGGCTCCCGTCGCCGGCCGAGGAGGGCGACGTCGGCCCCGGCCGCGGCGAGGGCGAGCGAGGTCGATCTACCGATCCCCGTTCCGGCGCCGGTGACCAGGGCGACCCGCCCGATGAGCGCCCCGGCGTAGCGGGCGAGCGCCTCGCGGGTGGCGGTTCGGGCCGGTGGACCCGGCTCCACCGACGGTCGAGCGGTCATCTGGGCACCTCCTCGTGCGTCAGCGGGGACAGGGTGAAGGTCGTCGCGAAATCCGGCTTGCCCTCGGGCCTCATTGCTTATAACATTATCATCAATCGACCTGGGCATGGTCGTCGTGCGCGCAGCCAGCCGATGCGAACCGCATCGGTCACTCCTCGTTCGAGGGATCGCATGACCCGCTTCCGCCTCGAGTCCGGACCGGTCCCGCTCCATCACCAGGTGTACCTCGACCTGCGCGCGGCGCTCGACGAGGGCGCCTGGCGCCCGGGCGACCGCCTGCCACCGGAGCGCGAGCTCGTGGAGCGCTACGGCTGCAGCCTCATCACCGTCCGGCGGGCCCTCTCCGAGCTCGCCCGCGAAGGACGCCTGGAGCGTGCCCGCGGGCGGGGGACGTTCGTCCGGCGGCCACCGATCATCCGCGACATCGCCGCCCGCGCCGGCTTCGCCGACGAGATGCGCTCGCGCGGCCTGGAACCCTACGCGACGGTCGTGACGTCGCGCCCGGAGATCGCGACCACCGCGATCGCCGCCGCGCTCGAGATTGCCGCGGGCGCCCTGGTCCACTCCCTCGAGCGGGTACGCGGCGCGGACGGCGTCCCCTACCTCCTCGAACAGGCGCACCTCTCCGTCCTGCGCTTCCCGGGGTTGCTCGACGAGGACTTCTCCGCCGCCTCGCTGTACGACGTGCTCGAGCGCAAGTACGGCGTAACGATCGCCCGGACGCGAGAGACGATCTCCGCGGTCGTCCCCGGCGCCCGCGAGACCGGCCTCCTGGGCCTGCGCTCATCGAGCCCGGCGATCTGCCTGGAGGGGACGGCGTCCGCCCCTGATGGGGGCCCCGTCGAGCACAGCCGGACGATCGTGTCGCCCGAGCATGCGCGGTACTTCATCGAGACGAGCGGGGCCCGCGCCCGGAACGTCGAGCCGCTGGCCCGCCGACCGGCCCGCGGAGCGAGCGCGTGAGCGCGGTCCGGATGCCGGGCTGGGGTCTCGCCCCGCGGCTCGGGATCGTGGTGCCCCCCGAGGGCACGCGGGGCTGGCAGGATGCGGCATGGTGGGCGGTCCTCCTCGAGGCATGGGGCTACCCGGCGGAGCGGCTCGTCGGGCCGGTCGCCGCCGTGGGCGGTGGGCTCACCACGCTCGTCGTGCCCGCCGCCGCGGTCGACGAGGCCGGGGCCGACGCCCTGCTGCGATGCAGAGACGCCGGCACCAGCCTCCTCCTCGTCGGGCTTCCCTCGCCGGCGGCGGCGCGCTTCCTCCACCTCGCGCCGGGCCGGATGAACGTCGAGGGCCGCCTCGTGATCGCGGACGAGGATCTCCGCCTGGCGGCCCGGGCGTGCCTCCCGCCGCCCGGCGACGACGGCGGCGTGGTCCTCGACCCTCCGGGGGCCATCGGCTCGCTCGGGCCGGAATGGACGGTGCTGGCGCGCTGGAGCGGTGCGGCGCCCGCGATCGGGACCCGCGCCGTCGGGGGCCCCGCTCACCCGACGACGATCGCCTGGTTCGGCATCCCGGTGGCATCGATCGATCGCCGGGCGACGGAGACCGTCGTCCTTCTCGCCGAGGCGATCCTCGACCGCGCCGCCCCGGCGGGGCTCGTCGGGCTCGGCCGCTGGCCCGGGGGGCGGCCGGCCGCCCTCGTCGTGGACGGCGACGTCGACCACCCGACCGGCGTGGACCCGGAGTGCGCGCGCTACGTGGCGCCCGCGCTCGAGACGGCCGGCCGCGCCGGCTACCCGGCCTACGGCATCTTCGTGGCCGGAGCGAACGTCGACGCGGAGCCGGCGTCGTTCCCAGCGGCGCCCGGCTACTACAACCACTCCTACGGCCACCCCTACTCGCACTGGGATCCGCGCCGGTGGGAGTCGCTGGGGGCCGACGAGATGGCGGACGAGCTCCTGCGCTGCGCCGCGGCGTTCGAGCGCCACCTGGGCCACGGCGACGGGGGCATCTTCCGGCTCCCCCACTTCCAGCTTGAAGCAGCCGGGCGCACGTACGAGGTCCTCGACACGCTGGGCTACCGCGCCGAGTCCTCCGTCGGGGCCAACGTGGCCCTCACCGGCGGCCTCCCGTACCACCCCGCCCGCAGGGCGTGGAGCGCTCGGGAGGCGGATGCGGGGTGGGCGCGGTCGCACCCGGACCCCGCCGGCCGGTTCACCCTCCTGCAGCTGCCGCTGAGCAGCGACCCGAGCGACCCGGCCTTCAGCGACGGGTTCTGCTCCTACAACACGCTCGGTGAAGGGGTCCGCCACCGGACGGCGGCCCCGGGAGCCTACGAAGCGCTCCTCGACGAGGTCGTCGAGCGAGCCCTCGCCCGGCAGAGCCTCGCCCATGTCTTCATCGACCCGCCCGACGCCGGGTACGGGAGGCTGGCCGGAGACGTCCGCGACTACGCGGTCGCGGTGGAGCGCTGGCTCCGCCGGTGCATGGAGCGCGACGACCTGGCGGTCCTCACGACCGCCGGGCTCGCCGCGTGGTGGAGCGCGCGCGAGGCGGCCGTGGGCCGGCTCTCGTGGCGAATCGATTCGGGAGACCTCGTCGTGGAGCTGCACGACGCGCCGCCGGGCACGACCCTGGCGGTCCTCGATCCCGTCGACGGCGACCAGCCGCGGCGGCGAGCCGGACACCTGGTGGAGGGCCCGGCCATCCGGGCACCTGGAGGAGATGCAACATGAGTCGCTGGACCCAGCCCGCCGTCGCGCTCGCCGCGGTCGCGCTCGTCGTGAGTGCCTGCGGGGGCGCAGCCAGCCCGGCCCCCGCCACGCAGGCCCCGGTGACGGCGCCGCCCGCGAGCGGCGCGGTCGAGAGCCCCGCAGCGAGCCTCGACACGACGCCCGTCACGATCACGGTCTGGGACTACTACGGCGAGGCGACACCGATCAAGCCGGCCATCGAGGGGTTCCAGAAGGAGTACCCCTGGATCACCGTCAAGTACGAGGCCCTGGACTGGGACTCGATGAACGAGAAGTTCGCCGTCGGCGTCGCGGCGGGGGCCGCGCCGGACGTCGCGACGCTGGACATGACCTGGATCCCCACGCTCGCGTCGAACGGCGTCCTCGAGGACCTCTCGACGGTGTCCGGCGGGATGCTCAACGGCGCGCCGATCGCCGAGCAGTACAACGCGGGCGCCGACGAGGCGATGCGGTACGACGGCGCGTACGTCACGATGCTCTTCGACTTCGACGCCTACGCCCTGTACTACCGCGCCGACCTCTTCGAGAAGAAGGGGATCGCCGTCCCGAAGTCATGGGATGAGCTGCGAGCCGCGGCAAAGACGCTGGCCGAGGACACCAATGGCGACGGCAAGCCGGACAAGAGCCTCTACCAGGTCTGGCCGGACACGTTCCACTATTCGCAGTTCCTGTTCCAGAACGGGGGCGCGATCCTGACCGAGGACCTCGCGGCCGCTGCGTTCAACAGCCAGGAGGGCGTGTCCGCCCTGGAGTTCAACACGTCCTTCATCGACGACGGGAGCGGCATCTACTGGGGGCCGGACCAGGGCGACCAGATGGCCGGCTTCAAGGACGGCACGCTCGCGATGTTCCAGAACGGACCGTACATGATGGGCGTCCTCAAGAGCGGGGCCCCGGAGATGGCGGGGATGTGGAAGGTGGCCACGGCTCCCTTCTCGAAGCAGCCCGGGAGCTACCTCGGCGGGACCGGCCTGGGGATCCCCGTGGCCGCTGCCCACAAGGACGCCGCCTGGCTGTTCGTGTCCTACATGCTCCGGCCGGAGCAGCAGATCGGCGTGTACACCTACGCCGGCGCCGCGCCAGCCACGAATGCCGCACTCGATAGCCCCGAGCTCACGAAGGCCGACCCGTACTTCGGCGGCGAGGCGCCGTTCGGGATCTTCCTCGACGCGATGAAGACCGCGACCCACTTCCCGTACGTCCAGAGCTGGGCGGAGATCCAGACCCCGACCATGGACGACGCGGTCGCCGCGACCCTGCTCGGCCAGGGCTCCGCCAAGGATGCCCTCGACGCAGCGGCGGAGGAGACGAACGCCCTGCTGAAGAAGTAGGGCCACCGCGACGATTCGGACGAGGAAGGCGATGACCCTCGCGCGCCTTCGGCGCCAGTCGATCGGCTACGCGCTCATCGCGCCGGCGATGATCACGGTCGTCGTCTTCCTCCTGATCCCGATCGTCCTTTCGGCGTACTGGAGCTTCACCGACTACAACGGCGTGAGGCCGCCGACGTGGGTCGGGCTCGACAACTACACCACGCTCCTCACGAGCCCGCGCTTCCAGCGCTCGATCTGGAACACCATCGCCTTCGTCGTCCTGGGCATGGGCCTCGGGCCCCCGCTGGGCCTCGCCACGGCCCTCCTCCTCAACCGGGCGATGCGCTTCCGGGGCGTCTTCCGGGTGGCCTTCTTCCTCCCGGTGATGACGTCGCTGGTGGTGGTCGCGACGATCTGGAAGATGCTCTACAACGAGAACGGCCTCATCAACGAGATCCTGCGGCTCTTCTCGCTGCCGGGCCATAACTGGCTCTCGGACCCGAACACCGCCCTCCCGGCGATCGTCGTGGCCAGCGTCTGGCAGGGATTCGGCTTCGAGACAGTCGTCTTCCTGGCCGCCCTCGGCGGGATCCCGCGCGACTACTACGACGCTGCCCGGGTGGACGGGGCCGGTCGTTGGGCGTTGTTCCGGCACGTCACCCTGCCCGGGCTCCGCCCGACGATCCTGTTCATCTACATCATCGGGATCATCGGCAGCTTCCAGGTCTTCGACCAGATCTTCGTGATGACCCAGGGAGGCCCGGTCAACGCGACCCGCACCATGGTCTTCGACCTCTACGACAAGTTCAACTCACTCCACCTGGGCGAGGCGTCGGCCGTCGCTTACATTCTGTTCGTCATCCTCGCGACCCTGTCGTGGATCCAGTTCCGGTTCTTCGGGGAGCGCGACTGATGACCGCCCGCAGCCTCCGCCGCGTCGCCCTGTACGTCGGCCTCGTCGCCGCGGCGCTGGTCATGGTTGCGCCGTTCCTCTGGACGGTGTCCACGGCGCTCAAGCCCAGCGCCGACGTCTTCGCGTCGCCTCCGAAGCTGATCCCGGACCCGGCCACGCTGGCCAACTTCCAGGACGTCCTCACGCTCCTGCCCTTCGATCGCTACCTGCTCAACAGCGTCATCGTCACGGGCGCCATCGTCCTCCTCAACGTCATCTTCGGGACGATGGCCGCCTACGCGTTCGCCAAGCTTCGCTTCCCGGGTCGCAACCTCATCTTCGCGGTCATGCTCCTGACCCTGATGGTCCCCTTTCAGGTGAACCTGATCCCGCTCTACGCGATCATGGTCCGTCTCAAGGAGGCGACCGGGATCATCGGGGCGGACACCTATTTCGGGCTCATCGCCCCGTCCGCGGTCCAGGTCTTCGGGATCTTCCTGATGCGCCAGTTCCTGCGCTCGATCCCCAACGAGATCCTGGAGAACGCCCGCGTGGACGGGGCGAGCGAATGGCGGATCCTCCGCTCGATCGTCTTCCCGCTCGCGACCCCCGGGATGGCGACGCTCGCGATCTTCACCTTCATCGCCGCCTGGAACGACTTTCTGTGGCCACTCATCGTCACCAGCTCGGACGACATGCGGACGCTGCCCGTCGGCCTCGCCCTCCTGGCCCGTAAGAACACGGTGAACTGGGGCCAGACCATGGCCGGGACGGTGCTCGCGGCCGGGCCGATGATCGCCGTCTTCCTCGTCCTCCAGCGACGGTTCATCGAGGGGCTCACTGCGGGCGCCGTGAAGGACGTGGGATGACCGGCCCGGCGGATGATCGCTACCTCGCCGAGATCCTCGGGCAGCCGGCGGCGTTCCGGCGCGCCGCGCAGGCGATGGCCGCCCAGGACGACACGCTCCGGGCGCTCGCGACGCATGGTCCCCGCGGGCCGATCGTCCTGACCGGGATGGGCAGCTCGTACGACGCCTGCCTCGCGGCCGGGGCCGCGCTCGGTGGCGCCGGGATTCTCGCCACGACCGTCGAGACGGCCGAGCTCCTTCACGTCCGGCGGCCGATGCTCGGCGGGGCCGGGCTCCTGGTCCTTGTCAGCCAGTCCGGCCGGAGCGCGGAGGCCGTCCGGCTCGCCGAGGCGGTCCGCGGGTTCGACGCCGGCCGGCGACCCCTCGTCCTGGCCATCACGAACGGGGCGACGACGCCTGTGGCGGCTCTCGCGGATCTCGTCCTCGACACGGACGTCGGTCCCGAGGTCTGCCCGTCGACGATCACGTTCGCCGGCTCGCTCGTGGCCCTGGCCACGGTGGCCGCGATCCTGGGCGGCGACACGGTGGAGGCGGCGAACGCGAACGTCGCGGCCGCTGCGGCCCGGGCCGCGACCGCGTCGGCGGAGCTGCTCGGCGAGCCCGAAGAGACCGGGACGCGCCTCGCGGCCTGGCTCGGCGGGCGGCCGACGATCGTCGCGCTGGGGCGCGGGACGGGGCTCGCCGCCGCGGAGATGGTCGCCCTGACGCTGATGGAGGCGGCCGCCGTCGCGGCCGGGGCGCTGCCGACCGCCGAGTTCCGGCACGGCCCGCTCGAGATCGTCGGCCCGGACGTCGCGGTCATCCTCTTCGCCCTCGAGCCAGCCGCGGAGGCGCTGGACCGGGCGTTCTCCGGGGAGCTCGCCGCGGCCGGCGCCGCCGTCCTCCTCGTCGGCCCGGCGGGCCCCGCGCCGCCGGGCGTCGCGTCGATCGACGTCCCCGGCCCCCGGGGGATCCTGGCCCCGGCCGTGTCGCTGGGCCCCCTCCAGCTCCTCGCCCGGCGGCTGGCCCACGCCCGGGGCCGGCGGCCCGGGAGCTTCTCGCACGCTGCCAAGGTGACGACCCGTGAGTGACCCGCGCCCGTCGACCGGCTCCCACTACCTCCACCTCGGGGGCCGCCCGATTCTTCCCGTCGGTGCCCACTTCGTCCCGGTCGAAGGCCCCGACTGGCCGTGGCGGGTCGGGCCGGAGGCGTTCGACCGCGCGTTCGCCCAGATGGCCGCGGCCGGCCTCGACGCGGTGCGCATCGACCTTCTCTGGTCGGCGGTCGAGCCGGAGCCGGGTCGCTACGACGAGGCGCACCTGGTGGTGCTCGACGAGGTCCTCGCCGCGGCGCGCCGCCATGGGCTCCTCCTGCACCCGGCGCTGTTCATCGGGGGCGAGGTCGGTGACGCCTACTGGGACGTCCCGTGGCGGGAGGGCCGGCACCCGCATCGCGACCCGGAGATGATCCGGCTCCAGGCGGCCCAGGCGGCCCACCTCGCGCGGCGCTGGCGGGACGATCCCGCGGTCCTCGCCTGGGACCTGACCGACGAGCCGCCCTTCTGGCTCTTCCGCGACACGACGGACGACGACGCACGAGCCTGGACGAGGGCGCTGGCCGACGCCATCCGGGCCGCCGACCGCGGAGCGCTCGTGACCATCGGGACGGCCGGCCAGGAGGTGGGCTGGGGTCCGTTCCGGGCCGACGTGGTCGCCGGTGACCTCGACGTCGCGACCGTCCATCCGTACCCGATCTACCAGCCGGACCTCTATCCGGACGGGCTCCTGGGGCCGCGAATGACACACGCGGCCGCGTTCGAGACCGCGCTCGCGGCGGGCGCCGGCCGGCCGGTCATGGTCCACGAGTACGGCGCGTCGTCGGCGCAGTTCGATCCGGAGCGGATCGCGGCCTACGACCGCCTCCTGTGCTGGTCGAGCCTCGGCCGCGGGGCGACCGGCTTCTTCGCCTGGTGCTGGACGGACGCGGAGCCGGCGGCGTTCGGGCGCGCCCCGTACGTCCGCCAGCCGCACGAGACGCAGTTCGGGGTGACCGACTGGACGGGTGCGCTTCGTCCCCGTGGCCGCGTCCTCGCCGATCTCGCGGCAACCGTCCGCCGGCTCGACCTCGCCGGGCTCGCGGCCGCCGGTCCCGTCACGACCGCCGCGATCCCGGTCCCGCACGAGTATGCCCGGCCGTACGACCCGGCCGCCTACGGCCTCGCGGACGCGGCGGCCGGAGAGTACCGCCCGGCCGAGACGGCCTGGAACCCGACGCGCGACGCGACGCCCCTCGTGGCCGCACTCCTCAATGCCTTCGTCCTCGGAGCGCGGGCGGGGATCTCCACCGCCTTCCCCCGCGAGCGCCTCGACGGGGCGTGGCCGACGGAGCGGCTCGTCCTCCTCCCCGCGCCGCTGGCCTCCACGTCGAGCACGCTGCTCCATCTCCGCACGACGGCGTGGGCCGGGGGCGCGGGGCATCTCGCGCGCGGCGGGACGGTCTACCTCTCGTGCTCGGCCGACGTGGCGATCCCCGGGATGGCCGACGTCCTGGGTGCCCGGATCCTCGACCGCGCGCCGGGGGCCGCGGCGGCGGTCCTGCGCTTCGTCCGGTCGTGGGGCCCGTTCGCCGCGGGCGACGAGCTCATCCTGCCGCCCGGCGACGGGACCCTCGCGACCCGCAGCGTCACGCTCGCCGCGGCGGCCGGCAGCGAGGTGATCGCGGTGGACGCGGCCGGCGACCCTGCCCTGGTCGTCGCAACCCGCGGGGCGGGCCACGCGGTGACACTCGCCCATCCCCTCGAGCTCCTCCTCGCCCGGGTCGCGGACGCGCACGGACCGACCGACCGGACGTGGGGGATCTACGCGGGCCTCGCCGCCCTCGCCGGCATCGCCGACCCCGCGTCGGTGGCCCACCCGGACGTCACCACGGGGGCGCTCCGGGGACCGGCCGGCGGCTTGACGGTGCTCACGAACCACGGGCCGGCGTCGCTTCGCGTGCCGCTCCGGCTTCCGCCCGGGACGGCCGCGGCGGCGGCCATCGGGCCCACGGGCACGGCACCGCTCCCGCGCGACGACGACGTCACCGAGCTCGAGCTCGCGCCGTACGGCGCGGCGGTCGTCGGCTGGCGCACGGCCGAAGGGGCGCGATGACCCTCCCGCAACGACGGGTACCCGGGGCGTCGGCCCCAGGCCTGCCGGCCGCCGCCGGGGGGCCGCTCCTCCTCGCCGCGGACGTCGGCAACTCGAAGACGGACCTCGCGCTGGTGCGGGCGGACGGCGTCCTCCTCGCGGCGGTGCGAGGCCCGACTGCCTCGCACCAGGCCGTTGGGCTGGACGCAGGCGGCGAGGCGCTGGATCTGCTCGTCGGCCGCGCCCGCGCCGCCGCCGGCCTCGAGCGGGCGGCACGCCCGGCGGCCGACCTGGCGGTCGTCTGTGCGGCCGGCGCCGACTTCCCCGACGAGGAGCGCCGGCTCGCCCGCCTCTACGAGCGACGGGGCATCGCGGCGCGGGCCGTCGTCCGCAACGACACCCACGCCGCCCTCCGGGCCGGGACCGACGCGGGCTGGGGGGTCGCCGTCGTCTGTGGGGCCGGCATCAACTGCCTGGGCCGCGCGCCGGACGGAAGCGAGGCGCGCTTCCCCGCGCTCGGGCCGATCTCCGGGGACTGGGGCGGCGGGCACGCCATCGGCCTGGAGGCGCTCTCGGCGGCGGTCCGGGCCCGCGACGGACGCGGCCCGCGGACCGCTCTCGAGCAGGTCGTGCCGGCCCGCTTCGGGCTCCGCCGTCCGGTCGACGTCACCCTGGCCATCTACCGCGGCCGCCTCGACGAAGACCGGCTCCTCGACCTCGCGCCGGACGTCTTCGCCGCCGCCGGCGAGGGCGACGCGGTTGCCCGGGCGATCCTGGAGCGGC
>Ga0315287_10000872_pt1 | contig 26928 bp, 23 predicted proteins | sample YL17G11_0_MG_FD_205037 | JGI IMG/M metagenome (GOLD analysis project Ga0315287, IMG submission 205037) | Sediment microbial communities from Yellowstone Lake, YNP, Wyoming, USA - YL17G11_0 | ecosystem: Environmental > Aquatic > Freshwater > Lake > Sediment | place: USA: Wyoming | collected... | reverse complement strand
GCGTGACCTCCTCCGCGGTCGACTTGCCGTCGAAGGGTCCGATCGGCACGCCTGCAGGGCGTGGCGCTGGGCGGTTGGCTCGTTCAGCAGACGCCGCACGCCATCGGCGGGCGCGCTCGGCGTAGAGCCCAACTGCAATGGCCCCCAGGACCAAGCCAACACGCAAAACGACACCTCGGCGAGTCAACATCATTCAGCCTCTTGCGAAGGACCAATAGTGAAGCGGAGGCAGATTATTCGCGGTTTTCGCGTCCGGACAATCATGCACGAACACCGAGTCGCGTTTGAAGCTCTTCGCGAACGCCTCGGCCATGCCGTTCAACGCGGGACTGCGCACCCGCGTGAAGCATGGCACCAGGCCGAGATCCTGGGTAAAGCGCTGCGTCTCGCGCGCCCGGTAACAGCTGCCGCTGTTGGGGAGCCACTCGATCGGGTGCGGCGCATGCGCCTCCCTGTCGAAGCGGTATTCGGCGCTCCCGAGCATCAGGTCACGGATCATCTCACCGCTCAGACCGTCGGTGGTGGCCTGCCACACCATGACCTCGCGGCCGCAGGTATCGAGTGCGTTGGCCACCCGGACCACCTCGGCGTTCCAGCAGGGGATCTCGAAGGCGTCGGAGGTCCATCGCAAGTAGGGTCGGATGTTGATGATCTGGCCCCAGTGGGGACGTCCGGGCGACCCGCCGGTGTTACCCTCAAGCAGCATCCCGCTCTGCGCCAACAGGCGATGGAAGGCCTTGTGGTTCACCCAGAGCAGGCCGTGGGCCGCCCACTGGCGGTTGAGCAGCGCCCCCCGGTGCGCCGTCGTTGGCCTTGGCACAGCGGCGCCGCGGGCGACGCGACCCTGCGGCCGTTCGTGCAGCCGGGAACGCGACACCCCAAGCGTCATGGCCACGGTCTTCCCCGGAAATCCTTGTCGGGCAATGACGGGAACCGCTGAATCAGCCTTTCTCATGCGCGACCTTCACGGCCTCGCGCGGGATCTCGTTCTGCTGCGTCTTGCGGTCGAGCATGCGCGCGAGCGCGCGGATAGGTCGTTCCAAGGCCCGGACCTCGGCCGCGCTCACCACGGCATCCGCGATCCGTCGCGCCGCCACACTCGCGACGATTGTCGCCGATGGTGTGAGACCCCTGCTGGCTGCGCATGATCCGGCTCGCCGATCCAGACGCCCGCGCGTTTGCAGCCGCGAACACGCACGCATACACTGCGTGCCGCCCAAGAGGGGCACGCTCCGTCCACCCAAGTGCCGATTTTTGGACGCTTCATGAGGCGATTGCGATTCAAGACTTTGGTGTTGGTGACGGCGTTGCTCGCAATCGTCGCCGTTTCCGGCGCGGTAATCGCCGTTCCCGACCTGAACTGGCGCGCGAGTCTCCTCCGGCTGAAGATCGGCGGCGGGCTGGAGGGCCTGGAGTGGTCGGAGTTGCTGCGGATGATCAGGCCAGGAAGCCCGTATTATCTCGAACCGCTCGTTTCCAATCCGAATCCGTATAGCGTGATCCGCAACCCGTTCAACTCGGGCCATGATCTCAAAGCCGGGGCCGCGCTGTTCCGGACTCGCTGCTCGCAGTGCCATGGTTCCGAAGGCCACGGAAGCAGTGCCACGAATCTCGCCCGCGGCAACCACGAGCACGGCGACAGCGATTGGGCGCTGTACCGCACCATCCGTCATGGCATCGACGATACCGCTATGCCGAGTCAGGATTTGCCCGATTTGCAGATCTGGCAACTCGTCGCCTACACGCGGTCGCTGGCTCGTCCCGACGATGCCTTGGAAGCGGTCTCAGACGACATTGTTTTCCGAAGCATCTCCGGAGCCGAGATCCTCACTGCGGACCAGACCCCCGAGCAGTGGCTGACGTTTTCGGGCAATTACTCTGGGCAGCGCTACAGCAAATTGGTGCAGATCACGCGGGAAAACGTTACTCGTCTTCGCATCGACTGGGTTCATCAAACCTCGACGCCTGATACGATCGTCGAAGCCACCCCGCTCGTCGTCGGCGACGTGATGTACGTCACGGAGCCGCCGAGCCATGTTGTCGCGCTCGACGCGCGAAGCGGACGGCAGCTGTGGGTATATCGACACCCTTTGCCCGACCGGCTCTCCCTGTGCTGCGGCCGGATCAACCGCGGAGTGGCCGTCCTGGGAGACCGTGTGTTCGTGTCGACGCTCGACGCCCATCTTGTGGCACTCGATGCGCGAACCGGTCGCCGCGCATGGGATGCGGAACTCGCGCCGCACGCACAGGGCTACAGCGCGACCGCAGCGCCGCTGGCCTTGAAGGACAAGGTCATAGTCGGCATCGCGGGGGGGGAATTCGGCATCCGCGGGTTCCTCGACGCCTATGATGCACAGACCGGAGCGCGGGTCTGGCGTTTCGAAACCATCCCGGGTCCCGGTCAGCCCGGCCATGACACGTGGACCGGCGATTCGTGGCGAACGGGCGGCGGTCCCACGTGGATGACCGGGACGTACGACCCGCAGCTCGGTCTCGTGTATTGGGGCGTCGGCAATCCTTCGCCCGATCACGCGGGGGACGTACGCGGTGGCGACAACCTCTACACGAACTCGGTAGTCGCTCTCGATGCCGAAACGGGCGTGCTGCGCTGGCATTACCAGTTCACGCCTCATGACGTTTATGACTACGACGCCAACCAAGTGCCCGTTCTTGTGGATGCTTCGTGGGGCGGGGCGCCGCGCAAGTTACTATTGAATGCAAACAAGAACGGGTTCTTTTACGTACTGGACCGGCAGTCCGGCGAATTGCTGTTTGCCACCCCGCTGGCACGCACTAGCTGGGCAACTTCGGTTGGCGCGGACGGACGTCCCGTCCGGGTCCCGGGGACGCAACCCACGGCGCGCGGAACGCTCGTGTACCCAGGCCCAGGCGGCGGGGCCAACTGGTGGCCGCCATCGTTCCATCGCGATAGCGGGTTGTTCGTCGTTCCCGTGGCGGAGCAGGGCAAAGTCTTCTTCGCAGGCGCGCCTGAGTTCCGCGAGGGCGAGATGTTCGTCGGAAGCACGACCGAACCTGCAAGCGGCGAGCCGTCTTGGAGCGCTCTGCGCGCCATTCGCCCGAGCACCGGTGAGATCGCCTGGCAACTGCGCCGGCCAGGGCGCGAGTCATTCGGCATGGGGGGGACGCTGTCCACCGCCGGAGGCTTGGTGTTCTGGGGCGAGGACCGTGAACTCATGGCTCTCGACGCGGAGACTGGGGCGGTTCTCTGGTCAATGAACCTCGGAGGACGGATTCTGGCGGCACCTATCACGTATATGAGCGAGGGTCGCCAGCGCGTCGCCATCTCCGCCGGAAGAGCGGTGTTCACGATCGGGCTGGGACAGCCGTAGTGGGCGATGCTCCTCGGCGTTGACCTCGTGGTTCTGGACCTGAGGCGACGACGTAAGGCCGCGTAACCGAATCGCTTAATGCAGCAAGTAGCCCGGCCACGCAGTCCGTGTCACAGTGGCCTGTGAGGTCCGGGCAGACGACGCCCGCTTGCGGGGCGTCGTTGTTTTCGGCGAACTGCAGGGCGGCATTGGGCGAGACCGCTTCAGGCAAGGGCGAGGCGCTCCAGCAGCGCGGCGCTTCCCATCATTGCCGCCGCGCGAATTGGGGACCGCTCCAAGGATCAACGTTCGTGCCACCGGCAAGTATCATCCACCCGCAGAAACACTCGGAAGCTCGCGCACCGCTGCGTCCCAATTGGTTCGCATCATTCGAAGCATTGAACGGCCTCGATGTCACAAAGTGGGAGCCAGCCGCGAAGTCCGCCCGAACACGTATCGGCATCAGCAAATAGTCTATTCCAGCTTGCGAACGAGCACGTTACGGCAAGCACCAATAATCCGGAACGCAATCCACTGCTCCTCACAGGCTGAATCCAAGAGTGTCTGACCCCCTCAAAGCATCGCGCCCTACGACAGCGTTTCGCGGTGCGTTCCTAACTGTCGGCATGCGCTGGACGGACCGGCTGCTGGGCCTCATTAGCACCATGATTCTGGCGCGGTTGCTGGTCCCGGAGGACTTCGGTCTCGTTTCCATGGCAATGGTCTTCGCAGGACTGGTGGATGTCCTGCTCGATCTTGGCGTCGGCGTCGCCCTGGTGCAGAACTCCCGTGCCGACAGCGAGGACTTCCATACAGCTTGGACGCTGCGCATATGCCAAGCGACGGCCGCTGCGATCGTGCTCGTAGTCTCTGCCACTTTCGTTGCGCGGTACTATGGCGACGAGCGCGTGGTTTCAATCCTTCATGTCGTCGCCATCACGGCGTTCATCGGCGGCTTCGAAAATATCGGCATCGTCAGCTTTCAGAAGAACATGGAGTTCGGCCGGGATTTCCAGTTCTTGTTCTTGAAAAGAGGTTTCGCAGTTGCTTTCACGATAACGGCCGCATTCGTCCTGCGTTCCTACTGGGCCCTGGTGCTCGGCAACCTCGTGTCCCGACTGGCGGGCGTCGGCATCAGTTACTGGATGAGCCGATTCCGGCCGCGCATTTCGTTTGCACGATTTTCCGGGGTCTGGGCCTTCTCGCAATGGAATATGCTGCGGGCTATTGGAGAAAACTTGGCGAGCGGGGTTGGTAGGTTCGTGGTTGGCCGTCGAGCTGATGCGACTGTCCTTGGCGCATATTCCATGGGTGAGGACATCGCATTGATGCCAACGACGGAACTGCTGGCGCCGCTTGGACGGGTCATGTTTCCCGTATTCGTGGCAGCCATGCGCAATGGCGAAGAGCTGCTTCGCGTTGTCCGACTGTCTCTATCCGTCCAAGCTTTGGTGGCCGTTCCTGCTGGTGTGGGTGTCGCTCTAGTGGCGCGCGACGCGATGTATGTCTTGCTCGGCGAAAAATGGCTGAGCGCTGCCCCCTTCGCACAGATCATTGCGCTCGCGAGCATTGCCACAGCACTGGCCCACAGCGCAATTTACATGCTGGCCGCGCTCGGACGGATGAGGCTGCTTGCTGCATACAACTGGTCAAAGGTCGTCCTGCTCGTCGGCCTGGTTGTGGTGATCTTTCCGGACTCGGGCGCCCGCAGCGTTGCACTTGCGTACTTGGGAACTTCCTTCGGCGGCCTCGTCGCAATACAGATCCTCGCGAGGCGAGCGGTCCCAGGATTCGGCGGCCGGGTGATGCTGCTGGGGATATGGAGGCCACTATTAGCCGCGGGAGTGATGACCGCAGCCGTCTTGGCGATATCGCAATTTTTGGAATCGGCCAGCCCATTGCTGAGGGTGTTAGTGGAGGTCCTCACCGGAGTCTTCGTCTACGCACTGACCATTGCAGTCTTGTGGCGCATAGCGGGGTCACCCGCAGGCGCCGAAACTTACCTCTTGGACAAGTTGGCCATTGCGACGCGCGCATATTCTGCAGCAGGTCGCGAACCGTGATCATAAGATCTGCTGCCGAGGCCCGAAAGGCACACGACGGCGCGCAGCTGCCGTTCCGCGTAGCCGTGCCCGCTCTGGGGTAAGCGTCGTGTCAATCACGTGGGTGACGCGCTATGCGAGGACGCCATGGTCTCGGTCCCGATGTCGGATGTGACGCCGGTGACCAGGATCGTCTTACCAGAAGTGCGACGATGCCCGGGGGCAAGCTCCTGCGCGTCCACGTTCGCCTGCGTGCCCCATTTAGCCGACCACTTATGCTAACGACAGAAGCAACCGTTTTTTCGCGCGTTGCCGCAGGTCCGTCTTGACTGAGCTGCGCGGCCGGGACACGTCCGTTGGAGGTCACCTGCAATGACACGATTCGGTGGTGGCGGCAGTCGCCGGATACAAGGTCTTTCGCTGGTGCTTGCGCTCCTTGCCGGTGCGTCTCGGGGTGAAACCCCTGCCGCGCAGGTCGGCAGGAATTCGGGGGTGACCTGGGACATGCCCACGACAGAATCGACTACAGTGGAATCGTCACCGCTCCCTCTTAACGGTCGCGACCCAGGCCTCGCCCCGCGCCAAAGACTTTTCCGCCTCATGGGCCCCCTGGTCGTTCTTGGGACGAATCCGCGTCACTTCGCCGATCCGACCGGCCACGCAGTGCTCCCTTACGATTGCGTTTCCGATGCCGGATGTCGCGCCCGTAACGACGCAGGTGACATTGTTGTTCACTGGCCGTGGTCTCCGGCCGCTTCCCACAGCGGTTGCGGCAGGTCAAGTACGAACGGCGAATTGCCTGCTGCGACGGCAATTCCTTGCTCGCCGTCCAATGCCAATGAAATCGGCGGTCCGCTGACGCGACTCCCGAGTCGGACGCTCCAGAGCTTCCTGCCATCGTGGCTGTCTTAGGCTGAAAACTCTACCTTGTAGCCCACGAAAAACACTCCACCCCGCGTCGAGAGAATGCTGCGCGACCTGCGTCGACCCGGTCGCCAGCGCAGCTGCTCAGATTCCTTTGAGCCGGATTTTTCGGCCATGAAATGCCTCGGCATATCCGCTGGGCGACCGGCACTCCAGGCCCCGCAAGCGGAGCATGGCCATGAATGAGTCGCGGGTAAACCAATCCTTTCGAGCCTGGCTCTTATGAGCCTCGAGCAGGGCATCGACCTTAGCCAACGCCTGTTTCCTGCCGACCGGAACGTACATGCCGGGCTGACCGAGACCGCCGTCCCATTTCGGGATCTCGTACTCGAGCACCAGGTGATCCCGGAAGGTGTTCCACGTCATCTCGTTGACGATCCGGTGATCCTGGTGCCGGTCGTCCCTCTCGTGCGAAAAAATCAGGTCCGGACGCGGCCGACCCTTGAGCGATTCCACGAACGTCTTGATGTCTCCATACGCGGCCGGGAACCGGCCATCCGGAAAGTCGCGAAACACCAACTCGCCCCGACACGCAGGACGAATGAACCGCTGCATTGCCGATCGCGCCTCCTCGCGTCTCCCGGCCGAACCACTGAACACCACCCAGTCTATGACCAGGCGTTTGCGGTAGCGCTGCAGCGTAAGCAACGTCGCACCGCAACCGATTTCGATATCATCGCAGTGCGCACCCAGGCAGAGAACCCTGAGCCTGCGACGTCCGACTGAATCGAGAACCAGATCGATCATCGTCGCGTCGTTCCCGGCTCATTCGGAGTGCCCGCCGCGCTCCCCTTCCAGATCATCCACGGGCAGTCGCCTCGGGCCTCCATGCGATCGAAGCCGATCTTGTCCTTGAAAGTGTCCATGCACTGCCAGAATCCGTCCCACCGGAAGGCCGCGAGCTTGCGCTCGGCAATCAGGCGGCCGAATGGCCGTTCGACCAGTTCCTCACCTTCGCGGATGTAGTCAAAAACCTGCGGCCGCATGACGAAAAAGCCACCGTTCACCCGTACTTGCTGGTCCGGCATCGCGCCCAACTGCGTGACCATGCCATCGTCCCCGGCATGGACGGCATGGAAACTCTGGCAATTAGGCACCGATGTAAAGCCTGTGACCGCGTCACGATCCTGGAACCACCGGAGGTATCGATCCAGCGGCAGGTCCGACAGGCCGTCCGCGTAGTTGGCAAGAAAAGCGTCCTCTCCCTCCACGAATTGGCGAACCCTCAGCAGGCGCTGTCCAATATTGCTGTGCAGACCGGTATCGACAAAGGTGATTTTCCAGCCCTGCAGGTCGCGAGAATGCAGTTCGACCCGGTGATCCGTCCCGTGAAGAGTAAAGTCGTTCGTCATCGCCTCTTCATAATTCAGGAAGTACTCGCGGACGAGGCCACCGCGATAGCCGAGGCAGAGGATGAACTCGGTGTGGCCGTAGTGTGCGTAGTAGCGCATCAGGTGCCACAGGATGGGGCGATGCCCGATAGGAACCAACGGCTTCGGGATCGTGTCCGAATGCTCCCGCAGCCTCGTGCCGAGCCCCCCGCAAAACAAGACGACCTTCATCGCTCCCCCTTCGTGCGGCTGCGGCGCAGCAAGCCCTCCTGCTCCAGAGCGAGCGCAGCTTCGCGGATGATACCGAAGGCAAGGCCGGAACGGCGCGCGACGTCGAGAAGGGACTTCGAACCGTCCGATTGATTGAGCAACCACAGCATTGCATGCTCGCGCTCGACCGGACTCGTGCCGCCGACCGATCCGTACAGCCCACGCTTTCCCAGTCTCGGTTCGCCCTTCGGGCTGCAGTTGACATAACGAGCGTCCTGCTCGAGGACGGTCACGAAGAGCTTGCACGCCTCCAGGCTCTGCTCCAGGCACTCGGGGCGGATCAGCTCCAGGTCGTCCGCGGAGCTGTGATATTGCGGGTAACCCCCGTTCACCGATCGCGTGAGTCGCCCGACGGGCAGGTTGAAGCCTGGCGAGCACAGTTGCCGCTCATCGTAACCGTAGGGCGAGAACGGGATCACCCGGCTTCGCGGGTCGACCTGCGACACGATGTAGCTCGCGATCGCATCCGTCGCCGTGCCTTCCCGTCGACTCATCTTGTACGTCAGAGCTGCGGGATCCCCCAACAGGCCGAGCACGAGACCGGATCGCACGCGGCGCAGTTGCTGCTCATTCTGCTTCAGCCAGCAGAGCGAGCCGATCGTTCCAGGCGCGAAGACGAACCGATAGCTGAAGCGTCGTGGCTCCCCGGCGACCCATCGAGCCAGCCAGGTCGCTACGGCCATGCCGCTGGTATTGTCATTGGCCAGCGAAGGGTGGCAGATGTGCGTGAAGAGCAGCACCTCTTCCCTGCTGCGACCCGGGATCCAACATTCACCATAGGTCAAGGACCCTGGCGCCAGCGAACTCTTGATCTCAACCCGGTACTTGCCGGGTCGCAACGCCCCCCTCGTCGCGTGGCGCAGGCAGAAACCCCAGCTGCGCTGGTAGTAGCTGGTCCGATAGGGGATCCAATCGGGATGCTCCGGCAGCGAGTGCAATCGCGGCTCGAGATCCGCCAGCGTAACCGTCCTCGCAACCGGCTCCGAGTAACTCACAACGTGCAGGTTATGCTGCCTGAAATCGACGATGCGCTCGCCGGACGGAGACAGCACAGCCGCATCCTCGATGTTCCACTCGAGTGGAACCTCCCAGTCGTAAACAGCGCTGCCACTGGCCACTTCGTGGATCGCGAGCGGTATGCACTCCTTGATCAGCGCAAGCGACTTGCGGACCCCCTCCCCCGTGATGCTTCGGCAGATCGGGTACAGCCGCGCAGCGAACCGATGCAGTTCGGCACCCGCCGGGGCAGCACTAGAGGGCACTGCAGTGGCATCGGTCAAGGGCCGAGCCTCGCGCGATGAATGAGCTGCGACTCGAACGCCCGACGGTCGAAATCAGGATACCGAACGTCGCGCTCCGAGATGACGATCCCATCGCCGATAGGCCAGGCGATCCCGAACGAGGGGTCGTTCCAGCGAAATCCCCCTGCCAGATCGGGAGCATGAAAGTCCGTCATCTGGTAGAACACTTCCGTCGCATCCGCCAGCGTCTGGAATCCGTGAGCCACGCCGTGCGGAATGAACACAGCATCCCGACTCTCTTCGTCGAGTTCGATGCCCAGGTGCCGAAGATACGTGGGCGATTCAGGCCGCAGATCGAGCAGGACGTCGAACAACGCGCCCCGCAGGCACCGCACCAGCTTGCCCTCCTGCGACGGCGGCCACTGGAAGTGCATGCCGCGCACGGTCCCCCGCCTGGCGTTGGACGAGATGCTTGCCTGCACGGATCGGGCCGGCAGGCCCGCCGCTGCGAACTCCCGCTCGCAGTACGTCCGCGCGAAGAAGCCGCGCTCATCCGCCTGCCGCTCAATCGTCACCAGGCAGGCCTGGTGGATGCCGAGCGCCAAGAATTTCACCTCGCGTCAGCGCCAGAAGAATTCATCGTCGATCTGCCCGGTGTCCTGCAGGTACTTGATCTGCTTCAGCCGCGTGAACGCCCTGAACCTGTAGGTCTCGGCGGACATTCCTATGCGGTCAAAGACCTCGCGCAATTGCCGCGCGCCGTCCCGGGCCGTGTAACGACAACTGAATCCAGGCAACTCCGCATGGATCCGGTCGAAGTTGACGCGGTAGCTGCGCGTGTCGCCCCCGCTCGGCCCCACTGTCACCTCACAGCCGGGGAATTCCCCGGCGACGATTTCCGCAATCTCGCGGATCCGGTAGTTTTCCGCGTTCTGTCCGACGTTGAAGATCTTGCCACGCACCGCATCCTCGGGTGCGACAAGCGACCGGTAGACGGCCTCGCAGATGTCCTCAAGGTGCACGACCGGGCGCCAGGGGCTGCCGTCGCTCACCATTGCAATGCGCCGGCTGGTCCAGGCCAGGGCGGAAAGGTCGTTGATCACGATGTCGAAACGCATGCGCGGCGACGGCCCGTAAGCGGTGGCATTGCGCAGGAATACGGGGCAGAAGTCGGGCCTCGCCATTCTGCCGACATCGCGCTCGACGAGGGCCTTGCATTCGGCATACGCCGTCTGCGGGTTCGTGGCTGCCGTCTCATCCAGGAAGTCGCCTGCCCCGGCCCCGTACACGCTGCAGGACGAGGTGTACACAAAGCGCCGGATCCCCACCGCGTGCGCCTTCTCGGCCAAGGCCACTGAGCCCCGGTGGTTGATCTTGTGCGTGATCGCGGGACGGTTCTGGCCGAGCGGATCGTTCGACAACTCGGCCAGGTGTGCTACCGCATCGCATCCCTCGAGGTCCTTCTCCGTGACGTCCCGCAGGTCCTTGTTCAGTGTGAACGGGCTGGAGGCCAGGTGCCGGTTGTCGCTGTATAGCCAACCGTCTCGATAATAACCCGTATCCAACCCCCGGACAGAGAGCCCTCGCTCGACCAGGTACGGCGCCAGAACAGCCCCGATATAGCCGTTCACGCCCGTGACGAATACCTTCATTTTCACCCCTGTCCGGAACGATCTTTGCGGGTTTCGAGCCCCGGTGTTCGTTGGCATTCTAGGCGCAACTCCGTAATGGAACCATGGCCTGAAACACGATCAGACGCCGTACCGCCAGGCGCGACCTCATACGCCGGCAGCATCGCCGCGCTTGTGACCGAATTACCGATTCCTCGGAAATCTGCGTGGCAGAATGGAGTGCCATCCCGGCTTGCCGGTTCAGTCACGAGTACACCATGACAGCCACGGCACCCGTTGTTTCACACCGTCCACCCTGCCGATTCTGCCGCCATCCGATGTCGACGACCTTCGTCGACCTCGGCATGTCGCCGCTCTGTCAAACGCACATTGCCCCCGAGCAGTTGAATCACATGGAGCCGTTCTATCCGCTGCACGCCTATATCTGCGAGCACTGCTTGCTGGTGCAGCTCGAGGAGTTCGTCTCGCCCTCGGAGATATTCTCCGACTATGCCTACCTGTCATCGTACTCGGACAGCTGGGTCGAACATTGCCGCCGCTATGCAGAGAGCATGAGGTCGCGATTCGGCCTGGATGCGGCCAGCCTGGTCACTGAGATCGCCAGCAATGACGGCTACCTTCTGCAGCACTTCGTCGCTGCGCAGGTGCCGGCTCTCGGGATCGAGCCCGCCGCCAACGTCGCCCGGATCGCGCAGGCCAAGGGCATCCGCACGATGGTCGAGTTCTTCGGCCGCGCGACTGCCGAGAAAGTCAGGGACTCGTTCGGTCAACCCGACCTGCTGCTCGGCAATAACGTCCTCGCTCACGTGCCAGACATCAATGACTTCGTTGCCGGAATGAAGATCCTGCTCAAGCCTGGCGGCGTGATTACGATGGAGTTCCCCCACCTGTTGCAGCTGATGACCAACAACCAGTTCGACACGATCTACCACGAGCACTTCAGTTACCTGGCATTCTTCGTCGTAGAGCGGATCTTCCGTCATCACGGGCTTCGCCTGTTCGATGTCGAAGAACTCCCGACGCACGGCGGATCACTGCGTATCTACGCGTGCCACGAAGGCGACGAGCGCAAATCGACGCTGCAGACCGTAGTGCGGTTGCGCGACAAGGAGTTCGCCGCCGGACTCCGCGACTTGGCTGCGTATGACCGGTTCGAGGAATGCGTGAAGGAGACGAAGCGGGCCCTCCTCGACTTTCTGATCGCCGTGAAACGCCAGGGCAAGCGCGTGGTCGGGTACGGAGCGCCCGGGAAAGGCAACACGCTGCTCAATTACTGTGGCATCCGCACAGATTTCCTGGATTTCACCGTGGACCGCAATCCGCTCAAGCAGGGCAAGTTCACACCCGGTACCCGCATACCGATCCTGCCGCCGGACGCGATTCGGGAGGCGAAGCCCGACTTCATCCTGATACTTCCCTGGAACCTCAAAGATGAGATCACGAATTCGACTGCCTTCGTCCGGGAATGGGGCGGGCGGTTCGTCGTCCCGATACCGACGGTTGAGGTATTGGACTGAGAGTTCGAAACTTGCTGTATGTCGCCGATGCATCCACGAACAGCCCGGTCAGCGCGCGCCGATCGTCCCTCGACTTCGTGACTGGTGCCATCTCCACGCCGTCTCGATAATCGTGTCGAGTCGATCGAACCTTGGGCACCATCCGAGTCGTTCCCGTGCTCTCGTCGCGCTCCCGACCAGGGCATGAGGGTCGCCGGGACGCCGCGCCGAATGCAGGGTTCGGACCTTCCGGCCGGTAACGCTCTCCGCTGTATCAATCACTTGTCGCACCGAGAAACCGGCGCCGTTGCCGAGATTGCAGGACATGCTGGTCCCGCCGGCCTGCAGATATCGCAGCCCGAGGACGTGCGCCTGCGCCAGGTCGCTGACGTGAACGTAGTCCCGAACGCACGTGCCGTCCGCAGTCGGATAGTCCGTGCCGTAGATCTCGAGATGGTCGCGCAACCCGGCCGCCACATCGAGAGCCAGCGGGATCAAGTGCGTCTCCGGATCATGCAGTTCGCCGATCTGTCCCGACGGATCCGCCCCCGCGGCATTGAAGTAGCGGAACACCACCGAACGGATCCCGCAGGCCGCGTCAAAGTCCTGCAGGATTCTTTCCACGAACAACTTGCCGGCGCCGTAAGGGTTCACCGGCAGCTGTGGATGGTCCTCGGTCATGGGCATGGACTGTGGCAATCCGTAGGTCGCGCAGGTCGAAGAGAAAACCACCGACTTCACCCCGGCCCGAGCCATGCTGCGAAGCAGGCGGATTGACCCGGCGACGTTGTTTTCATAGTACATGCCGGGCTCGTGCATGGACTCGCCGACGTACGCGTACGCGGCAAAATGCATGACGGCCTCGACGTGGTACTCGGTGAGTACCCGCAGTACCAGGTCGGTGTCACCAACATCTCCCACCACCAGATCCGCGTCAAGCACGAGTTCCCGGTGCCCCCGGCAGAGGTTGTCGAGGACAACGCAGCGGATACCGTTGGCGCGAAGCTCCTTGACCGCGTGCGAGCCGACGTATCCCGCGCCTCCTGTGACGAGAATGGTCATCGGCTTTTCCCCGGCTCAATGCTCGCCCGTCGTTCGCATGACGCCAAGGTCGACCCGCTTCAATCTCTGCTCGAATTCCGGGCCGAGGTGTTCACAGACCGACTTCGCAATGCGATAGATCAATTCGGACCAGTCGTGCTCCCTCGCCACCGCCTGGCGTGCGGCCACGCAGGCCGCCGACATCGCCTGTCCGCCGAGGGCCGCCTCCAGGACAGCGGACCAATCCTCGGTCGTCGAGGCGAGCCATACCGTACCAGGGAAATCCAGAAGCGAACGTATGGGCGTGCCGACGACAGGTCTGCCACTCGCCAGGTATTCGTGCAGCTTCAGGGGGTAAATATTGTTGGTGTAGTTATTCACGTTGTAGGGCATCGTGCAGACGTCGAAATGCTGCGGGTAGGCCGCGAGTTCGACGACCGTCTTGGCCCCGAGCATGAAGACGTTGGGCAGCCGCGAAATTTCTTCTACGAGTTCCTCAGCCTCCCGGTCCAGGGAGCGCGCTCCGACGAACACGAACGACCATTGCGGATGTCGTTGAGCGAGCTCGCGTAGGAGCGGCCAGTCCAGATGACGCTTGAGGTAGCCCGTGTATCCGATCCGTGGGTGCGGCACCTTCACTAGATCGAACGGCTGTGCGACCGGCGTCGAATATAGGCGGAAGTCCACACCCTCAGGCACCAGGGTCATGTGCGGATTGACACCGCTCTTCCTTTCCATGAGTAAGGGAGAGACCGCGAACACCTGGTCGACTTCCCGCAACACCCGCCTCTCCTGTTCCCCGATTGGCGGCGCATCGGTGGAAAACGTATATTCGTCGTCGATGTGATACATCGACAATTCATAACCGGAGGCTTCCAGCGCCGCCTCGAACCGGGGGTGCCATAGATACAGAACGCCGACCCGGCAGCCGCGAGCTCGCAGCCGCCGCCAGCCGTGTTTGACCCTGAACCGAAGCATGGCGCGACCAGCCCAGGCCGGACGGTAGATATCAGGCAGCCAACTTTCCGGCACATGCCTCTCGAAGCCACCGGGCAGAATGGTGTCGATCTCGCTTGGAGCGGCCACACGCGTGCGCAGCGCTCCCATCTCTCTCCAGTGGTGCGCGGGCTCGAGCCAGACCACGTGAAAGTACTGCGCGAGACGCGTCAGCACATGATGCGGCGTCATCCATCGCGTGCTCCATCGGTGGTACGGCAGGGCCAGAATGCCGACCTCCGGTATCAAGGGCGTTGTCATGAAGTCCGTCATCCCTTGATTGACTTCAGTGCACGCCATGCGGGCCGGAACGTCTGCCGGAAAGCGTAGTCGAGATCGCCCGCCAGTCGCCGCCGATTTACTCCGACCCAGGTTCCCATTTCAGCGCAGCACCAGAGCCTCTGCCTCCAATCGGCCGGTGCCCTGTGAATTGCGTAGAGATATTCGCGGAGCTGCCTGAAGTGCGGGAAGACCAGCTGGCCCTTCTTTTCAGGGTTGAACCAGATCGTCCGGCTCTGCCGATCTTGGGCTATCGCGGTCGACTGGCCCGCGTGCGCGCGACGGAAGAACAGGAATTCGGGTATGCAATAGAACCTGCCCCGCAGGAGTAACTCGGCGAGCAGCACCCTGTCGGAATCCGCGTAATCGCCATGCAATCGAGTCTCCCGGAGTACGTCCAGGCGCATGAGGCCGAAGTCCGGCTCGCAAATATGGTCCATGCGGATGACGTCACGAAAGCGCTCACGTAGATCGCTGGAGGCCAGCCGCAACGGGGGATCCTGGCGCGGCAGCGGCCGACCGCACTCGTCGATGTCCCGCGTCTTTGTGTAGCAGACGACGATCGAGTGGTCGCTCTCCATGACTTGCAACGTTTGCTCGAGATAAACCCGGCTCCGGAGGTCGTCGTGGTGCGCGAGCAGGAAATACTCTCCGCGCGCCAGCTGATAGACGCGGTTCTGGTTGCGGCAGAACCCGACATTGGTCTTGTTGCAAATGTAATGTATTCGCGGGTCTCGGGCCGCGTAGTCTCGGCAGATCGAACCCGTCCGATCGGTCGACGCGTTGTCGGAGACGATCAATTCGAAGTCGCCGAAGGTCTGGCCGAGCAGGGACTGCAGGGCCTCTTCTACGAACCGCTCGCCATTGTAGACCGGCATGCCTATGGTGACCTTGGGACCGGGCAGGGGCGCACTTTGATGCCGCACGTCGCTCACCGCCCTGCGCCCTCAGCGGGCCTGCGCGCGGGCTCGACGCGCGCCTCCCCTCCCATTGAACCATGCAGGTACAGCACGCCATCGTTGCCCCATGGCGAGTTGAAGCTGCGTTTCTTCCCGCCGCGCACCGCGGGTCCAACCCGCGTCTTGCCGGATTGGGGATCAAACCACTCCTGCTGAAGGACACCTGTACACCCGGAAAGGTCAACGTCGACGGGGTCGCGTGCACCTTCGCTATACACGAGGTATTCCGCGGCGCCTCCGCCTTCCCTGGCGAGGCAGTATCGCGTCGACGCAAGATCCGGCCTCGGCCTCATGCCTGACATGTCGACCTTTTTTGCGAAGGCCAAGATGTAGCCGATGTTCGCTCGCAGACTCACCCATTGCTCTGCGTCCGGTCGCCAACCCATGGGCCTCGGCGATCGATGCAACAGGTCCCGTGCAATATCCTTCCAGCCGGCAAGACGGACGTCCCATTGGGCCGGCGCCCCCGCACCTACGGCCGCGCCATCATATCCGTCCATGAAGCTGACGTTGTTGCCGCGCAAGAAGCTCTTCCAGGCCCATTTTCGATCGCCGCCAATGCCCCAGAGGTGATCAGTGTCGACGATCACGACTTTTCTGCGGTCCGCGGCCGTGGGATCGTCACGATACCGGAATTCGGGCAGCTCCTCCCAGGGCGAAATCCAGTCTGCCGGACTCCTCAGCAGCTCGTGATTGTCGCCCGGCCACTGGTATTGGGTCATCCCAACCGGGTGTCGCTTGGGCTTGCGCTTCTCATAGTCGTGAATGAAGGCGATCAGGTGGTACTGCCAGTCCCTTGAAGACGCGTAGCTCTCGTTGCTGACCTCATACACCCCGTTGTCGAATTCATCGACGGTGTCAATGACCCTGCGCACGTAGGCCTCCTGATAGGCGGTAATGCGCGGGATCGACAACTGGTGCGTCTCCTCGCCCCCGTCGTTGCTGTTCGGATCGCCGTCCACCCCGTTTACGTTATTGCCCAGGTTGAACGGGTGACCGTGCCATGGATTGCCTCGCCGCAGGTTCGAATCCCGGTTGTCGATGGACCAGCCGTTGAAGAGCATCACCGCGACATTTGTGCCGTGCTCGCTCGCTCGCGCGACATGGTCCCGCAGGCGGTCGAAATTCGCTTGGTCGAGCAGATCGAGATTGAACCTCGGCTTGCCGTCGAGCGCCAAGTCTGGCCCGGCTCTCCGGTAAGGCGGGCCCGGGGAGCAGTAGTAGTCATCTGAGCTCACCCATGGGCCCCAGCGGGACTGCTCCCAGACCCAGAGACGCATGAAGTTGTGGCCCTGGGCGACCAGGAAATCGAGGTAACCGTCGCAGTCGAACGGCGGCGGCGGGTCCCCAAAGCCATTGTCGTGGAGATTGGACCAGGTATGGGACCCTGCCAGGACGACGGCCCGCCCTCCCCCGTCCGCAAAATATCTAGGATTGGCCGAATGAGCCCGCAACGGCCCGGACGCACCCAGGCGCGGGGCTCTCTCCGCGCGCGATCCCTGCACAGCCGGCTTCGTGTACTCAGGGAGTCCGGATTGGTAGTAGACCCACCCGGCCGAGACCGCGGCGAGCGCGCTGGCGATCGGCCGCCCTCGTCGGGAAACGGCGCGTTCGACTCCAGGTGATCCTCCGTGGGCCATGGGCACGCAACTGTTCGTCAGTTGGGCCCCTGGACCCGCGGGCGTGTTGTCTCGCCGGGCGCGCCGCCCTCGACCCGCTGAAGCCAGATCTCGCGCCAGAACGGATACAGGCTGCGCGGGCAGAAGAGCCGATTGTTGCTGTACTCGGCTCGGCAGTAGACACCTTCCAGGATGATGCAATCGCGCTTCATTTCCAGCATTTTGCCAGTACGCTCATCGATGATCCGCTCGACTCGCGCCAGAACTCGATGAACCCCGCTGCAATATCGCACCATTTCCGGATCGAATGAGAGCCCCTGGTTGCGGTTTCGTTTGTTGACCGTATTGAGTATCTCCTCCTGCGACTTGACCCGAACCAGCTCGCCCGGCTGCAGGTCGAGCGTGGCGCGTGGCGTAACGTCCAGCGTGCCCGAGACATACGGATACGGAGTTCCGCCGCGCCAGCCCTGCAGCCGGTTGTAGGACCGGATCAAGGCTCTGTAGCCGCCGACCTCAAGCAATTTGCAGTAGAGACGGAACAATCCAGCACGCACGACCGCGCCCAGCCGGACGTTGCCGGAGCGGACGTCACGCCAGTACTGGCGCACGTCCCACCATGGCATCGGCGAGGAAGCACGCAACAGCTCCGTTGCCTGGCATCGATAACGCGTGACCCCGTCGTCGCTCTCGCCAGGCTGCCGTGCGAGACGCTCGAGGGTTTGCCACTCGGTTGTCGACCGCACGGACAGATGTCCTGCATCCGTCCCGGTCGACGCGCCGCCCAGGTCCATCTCGCCTTGGTCAACGCGCTTGAGCCAGGCCTCCCGCCAGAACATCAGGCATCCGGCTTGGCAGCCGCCGTGCGCGGCGCCATTGCACCTGGCGCCCTGCAGGTGCACGGTGTCGTACATCCGCCTCGACCCGCGGTAGTCGATCGTGTCGCAAGTCTTGTCGGCACGCTTGTCGACACGAAAACGCTTGCCGCAATGCTCGAGCATCTCTGGCATGAACGGCAGGCGGTCAATCGCACCGTCTTCATCGAGGGAGGCCAGAATCTCCTCCTTGCTGCGAACCTCCACGCAGTCGCCGGCCCGGACACGCAAGGACGAACCAGCTCCGGGTCTTTCCGATGTTTGCCTACTCATCCTGCATGCTCCAGTCTGCTCCGATCGAAGATCTCTATGCCACTGCGGGCGTCCGACGCTGCTTCAGCGGCCAGACGTGATCGCGTGCCGAATGCGCGGCAAGACTTTTTCGGCCACCAACCGCAACATGCGCGCTTCCGGTCCTTGCGGCCGTGAAGCAATACTCCATAGCGCAAGCAGGGCCGCAGCGTAAGTGAGTATCCCGAAGGCGACGCAGAGCAGCAAGGGTGCGAGCAGCGCCAGCCCGTCCGCCGCCTCCACCCGCAGCGCATTCACCAAGAGCCGAACGCAAGCGAACATCGCGGCGGAGGCGATGACCGGCCGGTAGACGGCCGCGAGCATTTCCCACAGCGTCACATGCAGCACCCGGCGCAACACGGCGACGCTAATGGGACTGAAGATGACCTGTGCCATCACGTATGCGACGGCGACTCCGAGCGCACCGTTCCTCGAGCTCCCGATCACTATCATGGGCAGCAGCAGCGATATCTGCACGGACCCGAGGAAAGCGGCGACTCGAGGCTTGCCCAGTGCCAGGTAGACGTAGTGACTGTTCGACTTGAGCCCGACCAGGATGCTATTTATAGACAGCACGGCGATCACGGGTATCGCTTCGAGCCACTTGCGCCCCAAGGCAACGGGCACCATCAGGTCGGCGACGGTAGCGATCCCGATGCCAGCTGGTACGACCAGAGTCGCGCCCCAACCCAGCACTGCGAGGTAGGCGCGCTTGAGCGCGGCCAGATCCGCTGCCCTCTTCGCATAGACCGGATAGACCGCTCGGTTGACCGGCGCAATCAATTCGCTGGTCGGCAGATTCGCAATTTCGTAGGACAGCGTGAAGAGTCCCAGCTGACGCACGCCCGAGAACTTCCCGATCAGGAGGTCCGCGAACCTCGTTCCGAGGAACTGAAGGAAGTTCGTGGCCATCAACCACTTGCTGAAATGAAAGAGCTCGGCGCGCGCGGCGAGCGAGAACCTTGGGCGGTACTCATGGACCCAGTAGGTGATCGCCAAGGACAGTAGCCGGCCGACGATTGCTCCGGCAACCAACGCCCAGTAGCTCCGGAGCGCCAGGGCCAACGGCACGGTCACGACGAAGGTACCGACCCTCTTGGCAAGGACGAGCTTGAACTCCTTGCCGAACTGCAACTCCTTCCGAAACTGGACGGTGCCAACGTTCTCGAAGCCCTGTATGAATGCGCCCAGCGCCAGACAAGCGATGACTGGCGCGAGTCGCGGATCCGCGTAAAAACGTGCCGTCGGCACAGCCGCGATGAGCAGTGCGATTGCGAGGCACGCACCGAAGGCGACGTTGAACGTCCAGGCCGTGTCGTAGTGCCTCCGATCCGCCGCCTGATTCTGTATGAGCGCGACGTCGAATCCGAATGCGCCGAAAAGCTCGAGCATCGCCGCGATCGCAGTTGCCGTGGCAACGAGCCCGAAGTCGGCCGGCGCCAGCACGCGCGCCAGGATGACGATGCTTGCGAGGCCGATACCGCGATCGAGGATCCTCGCCAAGACCATCCACGCGGCACCCTTAGCCATGCGTTCGTTGACTGTGGGCCCCGTCGTCGAGGACGCGGCCCGTGCGGTCTCCGACTGATCAGGATGGCCGGACATCTATTGTTTTCAAGTACGGTCACCACATGGCGCTGATATCTCGGACAGTCGATGCCGACGTGGCCCCCGCAGACATTACGAGTGCTTGTGGCTCATACCCAGAAGGTCGGCAAAGTAGGTTATCGTCTCGGTCAGGCCCTGCTCGAGATCCGTAGTAGCCCGCCAACCAAGGCTGTCGCGAGCAAGGGTAGTGTCGGGCCTGCGGCGCTGCGGGTCGTCGGCTGGGCACGGCAGATGCTCAATTCTGGATCGCGATCCGACCATCTTGATGATCTGTGTTGCGAGATCGAGGATTGTGAACTCCGCTTCGTTGCCCAGGTTAATCGGGCCAGTCACCTCGTCGGGCGAGCCCATGAGCCTGATGAGCGCGTCGGCCATGTCGCTGACGAAACAGAATGACCGGGTCTGCGAACCGTCACCATGGATCGTGATCGGCTCCCCCTTCAGCGCCTGGACGATGAAATTGGACACGACGCGGCCATCGTTCGGATGCATCCGCGGCCCGTAGGTGTTGAATATCCGCGCCACCTTGATTCGCATGTTGTGCTGACGGTGATAGTCGAAGAACAGCGTTTCCGCGCAGCGTTTCCCTTCGTCATAACACGCCCGAACGCCGATCGGGTTGACGTTGCCCCAGTAGTCCTCGCGCTGTGGATGAATGTGAGGGTCGCCATAGACCTCGCTGGTAGACGCCTGGAGGATTTTCGCCTTAACGCGTTTCGCGAGACCGAGCATGTTGATGGCCCCGTGCACGCTGGTCTTCGTCGTCTGCACGGGGTCGAACTGATAGTGAATGGGCGATGCCGGGCAGGCCAGATTGAAGATCTCGTCCACCTCAACGAACAGTGGAAAGGTGACGTCGTGACGCAGCAGTTCGAAGTTCGGGCTTCCCAGGAGGTGGTGGATGTTCCGCCTCGTACCAGTGTAGAAGTTGTCCGCGCACAGGACTTCATGTCCCGCGGCAACCAGCCGCTCGCACAAATGCGAGCCAAGGAAGCCGGCGCCGCCCGTGACCATAATCCGCTTGATGCTATCGTTTCTCAATTTGCTTCCAAGCGCGTCAAGCCCCACCGGAATTCGCCTGCGCTGTAACAGATTAATCGCAAACGACACCCGGCGCGGACTTCGATGAGACCGGCCCCCGCGCCCTCACCCGCTTTCGCATGATCGCGCGATCGTCCCTACTGGTCCGCAGACTCGGTCGCAAGTCCGCGCATGCCCGCCGGTCGCAGTCCATTGGCCGGCGGCCGCGCCGCGCACTCCGACTCACCCCGACCCAACGATCCGAGCGCCGCCGTCGACGACGAGCGTGTGGCCCGCGAGACCCGATGCCGCATCCGATGCGAGAAACTGCGCCGCCCATGCGACTTCCTCAAGGGTGGTCAGCATGCCGCGCGGCGAGCGAGCGGCAGCCTCTGCCAGCCGTCGGTCGGCGTCCGGAAGTACGTTCCAGGCATCCGTCCGCACCGTGCCCGGCGCAAGCACGTTGACCCGGATACCACGCGGTGCGAGCTCCACGGCCATGTGCCGGCACAGCGACTCGAGCGCGGCTTTCGACGAACCCACGAGCCCGTATTGGGACATGGCATGCACCGCACCCTCGGAAGAGAGCGCAATGATCGAGGACCCGGCGGCCATCTTTTCTACGAGTGCTTGCACGAGCGCCAGGAACGCCTTCACGTTGAGCGCGTAGGTGAAGTCGAAGTAACGCCCGGTCAACTGCTCGAACGGCCGGTGCACGCCAGTCGCGGCGGCGAACACCAGCGTCGACAGGTCCGTGAAGCGTTCGGCCACGGCCTGGACGAGCTGCTCGCGCCCTTTGTCGGAGCTCAGGTCCGCACGCATGGCTTGGATCTTCAATCCGGCGGACGCGGCCTCCGCCGTCAGCCGACCGGCCGCCTCGTCGTCACGCACATGATTGACCATAACGTCGGCGCCGGAGGTCGCGAGGCGCCAGGCAATCGCCCGACCGATGCCACGCGTGCCGCCCGCGACGAGCACCCGCTTACCCCTCATCGAGAACAGATCGCCAGTCGTGGCAGGCTCCATCGGACCCCTCCCCTTCGATCAGGACGCAGCGCGCGCGAGGTACTCCTCGAGCACTTCGTCGCTATGGCCGGGCGCGAACTCGCGCGCCGGCACGAAGCCGAACATCAGTTCCGCCGAGCATACCTTACGACCGCCCACTTCCGCATGGCACCGCGCGACAGCGAACGTTTCCTCGTTTCGCTCGATGGTGGCGTGCAACCCGATCACTTCGTCCGGGCGCACCCAGTTGCGGAACTTCGCGTTGCGGATCTCGACCAGCATCGCGTTGCCCCGGGGCAGCCGCTGTGCATTCAGGCACTTACCCGCGGCCTGCGCCATCATCTCGGTCAGCAGCACGCCCGGAACCACCGGAAACCCCGGGAAATGATCGCGGAACAGCTCTTCGGACGCCGGCAGGCTCTTCTCGGCCTCGATCGACACGCCGGATTCCAGCCGCAGGATACGATCGACGAGGAGGAACCTCATGGCCCGGTCAGTGCAGCGTGTAGCCGCCGTCGATGACGAGGTCCGCTCCGGTCACCCACGCGTTGCGCGGGTTCAGCATGAATGCCGCGGCTCGGGCGACATCCTCCGGGCTCCCGGTGCCGAGCGGGTGCATCGCGGCGATGCGGGCCCACTGCTCCTCACTCATGCGCGAGCCGGATGCCTCGGTCATGGCGGTGCGTACCAGCCCGGGCGAGAGGCAATTGACGCGCACCTTGCGCGGCGCGAGTTCGAGGGCCATGGATCGCACCGCGGCGGTGACGGCGCCCTTGCTTGCACAATAGCCGATCTGTCCGGGGGCACCGACGTGCGCATAGATCGAGGCCATCCAGAGGATGCTGCCGCCGCTCGCATCGAGGGCGTCCCGCCGGGTCATGGCCCGCGCGAGCTCCATCCCGGCCAGCAGGTTCACGTCCATCATGCTCCGCAGGCGCTCAGGCGTCGTCGCCGCCAGGGGCAAGGTCTGCACGACTCCGGCGCAATGGCACAAGCCATAGAGCCGTCCGACCCGGGCGACGAGTCCCGCCACGGCAGGGCCGATCTCATCGACCTTGGTGAGATCGATCGTCAGGACCTCGGTCCGCGCGGCATCGCCACAGAGCCGGGCCGTTTCCTGCAGTTCGTCGCCGCGACGGCCGAGCAGCGCTGCGCGAGCCCCGCATTTCACGATCTCGATCGCGATGGCGCGGCCAATGCCGGACGACGCCCCCGAGACGATGACCCAGCGCCCTCCGAAATCACTGTCCTGGTTGCTCATGTTCGCGTCACCGTGCCGGTGTAGTTCGAATGCAGCAATGGAGCCATAGCGTCGATCTCCGCGATCGCCGCGCCCCAGGAGAGTCCCACGCCATAGCCGAGCATCATCGCGCGGCAAGTCCTGCGGTCGGTCGCGGGCACTCCCTGCGTCAGGGCCAACGCGACCGACGGGCCGCCGCTGTTGCCGAATCGCTCGAGCACGAATGGCACACGCGCCTCGGGCAGGCCGCACTTCTTCGCAAGATGCTTCATGATGAACCGGTTCGACTGGTGGAACAGGAACCAGTCGATGTCGTCCACCGTCAGGCCGGCGAATTCCAGCGTGTCGCGGATCAACGGCGGGACCCGCGTGATCGTGAAGTTGAAGATCCCTGCACCGTCCATCTGCAGGAATCGCTCCCGCGGATTTTCCGGAATGCGGTCTCGGAACGCGCCACCGCGCATGATCAGGCCATCGTAGCCACTGCCATCCGTCCGGAGACAGAAGTAACCCGGCGCCGCCCCCTCGGCTGATTCAAGCACGGTTGCTGAGCCGGAATCGCCGAACAGCAGGGTCGTCGCGTGATCCTCAGGGCTCGTAAACAGGCTCGGCGTCTCGCCGTGCAGCATCAGGATCCGCTGCTGCCCGCCCGATTTCAGCATGGACGCCGCCAGGTACAGGCCGTACGGATAGCCCGAGCAGCCCAGCCCCACGTCGAAGGCAGCGCATTCGTCCCGCAGGCCGAGCCACTTGTGCACCATGCAACTCGACGAGGGCAGGAAATAGTCCGGCGATTGCGTGACCAGGATCAGGCCCGTGATCGACTCGCGTGTCCAGCCGAGCCTTTCGAGCAATCTTTCCGCCGCCTCGAAGCAAAGATCGGCTGAGGTCACACCGTGATCGACGACGTGGCGCTGCTGCACTCCGGCCATCGCCACCACCTTGCGGACCTCGTCGGCCCCGTAGTCCTTGCCGCACTCCATGTTGTCCACCACCCGCGGCGGCACGCACGTGCTGACGCCTGCAATTCGGAAGCCATCGATGCGCGAAAGACTCATGGAACGATCCACCTCTCAGGCGATTTCAGTCACCGGAACGACCAGCATCGGCGCCGCGTGCAGGTAGGCGGTCGTGCGTCGCTTGGCCCGAATGCTCTCATATTTCCGCGCGGCCGTTGCCTCGTCACAACCGAGCTCGCGGGCGAGTTCGGCGGCACTCAACCCCTCATTGAAGTGCCAGAGGGCCAGGTCCATCTGCGGATAGGGCAGCCCGAAATAGAACTCGTCCTGGCCCTGCGCGAGGCTGAAGGTGTCCGTCGTCGGCGTCGTGCTGGTAATCGGGTCCGGCAGGCCAAGATGCCTCGCCATGGCGTAGACCTGGGTCTTGTACAGATGGGCGATCGGCTTCACATCGGCCGAACCGTCGCCGTTCTTCACGAAGAAGCCCTGGTCATACTCGAGGCGGTTGGGCGTGCCGACGACCGCGTAATTGAGCCGGTCAGCGTGAAAATACTCCAGTGTCTTGCGCACACGCTGCTTGAAGTTGGTTGCTGCGACGATCTGCAGGTAGTCGGGCGCCGAAAGGCGCTGCTCGTGCCGGTTTCCGGACGGATCCTCCGCGACGATACGGGTAATGCCGATCCGTCCCGCCATGGACTCCGAGATGGCCAGCTTGAACTTCCATCCTGCACCGAATTCCGGCAGCACCCGGCGCAGCACTTCGTCCAGGGCCGAATAGCAGCCGATCGCTGCCAGCGTCGACGAGATGTTATGTAATGTGTACTGGACGCCGAGGTGCTCGGCCAGCATCCGCCCCAGTTTCGAACTGCTGCTCGAAGAATCGCGCTCGGGCAACAGCAACCCGAAGACCTTCTCCTTCCCCAAGGCACGTACGGCCAGCGCCGCGCAGACCGAGCTGTCGATGCCGCCGGACATCGCCACGACGAGACCGCGACGCCGCAGGGATGTCAGTGTGATCTCGCGCAGCCGAGCGCAAATGCCATCGGCCTCGGCCTCGTAATCCAACTCAGGGAGCCGTGCCATGGATGTCGGGCTCCCGGCTCAAGCGCCGCGCTTGCGGCTGACGAACTGCGCGATGTTGTCGATGGTCTCCAGGTTCTCCGGCACCATCTCCTCATCGGCGACCTTGACGTCAAAGCTGTCCTCGATGAAATGGATCAGCTCCAGGAACCCGGTCGAGTCCACGATCTGCAGCTGCAACAGCGAGTCGTCGTCCTTGAGTTCCGTGTTTGCTGCAACGAGGAAGTTCTGCTCGATGAACGACCGAATCTGCGTCTTGGGGTCAATCACACCGTGTGTCCTTTCTCTGGAGTCTTAAGCTTGCGCGATGAACTGCCGGTGCAGCAACTGGGTCGTCAGTACGGTCACGAAGGCCGCGTTATCCGCAAATCCAATCGCGGCGCCGGAACGGCACTTCGCGGCGAGCCGCTCCACCATGTCGGGCTCGAAATAACCCGCCTCCCGGACCCGCTTGGGCGACAGGGCCTCTGCGACATAATCCAGCGGCGCCCCGTCCCGGAAGAAGCTCTGGCTATCCGGCGCGCGATACGGTTGCTTGGTTCGCTGCGCGATACGCGGCGGCAACCAGTCGGCGACAGCACGACGGAGAATATACTTTTCCTCCAGGCCGCGGATCTTCCAGCGCGCCGGCAGGCGATTCGCGAACTCGATCAACCGGTGATCCAGGAACGGGTAGCGCCCTTCCACCGAGGCCGCCATCGCCACGCGGTCGCCCTGCGCATGGAGCAGGTACCCAGTCAACAAAGTATGTGCTTCGACGTATTGGTCGCGGCTGAGAGGTGCCCAGTGCGCGTCGGGCCGCGGCGCGAGATCCGCAAGGCGATTGATGGGATGCTCCGCATCGATGCGCTGCCTGAACTCGGGCGTCATCAACCTGAGCACCCGGTTCGTCATCGCCCAGCGCGGTCGATGCGCAAAGTACGGGTCGCCGGGCTCATCCAGCGACTGGCCGAAGAACCCGCCGGCCAATGCGCCGCGTGCCACGGGAGAATTCGCGAGGTAGCCATACAGCCGGCGCAGCAGCAGCGGCCGCCACGACGACTCGGGCTGCCGCGCCCAGAACCGGCGGATCTTGCCTTCCTTGAAGATGTCGTAGCCGCCGAAGACTTCATCCGCGCCCTCTCCGGTGAGTACGACCTTGAACCCCGTCTCGCGCACCCGGTCCGCCAGCAGCATGAGCGGCACGCCAGCGGTGCGGACGACCGGGGACTCGATGTGCCAGATGGCGCGGGGTACGGCCGCACCGATCTCCTGCGCATCGACCGACAGTGTGACGTGATCCGTCGCGAGGAACTGCGCCACCTCCCGCTGGTATTCGCGCTCGTCGAACTCGGCATCGACGAACGCCAGCGAGAATGTCTTGAGCGGTGTCGACGAGAACCGCCGAATGGCGGCCGTCACCGCAGACGAATCCAGGCCCCCGCTGAGGTAGGCGCCCACCGGGACGTCGGCCCGCAACTGCAGTCGCACCGCATCCACGAACAGCTCCCGCAACTCATCGATGCTTTCCTCGAGGCTGCCGGCCACCCCTTCGCCTTGCGCCGCGAAGCTCCAGTCCCAGTAGCGGCGCACGTCGAGCCGGCCGTTCTCGAATACGGCCATGTGGCCCGGCGGCAGCGCCTGAATGTTTGCGAAGGGTGTCCTCGGCGCCACGCAACTCCAGAATGTGCATACCTCAGCCAGGCCCAAGGGATC